>ERZ1740068.170-NODE-170-length-40201-cov-7.800453_pt1 | contig 40201 bp, 27 predicted proteins | sample MGYA00581735_ERZ1740068 | MGnify/ENA primary metagenome ERZ1740068 (study PRJEB43018, sample SAMN04849740) | marine metagenome | isolation source: floating plastic debris | place: Pacific Ocean | collected 2008-08-30 | study: EMG produced TPA metagenomics assembly...
CTGTTAGCTTCCAACTACATTCAAAGTTGGATTCGTCAAACCTTGTTGGTTTATCGAGCGGAACAAAACCTGGGAGATTCCGAAAAAGACGTTCAAAAACAAATTGAAGATTACCGAAACTCTTTATTGATTTATGCTTTTGAAAGGGAATTGGTAAGGCAAAAACTGGATACCAACGTTTCGGCAGAAGAGATTCAGAGTTATTACGAAAATAACCAAGGCAATTTCGAGTTAAAAGACTACATCGTTAAGGTGTTTTACGTAAAACTGGAGAAGAATACGCCAGAGCTTGATAACTATCGGGAATGGATGGTTTCTAAAGATCCGGAAGACCGGGCAAAATTAGAGGATTATTGCCGCCAGTTTGCTGTGAATTTTTACCTCGACGACGAAAATTGGCTCTACTTTGACGACTTAACCAAGGAGGTTCCGGTGAAGGAATTTAACATCGAAAAGTTCCTCAAAAACAGTAATTTGGTGGAACTTGAAGACGATCTTCATCTCTATCTGCTCAACGTAAAAGATTATCGATTGAAAGACAGCACTTCACCCTTGAGTTTGGAGCGTGATCGCATTCGAAACATCATCCTCAACCAGAGGAAGGTAAGCCTGATCAATGAAATGAAGGAAACCATCTACCAAGACGCTGTTGGAAACAACCATTTCGAGATTTATAAGTAACCCTTGCCAAGCTTCCACGTCTCATTTGATAAAAGTTTACTGTAACCCAATCAGCCCATCCGATTATATCCGCGTTTAACACGGACTTTCATGAAACATTTATCACATTTTTTACTATTTACGCTGGTCTCGCTCATAGGGCTAAATGCCATTGCGCAAGGAGACAAACAGGTTATTGACAAAGTGATTGCGGTGGTTGGCGACAATGTCATTCTTAAATCGGACCTGGAAAACCAATACATTTCTTTTTTGGGTTCGGGTGGAGAGGTTACCGCCAACACCCGCTGTGAGATACTGGAAGAGTTGCTCTTTCAAAACCTGCTTTTGAATCAAAGTAAGCTGGACAGTTTGGTTGTTTCTGAAGGGGAAATTCAAAACGAGATTGATCGGCGTTTGCGTTATTTTGTTAGCCTGTTGGGGTCAGAAGAACGCCTTGAAGAAGAGTATAATAAGTCTATTGTGGAAATTCGGGAAGAATTTCACGACTTGGTAGAAGACCAATTGTTGATTCAGCGGATGCAGGGTAAGATTACTGAAAGTGTGGAAATTACTCCTGCTGAAGTGAAAACCTTCTTCAATGACATTCCGAAAGATAGCCTGCCGCTCATTGGGGCAGAGGCAGAGATTGCTCAGATTGTAAAAGAGCCTCCGGTAAGTGATGAGGAAAAAAAGCGCGTGAAGTATGAATTGGAAGAGCTTCGGCAGCGGGTTCTCAAAGGTGAAAACTTCGGTACCCTGGCCTATCTCTATTCTGAAGATCCTGGTTCGGCACGTCAAAATGGAGAGCTTGGCTTTCTAAGTCGCACCCAGTTGGTTCCAGAATTTTCTGCCGTGGCTTTTAATCTGGCTCCTGGTGAGGTTTCCGACATCGTTGAAACCGAATACGGTTTTCACATTATTCAGGGAATCGCCAAAAGGGGAGAAACCATCAATGTGCGGCACATATTAAAAATCCCAAAGGTTTCTAACGCTGACTTAACCAAAGCCAAACGAGCACTCGAGAAAATTGCGGGCAGTCTTGTTCAATATGATACCCTCACCTTTGAATTAGCGGCAGGCCTTTATTCCGACGATAAAGAAACTAAGAATAGCCGTGGTATGCTGGTGAACCCTGGTGACGGCACCACTCGTTTTCCGTTGGAGCAAATCGGACAAGCCGATCCGAGCTTGTTTTTTGTGGTAGATAAACTGGAGGTAGGGCAAACCTCTGATCCGGTGGTGATGCAAAAACCAGACGGCTCGCGTGCCTACCGATTGGTAAAGCTTATCAGTGTGACAGAACCTCATCGTGCCAACCTGGCACAAGACTATCAACGCATCCACGATATGGCCTTGGCCCAGAAGCGGGAAAAAGCCATTACCGATTGGATCAATCAAAAGATTGGAAATGCCTACATTCGGATTGACGATGATTACGCCCAGTGTAGCTTCCAAAATTCCTGGGTGATGACCCAGTAAGAAACCCCAAAAAGAAACTGAACGATGTCGGAATTGAATTTTTCGAGTGATGTAGAAGCCGCAAAGGCTTTCATGGGAAAATATGAAACCCTTAACCAAGAAATTGGAAAAGTCATTATAGGGCAAAAAGACGTTGTAAAAAGCGTACTGATTTCGGTCTTTTCACGGGGACACTGTTTGCTGGTAGGCGTGCCTGGCTTGGCTAAAACCTTGCTGGTAAATACCATTTCAGACGCTCTTGGCCTTGATTTCAGCAGAATACAGTTTACGCCAGACCTGATGCCCTCTGACATCATTGGCTCAGAAATTCTCGACGAAAACCGGCAGTTTAAATTTATCAAAGGGCCGCTTTTTGCCAACATCGTGTTGGCCGATGAAATCAACCGAACTCCACCAAAGACCCAGAGTGCCTTGCTTGAGGCGATGCAGGAGCGGGCCATTACTGCTTCCGGGCAAACTTATCAATTGAGTAAACCCTTTTTCGTTTTAGCTACTCAAAACCCGATTGAGCAAGAGGGAACCTACCCTTTGCCCGAGGCACAGTTAGACCGTTTCATGTTCAACATTTGGGTAGACTATCCGTCATTCGAAGAAGAATTGGAGGTAGTAAAAGCCACCACCTCAGATCAGACGGTTACTGTCAACAAAGTATTGTCTGCCGAAGAGATTGTTTATTTCCAAGGGTTGGTCCGTCGTATTCCGATTGCTGACAATGTGTTGGAATTTGCAGTACGCTTAACCGGTAAGACCCGCCCCGACTCTGATATGGCTCCGGCATTGGTAAAAGAGTTTTTAAGTTGGGGAGCAGGTCCCAGGGCTTCACAGTATTTGGCCATCGGTGCGAAATGTCATGCTTTATTAAGTGGGAAATTCTCCCCCGATATTGAAGATGTAAAAGCAGTGGCGGTTTCTGTATTGCGTCATCGGATTGTACGCAATTATAAAGCGGAAGCCGAAGGATACTCTGTAGAACGAATCATTGAAGAGTTAACAACCGCCTGATCGGTTTTCAGGACAACCTAACACAGCAAGAGCGGAATCGAAAGGTTCCGCTTTTTTTTGGTTCTCTTCCAATGGTAAATGATCGTGTTTTGTACATCAAACCCGATTTATGTACCTCTCCAATTTTTTGATAGCGCCTATTTTAATCGACTCTTTCGCTGTTATCATTTAGCCACCAGTTTTGTTCTTCGACTAACTTTTAAACCATATTGTTGACCTGACGCCGTGAAAGGCGATGCTTGAACAACACTATGATGTCTTCCATTTCAGTGGGAGAATGGTCAGTGACATATTGAATCACTTTTTCAGAGTCTTGGCCCTCAATTTCTTCAATGAGCTTGGTATGGTCATCAGGGAGCCGAAAAGGGACTGAATAAATATTTCAGTTCCTCATTTACAATATGTAATAAAAGATTTACTCGAAGGCTATCCAAGGTGTTTTGCATCATCTCTTCGGCATAGAGAATAGAACAAATAAAAAACGGGCTGCCCGAAAACCGAACAGCCCGTTTGAAATCTAACGAAGATTCGACTTTGATCAATAATAGATCAATCGACGAACTTTAGCAATGTATTTAGCCATCCGAATCACTTGCTTGGTATATCCAAATTCGTTGTCGTACCATACATACAGTACGATGTTTTTACCATCTGGGTGAACCAAAGTAGCAGGACTATCAAATACGGAGCAACAGGTGTTGCCAATGATGTCGTTGGATACCAACTCTGGTTCAATCGAATAGTTGATTTGATTAACCAGGTCGCCTTCCAAAGCTGCTTTGCGCATGATGCCGTTCACTTCTTCCACAGTAGTGCCCTTTTTAACGGTTAGCATCAAGATGGCCAATGAGCCGTTGGGAGTAGGTACTCGAACGGCATTGGCCGTCAATTTATTAGACAACTCAGGGATCACCTTAGTCACCGCTTTTCCGGCACCGGTTTCTGTAATCACCATATTAATGGCTGCAGAACGTCCACGCCGGGACTTTTTATGCATGTTGTCCAACAAGTTTTGGTCGTTGGTATAGGCATGCACCGTCTCGATGTGTCCTTTCTCTACGCCAAGGTTATCTTCGATCACTTTCAGCACAGGCACAATAGCATTGGTAGTACAAGATGCAGCACTGTATAAGGTCTCGTTTTCAATGTCGAGCGACTTATGGTTAACACCATAAACAATATTAGGTACTTCTTTACCCGGAGCAGTCAGCAACACTTTGCTTACCCCTAAAGCTTTCAGGTGCAGTCCCATGGCTTCACGATCGCGATAAACCCCGGTGTTGTCAATCAGTAAGGCATCTTGAATCCCGTAGGACGTATAATCGATGGAAGAAGGATCTTTACTGGCGATCATCTTGACGGTTTGTCCGTTGATGATCAGCGCTTTGTTCTCCAAATCTTCCACTACAGTGCCAGGAAATGGACCGTGAACAGAATCCATGCGCAACAGGGCAGCCCTTTTGATGATCTCTTTGTCGCTGTCTCCACGGGTAACAATAGCGCGAAGGCGCAACTGTTGACCTTTGCCAGATTGAAGCACCAACTCACGGGCCGCAAGGCGGCCGATGCGTCCAAATCCAAAAAGCACGACATCCTTTGGAACGATGGGCTCATTGTCAGTTGCTGCAAACTTGCTGAGGGTGTGACCCAAGAAATCGGCTGGTGTAGGAAATTCGTGTTGCACTTCCAACCACTCACCGGCAAGCTTACCAATATCGAGTTTGGAAGGGGCTAAGTCCATGTTCAGCATTTCACGTGCCAGGGCCGCAGTTTGATTAACGTGTATGGGCTTGCCCACCACATTATTCGCATAACGGTGCAATTGCAATACTTCAGAAATATTACGGTCCACAAGCGGGTTGCGAAACAACACGAGTTCCACTGATTTGTCAAACAACAGACGCCCGATCGAGTGGATCAGGTCTACTGCTTCTTTTTCCTGATTGACGTAGTCGTTGAGGCTGGTTTCGTAATTCGCATCCACCCCGTTCAGGGTGCCTGCATCACGGTTGGTCATAGGAATAGATTTATGTAAGGATAGGGTTGAAATTACTGGCCTAAGTAGGCTTTCAACAGGTTGCTGCGCGAAGTGTGGCGCAACCGTCGAACGGCCTTTTCTTTAATTTGTCGTACCCTTTCGCGGGTAAGATCAAACTTATCTCCAATTTCCTCCAGGGTAAGTCCGTGCGGCAATCCAATTCCAAAAAATAGCCGGATAACGTCACGTTCCCTTTCGGTTAGGGTGAGCAGTGAGCGCTCAATTTCTTTTTGGAGCGACTCCTGCATCAAATGCGTATCAGTTTTAGGAGAATCTGTGTTCGGCAACACATCTGCAAGGCTGTGGGATTCACCTTCTTGAAAAGGGGCATCCATCGACACATGCCTCCCAGAAACCCGCATGGTATCTTGTACTTTTTCTTCAGGAACTTCGAGGGCCACCGCCAATTCTTCGGCAGAAGGAGGACGCTCGTACTCTTGTTCGAGTTTAGAAAATGCCTTGTTAATCTTGTTAAGAGAGCCTACCTGATTGAGCGGAAGCCGCACAATACGCGATTGCTCTGCCAGCGCCTGCAAAATGGATTGACGAATCCACCATACGGCATAAGAAATAAACTTAAACCCACGGGTTTCGTCAAAGCGTTGAGCCGCCTTAATCAATCCAAGGTTACCTTCATTGATAAGGTCAGGCAGGGTAAGGCCCTGGTTCTGGTATTGCTTGGCAACGGATACAACGAAGCGCAAGTTAGCCTTAACCATCTTTTCCAAGGCGTTGGCATCTCCGGTTCTGATAAGACGAGCCAATTCCACTTCGTCCTCGGCGGTAATAAGGTCTTCCCGACCAATTTCCTGAAGGTATTTGTCCAGGGATTGGCTCTCCCGATTCGTGATGGATTTGGTGATCTTTAACTGCCTCATATTCTGCGAGATTTGTCGATTCGGTAACCCCCGAAAATTTATCCGGCAAAGGTAAGTTGGTTTTTTTTCAAAACCAACCGGGGTTTGCAATTCATTGGCCGGTTTTTTGAAACGGTTTTTAAAAAATTAAAGCGCTGTTTATCAGCGCTTTAATTTGAACTTATGCAGACAACTTTGGTTCAGTATTTTTCGGAACTTACATTCCAAATCCATAGTAGGCCTGAACCCCGTTGGGATAAACCCCTTCAATCAATACACCGCCCTTTTTTCCTTTTAGGGCTTCATTGAGTTCGTTGACATTATTCACCGGCTTTTTATCCACTTTGGTAATGATGAAGCCCTCTCGAATTCCTGAACTCATCAATTTGCCGCGCTGCAGGCGATTCACCTTTAAGCCGGTTTCGATTTTTAGTTTGCTTTTCTCTTCCTCTTCAAGGTTGGAAAACTCTGCGCCAAGGGCGGAAGATACTTCACTGATGTCCCGATCCATCAAATCAGTATTACCGTATTGATTCTTGAGAACCAAGGGGAATTCGAGTTCTTTTTCCTCCCGCTGTACTGTAACAATTACACTGTTTCCAGGACGAAATTTAGACAGCTGCTCCTGTAATTCGGGAACATCTTTTACTTCAACGTTTCCAATTTTACGAATCACATCTCCTGACTCAATTCCGGCTTCTTTGGCTGCTCCATCACTGGTTACTCCTGCGATATACACACCCGACAAAACATCAAGATCTTCGGCTTCAGCCAGCTGAGCGTTTACATTTCTTATGGAGACGCCAATGAATGCTCGTTGAACCGTTCCAAATTCCATCAAGTCGTTTACTACTTTTCTAACGATGTTGACGGGTACCGAGAAGGCATAACCAGCATAGCTACCGGTGTTGGATTTAATGGCCGTATTGATGCCGACCAATTCTCCTTGGGCATTTACCAAAGCACCCCCACTGTTGCCAGGGTTCACTGCCGCATCAGTTTGGATGAACGATTCAACTGCTGAAATACCGCCTTGTGATTTGTTACGCAAGATGTTGATGTCTCTACCTTTAGCGCTCACTATTCCAGCCGTAACCGTTGATGTTAGGTTGAAAGGGTTACCGACGGCAAGTACCCATTCGCCTACTTTAACGCCGTCAGAGTTGCCATAAGGTACAAAGGGAAGGTCGTTGGCATCGATCTTTAGGAGCGCCAGATCCGTATTAGGATCGGTGCCAATGACTTCCGCAGTATATTCTTCATTGTTGTTCAGCGTAACCAGTACTTCGTTGGCTTTATCAATCACGTGATTGTTGGTGACAATGAAACCATCGGCAGAGAGTATCACCCCTGAGCCAGACCCCTGGGCCTGTTTTTGACCTTGACCGGGATACCCAAAAAAGTATTCCATGAGTGGATCGCCAGAGGTTTGCCTTTGAAACGATGTTTTTACATGCACTACCGCATTGATGGTACCTTCAGCTGCATTGGTGAAATCAACTGGTGTACCTGCCATGGAAGGAAGCCCAACCAATTGATTATTGGCGGACGATTGAAGATCGTTAGGTTCTTCTAAATTGGTTTGAACAATGACTTTTGGTTGCTCTTCCAGGAACTTGTATGTTCCCACCGAGACAAAACCGCCAATCATCGCAGCTAAAAATAACCCTAAGTACTTTTTCATATCTCTATTAGTTTGTGGTGTGAGTTTTTTCGTTGGACTACTGATCAAAAAACGCGCCTAAATCCTTCATTGTTGCTGCTTGGCTGTTAAAGATTGTTAATCGAAAAAGGGCTGTCATTTTGCTAGAATGTAGCTGATTTCAGACCTTTAGCAAGTGATGGGAACACCAAAGGTTTCTGTATACATTTTGATTGCTTTTCTGCTTGGTTTGCTGATGGGTGGAGTAGGGGTAAAAGTCTTATTGGAGCGAGAAAATAACAACTCAACAGAAGTAACCGAAAAGAGCAACAGTGCTGATCCTTCTGCGAAGGTTGTTGCAGACACTGTCACGTTTGCTGAAGAAAAACCAGTAAAGGCTGCAAAGGTGTCATCTAAGGTTGTCCCAAAACCAAAAGTTGAAAGGCAACCACAAGAGCCATCCTTCAAGAATATAGACTCCACTGTTGTAGATAGCGCAGCCGTCGTTCCAATTGATTCGATAATGAACGACAGCATCGGCATAGCAAGTGCCGTAAACCTTATAGATTCTATGGGACTGGTTGCTAAAGAAGATTTCTACGTTAGTGATTCGATATTTGCCTCGGATACAATTATTACTGGTGAAGCACCTGGAGAAAAACCAATTGTGATCAAGAAAGAACAATATTTAGGGGGTAGAAAATTGATGATAACGGTTTTGGATACCACGACTCAAAAGCGGGCCAAGGATTCACTGCTCACCCAGTTGAGCGGAGTAGTAGAGGCCAAAAATCCAGATTCTATTCTGGTGGAGTTTTGGCGTTCTCCACTCAATTATAAAGGATATAAAATGGCCAATAATAAATTGGTGATCTATGGTTTGCAAAGGCAATTTAAAATTTTGAAGGTCTACCAGTTGAACGAGAAAATTTACTTGCAACACCTCGGGGTGGTTTATGGAGTGGAGCATACTTTTGCTTACAAAGCGTTCGATCCTGTGGAAGATCCCAATTTGCTCAACCGATTGCGTCCATGATTACTTCTTTTTCTAAATACCAAGGCACGGGCAACGACTTTGTCATTATCGACAACCGTGAAGGACAATTTCCTGCTCAGGATTTTAATTTCATTGCCCGATTGTGCGATCGTCGATTTGGAATCGGTGCTGACGGACTCATTCTTGTGCAGGAGGTTGCTGGTTTCGATTTTGAAATGCGCTATTACAACGCCGACGGTCGATTGGGCTCAATGTGTGGAAATGGCGCTCGTTGTGCCGTGGCATTTGCCCATACCCTGAATTTATTCGAGTCGAAAACCCACTTTTTGGCCGTAGATGGGCCACACGATGCTTTTTTTCTGGGCGACCGGGTACGCTTGCTCATGCAGGATGTCAATGACATAGAAGAGGTGGGGAACGACTTTTTTCTCGATACTGGATCTCCTCATTACGTTCAATTTGTCGAGGATTTGCAGCAATTAGATGTCGCTACTGCGGGACGAGCTATTCGATACAATGATCGTTTTCGGGAAGAAGGAACCAATGTGAACTTCCTTGAGCTTAAGGATCAGCACCTGGCCATCCGAACCTATGAACGCGGAGTGGAAAACGAAACGTTTTCTTGTGGAACTGGAGTAGTTGCTTCTGCAATCACCGCTTTTCGAACCGGCATTGCCAAGGATCCAGAGCGCATACTATTGAAAGCAATAGGCGGAGACTTGAGTGTCTCTTTGGAAAGCAATGGAGCCCATCGGTTTTCCAACATTTGGCTGGAAGGCCCCGCTACATTCGTTTTTGAAGGATCGATCGACCGATGAGCCAATCCATTTTGCAGGGGGAGCGCATTCACCTCCGAGCCGTAGAACCAGCAGATGTTGACGCATTGTACCAGTGGGAAAACAACCCCGAAAACTGGAAAGTATCCAATACACTCATTCCTTTCTCCCGCCATTTGTTGGAACAATACGTCCATTCTGAGCACGATTTGATGCTGCAAAAGCAGTTGCGCTTGATGATCATTTCCAATGAAAATGGGGCTCCTGTAGGGTGCCTCGATCTGTTTGATTTTGATGCCTTACACCTGAGAGCGGGCTTGGGAATCATCATTGCTGAGGTGGACAACCGACGGAAAGGGTTAGCTACCGAGGCCCTTCACCTGATAATCCGATACGGAAAGGAAGTGATTCAATTACAGCAATTGTATTGCAGTATTCTGTCGGGTAACGCATCCAGCATTGCGCTATTCGAGAAAGCAGGTTTTATAAGAACTGGTACCCGAATTTCCTGGCGAAGGCAAGCGGACAGCTGGGAAGATGAGCACTTTTACCAGTTGATTTTCCGTTAAGCACCAACCCCAATATGGAGTAGCATGTTCAAAAAAGTGTTCATTGTAATGATATTAGTTCTCCTGGCAGGAGGAGGATTCGTGGGTTGGCAGGCTTATCAAGCCATATACCAACCCAACGTTGTGCTTGAAGATAACGACAGTCCTTATGTATACATAGCCACCGGAGACGATTTTCAAAAGGTAAGTGCTCAACTCTACGAGCGGAAAATGATCTTGAACCGAAGTTCTTTTGAGTGGGTAGCTGAACAGAAAAAGTATACCGGACACGTTCGACCCGGCAGGTATAAAGTGGAAGCGGGCATGACCAACTCCGAACTGGTCAACTTGCTCCGATCTGGAAAACAAGAACCGGTAAAACTTGTATTTCACAATGTGCGGACACTGCCCGACCTTGCCGGGCGCATTGCCCGCCAAATTGAAGCTGATTCTACTAAGCTTGTTTCGGCGATGCTTTCTACAGAGTCTGCTCGTGAATATGGTTTCAACGAACACAGTTTTCGTTCCATGTTTATTCCCAATACCTATCAGTTGAACTGGAATACCAGCGCCAAACAGTTTCTCGACCGAATGGCACGGGAGTTCAAAGTCTTTTGGAACGAAAAGCGGAAAATGAAGGCCCGGGAACTTAATCTGCAACAGAGCGAGGTACATACTTTAGCCTCGATTGTGGAAGAAGAGACCAGCAAAAGAGAAGAGGCACCAAGAATTGCCGGAGTATATGTAAACCGCTTGCGCAAAGGAATGCCACTGCAAGCGGACCCCACTCTAAAATGGGCAATTGGAGATTTTACCATCAAGCGACTGCTTGACAAAGACAAGGAGATCAACTCACCTTACAACACCTATAAATACAGAGGGTTGCCGCCGGGGCCTATCCGGTTGGCAGATACCCGCTACATTGATGCGGTGCTGGATTACGAACGGCACGATTACCTCTATTTCTGCGCCCGGGAAGACTTTTCGGGTTATACGAACTTTGCAAAAACTTATGCGCAGCATTTGGTCAATGCCCGGAGGTACCAACGCGCCTTGAACCAAAGAAAAATATACCGTTGACGATCATGAGTATTGAAAAAATCAAATTTGGAACCGATGGTTGGCGGGCTTTGATTGCCGAGCGTTTTACGGTAGAAAACGTGGCCCGTATCACGTTAGGAGTCAGTGCATGGCTCAAGCTGCATTTTGATCAGCCCACAGTAGTGCTGGGGCACGACTGCCGCTTTGCCGGTGAATTGTTTGCCGAAACCATTGCCCGAATCCTCGCCCGGGAGGGAGTGGAGGTGTTGATGGCACAAGACTTTGTTTCCACCCCCATGGTTTCTTTAGGCACCGTTAGCCATCAGGCGAGTTTGGGCATTATTCTCACTGCAAGCCACAACCCACCGGGTTATCACGGTTATAAGCTCAAAGGGCATTACGGAGGTCCTTTGCTACCCGATGGAATCGCAGCAGTAGAGCAGGAGATTCCTGACGTTTCCAATTACCATCACACGGGTGGCACTTCATTAGCAGAATTTATAGACCAAGGAAAAGTAAAGATCGTTGAATTAGAGGCCGAATACCTGGCAAAGGTGCGAGGCAGTTTTGATATTGATGCGATCCATCAATCAAACCTCCATTTGGCTTATGATGCCATGTATGGTGCAGGTCAGCGAGTGGTGCCGCAACTCTTACCCAAAGTGCGTCTGTTTCGCTGTGAGCACAATCCTCATTTTCATGGTATTGCTCCTGAGCCCATTTTAAGGAACCTCGGTTTGTATTCAAGCTTCATTCAAGCCGTGGGAGATCTGGACTGTGGACTAGCCACCGACGGCGATGCCGATCGTATTGGTTTAATGGATGGAAATGGCCAATACGTCGATTCGCACCACATCATGTTACTGCTTATTCACTACCTGCATCATTACAAAGGTTGGACAGGAAAGGTGATCACGGGATTCAGTTCTACGGTAAAAATTGCTCAATTGTGTAAGCACTATGGACTCGACCTTGAGGTGGTACCCATTGGCTTCAAGCACATTTGTGGAAGAATGCTGGAAACCGACGTGTTGAGGGGGGGAGAGGAGTCTGGAGGATTTGGCGTGAAAGGCTACATCCCCGAGCGGGACGGTATCTGGAACGGACTCGTGCTGTGGGAGTTTATGGCCACTTCCGGAAAGACCATTCGCGAACTTATTGATGAGGTGTATGCGCTTGTTGGTTCTTTTGCTTTCCAGCGTATTGATTTGCACTTACCAGAAACGGAAAAACAGGCCATCGTTGCACATTGCAAGGCGGGTGGTTTTGCCCAATTTGGCGACCTAAAGGTCAATCGATTTGAAGATTTAGACGGCTTCAAGTATTATTTCAATGCTGACGAATGGGTGATGATTCGCCCTTCAGGTACTGAACCGGTGTTGCGTACGTATGCCGAAGCTGGAACTGCGGAAAAAGCTGCGGCTATTCTTGAAGCCACACATCAGGAAATGCGCCAATTGTTTTGATCTGAATACCTTGAATAGAATTGTCTTCATCGGTGTGCTTACTGTAGCCTTGTGCGTTTCTGGGCTATTGGTTAAGGGGCAAGCATTGCAGGATTCTGTTCGTCCAGGACGTTTACGGGGTGTAGTGCTCACCGAATCCATTAGCTATTCCATGACCATGGCCGGGTTATACCAGCTTTGGTATAAAGATGAGGGCCTAAGTAGTTTTCGGTTTTTCAACGACAATCGCAATTGGTTGTTGATGGACAAGGCGGGGCATGCTACCACTTCTTATTATGTGGGTTATGCAGGCATGGAAGTTTTGCGGTGGGCTGGCTTGGATCGAAAAAAAGCGATGTGGTATGGTGCTCCATTAGGCTTAGCATTTCTTACTTCAGTAGAGGTTTTTGATGGTTTCTCAGAAGATTGGGGTTTTTCTTGGGGAGATGCACTGGCTAATTCTGGTGGAACGGCACTCCTCATGGCCCAGGAACTGGCGTGGCAAGAACAGCGGATGCTCCTCAAATTTTCTTATGCTCCAACGGAGTTTGCCAATTATGTGCCCAACGTTTTGGGCAGTTCTTGGAACGAGCGCATCTTAAAGGATTACAACGGGCAAACCTATTGGTTGTCGGTTAATCCTGCTTCCTTTGCTTCTAAGGGCGCCAAAATTCCCCAGTGGCTCAATGTTGCTATCGGATATGGTGCAACCGGTATGACCAGCGGGAGCAGTGCCGACATTCGCGAAGTATGGGTGGATGGAAGGTGGCAACGATTTACCCGCCGTCGACAGGCCTATTTGTCCTTAGACATTGATTTGACCCGTATTCCGTCCAAGCGGCAATGGGTAAAAACTGCATTAGGTTCCATTGGTTTTTTAAAGGTGCCAATGCCTGCGCTTGAGTGGCGTGAAGGAAAAGGACTACTCTTTCGGCCGCTGTTTTTTTAAAATCTGAATAGTTGGTAGCTCAAGAAACCCTTTTGCGGATTAGGTAGGTTGGGGCAATGCTCCTTTTATCAGCCCTCACGCATGTCGATCACGTCCCAATCCATGGGAGGCTCGTATTCGAACTGTGTCGCGTCCGCAGGAACGTTGGTCTCCATGTTAGAAAGCGTGTAGGTAAATACGTTTCCATCCCGGTAAAAAATCTTCATTTCAATCAACTCAGCGCTGTTCGGATTGATTGCCAATTGAAGCGTATGAAAAGGTTTTGAATCTGGTTGCATCGGGTACAGACGCACCAGTGATACGTTTTTACCCGCTATTTGCGATTGGCCTTCCATCCGGTATTTGAAAGTTTCCTCATAGGTGGAAAGCAACTGAGTCGGTGTAATGAAAGCACCGTCCTCCTCCGTACTAACATCGTTGATCTGTACTTCTTCGGTGGCGGGGTTGGCCATCCAAACCGTTTTGGAGTTGCACACTACCGTTACTTCACCCAGTTTCAGGTGGTATCGGTCACCTTGTAGCAACACGTTGCCTTCCTTGGTTTCGTCCACCCCATCGGTGTTACTCATTTTGAAAACAAAGTCAAACTTTAAGGAGGTATAGCTCTCGTGTTTATCGGCCAATTGCTTCAGCAACTTACCGGCTTCAGGATCTTTTGGAACAAGCTCTGATTCAATGACATCTTGTGCCATGGCCACCGAAAAACTGAAAAAGGCCAGGAGGGAAAAAAGTGTTTTCATGATTGCTAACTTGTGAGCTCAGAGGCGTTTTAGCCCCGCTTTTAAATTTCTTGCTCCTCTCCTTTCAATAAGTGTTCCAAACTCATTTCATCGGGGATTAGTACTTGCCGGGCTTTGCTTCCTTCGAAGGGACCAATAATGCCCGCGGCTTCCAATTGATCAATGATTCGCCCTGCTCGGTTATAACCCAGTTTTAATTTTCGCTGCAACAAAGAGGCAGAACCTTGCTGGTGAATGACAACTACCCGAGCGGCATCTTCAAAAAGTGCATCGCGGTCGGCCGCGTCCAGGTCCCCTGCCTGGTTTTGAGCACTTTCATCGATGTATTCTGGTAATAGCAAGGCATCAGGGTAAGCCCGCTGCTGGCCAATAAAATCGGTGATCCGCTCTACTTCTGGTGTATCTACGAAGGCACACTGCAAACGTAGCAGGTCACTACCAGTAGATAAGAGCATATCTCCTCTACCGATCAATTGTTCGGCTCCACCGGCGTCCAGAATGGTGCGGGAGTCAATTTTTGAGGTTACCCGAAAAGCAATTCGTGTTGGAAAGTTAGCCTTGATGGTACCAGTAATGATGTTGACCGAAGGACGCTGAGTAGCGATAATCAAGTGAATGCCAATGGCTCGGGCCAGCTGGGCCAAACGCGCAATGGGAGTCTCCACTTCTTTTCCTGCGGTCATGATCAGGTCGGCAAACTCATCTACGACCAACACAATGTAGGGAAGGAAACGGTGCCCATTCTCAGGATTGAGCTTACGGGCTTTGAATTTAACGTTGTATTCTTTGATGTTTCGCGTTTGTGCATTTTTCAACAACTCATAGCGTTGATCCATCTCCACGCACAGGCTGTTCACGGTATTCACTACCTTTTTGGTATCGGTAATGATGGGTTCTTCCTCGCCCGGAAGTTTGGCCAAAAAGTGACGCTCAATTTTGTTGAAAAGGGTGAGTTCAACTTTTTTAGGATCTACCAACACAAATTTTACCTCCGCCGGGTGGCGCTTGTAGAGCAGCGATGCCAAAATAACGTTGAGGCCTACCGATTTACCTTGACCAGTGGCACCTGCCATCAGCAAGTGGGGCATTTTGGCCAAATCGATGGTGTAGGTTTCGTTGCTAATGGTTTTTCCCAGCACAATGGGTAATGCCATGTCGCTGCCCTGAAACTTTTCGGAAGACGCAACAGTTCTAAAAGCCACAATTTCTGGCTTTTGGTTCGGTACTTCAATACCGATGGTTCCACGACCGGGAATGGGGGCAATGATTCGAATACCAAGAGCCGACAAGCTCAAGGCGATGTCGTCCTCCAGGTTTTTAATTTTGGAGATACGCACACCGGCGGCTGGCACAATTTCGTAGAGTGTAACGGTCGGGCCAATGGTCGCTTTGATCTTCGCAATTTGAATGTTGTAGTTGCTCAGGGTTTCAACAATCCGGTTTTTGTTGGTTTCCAACTCATCACGATCCACCTGAACGTTACTACCGGAATAAGCTTCCAGTAAATCGATTGTAGGGAATTGGTAATCTGATAGATCGAGGGTGGGATCGTATTCGCCAAACTCTTCTACCGGGTTCACTGGTTTTTCAACCGCAGTATCTTCCTCTTCCTGCTTTTTAGCAGCCGCTTCTTCCAACGCCTTGTCCAATTCATCTTCTACCAGTTCTCCTGATTCGGGCTCCGTTTTTTCGGGGACACTGGTTTCCAATTCAATTCCGGAATGGGCTGGCTCAGCTTCTTCCGGAGCTAAGGTGGCGGTTAAAGTAGTTGCTGCTGCAACCGTGGAAGGAGCTCCTTCTACCTCGAGGTCTAAGCCCGGAGAGTCAGGTTGCTCGGTTTTCTGCTGCTCCAATTCAGTTTGTGGAGCAGAACTGTTGGCCACCAGAACAGGCTCGGGAATTTCTTCATCAGGTATCTCAGAATCTTCGGTTGGAGGGTCGAACCAACTATCACCTGTGGCTGATGCAGTCGATTCCTCATCCTCAGATGTTGTTTCGGGTTTGCCCAAAAGTGCCTTCAACCGGTTGAGGTTGGGATCGAAAAAGATGATCACGAAAACCGCCAAAACAAAAAATACGAAGAAGGTGGCCCCAATTCCGCCCAATAAACCAGATAGCCACTTGTTGGCACTGTATCCGAAAGAGCCGCCTAAAAAGTGCAGGTCGGTGCTGGTTTTTACGAAAGTTCCCAAAGCCATACTCACCCATACCAAAGCAAATGCGGTATAAGTAAACGTCTTTTTGAGCGGCAACAAGCTGATTTTGAACAGCACTCGAAACCCTACCAGGAAAAACAACAAAATGAACAGGTAGGAAGAAATACCGAACCAACTGTGAATGAACTGATGCGAGATAATGGCACCCAAGGACCCCAACCAGTTTTCGATATGAATCTCGGGAGTGGAAACGAGGTTCCACCAGGAATGGACCAATTTATCCTGGTCTTCTTTCCAGGTGAAAAGAAAAGAAGTAAAAGCAATCAATAGGTAGGCCGAAAACAAAAGGCAAAGCAAGCCTACAATCCTATGAAGCCGGGTATCTTCGAAAAAACGAGTGACTTTTCCGGGAAATTTCAACTTCGCCGAACGCTTTTTCTTTTTGGGCTTTTTTTCAGGACCTGCAGACTTGTCTTTGTATTGATTCCTGGCTTTACTCATCTGAACCTCAAGGTTTAATCTTCAAATCTATAAACTAAACCTGCCAGAAATTCTTGTGTAGGGAGGAGTTTTCCCCAAGGTTATAAACATCAAAGCCCCGAACGACGGGGCTTTCAGAAAGTATGAAAAGGATGGTCGATTTACCGACCAGTGAATTTTTGCAACTCTTCGGGCGTCATTGTGGTGTAGCCCTCAGGAATTTCGAAACGGCTATCATCAACCGTTTCTTTAACCACCTCGGTTGCAACTAACGTGAGTGTCATTTCACTTTGTTGCGTGGAATAGGAAAGCGGAAAACCCTCCAAACCATTGCTGAAATTGAAACTTGAATTTACCTTCAAGTCTTCGGTATAATAGACCGTCATTGGTGGGTCATCACCAGAAACGACAGTGGCTTTTTTACAGAGAAATCCAGCAATCTCCTTGGTTTCGTCGTGCAAGGTGATCTTCTGGTTGTTGCGCTCCTGTTCGGCTTTTTCGTAGTCCTCGGGTGTAGATTTTACGGCATATTTGGCACCCATGAGGTCCATTAATACAAAAGAAGTTTTAGACTCATGATTGTTCACCGCAATGGTGTTGCCGGTCATGCCATCTTGCACCATCGCCGTTTTTGACCCTTTCACATATAGGGTCGATTCTTTTGGCAACATGCTCTCCATGCCAGCTATTTCGTCTGGCAGATCACTGTAGGTAATCTTGAAAGTGATTTTACCCTCAAACTCTTCGGGTGCAACGGCTGAGGTAAACAACCCCAAAACTGCTACAGACACTGCTAAACATGTAAACAACAATCTCATGATTCAATGATTATTGGTCATCCATTATCTTTTCCAGCTTTCCTTCCAATGAAGGATAGTTGATAGGCTTGTAACCTCCCGGACGCTTAAAGGTTTCCACGGCAATCGAATCCGAAGAAACTTCTTCTGCTACTAATTTCATGTGCATGTTGAACTTGTCGATCTCATATTCCATCAACATGCCATCAATTTGATGAAAGGGCGTAAACCAATTGGGAGCGTTGACTTTTATTTTGTCTGTGTAAAATACCTTGAAGGATAAATCTGGATTGTCGGTATCCGTGATTTTCGCCGATTTACAAGTGTAACCGGCTATCTCCTTTACCTCACCTAAGGGCTCAACAGAATACTTGGGAAACAGCTTCAACATTTCCTGTGCTCCATTCTGATCGAGATCCACCACATATTTGCTGGTGATGATGCGGCACAAGTGCGTTAGTTTGGTATTGGGTTCGTGACTAATGGTGGAAAGTGAAAACATTCCAAAACCTGCCTTCAGGTCGGTTCTTACCTTGTTTTCTTTAAAGGAAAGCAACATCTGATCAGGTAACACTCCAATCAGTCCTTCTTTATCTCCAGGGTTAGGATAGGTGATGTTGTATTTTATGTAGCCTTCTTTTAGTTCCTCGCCCAAAAATTTTGGACCACAACCACCCATAAACAGCATCAGGCCTGCGAGGAGGAGGATTGAACGTAAATTGTGCTTCATGTAGGGGGGAAGGTCGATTTCAAATGTAGGTATTGGCAAAGGTATCAAAATATTCAATCAGATTTAAAGAGGCGTTTTGGTTTGAAAATCAGTCGATTATCACTCGATGATTTGCTAAAGCTTAGTTTCGGAACATTTGGGGATGGCAAGAGTTAATTTTGACGCCTAATACAGGGATTTGCTTCTTGTTAAGTGTTTGTTTTTCAATAAGTTGACAAAATAAATTTTGTGATTTTTGCATCAAGTCTAAAATCCTAACTTTGAGGCGATTTTGAGCATATACTCGGTAATGCGCAATTAAAAAATTACCCCCGAAACCCAGCGATAATGTCGAAATTGAAGATCATAGATGTGAAGTCGGAACTTGGTGCAGGAACCCGAGGATCCAGTCTTGGTCCAGCTGCCATTAGGGTGGCAGCCTGGAATGCAGGAAGCAGTTGGTTTCAAGACAAACCAGTAACCGAAGTGCCTACCTTAAATGAAAGACTTCACCAAGCTTCAACTACTCGATTTGCAAAACAGGTAGAGGGCATTGCAGCCATGTATCAACGAATAGCTGATACTATTGCGGAGACCATTTCTAAAGAACATCTTACGCTCGTTTTATCCGGCGACCATTCTTCAGCCGGTGGCACTATTGCGGGCATCAAAAAAGCTTTTCCTCAGGAAAAAATTGGCGCTATTTGGATCGATGCCCACGCTGATTTACACTCTCCCTACACAACACCATCTGGCAATGTGCACGGAATGCCCTTGGCTGTCTCGTTGAGTGAAGACAATGTACAGTGTCAGAAAAATACACCTTCTGAGGAAACAATAGCGCATTGGAATGCCCTAAAAAATACAGGTGTAGATGGCCCTAAAATTGATCCCAAACACCTGGCTTTTGTTGCGGTTCGAGACACCGAAACCGAGGAAGAAGCGCTAATGGATCGGTTGAATTTGCCTAACCATACTGTAGCTCAAGTACGCGAAAAGGGTGGTACCGCCATTGCCAGGCAACTTTTGGAGCAAATAGCAGATTGTGATAGCATTTACATTAGCTTCGATGTAGACAGCCTGGATCCCGAAATATCTGTAGGAACCGGTACCCCGGTTCCCGATGGTTTGTTAGAAAAAGAAGTTATCGATATGATTTCGGAGTTGCTTCAACATCCCAAGGTAGTTTGTCTGGAGGTGGTAGAAGTGAACCCGACCCTTGATCAACATTGTAATGCTATGGCAGATGCAGCTTTTCGCATCATTAAAGGCTCTATGCGGCACCTTAGCTAATCAACTTTAAAGTATGAACGTGGAAGACCTTCTCCTGCAACAGGCTGCTGCTGCGGTGACTGCCTTGTATGATGCCCAGGTAGATGAAAAACAATTGCAGCTCCAGAAAACCCGGAAAGAATTTGAAGGCGAGTTTACCCTAGTGGTTTTTCCTTTGACCCGAATTTCGCGGCAAAAGCCGGAGGAAACCGCTGAAGCCATTGGAACTTGGATGCTTGAAAATACGGCAGCCATTCAAGCCTATAACGTGGTAAAAGGTTTCCTGAACCTTGCCCTTACCGATGCTTTTTGGTTGGGTCACTTGCAGACTATGCGCGGCTTTTCCGATTACGGCATGGCCCAACCAAGTGGCCGAACTGTGATGTTGGAATACTCCTCGCCCAATACCAACAAGCCTTTGCATCTCGGCCATGTGCGCAACAACCTGTTGGGATATTCGGTGTCCCGCATTTTGGAGGCCAATGGACATAAAGTGATCAAAGCCAATTTGATTAATGACCGAGGAATCCACATCTGTAAGTCGATGCTGGCTTGGCAACGCTATGGAAATGGAGAAACTCCTGAATCTTCAGGCTTGAAAGGCGATCACCTGGTAGGGAAGTACTACGTATTGTTCGATACCCATTACAAAGAAGAAGTAGCGGAGTTGGAGGCAAAGGGAATCGACAATGAAACGGCCAAGAAAGAAGCTCCTTTGTTGAAAGAGGCCCAGGAAATGTTGCGCAAATGGGAAGCCAACGACCCTGCAATTCGCAGTCTCTGGGAAACCATGAACAACTGGGTTTACGATGGCTTTGAAACCACCTACCGCGATCTTGGGGTTTCCTTCGATCAATATTATTACGAATCCAATACCTACCTGCTTGGAAAAGAAACGGTGGAGGAAGGCCTTGCCAAAGGGGTACTCTACCAAAAAGAGGACGGTTCAGTTTGGGCTCGGTTGAGCGATTTCAAACTGGACGACAAGTTGCTGTTGCGTGCCGATGGCACTTCGGTATACATGACCCAGGATTTGGGTACGGCAATTGAACGCTTTCGTCAGTTCCCTGACCTAAAGCAATTGATCTATACGGTAGGAGATGAGCAAAACCACCATTTCAAGGTCCTGTTTCTCATCTTAGGTATGCTTGGTTACAACTGGGCAAAGGATTGTTCTCACCTTTCCTACGGTATGGTAGATTTGCCTTCGGGCCGCATGAAATCCAGAGAAGGTACAGTGGTAGATGCGGATGATCTGGTGGCTGAATTGGACGAGCAAGCTGCAGTAGCCACTCGGGAGAAGGGTAAGCTAGAGGGCATGTCAGAAGAGGAATTGCAAAAGCTGTTTCGAATGATCGGTTTAGGTGCCCTTAAATTTTTCATCTTGAAGGTAGATCCCCAACGCAGGATGACGTTCAACCCGGAAGAGTCGGTGAGCCTGAATGGAAATACCGGTCCTTTTGTACAGTACTCTCATGCACGTATTCAATCGCTGTTGCGGAAGATCCCACATTCGATGGAGGATGCAGTGGTGACCGATCAAACCTTGTTGGCTCCTGAGCGTTCATTGATTGCCTTGCTCAATGACTATCCCCGAATCGTGAAAGAGGCGGGGACTGGCTACAGCCCGGCCCTTTTGGCCAATTATGGATACGATTTGGCCAAAAGCTTCAACCAGTTTTACAACGAAGTGAAAATCAACGATCCGCAGAGTCCTGCAGCACAGGTACATTTCCGATTGGCCTTGGCCGATATGGTCGGACGGGTGGTAAAGTCGTGTATGGGGCTGCTGGGCATCGAAGTACCCGATCGTATGTAGATTACAGCCGCGGCTTAAAGATTTTGATCTCAAAATTGTCGAGGTCAATGGCTGCTTCGCTGCGTTTCCAAACATAAATTTTCAACCGGTCTTCCGCTGCTTTAAAAGGCGGGAGATTGACTCCAAAATGGCTGGTGTGCCATTGGTTGGAGTCTCTGGGCATGTCTTGAATAGGCAATGCTGCCCAAAAGTAGTTTTCTCCATTCGTGTTTTCGATGCTGAAAACCAGGTTGCACTTTTCAGCGGCTTTAGCTGAAGTGATCCGCCAGGAAATCTGCGCCTCTACATAGGCAAAATGGTGTTGCTCAAGCGTGCCGGCTATAACGGATAGACCGGGTCCGAACCCTTTACCGGGTAGCTGCGCATAGGAATTCCCGTCATCCTGGATCTTGATGGAGTAGGCGGCTCCATCAGAGGCTGAATCGAAGGTGTTGTATTTCTCAAAAATAGGGGAGGGGTGTAAAGGCTGGTAAGGAGGAGCGATTTCTCCCGCAAGTTGTCCCCCTTTCTCGGGGTGAAGTTGAAGAAAGGTGTAAACATATTTTTCAAAATTCATGGCATTGGGATGTAGAATGCCAAACGTATACTGGTAGCTCTGCACGAGGTTGAGTAGCAAACAGATGCCTGCAAAAGCCCCGATAATCTGGAATTTTAGGGAGCGGTTTTTCGATTGGCTCAAATAGTGAATGATGGCCCAGGCCAAGACCGGGTAATGGTCAATAAAAGCCCGGTGCCCGTAGCTGTCTCCAAAATACCAATTCCACCAGGCGGCCACTGGGTAGGTCACCAATACCCAATAGCCGGTAAGGAAAAAAGCGGATCGAGGGTGGTGTCTCCACCAATAAAACAAAGCCGGAAGCAACAACAGCGCAATCGGAGTATAAACCCACCAGCCCTTTCGAAAGCCGAGCAAAACTTGCCATAGTTGGGGAGCTCCCCAATGAAATTTTTCCTGCCCATAAGACCATAGCCAAGCATGCCCACTTTGCCAATACCACAAACCACTCTGCAACCCGAGTAGCAGCACAACGATCCCACCCGAAAGAAGCAAGTTGGGGAGGTGATGCTTTACTTTTCGGGAGAAATCACCTTTCCATTCTGCCGGAGCAAGAACTGGAACCAGCAGCAATACAACGCCAAGCGTAGGACGAATGAGCAAGAGCAATGCCATCAAAACCGCAGATAACCAGAGCTTATGCCAGTTTTCGGTACGAAAGAATCGATCGACTTGCCACAACCAGAGGCTCAAGACTGAAAAACTATAGAGGTGTGACATGCTGGGAGCAAGGCTGCTGTAATACAGCAGGTTGGTGGCCAGCACCACGCCTAAAAGCACAAGGTAGGTGAGTGACCGAGGGTAGCCTCTATGCGTAAAAAATCGTTGAAGGGCATATAGCCCGATCCCCAACCAAAACCAGGCAGCAATACCGATAGCTAGCTGAAATGGTAGGCTGTAGCCATCTACCGGGAATCCTCCTATCCATGCCATTAAGCAACCCAAAGCAAAAAATGGAAGCAGCAGCAGGGATTCTCCCGCGAAGTAGCGGTTTACTTTTCTTCCTTCGGTCTGCGTTTGAAATTTGCCTCGATAAGCCTTTAGCTCCTCTGCATCAAGGAAAGTATAGTGTGGGTCATGATAAATGAAAAGGGCCGGTAAATAAGCGTAATATCCTCTACCATCGCCCCCAATGGTCCATTTCCAGCTGTTGCCTTCAGGGCCAACCCACCGCAAAGAAACGGTGAGCAGGGCCACAAAGAAAAGAATAGGGAGCAATGGCGAACGCATAAACAGGCAGGCAGCTACAAAGGAAAAGTGAAGGTAAAAAAACTCGGCATTCTTCCTCAAAATTGCCCGTCGAGCCAGCGTTTAGATTTGCTAAATTTGCGCTTCTGCGAAAAGCCGCAAAACATGTTTGAAAATTTATCCGAAAAACTCGAACGCTCCTTTAAAGTACTCAAAGGTCAGGGGCAAATTACCGAGATCAACGTTGCTGAAACCCTAAAGGAAGTTCGACGGTCGCTGTTGGATGCTGACGTCAACTTTAAGATCGCCAAAACTTTCACCGAAGAGGTGAAACGGAAAGCATTGGGAGAAAACGTACTAACCTCCGTTTCTCCGGGCCAACTGATGGTAAAGATCACGCACCAGGAGTTGACTAGCCTGATGGGGGGCGAACACACCGAAGTAAACCTGCAAGGTAGCCCTTCGGTCATCCTTATGTCCGGCTTGCAAGGTTCTGGTAAAACTACTTTCTCTGGAAAACTTGCCAACTTTTTGCGCAATAAGAGAAGCCGCAAACCTCTTTTGGTAGCGTGTGATGTTTACCGTCCTGCGGCTGTGGATCAGCTCCACGTACTAGGTGAACAATTGGACATTGAGGTATTCTCCGACAAAGGCAACCAAGACCCGGTGGATATCGCAAAGCAAGCTTTGGTTCATGCCAAAAGCAATGGTTTTAATACCGTTATCGTGGATACGGCTGGACGCCTGGCCATCGACGAGCAGATGATGAACGAAATCGAGACCTTGAAAAAGGCCATTAAGCCACAGGAAACGTTGTTTGTGGTAGACTCGATGACGGGACAAGATGCGGTGAATACGGCCAAAGAATTCAACGAGCGCCTCGACTTCGATGGGGTAGTACTTACCAAATTGGACGGGGATACCCGCGGTGGTGCTGCACTTTCAATTCGTTCGGTGGTCAACAAGCCCATCAAGTTTGTGGGGATGGGCGAGAAAATGGATGCCCTTGACGTATTCTATCCCAAGCGGATGGCCGATCGGATCCTGGGTATGGGAGACATCGTTTCGCTGGTTGAACGGGCACAAGAGCAATTCGATGCCGAGCAGGCGCAGAAATTGCAGAAAAAGATTGCCAAGAACCAGTTTAACTTCAACGATTTCCTCTCTCAGCTCCAGCAAATCAAAAAGATGGGTAACATCAAAGATTTGGTAGGGATGATTCCTGGTATGGGCAAGGCGATGAAAAATGTAGACATCGACGATGACGCCTTCAAAGGCATTGAAGCAATTATTCAGTCGATGACCAATGAAGAGCGGGAAAATCCGGGCCTCATCAATGGAAGCAGACGCAAACGGATTGCGAGTGGCAGTGGCACTACCGTTCAGGAAGTGAACCGACTCATCAAGCAATTTGACGATACCCGCAAAATGATGAAGATGATGTCCAACAAGCAGAGCATGGCCAAGATGATGCGAAATCTTGGCAAGATGCCCGGTATGGGCAATTAAATCAATCTAAAAAAACAAACCCATATGGAACTGCTAGATGGAAAAGTAACCGCTAATGCGGTGCTGGAAGAGCTCACCGAAGCTGTGAATCAAATGAAAGCAGAGGGAAAAAGAGCTCCGCACCTCGCGGCCATCTTAGTAGGAAACGACGGTGCAAGCCTCACCTATGTTGGTGGTAAAGTAAAAGCTTGTGAACGAGTGGGTTTTGAATCTTCTTTGATTCGCATGCCCGAAGAAACCACTGAGGAAGAATTACTATCTAAAGTAGCAGAACTGAATGCCGACGATTCTATTGACGGTTTCATTGTTCAGTTACCATTGCCCAAGCACATCAACGAAGATAAAGTAGTGCAGGCAGTGGCGCCCGAAAAAGACGTGGATGGTTTTCACCCGGTAAATGTAGGCCGTATGGCTTTGGGCTTGCCCAGCTTTTTATCGGCCACTCCCTATGGGATCGTTCAGTTGCTGGAACGTTATAAGATACCTACCGAAGGCAAGCATTGCGTTATTATTGGGCGCAGCAACATTGTTGGTTCTCCGATGAGCATCCTCATGAGGCGCAATGCGCATCCTGGCAATTGCACGGTTACTGTAACCCATAGCCGCACCAAAGACCTCGCTGCATTTACCCGGGATGCCGACATTTTAATTGTAGCACTCGGTCGACCGGAGTTTGTGACGGCTGACATGGTGAAAGAAGGAGCCGTTGTGATCGATGTAGGCATTACGCGGGTAGAAGACACCAGCCGACCAAAAGGCTACCGGGTGACCGGAGATGTGAAATTTGATGAGGTAGCTCCCAAATCCTCCTTCATTACTCCGGTTCCGGGTGGAGTAGGGCGCATGACCATTGCATCACTGATGATGAATACCTTGATGGCTGCCCGCAAGGAAATCTATCCTTGAGCGAATAATCTTCTTAAAAGTCTAATAAAGTGGGAGATCGGGCTTAGAACTGAAGCCCGATGACGAGGATATCGTCTACCTGTTCTAATTCACCTTTCCAGGTTTCGATGGAATCATCGAGAAATTCCCGCTGGTGCGTCATGGGCTTGCCATGCAGGTCCATCAACATCTTTTTGAAAGCGCTATACTTCAATTTCTTTCCTTTCGGTCCGCCAAACTGATCGGCATAGCCATCGGAGAAAATATAGACTGAATCGCCTTTGTGCAATTCGATCTCGTTGTTGGTGTAGCGTGCCTCGGTGTTTTCGTAGTAATTACCGATGGCAATTTTATTCGACTTGAATTCGTGCAATTCACCGTTGCGGATGAGGTATAAGGAGTTATAAGCCCCGGCATACTGAATCATCGGCTCCTGTTTGTTGAAGCTTACTACGGCCAAATCCATACCGTCCCTTACCGTGGTTCCGGCACTTGCTTGTAGGGTATCGCTCAGCCTTTTGTTCACCTCATCGAGAATCTTGGCAGGTTCTACAAGGCCTTGTTCGCGCACTGCTTCGCTCAGCAGGTTGTGACTCACAATGGACATAAAGGCGCCAGGAACTCCGTGGCCAGTGCAGTCGGCAGCGGCAAGTAGCACTTGATTGCCGATGGTTTCCATCCAATAAAAATCACCGCTAACAATGTCTTTGGGCTTAAACAGCACAAAGTGTTCGGGTAAAGAGGTCTCTAAGTCAGAATCTGCGGGTAGAATAGCTTCTTGAATGCGTTTCGCGTAGATAATCGAGTCAGTTACCTGATTGTAGAGTTCGGCAATTTTCAGGCTTTGTAGTTCAATTTCTTCTTTCTTTTGCACTACCTCTGCGGTGCGAAGACGGACCTTTTCTTCCAGTAAGCGCTCGTTTTCCGCCAAATCAGTACGCATCGTTAACAAGGCCTTACCCAAGACATCCTCGTCACTCAAGGGTTGGAAAGGAGTATTGTACTTACCGGAACCCACATCGTTGGCAAAATCCTTGGTTTGCTTCAGGCCGTTGACCACTTTGTTGAGGGCCATGGTCATCTCTCCAATCTCATCGTTGGTGATTTCAGGGGTCTTAGTAGGAAAGACGCCACGACTAAGATCAAGCAACACGATGCGCAGGAAATTTACGGGAGAAACAATGGACCGGGTAGTAACGATAGCGATGAATATGCCAGCAATGATCAATCCGATTCCAAGGGAGATGATCAAGGTTTGTAGCAAGCCAAAGGAATCTACCATGGCGTCCCGCACATCCCTGGAGCTGGTGGCCTGCAATTGAATCAAAGCATCCACTTTTTCCAGAATCTCGTCGGTCTTCATGTAGATCTCACCGCCCTGGTCCACCATACTATTGGCAATGAAGCGGTTCTCTGGCTCTTCGTAGCTCTCAAAGCTGTTGAGCATCGTTTTCACTTCCAGGTGCAGGTCAAAAAGCGTGTTGATGTCTGCGAAAACCAGTTCCATATCCGCTTTTTGCTCATCGGTCCAATAGTCAGAAAGCGTCATGATCTGATCCCGGAGTTCAGCATACTCCTTTTCCGACAATTGGTTAAGCTCCAATTTGTCGGGGTTGTCTTCAGAACTTTGGTAGTGAACCCAGTTGTAAATGAGCATTTTGGACCGTACCGTCAACAGTTTGAGGTCACCCAATGCATTTAAAGAAGGGTTGTAGATAGTATTGATCTGAGTATCAATCTCCCTGGAATCTTTCAACGTATTGAAAGTGGTAATGAAAGCCACTACCGTTGAGAGAATTATGACGGAAAATCCAAGACTTATCCGTCTACCTATGCTGAACCTAAATTTCATTAACTCAATTCCCGATCAATGAGGGAACTTATTGTTTGTTGGGGTCCATACCAGGTTCTACTCCTTGTTTCGAATCAATTTCCTCCAACTGGCGCTCGTACTCCCTTGATTTTTCAACGTCGTTCAAACTGAAGTAAATACCTGAAAGTCCAATGAGTGTTTCGCGTCTTTCAGGATTAAGCGCATAAGCTCTTTTCATGTAAGGAAGGGCCTTGAGAAACAAAGCAATACAAATTTCTTGCTTCTCAATGAGTTCGTCCAATGGCGCGCCATAGTCCATTGTATCAATGATGTGAACTGCTTCGTTGTAGAAGAAGATGCCAAGGTTGTAGTTACCACTAAGATTGTTGGAATCAAGGTCTAAAACCTTGGTGTATGTCTCAACCACCTTTTCGTATAGCTCGCGGTCTTTCACTGTTGCCTCTTCATACATTTTATTGTAAGCAGAGCCAAGAACCAAGTAGAATTGAATGTCCCGATCGTCAAAGTTCATCTCGGAATCAACTTCCCGCATGAGTTCTTTGAAAAGGTTGTAATGCCTTATCGCGGTTTGAAAATCACTGGAGTCTAATGCAAAGGCGGCATCATTATAAAGCGTAGAAGCGAGATAATTGAAAGTCTTGTGGATGTTTTCCACATATTCCTTTTTCTCCGCGTCCAGCGAGAGCGCTTTGCGATAAGATGAAATGGCTTCGAGCCGAAAGGTATGAGCTGTAGACAAGTTTTTGTCGGTTTTAAACAGCTCTTTGTAGATGTATCCACGGATGTACCAGGTGCGGGTTTGATCGGCCAGGGTAGGATCAGAGGTTGCCTTATCTATCAAAAGTTTGGCTTCCTCGTACTCCTTTTCGCTAATCTTGGCCGCAGCCTGCCCAACTAAGTTGAACTGAGCCATGACCCCCGAAACCAGGAACAACAGGAATATGAGTAATGTGAGGCGCTTGAGCATCGTACTGGGGTGGTGATTGCGTTGGTTAGTACACTTTAGAGGCTAACTTTTCCAAAGTCACGCTAACTTTTAGCTTTCTGTTTTCCACTTTTGTTTTATTTAACTCAAACTTCTGCCTTTGGTTAATGATCACAAAGTTAATACCTGGGATGTTGTTTACCAAATCAGAGCTTTCTGTAACTATCAGAGTTGGAGCACTATCCAACTTTGAGAGGGCATTAGAAAGTTTCGATTCATTCATCTTCGGTATGTACAAAACGTGACATTTACCAATGTCGGAGTCTGAATTGTATTTCTGAACTTGTATGCTTTGAGTTGCTACTTTTTTCGTTTTAGACATGTTACTGAGCTCATTGTAGAGTGGTGAATCTCCCAATAAGCCAATCACAAAGTTTCCTTGCTTGTATTCCTTAGGCCACTCAATATATCGGGCAAAGTTGTAAATGAAAATGGCTTTCATCTTAGAATTGGTGTCAGGGTTGGTTTGCACCGATGTCCCTGCAGACAGCAATCCCATTGCACAAAAGAGTAGCGCGATTTTTATTACCTGACCCATTACCTATTTTGGCACCTATTCCGCGCCAAATCTCGCAATTTAATAAATAATCTGGTGTTTAACTTGGACGTATTAATCAAAGGACTTGCCAAAAATAACACTCTGCGAGATCGATGGTTAATGGAATCAGCTTTTCATGGTACCTCCTTCTTAAAAAATTACTTATTCGTCTCTATTAGCAGGAATTCTGTTCTACGGTTTTCAGCATGCGCTTCAAGTGGGCACCAAACCCCCGAAACACAGCCATTGGCTGGTTGGGTTTCTCCAAACCAATCTCCTTCCATCCGTTCCGGAGCCACCCCTCTTTTAATCAGGTAGTTTAGAGTAGCGACTGTTCTCCGGCGGGAAAGCTCCAGGTTGTAACGCGCATTGCCGCGGATATCCGTGTGCGATTGGATGGCGATTCGAATGTTGGGGTTGGATTTGAGCCAACTGGCCAAACTATCCAGCTTGTTTCCATCCTCACTGCTAATCCGATCTTCATCGAAAGCGTAAAATATCGTAGGGAACGCTTGATTCCTAATGATTGGTGCAGGCTCCGGAGGAGGAGTAGGATCAGGTAGGGTACTGGAATCCACCCCAACTATCTCGTTCAGTTCGCCTTTCATAAAACGTGCAATGTCTTCGGCCTCAATCAATACGATAACGTTGTTGTCGCGCTTGAGTGGAGCATATACGAACGCGCCATCGCTCATGGCGGTGCTGGTAATCACTTCTCCATCAGGATTGAGGATAGATACCTTGAGGTTTGGATCGCTTTCGGCCAATCGAATCAGGTAGTTTTCATCAGGGTCTAGCTCTTTGAAGTGGAACTTACCCGCACTGTCGGTTACCGCCACTGCGATGATCTCACCGTTGTCGTTCACTGCATAAACTTGCAAACCTGAAGGGTAATCGCCGGGGAGGGTTTGATAAATCTGGCCAAAAACACCGGCATCATCCGGCAATTCCGATTCGTCAGTGGCTGAAATGGCACCCATACCTGATACTGCTTCTACCGGTAGGGCAGTGAATACAAATTGTCCATCTTGTAAGTTTTGGATCAATTCTACGGGTTTACCCGATTGTTCGGAGATTTGCAATTCCGCATCTGCAAGGTTAAGGGAATCGTTTTCGGCCAAACGAATGAGGTAATTTTGGTCAGGGTTCAACTTGCGAAAACTGAAGGAGCCGTTTTCATCGGTAATCACGGTAGCCACCACATTATTGTTCTCATCCAACAGCTCAAGCACTACCCGATCGGCGGGTAAGCCTTTGTATTTGAAAGTTCCCTTGACGTAGGGCGCCTGGTCCTCGGCTACCATAACCCCCATGCCTGCCACTTCTTCTGCTGGTAGCGCCTTGAATACAAAAGTGCCATCGATCAGCTCCTGCACCAGGTTCAGTTCTCGGCCAGATTGCTCAGTAATCAGCAATTTCGCATCCTGTAAATAAGCATCGTCGGCTTCAGCTACCCGTACACTATAGTTTTCGTCGGGCTTGAGCTTATAAAAAATGAACCGTCCGGCTTCATCAGTAATCACAGTGGCGATCACCTGGTCATTGTCATCCAGCAGTTGAAGCACCACATTGTCTGCTGGTAAGCCTTTGTACTGGAAAACGCCACTGATGTAGGTAGCTTCTTCGGCTTCGGTCACCAAAGCAATAATGTTATCTTCCTTAGATACCTTCCGGAAGGTGTAGCGGCCTTTATCGAGCGGCTCTCCCACATCGGTAATTCGTCCATTTTCGTTCAAAAGAACCACCTGAAATTCGGCATCTTCCTCCTTCAGCTGGAACAGGGCTAGTTCTTCAGGCTTCAGCCCTCTGAATACAAACTTGCCCTTGCTATCGGTAAAGGTCACAGCGATGATCTCACCATCATCGTTCACCGCATATACTGCCATTCCCTCTGAGAAATCACCCGGTAGTTTTGAAAATATCTGCCCGAATATTTCCAATTGTGTCATTTCGTAATCTTCCTCTGAAAGCTCTGGTAAGTTTTCGATCACCTCGGCGGTCAACGGACGGAAGCTAAATACTCCCTTTTTGAGTTCATAAATGGGTACAACACGTTTTCCATTCTTATTGACCATGAACAATTTGGCTTTTTCGAGCAGCGCCTTGTCCTCTTCAACAATTCTTACCAGGTAGTTTTTGTCCGGGTCGAGTTGCGAAAACTTAAAGTATCCATCTTTATCCGTCCAAATTTTACCCACTACACGGTCTTGATTATCCAAGAGTTCCAACAGCACATTGGAAGCGGGTAGGCTATCGTATTGGAAAATTCCGGCAAACTCCAAGCCCGACTCTTTCATTATCGGGGGCAGCCAAACGAATTGATAGATGTCGTCACTGCCGCGTCCTTCTTCCCGATCGGAGGAAAAATAACCCATTGTATCATTGGCAAAGCAAATTCCAAAGTCGTCAGCCGGTGAGTTGACGGGAGCTCGAAGGTTTTCGGGTTCGGCCCATTTGCCATTGAGTTGACTTGTTTTAAAAAGGTCGAGCCCGCCGTAGCCGGGATGGACGTTGGAAGCAAAAAATAAGTCCCCATAACCGTCGACAGAAGGGAATACCTCATTTCCGGAAGTATTCACGGGTTTACCCAGATTTACGGGCTTGCCCCAGGCTTCGCCAATGCGATCACAATACCAGATGTCCAGGCCTCCCTGGCCACCTTCCATATCAGAGGCAAAATAGATTCGATTGCCATCCGCGGTAAGGTAAGGGTGGCCCACCGAATATTCAGAACTGTTGTAAGGGAAGGCTACTAGCTTACCTAATTTTTTGCCTTTGAATGCCGCCGAAAAAATTTGCATCTGGTTTTTGTGCTTTCGGCTGCGGCTGGTTTGGCTCACCCTGGTGAAATATACCACGCGGTGCAAGGTGTCAATGGCAAGTGGGCCATCGTGGTAATCGCCATTGATTCGGTTGGAAAACAAGCTTGCCTTCTCAAAACCAATACCTTGATTATCGTCAAAAGGGGCGAAATAAATGGAGAGGTAGGGAGTCTGGGTAGCAGAAAAGGTATTGTCGTTTACCTGATCATTTCCCTGCTCGGTAGTAATGATCAAGCCATCGTTATACACCACCGGACTAAATTCTGCTAATGACGAGTTAAGGTTACTGAGTTCCCTGATTTTATACGTTGGGGCTTGTACCGCCCAATCGTCGAGATAATTGCAGCTCTGAAGGAAAAGCCTACCCAGAAAGCTGTCCGGATTATCTTCCAAAAAGAATTCGAATTGACGACGAGCCTCAATGGTTTTCAGGTTGCGTTTTAAGACTTGTCCATACCGGAGCCGTGCACTTTTCGGGGCATCGGGCAGGGTAATGAGTTTGGCCAGCAACACTTCAGCATCGTACCAATTGCGCAGGTACTGGTTGCAAATGGCCATCCTTTCAACGATGTGCACATCATTCGAATCCTTGTCGAGGCTTCTTGAGTAAGCCTCCAAAGCTTCTGCATAGCGGTATTGCTCAAATAATTTATCCGCCCTTGAGTTTTGAGCACTGCTGGATAGCACTAGCCCAAACATCAGACCAGCTACCAAAAGGAAGCGAAACAATGATTGAATATGTAGTGGGTAGTTCAACGCGGCACCAAACTAAAAGAAAACCCTCGGAGAAACCATTTTCGATAAAGAAAGATTGAGGTCGTAGCCCAAAAATATTTCATGCGATCCACCGGCATTGCCTCGAAAGCTATTAAAGGCAAAGTCGTAGGAATAGCCAATTCGCAGCCGTTTTTTAATCACGTATTCTGCAATCGCTAATCCTCCGTATCCACTGCGGTAACCAACGCCAAGCCACAAAACATCGTTGAACAGGAAATTGGTATTCACGTCTACAAATGCGGGAGTTGCTCCTGCTTGTTTAATCAGCATAGAAGGGCGAAAAGCAAGGGTTTTATTAATTACAAATGCTTTTCCAACAATGGCAGAAAGGTGACGTTCCAGGCGAGACCCGTCTCCCGAATTGGTGGTAGAAGCGAATTCAAGGTCGGGAGAATTGAGGTGTGCAGCTTCGATTCCGACAAAGAACTTGCGCGTGTTATAATACATCCCAAAATCGAAGTTGGGCAATACGTAAGAGTCCTTGTTCATGTCGGCAAACATGTCGTCTTCATCGCGGTATTCGATTTTGTTCCAGTCAAATGCATAATTGTATATCCCACCTCGGAGTCCAAAGGCCAATTTACCCGGTCCAAGGCGGATGCGGTAGGCATAAGTCCCCATGATGCTGATCACATCTTTTGCACCAATCGATTCATTGGTAACCTGAAACCCAACACCGATCTTCCTGCGAAGCAGAGGTGTGTGAATAGAAAAAGTTTGACTCACGGGAGCTCCGTCTACTCCTAACCATTGGTTGCGGTAGAGCAAATTCATGCTCAAGGCATCCCGGCTACCAGCGTAGGCCGGATTGATACCCAGCGGGTTGAACATGTATTGATTGAACTGTGGATCTTGTTGGCCCCAAACTGGTAAAGTGAGTATCAGAGCCAGCACAAAGAGCGCGTATCTCAGCGCAAATTGCAGGCGAATGTAGCCCCAACCCTTTGGCGCTAAAACGGGTCCCACAAGTTCCTGGTCACGAATATGTTTGTAATAATGTATCATTTTCCCATATTCTTAACGTGTTAATTCAACCCATCCTCGATAGGTACGACTCCCTACTTTAGCAATGTAGAAATAGGTGCCTACTGGCGGATCGTTGCCGTTACTGGTACGACCGTCCCACAAAACAGTGGTGTTGTTGTAGTTTTTTCCTTCCCAAATCAAGGTTCCATAGCGGTTAACGATGAAGATTTCGTTATCAGGAAATCGTTCGATGTTATCCACAATCCAGGTATCGTTGTGTCCATCTCCGTTTGGAGTGAGGCCCGAATAGAATTTCAATTCACAAGGATTGCCGTCTTCAAGGCCTACTTCGAAGGTGTAAATTCCAATACAACCATCGTTGCTGGTGACGGTAATGGTGTAGCTTCCGGCAATCAGATTAGATGTACTACGACTGGTATCTCCGTTGCTCCAAACGTAGGTGTAAGGAGCATCACAACCGTTGATGGCTCCATTTTCAATAAAAATGGCTCCATTAGCTGCTCCTGCACACGATTCGTTGAACACCAAGGCGCTGTCCAGGTTCACCAGGCCACTTCCTTCTTCCAAAGAAGGTTGCTGAAAGCCTTGGGTGAGTTGAAAAAGACCACCTAATCCTACGGTTCGCACTTCTGTTTCACCCACGGTGTAGGAAATAGAGCCAGCGCCAGTGGCATCGAATCCGCCAGCAGATCCAACAACCTGACGTTCTAAAGTTTGGGCATTGACCGAGAGGTCCATCATCCAACAGGCAACAACAAGTAAAAGCGCAATAATGGTGCTGCTGCTAACCTTCAAGGCAGGAGTGGAATTGAAGACCGTCCACCGCATGAATTGGGCAAAATAAGGGCGATATGTGGGTGCCTCCTTCATCGTTGTGCTTGCTCTTCAGTAGTTGTTTGGTTCGTTTGACTGTCCATCCATGCTTTGAGGATCACCAATTCTTCACGCAGTTCCTGTATTTGTTGGGCCAGCACTGTGTTTTGATCTTCCAACGATTCATTTTGAGCATGAAGGGTTTGAATGGCATTGATGTAAGCCAGGAAAATCGGGTCGTTGTTCAGCGATAAATAACCGTCTTTTTGCATGAAAACCGCTTCAGGAAATACTTCCTGAACTTCTTGGGCCAGTAAGCCAACGTGTGTAGTGTCCGACGGGTGGTTTCTAACATTACCTGTCTTGTAGTTGTACAGTACCGGATGTAGCGCTAAAATTTCAGGGAGTCCCTTGGAAAAGTTTCCATGTACATCCTTCAAACGTGCATCCGAGGTCGTCGTCCAGGACCCTCCTCCAGGCTTAGAGGCAGTACCGTTTACTTCTAAGGTAGTGGTAGGAGCATCGGTTCCTATACCTACTTGCCCTCCATTTAAGTCAATCGTTAGTACCTCAGTTCCATTGCGATCGAAGAAAAATTTGTCGGAGTTATCGCTATAGCGAAGTCCCCAATTGGGGAAGCTGGTACTGTGCGAAATCACATAGCGGTCGGTATTGGCAAAACCCGAGGAAAACATATAAATCATGGGTGAATTCGAGCCATTCGTTGCTGGAAACGTGATGGAAGCCAAAGGATCGGTGAAGGAAAGATCACCTTCGGTTCCCGATACCTGGAATTTATCGCCATTGCCCACGGTGAAGGTAGCCGTTGGGGAGGTATCTCCAATACCTACGTTACCACTCGATAGGATGGTCATCCTGTCGGATGCGGAGATAACGGTAGAGGTGCCAGTAGAAAAGGTGATTTGGGAAGCTTGAACTTCGAAATTACCCGGTGTAGAACCGCTGCTTGCCGCTTGAATAATGCTGGTACCCGAAAAATTACCAATGGCCAAATGCGGAGTCGCTGGATGCGCAATAGAAGAGTGGGTTAGAAAGATGCCAAACCCATCCACATTGAGCTCATTGGAATTATCGTTGGTCGCAATGGAAACACTGCTGGAAAAGTAGTTGTTGTCTTCCCCTTCCATGTACACACCATAGGTAGTGCCTGAACCCGAACCATTATCCGTTCCAAAATACATATAATTGGTGCCGGCAGAGGGAGAGAGCTTGGTATAATAACCGTACAACTCCTCACTTGAACTTGAAGTGCCATCGATTAAGGATTGTACCCCGTACTTTTCGGCACTCCCCGAGTTGTTCATTACTACTTCCAAACCTACTTTATTGGCTGAACTATTGTAGTTGTTCTCAATCAAAACTCCCTTTGAGCGAGATAAGCTACTGGCCACAACAACATCCAATTGATGCGTAGTTCGAGGAACAATTGAACCAATTCCCACACTGCCCAAAGCATTGCTGCGGTAAATGTTGTTACCACTAATGGTCCATGCCGGGTCTTCCCATGACGCTCCTCCAAAAGCATCAGAGGTAAGCAGCCGTCCATTTGCGCTTCCTGAGCTTATTCGAATGGTAGAAACATTCAAGCCGCCATCGATCGTAACGGTAGAATCTGGAGAATCACAATTGAAACAAAACCCGTTGTCGTTAAAAAGCAGGTAAGAGGAAGGATCGTTGGGTAGAGTGTCACCGGCGTTTCCACTGGTCCAATGGTAAATTCCCGATCGGCCATTCAGGAAAAAATATCCACCTGCCGCACCTGTGTCGTTGTAAAAAGGCTTTCCTGTGGCATCTAAAAAGAAGTTGTTGCCGTAGTAAGCTGTTAAGTCAGGCAGGCTTGTAGAACCACTCATTTGCAAGGTGTTGCCAATGTGCAAATCAGCAGTAGGAGTGGACTGGTCGATGCCGAGGTTTCCATTGCCGGCCAGCACCATTCGTGCCTGTGCATTCGTTCGAAACTGCAGGTCGACAGAATCAGTAGTACCCAAAAAGTTGGTTCCCGGCAGGGTACTACCATTACCGGTCAAGGTCCAGTTGGTACCAGAACCAGGATGCGTCCAGGAAGTACCGTTCCACCAGCGAAATCCAGGATTGACATCGGTTTGGAATACCATGAGGCCAACCGCAGGACTCACAATGGCATTGCGTTGTGCTTGGGTCATCCGAGGAACAAGGAACCCTTTTGCAGTATCGCTGACATCCAGCATAGCACTTGGGTCGGGGGCGCTGCCATCTCCGTTTATTGAGATGCTTTGGCCCGAACTAAAGAGAGACATTAGGATCAAGCAAATCATAGGGAGACCGCTTTTGATATAAATGCCTGTGGTTTGGTGAGACTTCATGGCAAATAGTTATCGGCGAATGTAAATGCAACGAAAGGCGTTCGATCCACTGGAAGGATCGTCGTTGGCGGTGGCTTGCGGATTTCCGTTTCCAACTTTTCGTGCGGTGTTGGAAGTACCATCGTCTACCCACTCCCAGTTGTCGGCCATATTGGTTAACGAAGTTTGAGTAAATGCCCCATACCATTCACCCCAGGTAGGCAATTTCCGATTGTTAGCTGCGCAGGTTGCTACAGCGTTGAACCAATTGGATGCAGTTCGTTCAGTGTCTTCAACGCAATAGATGTCATTGACCGGCACAGTACCGGTAGGACAAGCATTTCCGGTATCGGTAGTGAAGGAAACCCAGTCGGTGCCATTGTATCCTTCGAAGTCATTGCCGGTCCATTGGATCATTCCTGCAGCCGGTGACAAACCGGCGTTAAGGGTATCGATTTTAATCGCTCCTTCCACGTCCAGCGCTGCTTCAGGTGTATTGGTGCCGCCCACTTTCAAGCTACTGGAAAGCACATTTTCGGTTTCACCTGTCATGTAAATGCCGTAGTGTTTCCCAGAGCCACTGGCAGTTACGTCCGCACGATAAGCGTAGCTATTCCCTAAGGTCGGGTTCATAAAGATTTGGCTACCGAAAATTTCGGTGTTAATCCCAAAAGTTCCGTTTACAACGGTTTGAGAACCATATTTTTTACCTGTTCCAACGTTATCCATCGTAACAAAAATCCCGGTTTGGTCGCTGGAACCATCGAACAAACTCAGCACCTCCATACCAAACTGGTTGCCTGTGCTGTCGGGAATTTCCAGGTATAAATTAGAGCTGGTGTTGCTAGTAGAGCCAATAGAAACACGACCCGAAGGGCGGAAAATGTTGCTGCCACTTACGGTCCATGGGGAAGTAAAAAGCGTGCTGGGGTCTGTCCAAGTTGCGTTGCCCAATACATCTACCGCGGAGAGAACGTAGCCAGGAGACGCATTTTCAGAAATCAAAATGGAATCTGCGGCAATCTGTCCTTTCACATCTAATTGGCCACGGGTAGCATCTCCACCGAGGCCCAAACTGTCGTTGATGAACACGTTTCCTTGTTCAAAGTAGCCACTGTATCTCTTCCCTGAGCCTTTAACCGATACGAACAATCCGTAGGTCAAAACATTTCCAAGTGCCTCCAGTTCCATTCCAATAGCGGTATCGGCTCCTAAAGCAGAACCTCTAAAGGCAATAGCCTCTTGAGTTAATCCAGGAGATAAGGTAGAGGCCGCATTGGAACTTATCCCGTAAACTTTAAGACCATCTTGGACATTGGTGAAGATCCCAAAGTTGTCTGCAGAGGGGTTTCCAATTGAATTGAAAAATCCTGCCAAACGACCGCCCGAAGCACTTCCTCCGGAGTTATTTACGGTTAAAGCGACTGCAGCTGAAGAGCCAGTGTAATTGTTGTTGAGAACAACAGTGCTTGAATCGTTACCCACTACAGATAATTTAGCAGGAGAATCCGAAATACCAATACCTACGTTTTGATTCAAGTTATAAACCATCGTATCGTTGACCACCCAATCGGTATCATTAGGAGAACTGGCGTCCCAATAAGCTCTTCCGAGTGCATCAGAGCGGAGGTAAGCACCATCAACAGCATTAGTTGGCAACCAAAGGGTATCTGCACGCAAGCGACCATTGGCCACATCTAACAAGGCTGCAGGACTGGTCGTTCCAATACCTACCTTGCCTAAAGTACCGGCTCCTGAACCTCCTTCTACGAACATGGTGGCAAGAGTAGAGTTGAACCCAATGGCCAAACTGTTGGTGGTGTTGTTCACAATACGATTGGCGTTGTCGATCCCTACGCCAAGCACCATAGATCCGGTTCCGGTTGCCCGAAGCCAACTTCCCATCGCTGCAGATCGTAGGCCAGTTGCGGCATTAAAATGCCCCAGAGCAAAAGTGTAGGATTGATCAACCGTGTCATTGGCTCCCGCTACAAAATTGAAACTACCGGTAGATAGAATGGTGTTTTGATTACCCGTGATGAATCCATTCTGAGCAGAAGAATTAACGAAGTTATTTTGTCCCGATGCCATAGAGTACTGTCCATCCACTTCGTTGGAGTTACCAAAGGCGGTGGAGTTGAGCCCATCTACAACGTTGTCAGAACCAAAAGAGGCTGAATTATTACCGTCAGACTCGTTGTTGTCTCCAAAAGCTACCGAGTTCGTGCCCAGGCGGGAAGAGTTCCATTCTACACCATCGGCAGTACCTGCTCTGAAAGCACCGGTGGACTTGTCGAAAAACATCCGTACGTCTTCACCACTATTGTCAAAGGTTGCAGAGCCAACCACCATGCCTCGGTTGTAATGCGAAGCAATAGGCCGGATGATTCCTACCGTAGAATCTGTAAACAGAACGGTATTGGTATTGAGTGAGTTAAAGCTTAGGTTGCCATTCCCATCGGTCATCAACACATCTCCGTTGCTTCCATCGGTAGAAGGGTAGAAGAGAGTATCAGGAAAAGACCCTCCTGCCCAGGTGCGGAAAGTACCGTTCACTTGTAGAAAGTCCGTGTTGAAATCACCATAGACCAACGGATCATCGGAATTGGTATTCTCGATGTACAGTTTATTCTCTGCGAAGGTATCGTTTTGTGCAGCCCGATAGCCAAGGAAGACGTTGCCATTCCCTTGGTTATTTAATCCTGATTGAGCACCTAAAGCAACATTACGCTCACCAGCAGTATTTTCTACCAGGGCAGATTCTCCAATGGCGGTATTTTCAAATCCAGTTTCCAACTGACGTAAAGCAGAGCTGCCGAAAGCAGTGTTACCTTGTCCAGTTGTAGACCTAACTAAGGTTCGGTTTCCAACACCGGTGTTGCCACTACCGGAGGTGTTATCATGTAAACTTGCTTCTCCAATCGCTACGTTATTATTACCAGTAGTATTTTTTTGCATTGCCTCATAACCAATAGCCACATTAGCGATTCCTTGTCCTCCCGTGCCTTGAGTTTCATTCAGTGCCTGGTATCCAATACCAATATTCGCTTCATTGGAAAGAGCGCTTAAGGAATCCTGGGCTCCGGCGTCCTCGCCGATGTAGATATTATTGTTAAAGTTCCGTGGCTCAATCCCTCTGTTGGTGAACCGAAATTCCCGGATCCCGTCAATTGTAATTCTTACAGTCGAATCAACAGGAGAAACAAAAGCAGTTGAGTTCCCCAAACGAATTCTGGTAGAATCATCTGTGGTGTTAAGAGCGGCAATATCAATTGAAATCGAATCCCCCGTTTGGTCAATCAACACAATGTCGGTACCTACCACTTGCCCGGAAACCAAGGTGTCTTCGAAAACAGATTCGGGAATGGTGGCGGTGAAGTTGATGCCATTCTCCGTCACGGTCAGCAAACGAGTGGAGTTGTTAAACATCACAGTGTCCAGGGCCTCATTGCTCGCGTCTAAATCACCGTCAGCAGTAATGTGAGATGCGAAGTCGGCGGAGTCCAATTGTCGCTGCGCAATTTCATTGGCTATGGCCGTTCCCAGCGCGGTAGAGTC
>ERZ1740068.171-NODE-171-length-40156-cov-28.431261_pt1 | contig 40156 bp, 30 predicted proteins | sample MGYA00581735_ERZ1740068 | MGnify/ENA primary metagenome ERZ1740068 (study PRJEB43018, sample SAMN04849740) | marine metagenome | isolation source: floating plastic debris | place: Pacific Ocean | collected 2008-08-30 | study: EMG produced TPA metagenomics...
AAAGATACTTGGGGGGTCGCCCCCTGGGAAAATAGCTCGGTGCCAGGGCTCTCTTGAACGTGAGGCTCGCAGTAGGTTTAAGTTTGTCTACTGCGGGCTTTGTTGTTGTTTATAAGTTTGGAATTTCGCCGCTCGGGTTTTAGTATGGCCTCTGGACAGCTGTGCTTCAGCATGGGACGGGCACGCAATAGAGGGGATAGAGGCTAAAGATGAAAAAACACGTTCTTGCTTTAGTACCTGGCGGTATTGGTGACCAGATACTGTTTTTTCCAGCGCTAAGAAGCATTCACGACGCGTTTCCTGAGGCGAAGTTGACGGTCATCGCTGAGTCGCGAGCCATTGCTGCCTACCGAGTATCTAAGCTTTTTCATAACCGAACACTAGAGGTCGTGCCGTTTGATTTTAAGGATCGAAACGGCCCTGCAGACTGGGGAAACCTGCTTGGCATAATTCGCGATCGTGAGTGTGATGCGGTCATGTCCCTCGGTCGTCGTTGGGCTGTCGGCTTGCTGCTATGGCTGACGGGCATTCCGCAGCGGGTTGGCTATGCGGCGAATGGAAGAATGTTTCTGACGAATGCCGTACAACTTGATATGGATCAGTACGCTGCATACATGTACCACGACCTGGTGAAAGGTCTTGGAATTTCTGTGTCCAGTCCCGACCCTGAAGTCGAACTACTCAAGGAAGATTTAGGATGGGCGGAAGCGCAGAAGCGGGACTTAGGGATTGGTGAAGCAGGCTATGTTTTGATTCATGGCGGTTCTAGTAAGATGGCGTTAGCTAAAGGGATAGAAAAAATATATCCAGTTGAGAAATGGGCACGAGTTTTAGAAGAAATTCAGAAGCGTCAACCTAACGTACCGATTGTTGTCGCTCAGGGGCCGGATGACTCCAAGTTCGTAGAAAACCTCAAGCAGGTATTTCCAAAGCTGAAGACGATTTTGCCAGAAGATATTGGCAAGTTAGCGGCAGCTATGGCTAATGCGAATTTGACGATTTGCTCTGATAGTGCGCCCATGCACTTGTCAATTGCTGTTAAGACTTACACTTTTGCATTATTTGGGCCTACCGATCCGGCGAAATTGATGCCGAAAAGCGATCGCTTTATCGGGATTAAATCGCCAACAGGTAAGATTGCAGATATTGAGCCGCGCGCAATTCTAGATAAGATTTTCAGTTAGGCCGTGCCTTTGAGTTGTCAGTAGGACGTTTGATGATGGAAAACGAGGATGGTATATCGCTGAGAGCTTTCTCTTCGGAGGTCAGCGGGGTCTGGAATATTGAGGGGGTGGTAGACAAATCGCTCACGCGTGACGATCGAAACTCGGGCACGGTTCAACTCGAGCCGCTAGGCCAGATATATCAAGCGTCTTGGCTGACTGCAGCAAACAATCGCCTGGGGTTGATGTTTGCTACGGAGCGTTGTTTGTTTGGCGGATGGGGGGCGTCACACTATCGACTGTCGCTGTTTCAATTACAAGAGGGCGGTTCTCTTTCCGAGCATTGGGTTCTGCCAACTTCCTGGGGTAATGTATCTCAGGAGGTTGTTTGCCCCGATCTGGTTGAAGAGTTTGAAGGTCTCTACGATGTTGAAAATTTCGATGCGAAGACGGGAAGAACCCGCATTCATCACATCAGCATGCATCGCAACGGCGAGTATTATCAGTTGGGAAGCAGCCAGTTTCCGAATATTCGGGGTCTAGGTCTGCGTCTGGGAAACTGGTTGGTGGCGAATTGGTGTGCAGCGCGGGACTTTGGAGTTTTGGCGTACGAGCTTTCTGGGAAAGAGGCACATGGTAGCTGGCTGTCTGCGCAGAACATGTATCGAAATCAGGAAGTCTGGACTAAGGTTGGGTAAGCGTGGTTGTTCCTGAGTCCGGACGGTAAGTCAATGCAGTATTGAGTTCGCTCAAGTAGAGCGATCGGAGTTGTAGCGATCGTTCCGCTCGGGCTGCGCCCAATTTTCCTCGGCGGAACAAAGATTTTTTATTTGTATTGCCCAAAATGCGGAGTAGACGCTGCTCCTACTTTAGAAGCGAAGTTCACTCGAGATTTTCTCTGGATTATGCTGGTCAGAGTAATGTCTGACGCGGTAGTATTGAGAACCCTTGCTTCTCTGATTTCTAGAAAAATCTGGAAATTTTGATGAGTGCCAGTTGTCCAAAAGGAAAAGATTTTTTTCAAGGTTCATGCCGAAAGAGCTAGAGTACGAAACGATGTACATTCTTCGTCCCGATCTGGGAGAAGAGCGTACGGACAATGAAATCGAGAAATACCGCGCGCTGTTGACAGAACAGGGTGTTACGAAGCTAGATATTCAGCATCGTGGCAAGCGTCGTATGGCTTATGAAATTCGCAAGCAGCGCGATGGTGTCTATATTCAAATGAATTACCAGGGACCGGGTGCAGCGATCGCGGTTATGGAGCGCAGTATGAAGATGTCTGAGAACGTTTTGCGCTACCTGACTCTCAAGCAACCTGTCACGCAGCCTGCTGACCCATCTGATGGAGTTGATGAGGCGGAGTAGGGCTGTGTGTTGAGGCGATTACTCCACGAAAGTAAACGCCACTTCCGGATTTGAGCACTGAGCGCAGTCGTTGGTGTATGGCCTTCGCAAAGCGAATAGTGCGTTATGTACTCCAGACTGTGGGCGAGATTGACGCTACGCGAACGACAAGCTCGGCCTTCATTGGTGGCTTCTGGGCAAATATGTTCTTGGAAGTCTTTAAGTTCGCCTAGCTTTTCTTGCTGCTGACGCGTTGTCCGTAGTCCAACGCTGCCAAATCGTTTTAACTAAGGGCGCTCGTGCTGCGGGGGCTCTTTTTGTTGTGAAGAGTTTTGTTCGCTCGACAGTGCCTCAAGTCGTCTCTGTAGCTGTGATTCGCTCGCTCGACTCGCAAAAATCGAGGATCTGCTGTGCGGAGGCTTCTGGGACTTCGAGGTGTGGAACGTGGCCGCATCGATCTAGCCATACGAGCTTGCCGCCGGGGAGGTTGCGCTCGAAGATAGCTGCGTCTTTTGTGCCTAAGATTTTGTCATTACGCCCCCATAAGACGAGTGTCGGCAGGGAAAGATTGCCGGTCTGGGTGCGAATGGATGGGTAGCCACCGCTTTTTGTGAAGGCGATTAGAGCTTGTTGCCATTCGGGCATTTCAAGGTGAAGGGCGGCACACAGGCAGGCATCTTCCGTGTTGAGTTGTTTGTCGAAATAGGCAGATCGGCTGATGTTGCGGCGGACGCTCGGGCGACGGAGAAAGCCGGTGGCGAGTCTGTCGAGAGGCGGGAACAGAAGTTTGCCGAGGAGCGGACCATTGGCGATGCCCGCGCTATCGAGGAGAACTAGCCGCTCGACGGCTTCAGGATAATGAAGAGCGAAGCGCATTGCGGCAACGCCTCCCATCGACGCGCCCACCAGGATGACTTTGCGATCGATCGTGGCTTTCCAAAATGCATGGAGGTGCCGATCGATATCTTCGGGGGCGAAGCGGCTGCCTGCGGTGCGGTCGGTGAATCCAAAGCCGAGCAGGTCAATGGAGTAAGTTTCGCGGGTTTCGGAGAGTCGGGGTTGTAGGCGGCGGTATTCGAGTAGGGAGCTATCGAAACCATGGAGCAGTAGAAATGGTGCGCGATCGCCTGCTTGGCCGTCGCGAATGTAGGTCGTCCGAATCGGGCGGGGCGCGATGCCTGTGCTGAGGTCGATCGCGGCGATCTTAGCGAATTGCTCGATCGAAGTGCGTTCGGTCAGGTGGCGAGCGGAGTCAGGCAGGAAAGGTAGCGGCATACGCAGAATTTACCTGCAGTTTTTTGGGCGCGGTAGTGGCTCGATCGTAGCTTTGTCTCGTCGGGAAAGCAGGCAGTGCCTGAAGTCTAGGGATTCGCCCCGGCCTGCCAGTCGCGGATGTACCACGTGTCGCCCTGCTGCTCTAGCTCGTAGCGTACGCGTAGGGTTTCATCAATGGTGCGAACTTCAGAGCCACCTTCAAACAAAGTTCCCCGCTCGACGATGGTTGCAATGACCGTTGCGAGCGCAGAGTCGGAGTCTTCGGATTCTGAAGCTGTATCTGACGCGACCTCGGACTCTTGAGAAAGGTCTTCGATGATTACGTTGCGGACTTCATGCTGGTATTCCCAGTACCAGCCATCCGCCTCGGCATCGGCGGCCAGAATTTCGATACCGGGAAGGGCTGGGGCGATGAGAATGTCTCCAAGCGCGCCGGTGTCGTGCTCTTGGCCCATCGCACGTCGTTTAGTTGCCAACCACTTTTCAATAGTGGCTTGAGCGCGGCTGTCACTGAGCTGGCCGTTGGTTGCCTCGCTGCCTGCAGAGGTCTCAGCTGGCTCGGGAAGCTCGAAGCTCGGACGTTCGAGAGAAACTGAAAGCGGCGTCCCTTCGACTTGTGGTGCGCCGAAGCCGCTAAAGACGCTGGCGACACCGGCAACCAGACGTCCGAGCAGCCAAAGCAGCAAAATCAGCGCAAATAGACCGCCCGCGCCGAGCATTAGAATGCGGTCGATTCGCAGTCGGGACGGACGTCGGAGACGCGGCTGCGACTGTACCGATCGCTCGGTGGGAGACGCTTGGGGCAGGCTAGGCGCGTCGCTCGCAGTGCCTTCTGCTGGACGGTCGATCGTCCAGGAAACGGGCTCGGTTGGCGGGGCGGCGACGGCCACGGCGGCGGGCGCGAGGGCCGACTGCTGGGCGGGCAGAACGTTGCGCGTGTCGGGCTGGAGTGCGGGCAACTGCCGGTAGCCGACTTCCATCCACCGATCGGAGACCTGTGTGTCAGGCGGCAGGTTCTCTAAGTAAGTCTGAACCTGGAGGTCGGCGAAGTAATCTTTCAGTGAGGCGGTGCGGTCTTTGAGGTCGCGGAAGTGGGGAAAGATATCACCCTGTAGCCAGCGCTCGCTGTACAGGCACAAACCAGGCAGCAGGTCGGGCGAGCCTTGGGAGTTGTCGCGGATAAAGGTGAGGGCGTCGGTGTCCTGGCTGAGATCTAGGGAGCGGGTGGCGCGATCGCTTTGGCCGAGAAGCAGAGCGCAAATCGCCTGCTCGAGGTGAACGTCTTGACGACGTCCGAGTTGTACGAGCATGGACTTTGCGCGGTAAATCGAGGCGGGCTGTTGCTGAACGAAGCCTCGGGCGATCGCGGCGTAGGCGGCCAGATAAGTGGCAACGGCGGAGGGGCGGCGCGCTTCCATCTCGAAGAGGAGCTGCTGCTCGGCAACAGTGACGTGCTGGCGCAGTTGTTGGATGAAGCGCAGGAAGCCTTCGACGCTGAGGCCGGAGCGATCGTCGCCGCTGCCGTCGATACCGCCGCGCTCCTGGAGCATGTCGCGCAGAAGCTGGAAGCCGCGCTGGCGGGGCACGTCGCGATCGAGGGGCAGCAATAGCAGCTCCAGAACGCGGTAGGGGCGAAGCTTGCGTAGATCGGCTTGCATCTCGCCGCGCAGTTGGGGCAAGAGCCCTTCGCGCAGTAGCATCGCCTGCCCGGCTTCGAGAGAGGCGGCGGCTTTTTCGTAGAGCTTTTTCTGCCACTGCTCGCGGCCGATCTCCAAATAGGCGGTCGCAACGGCTAAGACGATATCGGCGCGCTGTACCGTCTGACTGACCGAATCGCGAATTGATTGAGGCTGACTGAGGCGCGGTCGTCCGAGCTTGAGGACGGCTTCGTACTCGCCGAGTTCGAGCAAAATCAGCAGCGCGCCGACGAAATTGGCATCCTCGACTTCCAGGGTCGGCGGATTGGGTTCGGTGCTGTCGCTTTCGCCGATTTTCGAGGCACCGGGAAGAGTCGATTCGAGAAACTTCGTGTCGTAGCGCTCGCGCAGGTTGGCGTCGGCGAGGGTTGTAAAGGCTTCGTCGATCAGCGCGGCGCGCGCTTTTGTTGCGGTTTCGGAGTACTCGCGGCGAAGCGGCTGCTGGAGGCGATCGCGGTGAGCATGTTGCAGTCGATCCGGCGTGGCCTGTGTCGGTAAACCGAGGATGCGGTAGTAGTCGAGCGGGATTTGCACGGCGGTCTACGTCAGGGCGGCGGATAAAGAGGACTAACCTATCCTACCGGACGGACTTGAGATCTCAGGATCGCGGCGATCGGTGTCGCGCTGTCGCTGCGAATGGTGGATGGCGGATTGCCGACAGCTGGCACAGGGCCATACCTAATAAGGTCGGTTGGGATGGGGGCGCTCGTCCGTGCGCGATCGCATCTTGCCTCTACAATACCCAAAGTGGATTTTTGGTTAAGCGCTTACGCCGCAGCATATTCATGGTCTCAGAACGCACGATTCCCGCAACCAACATGGCAACCGCCGAAATCGATCGCGACGCCGCGCTCGCTGTGTACCAGGACATGGTGCTGGGGCGCTCCTTCGAGGATAAGTGCGCCGAGATGTACTATCGCGGCAAGATGTTTGGCTTCGTGCACCTGTACAACGGTCAAGAGGCCGTTTCGAGCGGTATTGTGCGCGGCGCGATGAAGCCGGGACACGACTATGTGTGCAGCACCTACCGCGACCACGTTCACGCCTTGAGCGCGGGTGTCCCGGCGCGGCAGGTGATGGCAGAGCTGTTTGGGAAAGAGACCGGCTGTAGCAAAGGTCGCGGCGGCTCGATGCACATGTTTTCCAGCGAGCATAACTTGCTCGGAGGTTATGCGTTTGTGGCGGAGGGTATCCCGGTTGCAGCGGGCGCAGCGCTGCAAAGTCGTTACCGGCGCGACGTGATGGGCGACGAGTCGTCCGATCGCGTGGTGGCCTGTTTCTTTGGTGACGGTGCGAGCAATAACGGCCAGTTTTTCGAGACGCTGAATATGGCCTCGCTGTGGAAGCTGCCGATTATTTTCGTGGTCGAGAATAACAAGTGGGCGATCGGCATGGCGCACGAACGCGCGACTTCGCAGCCGGAGATTTATAAAAAGGCCAGTGTCTTCAACATGCCCGGTGTGGAAGTGGATGGTATGGATGTGATGGCCGTGCGGGCGGCGGCGCTGACGGCCGTGGAGCGCGCGCGTGCCGGTGAAGGCCCGACGCTGATCGAGGCGTTAACCTATCGTTTCCGGGGGCACTCGCTGGCCGACCCGGACGAGTTGCGATCGCAAGAAGAAAAAGACATCTGGTTCGCGCGCGACCCGATTACGCGCTTCGAGAACTACATGCTCGAAAACAACCTGGCGTCGGAAGCGGACTTCAAGGAGATCCAGCAAAAGATTCAGGCCGAGGTTGATGAGTCGGTGGAATTCGCCGAAAGCAGCCCCGAGCCCGACCCGAGCGAATTGCGCCGCTACATCTTCGCGGAAGACGAGTAGGTCTGTAAGCTAAGTCCGTAAGCCCGGAAAACTCGGAACGGCTGGATTCGATCGTCCGACTTCAATCGATCGAATCCGGCATCTGGTCAGTCTCCGCTCGCACCTTTGGATATCTCGTCAGCTTCAGCAATGGTTGCACCGGTGTCGGTTACTTCCGGCTCTTCGTCACCACGATCGGCGCGGATAATTTCTAGGACGAGGCGCGCGTCACCGCTCATCGATTCACGGAATCGAGCCAGATCGGCGCAAGTCGCCGCGACTTTTTGCAGGATCTTGCCGGTCTTGCGATCGCTGGCGAGACCGAGCTCGTCGGCGCTGAGCGATCGTTCGTCTTCAAGGACGGCCTGAACGAGTGAGACGAGGGGGCGTGCCTCCTTGCAGGCGACCTGGTGGGCGACCTGGAGCGATAAGAGCTGGCACAGTTCGCTCGCGCCGCGCTCGACGGGCAGCAGGGTTTCGGACGGGTCGGTTTCGGAGATAGTCACGATCGATTCCTCGGTGATTCCGTTGGCAAAGCGCTCGAGCGGCAGGCGATCTTCCTCCCACAGGGAGCGGACGATTTCGATAGCGCGATCGCGCGTGCGGCGCGATGGCTTCGAGCCGCGCAGGACGACGAGTGTCCCCTGGCGATCGGCGGGCTCGCACTCGAGGTCATCGACGACCAAGTAGCAAAGGCGATTTGACACGCGCGGCCTCGCGTTTTTTGATTTGTGTTCGGTAACTTTAACCCAGGACGGGGTACGTTTTGCGTTGCCGAAACGTTCGTTTGCATTGCATCGACATTGCGGCGGCCGATCGTGCGTGAAGAGCCACATTTTGACGATCTCGGAGCGAGCCCGAATCCCCAATCTGAATCTCAAACCCGAATCCCAAAGCCGTGGCGCGACGGTATCTCATGCCATCACGAGCGCCTGCTGGGCCTCAAGCCTTGTGAACGATTCGGCCTCCGTGTGGTGCTTGCCGGTCTGGCGATCGGTGGCGCGATCGGCTGGGATCGCGGTCGTCGCGCAGCGCTTCTCGGGCGCTGGCACCGACGCCGTTGGCATGGCATGGCACAGGAGAGCTATTCGAGTGCGTCACCATGGACTTTCTGGCGAGTGAGACCGCTGCGCCGACGAAGCTGCCACCCGCGAGCGAGCGAGTCAGGTTGTCAATTTCGAGAGTGTCAGTGTAGAAAGTAGAACAGCCCTGCTTCAGACGAGTCGCGATGCTCGACGTATGTTTGCCGGAGCGGCTGTTTCGCGTACCCAACAGTCAGGCAGTTCGACGGTGGTTAGTTTCTTCCAAAACCTATTTTCGAGTTCAAAGAACGGTGTCGGCCTCGAGGTCTGCACCGATCGCGTTAACCTCGTCAAGCTGAAAAAGCAGGGCGTCGGTTACAAGCTCGATTTCTTCGCGACCGAGGAGTTGCCAGAAGGGCTCTTCGAGGAGGGAGAAATCGTCGATCGACCCGCAATGGCCGAGCTGCTCGATGAGTTCGTCACGGCCAACAAGGTTAATCCGAAAAATATCGCCACGGCGATCCCCGGTCGCGAGTCGATCGTGCGCCTCGTACCCGTGCCTGCCGAACTCGAAGACGAAAGCGAGCTGCGCGACTACATCAACCAAGAGGCGGGCCTCTACTTGCCCTTTCCGCGCGAAGAAGCCGACGTTGATTACCAGCGCCTCGGCTCATTTATCGACGAAGACGACATCGAGAAAGTCCAGGTGCTGCTCGTCGCCACGCGCAAGGACGTCACCGACAGCTACATCGCCACTTTCCAAGAGGCGGGCCTGGGTCTCGATATTATCGAGGTCAGCAGCTTTTCGATCTTGCGCACGATTCGCGACCAACTCCAGCAGTTCACCACCTCCGAAGCATCGGTCTTGGTCGATCTCGAATTCGACAGCACCGAGCTGGTCGTCGTCGTCGATGGCGTGCCGCAGTTTTCACGAACGATTCCGATCGGTTGTTTCCAGATACAGAGCGCTCTGTCGGAGGCGATGAACCTACCGCCGTCACGTAACGTCGAGCTGCTCCAGGGCATGACTTTGCCCGTCGATGGAGTCGAAGCGATGACGATGGGTACGATGGGAGGAGAAAACCCCGGAACCACAGCCATGATGAAAGTGCTCGGCGAACTGGCCGATGAAGTGCGACGTTCGATCGACTTTTACCTCAACCAAAGCGACGGGCTCGAAGTGGCGCAAATCTTTCTCGTCGGCCCCGGCAGCTCGGTCGGGCAGCTCGACGAATTTTTCATGCAGCGTCTGAGCATTCCAGCGACGCAAATCGATCCCGTGGCCAACCTCGGCTTGGAGATCGACGAAGAGCTGATCCCGCCCGTGCAGCGCCCCGGCCTCGGTGTGGCGCTGGGTTTGAGCCTGCGGGAGGTATAGGTCGTGTACAGCATTGACATTAATTTTCTCGACGATCGTCCGGAGTACAACGCCGAGGTCGAAACGAGCTCCGGTGGCGGCGGCATTTCGCTAGACGTCGAAGGGCAAACGGCGCTGATTATCGGCGCTGCGGTCGCGATCGCACCGCTGGCGCTAGTCGGCGTTGGTTGGCTCTACCTGACTCAGGTTTCGATTCCGCAGCTAAAGACTCGCCAGCAGGAACTCGATGCCGAGTTGGTTGCGTTCCAGCAGAAAGAGCAGGAGCTGGCCGCAATTAAAACTGAGGAAACCCAGATCGAAGCGCAAACCCAATCCCTCGCGGGCGTGTTTAACTTCGTGACGCCCTGGTCGGCGGTACTGCAAGACCTGCGCGATCGCACCCCACCCGGCGTCCGCATCGACGGGGTCGTCCAAACTGACTTAGAAACCGGCGCTGCGATTGCGGCGGCTCCGGCGGAAGAGGGGGCGGTGATTCCTACCGTTGAGGGCATACCGACGAGCGTTACAATTCGCGGCATTGCAAGCTCCTTCAGCGATGTGAATGACTTCCTGGTTGTTTTGCAGCAGTCCAATTTCTTTGAGGGTTCGGCAACCCGACTGTTGACCTCCGAGACCGAAGATAACCCGAGTACAATCGTTCAGGGAGCGGAAACCCCGTTCGTCGGCGAACTGGGCACTGTCGTTCAATTCCAGATCGAAACGCAGCTCTCGCCGATCGCGGCGGCGAGCATGTTGGGTGAACTGGAAGCGAAAGGGGCCGCTGGCCTCGTCAACCGTATCCGCCGCTTGCAAGCCCGAGGAGTGATCGAGTAATGAGCCAGGCAGACGATATTTACGAAGAAGAAGAGGGTCTCGTGCTCTTTGGGATCGCCATGTCGCCGACGATTCTCGGTGTCATTTTGGCGGTCTTGGGCATTGGCGGGGCCGTCTGGCTGGGTCTCAATCTCGTGCGCCCAGCCCTCGACGAGCGCACCCAGCTCGCTGAGGACATCCAGGCCAAAGAGGACAAGCTCAGCCAGCAGGGCGATATCCAGGCGAAGATTGATGCAGCGCGTTCCGAGCTGGAGGCCGCCCGAGAAACCCAGCGCGACGTGCTCGGCATGTTTGCCAGCAAAGATAGCCTGAGTACGCTCCTGCTCGATCTCAACCAGCAGGTCGAGCAGCGCAACGCTCAGCTCAATGCGACCCCGCTGCCCCAGCGCTTGTCTTCGCGCAACTGCCCGGCCTACGTGGTCGAGAACTTCCAGGCGGTGAGCAACAGAGCCGACGGCTTCTTCGCGACGGCGGCGCTGACTGGCTTCGAGCCCATCGTGCTGGACGCGAATTCTGCGAATGCGAACGCGGCGGCAATCGCCGATGATGGCCTCGAGCTGGTGCAAGATGGCTCGCTCGGCAGCGGTGCGAACGGTCAAATCAAGCGCCAGACCTACACGGTTTCGTTTGAGGGTAGCTTTGTCCAAACCCAGGAGATCTTTCGCCAGCTCGAGCGGTTGCAGCCGCTGCTATTGGTGAAAGATGTCGAAATGTCAGTCCAAGGTCGCCCAATCCTGTTTGGCAACGCTCAGCCGTTAGATAACTGCCAACCGGATCTATCTTTGGAGACAGAGTTCACGCTACAGGCACTGCTGCCGCTCTCGACCGACGAGCTACTCGAGCAGGCCGCAGCGGAAGCAGCGGCAGCGGCAGCCGAAGGCGAAGACGGCCAACCACCCGCTCAGTAGCCCCGTGAGGCAACGAAATCGGTACGTTTCGCCGCCATTGGGCTGCGTTTCTGGCGCTCGGCGTACTGTTTGTTGGCGTTTGCGATTTAAAGAACCGTTAATTTTGGCAAATTGCGGTTAAATTGGGGCAGGCTTTAGCCATGTTGGCGATCCGGTTCTCGCGATCGCCTTCGTTTGTATCGACAACGGCTTAGCTCTACGATCGCGACCGAACTAGTGGGCTACACTGGCGGTTGCGACCCTGCCATCATGGGGCAGACTGTGGCACAGATGAGGAGAATGCGGTGAAAAACGTTTTGAAACTGAGCGGGCTCGGCTTGAGCGCGGCGCTGGTCGGCCTCGCGCCGGAGATTGCCCACGCGGAACCGACGCAGGTCACGAATGTCGAGGTAGTCTCGACCGATACTGGCTTGCAACTTTTCATGGAGACCGCCGAGGGCGATCGTCCCCAGATTTTTCTGGTCAAGCGCGGCACTGACTTGGTTGCAGACTTGATCAATACGCAGCTGAGCCTGCCCCAAGGCCAGAGCTATACCCAAAACGATCCGGCTCAGGGCATTGCTTCAGTTTCCGTGACGGCGCTGGATGCAAACAGCACCAGAGTCGTCGTTTCTGGCTATGGGGTCGCGCCAGAGGGCCGCGCGATCGATGACGCATCCTCGGGCGGCATTATCCTCAGCTACACGACCGGTGAGGGTGCGGCGCTGGGTAGCGCGATCGCGCCGCCAGGGATTTCGAGCGCCCCGATCGCCCAAGCCCAGGGAGGCTTCCGCAACCCGAGCCCCGATGTCTTGATTCCGAACCCGGATATCGAAATCGACGGTGTGCCGATCGACGGCATCGGGCCGATCAACCCCGTACCGCAATTCCAGCCCCGTGCTGTTGCACCGCCGGTCGGCGATATCGCGATTTCGACGACAGATGTTTCCTCTTTCACGCTGAACCTGCGAACGGCAGAACGCGTGCCGCGCCTGGTGCTGCGTGAAGCCCCGGTCGAGGACGTGCTGGCGCTGTTGGCGCGGGCAGCGGGCCTGAACCTAGCCTACGTGGCCGAAGCGCCGGGTTCTGAAGGGCCAGATGGCGCATCTGCAAGACGAACGATCTCGCTCGATGTAGAAAATGAAGCCGTCCAGGATGTCTTCAACAATGTCCTGCGCCTGAGCGGCCTCCAGGCCAACTTGATGGGCAATACGGTCGTCGTAGGTAGCGAGCTGCCCGACGAAGCGCGCAACGTGATTACTCGTACGCTTCGCCTCAATCAAACAGAGGTGGTTGCGGCGCGTGATTTCCTTTTAGCCCATGGTGCCGAGGCTGCGTTGATCAGCACTCAGACTCAGACTCAAACCATCCGAGAGGGCCAGCAGGGCGAACTAGGGGCGACGAGCCAGACGACGACGACGACGAGAACTCGTTTGGAGCCCCTCACGCTCGATAGCCAAGACGATCCGTATACTGGCTATGCCGCGCTCCCTTTGCGAGGGCTTCTAGTTTCAATCGCACCTCGCGGTCGTGGTATTGACGAGGTCGCGAATGAAATTTCGCTGACGGGCGATCCACGCAAAGTTGAAATTGCGACACAGCTTATAAGTCAGCTTGAAACGCGCCGCCGTCAAGTTGCCGTTAACGTCAAGATTGTTGATGTATCGCTGAGCAATCAAGATAACTTCAACACCAGCTTCTCATTTGGTGTCAATGACACTTTTGTTTCGTCAGAGGACGGAACAGCTTTTCTAAACTTCGGCGGAGTGAACCCGCCGAGCAATGTCAACCTTAACCTTTCAAACCCCGTACCGCCGATTCTCGGGCCGGAGTCACCGATCGGACAATTTCCAAATCGATTCCTTTCCACCCTTGAGGCGCAGATTGTTAATGGAAATGCAAAAATCCTGACCGATCCGACATTAGTCGTTCAGGAAGGCCAGACGAGTGTTGTGAGCCTAGTAACGGAAGTTGTTGGTGAAGTAACGGTCACATTCAACGATACGAACTCTGGAACGCGAGAAACCCGTAACGTCGAGAAAGAAGAAGTTGGTTTGCGTCTTGCTTTATCGATCAACCAGATTGACGATAATGGCTTTGTTACCTTAAACGCCAACCCTTCTGTCAGCGCTCCAGTCGGCCAAGAGGATCTTGGCGATGATGGGTTTGTGACGCTCATCCAGACTCGCGAGGTGAATTCGGGACGGATTCGTCTCCGAGATAATCAAACTCTCGTACTCTCTGGCATCATCCAGGACAGCGATCGGACGGAGGTGCGTAAGGTTCCCATCCTTGGTGATATTCCTCTGCTGGGTGCGCTATTCCGCAGCACGAGACGCGACAACGATCGCAACGAGGTGATCGTGATTCTGACGCCGAATATCCTCGACGATTCAGACCGGAACACCTTTGGCTATAGCTACACGCCGAGCCGCGAAGCACGCGACTTCATCCAGCAGCAGAGCAACTTCGGTAATTAGCCGAAACTAGAGCGCTTTGCAAACTCCTCATTGACCGATATGGCCGCTTCTTCTGTGTTTTGAAGGCGCGGCCTTTTTTGTTTAAGGTGGCTTTCGAGCGTACCGAGAAGAAACACCATGACTCAAGCTAAGCGGCCCGGACTGGCGATCGCCGCGATCGCGGTTATCTCGTTCAGCCTGCTGCCGATCCTCTGGCAGCTTTTCACATCGTTCAAAACTAACGACGCCATCACAACGATCCCCAGCGTTTATTTCCCGAATCTCCAGCAGCTGACGCTAAGCCAGTACACCAGCCTGTTCGAGCAGCAGCCGTTTCTGCGCTACATCTTCAATAGCGCCTTTGTGGCGATCGTCTCGACGCTGCTGTGTCTGGCGATCGGGACACCTGCGGCCTACGCCCTGGCCCGCCTTAAGCTGCCGGGTGAAAACCTGATGCTGGCGCTCGTGACGCTCGTGACGCTCTTTCCCTATATCCTGCTGTTTCTGGGTTTGCTCGAGCTGGTTCGGTTTGCGGGCTTGGGTAACAACTACCTGGCATTGCTCGTGCCCTATACCGCCATCAATTTGCCGCTGACGATTCTTGTGATGCGGAGCTTTTTTCAGCAGCTCCCGCGCGATCTGGAGGACTCGGCGCGGGTCGATGGCTATGATACTGGCCAAATGCTGGTGCAGATTCTGCTGCCGATGACCGCTCCGGCCTTGGTGACGACGGGAATCTTGGCGTTTATCTTTGCGTGGAACGAGTTTATTTTCGCGCTGAGCTTTATCAGCGAGGAGTCGATGAAGACGATCCCGATCGCGGCGGCGCAGATCGGTGGCGCATCGACCTATGAAATTCCCTACGGCACGATCGCGGCGGCGACGACGATCGGAACGCTGCCGCTGGTGGTGCTGGTGCTGGCATTCCAGCGCAAAATCGTCCAGGGTTTGACGGCTGGAGCCGTTAAGGGCTGAGAGTACTCTACGGGAAAAGCGCCTGCTGTCTGGAGGGCGAGCACTGAGCGTCGTCGTTAGCGTCACGTTCGCGAAGCGAATCGTGCTATGCCCAGGCGATCGACGAGGCCGACGCTACGCGAACGATAAGCTCGGCTTTCATTGGCAACTTCTGGGCAAATATATTCTTGGAGTGCTTTAAGGGTCGTCAGCGTTCGGTGACACGACCGCGAGTCTGAGGGCGATCGACAATTGCGTTGTTGGGATAAAATCGGATGCCTGATATCTGATGGCCCTGTGTGGCACATCGATCGAGCCCTGCCACCGACACAGCAGCGGGCTTGCGACAGCTCTGTACTTTCCAACTTTATGAATAGCGTTTTCGGTAACGCCGCTCCCGACGTCCGCGATTCTCTCCTCGATACGTACTACGAGAAAATCAAGGGCGTTATCCTCGCCAAGCAGCACCCGGTGAGCGGCCTGCTGCCTGCCAGTACGGCGATCAACGAGCACGGGGACTACACCGACGCCTGGGTTCGAGACAACGTTTACAGCATTTTGGCAGCGTGGGGTCTGGCGCTGGCGTACCGCAAGACGGACGATCGCCAGGGTCGCGGCTACGAGCTGGAGCACAGCACGGTCAAGCTGATGCGCGGTCTGTTGACGGCGATGATGCGCCAGTCGCACAAGGTCGAGCGTTTCAAATACACCCAAGCGCCGCTGGACGCGCTCCACGCTAAGTACGATACGCCGACGGGCGACAAGGTCGTGGAAGACGATCGGTGGGGACACCTGCAAATCGATGCAACCTCGGTGTTCGTGCTGATGCTGGCGCAGATGACGGCGTCGGGCCTGTCGATCGTCTATGGCCTCGATGAAGTTAACTTCGTGCAAAATCTGGTGTACTACATCGGGCGCGCTTACCGGACACCGGACTACGGCATTTGGGAGCGGGGCAATAAAATCAACCACGGCAAGCCGGAGCTAAACGCCAGCTCGATCGGCATGGCGAAGGCGGCGCTGGACGCGATCGACGGGCTGAACCTGTTCGGCGCGCGGGGCGGGCAGGCATCGACGATCTACGTGCTGCCGGACGAGGTCGCTCGGATGCGGGTGACGCTGCAAACGCTGCTGCCGCGCGAGTCGGCCTCGAAGGAAGTCGATGCGTCGGTGTTGAGTGCGATCGGCTTTCCAGCTTTTGCCGTGGAAGATGCGGCGCTGATCGATCGCACTTACGAGAAGATCGTCGCGAAGCTGGAGGGTCGCTACGGCTGCAAGCGCTTCTTGCGCGACGGCCACCAAACGGCGATCGAAGATAGCGAGCGGCTGCACTACGAGCCGGAAGAGCTGCTGCGCTTTGTCGATATCGAGTGCGAGTGGCCGCTGTTTTTTACCTATCAGTACCTATTCCACCTGTTTCGCGGCGAGCGCGAGAAGGCGACGGAGTACCGCCAAAAGCTCGAGGCCGTCACGGTCGATCGCGACGGTTGGGCGCTGCTACCGGAGGTGTACTACGTGCCTGCCGATCGCATCGAAGCCGAGCGCCAAAATCCCCACAGCCAAGACCGCCAGCCCAACGACAATCTGCCGTTGGTTTGGGCGCAGAGTCTGTTTTGGCTTGGCAAGCTGATGGATGATGGCGCGATCGTCCCCGGCGATCTCGACCCGCTGGGCAATCACCTGAAATCAAACGATCGCCAGCGGCCCCGAGTCCAGGTGGCGCTGCTGACGGAAGATTTAGACCTACAAGCCGACCTGGCCACCTACGGCATCGCGACCCAAACGCCCGAGGAGATCGCGCCCATCCAGGTGCGACCCGCTCGCGATCTGACCCAGGTTTACGAGCGCATCGGTCGCAACGATCGCCTCGGTCTAACTGGCCGCCCCGGCCGTCGGCTCCGCAGCCTCAGCACCTCGCAGATCTACTGGCTGCGTGGCGAGACCGTAGTCTTTTTGCCGTCGTTCCTCAACCAGCGCGAGTTTTATCTGACGCTGGACTACCATTTCCTGGTCGAGCAGATCCGCAGCGAGCTGGCCTATGTGTACCGCCACTGGCACAGCCTCGGCCGCCCGACGATGACGCTGATGCTGACGCGGCAACTGCTCGATACCGGTCGCGATGCCATGCTCGACTTGATTCACCAGCTCGAGAGCGGCGAATGCGGCGGCATTCCCGTCCAGCTCGGAACGCTGGCGCAGTTCGTGCAGACATCGGGCTCCGAGCGCATCGACTTTATTCACGGCCACGACTTTGAAACGGCCACGACTTGCGATTCGGGTGTCCCGACGAACGCTCTGCCGTTCCTGCCCGAAGCCAGTCAGCCGCTGACGCCCGGCCAAGAGTTCGACATCGAGAGCGAGCGCAACGTCGGGGCGCTGGTTGCTCGCCTGCGCGAGACGCGCAACATCTACGAGCAGACCGAGATTTTGCACACGATCGCCACCCTCGAGTCGCTGCACTTCAATACGGGGATCGGTCACGGCGCGACGGTCGCCGACCTGCTCGAAGAGCTGTACGCCAAGGCCAGCCGCGTCCGATCGGGCGAGACCAACGAAGCCTACTGGTCGCTGGTGCGTTACACCGCCGGTCTGCTCGGTCGCTACAACATCGGTCTCTCGGACGCCGTGACGGACATCTTGGTGCGACAAAAGCAGATCCTGATCGGGAAGGCATTCAGCGAAGATTCGCTTATTGTCGAGCCGCTGCCGCTGGAAGAAATCGTCGATAAGATCGCCCACTTTTGTCGGGAAGATATCCGCGATCGCGTCCTGACCCAGGAAATTTTGATTTACCTGAGCGGTATCGTCAAAGCCGAGCCGAAGCTGTTCGACGGCTTTTTGACGCTGCGGGTGGGCTACTTGATTCTGCTGCTGACCAGCGAGCTAGCGCGGGAGCGAGGTCTGACCCAGGACGAAGCCTACAACCAGCTGATGTTCCTGTCGCCGTTCGAGATTAAGACGCGCTTGCGGAATGCGATCGCCGGTTACGGCGGTCTCGGCTCGACCCTCGAGCAGCAGGAGACGCTCCATCCGCGCAAGAGCGATCGCGCCGTGGACTGGCACGTGCTGCCCCAGCCGTCGGACGATAATGCTCGCGATACGGACTGGCATCGCCAGCGCCAGCACGACGGCGCGGCGGGCCGCGTTCCGGTGAACTTCTATCCCGGCGTTTGGAAGCTGCTGCAAAACTGTAAGGGGCTGGTGATTGGCGACAAGCTCGAAAGTCGCAACCGTCTCGACAGCGATCCGATCGTCTCGGAGATGACCCCCGGCGAGAAAAACTTCGCGCTGCGGGTCGAGCGCCTGCTGAATAAAATCCACGCGCCCCAGTACCGCCAGCTCACGATTGAGGCGCTGACCGAACTGGTGGCGATCTTCGGGCGCAACCCCTATCTGGTGCTCGATGACTACATCGTTCTCGACGTGCTGATCGGCCACGCCGTTCGTCTGTCGTGGCTCGACGCTCGCCCGGAGCGCCACGATCGCTACGACGAAGACAAGTCTCTGGCCTGGGCGCAGTTCTACCAGATGTCGCCGTTTCGCTGCGCTACCTACTTCGTGCGCGCCTTCCAGTTCCTGACTCAGCTAGAGGGCGAGATCGCCGCGTAGCGCGTTTCTCGAAGGCTTTTCGCCTCTACTGCTGGTTGGCCGTACAGGCGGCGTCGAGGACGGCGAAGTCTCCGCGCTCGAATACGGCGCAGCGATCGATATCCTGGGCTAAAGTCGGCGTCTGACCGGCTTCGAGGCTGTCGATCGCCGTGGCGATCGTCCGCACCATCGGGTCGTCCTGGAACTCCGACTTCGCCATTCCGCCGAGGCGCTCGTCGTTGCGTAGCGCCTCGGCGTTAAAGCTCGATCGCCGCACGACCCAGAAGCCCAGATCGTAGCGCTCGACGAACGCCGCCACGCGGGCGCGATCGGGGCTGTAGAACGCTTCGATCATGTCGATGCCGCGCTGTTTGAGCGGCTGGTAATACCCCTGGTGATAAGGGATGGCGTACTCGAAGCCGAAGACGATCGAGCGTTGGACTAGGGTGGGCAGGTTGTTGATTTCGCCGTCGATTCCGGCCAGCTTGCTGGCGATCGGGGTCGTTTGCAGAAAGGCGTACAGCTCCGGCTCGCGACCGGTGCGGTATGCCTGCCGGGTGTTGTCGTGCAGCCACAGGGGCGAGGCCGCTACGGAGAATAGCAGTGCCGCTCCGAAGACGCCACCGACGACACCCCACACCGTCAGCCGCCGCGATTGCGTCAGCCCGCGCCAAAGCGCCTCGATGCAGATCGTGACGAAAATTGCCGAGGCGATCGACATCATCAGCTTGAGGTTGTGGTGGGTGTAGCGGCTCGGCAGGTGTAGCCGAAACAGCAGCAGATGCGCGAGACCGAACAGCCCCACCGTCGTCAGCAGCCACCAGCCGAACAGCGCCGACTTGCGATCGAGCTGCTTCACCAGAGGGAAGACGCCTGGAAAGCGCGTCACCACTGGTAAGAAGACCCCAAACCATAGAAATGTCGGCGTATGGTTCGGGAAAAAGCCGCTGCGATCGCCGCTCGTCCAAAACTTCCAGAGATCTTCGTCGAAAAAGCGGCTGCGACCGCGCGGCCAGAATTCTGCCGACTGTCGCGCTTCCTCCAGACCGATCGTCGGGCCGTATTCGCCGCTGCCGATCGCGTAGGGAATCAAGACGACGATCGCCAGCAGCCAAAGGCTGAAAAACCAGCGTGCTGCTCCGATCTCGACCGTGGGAGCGAATACCGACGATTTCCCCGACAGTCGCCCCACCAGCGCGGGCAACACCGCCGCGCAGCCGCCAACGAAGGCGATCGATCCCTCGACGATCGCGTACTGCGGGTAGAACGAAACGGTCAGCACGATTCCCAGAGCCGCCTGCCACCAACTACGACGCACGACCCCCAGCAAAAAGACGGCCAGCACCAGATAGACAAAAGCACGCGGCGTCGCCGACACCAGGTCGTCCTTCATCCACAGAGTCATATTCAAAATCGCACTCGCCAGGAATCCCGCCAGGGGCAGTGCCAACAGCTCGAGCGTAATTTCGTAGACCACCAGTGTCGTTGCAAGTGCAATCAAAACTGGCAGGAAGCGGCTGAAGACAAACGGCGCGACGCCCAGCCAGTCCACGATGCGGTACAGCGTCGTGTACCCCAGAGGCGCGACGCTCTGAAAATAGTCGGCGATCGGGTCGTTCGGTAGCAGCTCTGGGTTCGCAAACCGCACCATCCAAAAAACGTGCTGACGGACGTCGTCCTGGACGATTAGCGGATCGACGAGTGCATCGCGCACGACAAACAGCCCCAACACCAGCGCGAATATCGAACTGACGGCGATCCCGATCGCCCTGCCGTGGGTGTCAGGTTGCGTCAGCCATTGGGCGACGCGCACGAAGAGATTCGAGCGGACGTTGGACATGCAGTTGGGAGGTGGGACAGCAGGCGCGCAGTCGTCAAGAGCGCTGACGACGCGGCTCGGACACAGCCTACCGAAATTCTGGACGCCCGAGATCGCTGTGGGGCGGCTCGCTCGAACGGATTGTGCGATGTCAAAGGCAAATTTGAACCCAACCACTCTTCGACGCGATGGCGATCGGAATGTTCCGAAGCGCTCGAGTGGCGATCGGGCCATTTTTTAAACTTCTTGTAAAGTAATTCTCCGTATTTTCTCCGTGAATATGAGGATTCGGTAAAGCCCTTAAATTTCAGTGGCGGTCGTAAAAGCCTGAAGACTACCGTGTGATCACGCGAACGCCATCCGGAGCAATGCGGAACTGTCAGTATCGAGCGCGCTCTTAGTGCAGTGAAATTACTCACTTGCCGATCGCTGCCTTCCCCCGGTCGTACGCAAGCACCTTCTAGTGGTCTCTCTCTGTGGCGAATCCAACCGTACTTGGCACCAACGCGCTCGACTTCTCCAGCACCGCCGGTGCGAGCGACGCTTTCCAGTTCACCGTGACCTTTGGCGACGACCTGGCTGTCTCCTACGCTTCGATCGACAGCAGCGATATCCGCATTACCAGCGCTAACGGATTCGACGGGCTCGCGACTCTGGTCTCGATCGACGCTGACACCGACGCACCGACCCTAACCGCAACCTACGAGCTGAGCGCGATTTCCGGTTCCTGGTCGGCGGGCGACAGCGGCACGTACACCCTGAGGCTGGAGCCAAATCAAGTTATCGACAGCGGCGGGAACTTCGCTGCCGCGATCGACCTGGCCAGCGTCGAGTTTGCGATCGCCGAGCCGACGCCCACCCAGTTCCGTGTCGAAGCCGAAGACATGGCGCTGACGAACTACATCCCTAAGAGCAGCTCCAGTGCCTCCGGCGGCGAGTATCTAGAACTCCACAACACGGGATTTAGCGAAGGCAGCGCCAGCTATACCTTCGACGGCGCAGCGGGCTATTACGACATTGCGGTCGGCTACTTCGACGAAAACGACGGCGTTGCTTCGGCGTCCGTGTCGGTGAATGGCACGCAGCTCGGAAGCTGGGAGTTTGACGAAGAACTCGGTGGCAACGCTGCCAGCAGCAACACCTTAACCTCGAAGACGGTGGCCATTTCGGTAGCGCTGGCGGCGGGTGATGTCGTGACGCTGGACGGGCTGGCCTCGAGCGCTGAGTGGGCGCGATTCGACTACATGGAATTCGTACCCGCCGCCGAGCCAGCGCCGGGAGAGATTGGATTCGGAGCAACGAGCTACAGCAGCGAAGAAGGCAGCACAGTAGAAGTAGAACTAGTGCGGACAGGTGGAAGCGCCGGTGAAGTAAGCGTGACGCTGAATTCGAGCGACGACACGGCGGTAGCAGGCGAAGACTACGGCGCAACATCCCAAGTCGTAACCTTCGGTGCCGGTGAGATCTCAAAAACGGTAGAAATCGCGGTTGCCGACGACAGCGTAGCCGAAAGCGACGAAAGCTTCGGCCTGACGCTCTCAAATGCAACAGGCGGCGCGACGCTGGGAGCGAGCGCAGCCACGGTGGCGATCGCGGACGACGATCTGCCCGGTGAAATTGCCTTTTCCAGCACGACCTACAGCGGCGCGGAAGGCGGCACGGTAGAAGTCGAGCTGGTGCGGACGGGCGGCAGCATCGGTGAAGTGAGCGTAACGCTCACTTCGAGCGATGGCACGGCGCTAGCCGGAGACGACTATGACGCGACAGATCTAGTCGTAACGTTTGCCGACGGCGAAACAATCCAGACAGCAACGATCGCCCTGGTGCAAAACGACGACACCGAAGAGAGCGAAAGCTTCGGCCTAGCTCTATCGAACGCAACAGGCGGCGCAACGCTGGGAACGGATACGGCGACGGCAACGATCGCCGACGACGACCAACCCGCCGCGCAGTTCCGAGTCGAAGCCGAAGACATGGCGCTGACCAACTACACGACGAAGTCCACGAGCGCCGCATCGGGCGGCCAATACGCCGAACTCCACAAAACGGGCTTTAGCGAAGGCAGCGCCAGCTACATCTTCGACGGCGCGGCGGGCAACTACGACGTCATCGTGGGCTACTTCGACGAAAACGACGGCGTTGCATCGGCCACGTTCTCAGTGAACGGCACGCAGCTCGAAAGCTGGGAGTTCGACGAAGAACTGGGCGGAAACGCAGCAAGCAGCAGTACCCAAACCTCGCGGACAGTGGCGACGTCGCTCGCGCTGATGGCAGGAGATACGCTGACCCTCGATGGCTTTGTCGAAGCGGGTGAGTGGGCGCGCTTCGACTATGTCGAGTTTGTGCCCGCAGCCGAGCCAGCGCCGGGAGAGATTGGATTCGGAGCAACGAACTACAGCAGCGAAGAAGGCGGCACGGTAGAAGTCGAGCTAGTGCGGACGGGCGGCAGCGTCGGCGAAGTGAGCGTGACCCTGAGTTCGAGCGACGACACGGCGGTAGCCGGAGACGACTACGGCGCTGTCGCTCAGGTGGTTACCTTCGGTGCCGGTGAAATCTCGAAAACGGTGTCGATCTCGCTGACCGACGACGATATGACGGAAGAGAGCGAAAGCTTCGGCCTGGCGCTCTCGAACGCGACAGGCGGCGCGACGCTGGGAACGGATGCGGCAACAGTAGCGATCGCCGACAACGACCAACCGGGAGAAATCGCCTTTGCCAGCACGAGTTACAGCGGAACAGAAGGCGGGAGCCTAGAAGTGGAACTAGTGCGAACGGGCGGCAACGTCGGTGAAGCGAGCGTGACGCTGAGTTCGGGCGACGGTACGGCGTTGGCAGGCGAGGACTACAGCGCTCTAGCCCAAGTCGTGACCTTCGCCGACGGCGAGACGACAAAAACGGTAGCGATCGCCCTGGCCGACGACGATGTGACGGAAGAGAGCGAAAGCTTCGACCTAGCCCTATCGAACGCAACAGGCGGCGCAACGCTGGGAACGGATACGGCGACGGCAACGATCGCCGACGACGACCAACCCGCCGCGCAGTTCCGAGTCGAAGCCGAAGACATGGCGCTGACCAACTACACGACGAAGTCCACGAGCGCCGCATCGGGCGGCCAATACGCCGAACTCCACAAAACGGGCTTTAGCGAAGGCAGCGCCAGCTACATCTTCGACGGTGCGACGGGCAACTACGACGTGGTCGTCGGCTACTTCGATGAAAACGATGGCGTTGCGTCGGCAACCTTCTCGGTGAACGGCACGCAGCTCGATAGCTGGCAGTTCGACGAAGAACTGGGCGGAAACGCGGCAAGCAGCAGCACCCAAACCTCGCGGACGATGGCGACGTCACTTGCGCTGACGCCTGGAGATACGCTGACCCTTAATGGCTTTGTCGAAGCGGGCGAGTGGGCGCGCTTCGACTATGTCGAGTTCGTGCCCGTCATGCCCGACACGACGGCTCCGGTGGCGACGCTGGAAGCGGCATCCTCGGTCAGCGACACCGCTAACAGCTTCTCGTTTGACGTTGCCTACGCCGATGCCGCCGGACTCGACACCGCTAGCTTCGATAGCGACGATATTCGCGTCCTCGGGCCGGATGGCTTCGATGTTGCCGCCAGCCTAGTCGGCACGAGCGACAATACGGCCACGTACTCGATCGACCTGTCCGGCGGCGCGGCTCTGGGGTCGTACTCGATCGCGCTCCAGGCCCAGCAAGTTGCGGACATCAATGGCAACTTCGCCAGCGCCGCAGTGCTGGGCGACTTTAGCGTCGTGGAACCCGGCACGGCGGACTACAGCACGGCTTCGAGTGCAGCGATCGTCGATCTCAGCGCGGACTTCGGCTTCGTGTCGGACTACACCACCACGCCGAAGGTCATGCCGATGGGCGACTCGATCACCTATGGCGTCGTCGCTCACCCCAGCGACGTTGAGAGCGGCGGCTATCGCGCTGTGCTCTGGGACTCGCTCGAAGATCTGGGAATAGCAATTGACTTCGTCGGCTCGTCTTCAACACATCAAGGTGCGGTGGAGGACGACGATCACAACGGTTATCGCGGTAAAACGATCGACTGGTTGGCGAACGAAAGCTGGACGGGTCTCGACCGACAAGAAGACGGCCCGCCAGGAGGGCTGATTCAGTCGCTGTCGGAGGAGCAACCCGATGTCATTTTGCTGATGGCTGGTACGAACGATGCAAGAACGGATGACGCTGCCGATATGTTGAGTGAGATGGAAAACTTGCTCGACAAAATTGCGGCCAACTCTCCGAATGCGGACGTGCTCGTGGCAGAACTGCCGCCCAGCTTGAGCAGCGCCTCGGGCGGAACGACTCGCCAACAGCGCATTCAAGACTTCAACGCAGCGCTGCCGGGCCTTATCGCCCAGAAGCAAAGCGAAGGACTCAACGTCGCTTACGTACCGACGGGCCTGACGGAAGACGATATTTCTTCGCCCAGCATCGACAACGGCCTGCACCCGAATCAGGGCGGGTTCCAAAAAATCTCCGATGCCTTCGAGAGCAGCCTGCTCGATAGCCTCGGACAGGTCGATACCCTGGAGGCCAGCGTTCAGAACGTGCGCGGCTCGGCCTTCGACGATCGCCTGACGGGCGACGCGACCGATAACGTCATTACCGGCGGAGCGGGCTTCGATACCCTGTCCGGTGGCGGCGGTGCGGACACCTTCGCCTACACGTCGGCCAGCGAGGGCGGTGATACGATCGCCGATTTCGACAGTGACGATCGCCTCGAGATCGATGCGGCGGGCTTTGGCGGTGGACTGGCGGCGGGTGTCGCTCTCGCGGAAGCTGCTGCTGCCACGGGAACGTTTGTCAGCGGCAGCCAGCCCGCGCCCCTGGGCGTCATGGCGAACTTCCTGTACGACACGGCCTCGGGTGTGCTCAGCTTCGATGCGGACGGTAGCGACCCGCTGGCAGCGGTGACGTTGGCCGTGCTGTCGGGGTCTCCCCAGCTCGCATCGAGCCAGCTCGCGATCGTCTAGCTGCGTTGGATATGAGTTTGCACTGGATATGAGTTCGTTGCTTCAGCTCCTCGGCGATCGTCGGGGAGCTTTTTTCTGGGTCGCAGATGCCAGGCGGATTGCTTCACAAATACAGGTTTCTGTGAAGCTTCGACAAAGAATTGGGAAAACCCGGTTTTTCGTCCAAAAGTCGAGCATAAACACGGACGTAGGTTTCGGGATCGGTCTCTAGGATGGGAAGTAAGACGACAGAAGCGATCGCGACCTGCAAGAGCGATTCCAGGCTGCGGGCTGAATTTTGCTAGTTTCGCTGCGGCATTGCGGGCTGCGCCGCAACTTCTGTTTAACTGACCCTTCTTTCATAACTATCGTGCGTTTTTCTCCAGCTTCCTCGATGTCTTCGATCGGTCGTGCGGCTTCGATCGCCGCGACGTTCCTAGCCCTCAATGCGGTCGCGCCGTCCCACGCCGTAGCGTTTTCGCTAACGAACTCACTGGGGACGCTGGAGTTTCTCGAGAAGTCGGGCGACTTTGAAATTACGGGCGGCGAAACCGATGATGAAACCTTCCGACTCTTTCAAGATGTGACGGGGCCAAACCTCGATTTGTTCGCTACGATTACTGGCCTGCCCTCTCTGATTCCCTACAACGTCATTCAGGGGTACGACGACAACAACCAGCCGATCGTCCTCGGCCAAATCTACGGCTTCTGGTTCGAGAGCGTGCTGACCAACCGCACCGACTCGGCCTGGACGTTTTTCGACCACGAGCTGCAAGAGAACTATCAGGTGGCGAGCCCGGACGATGACGGTCTGTCGTTCGCACAGGGTCTGGGGATCGTGCCGATCTCCGACGGATTCAGCGCGCTCGAGCAAGTTGAGGACGTGCGCGACTTCGTGAACTTCTCGGGGGGGACGGTCGGTGTTGGCGAAACCGTCACGTTCCGCTATTTCGTAGCTGACTGGACGCCGGAAGAAACGTTTTTCCTGCGCCAGCGTCCGAACTTTTCCGCTGCGAGCGGCAGCTTTGTCGAGCCGCCCGCCAGCGAACCCGTTCCCCCTACGCAATCCGAGCCCCAGTCCGAGACGCCATCCGAGCCGAGCCCTGCGCCCAGTCAGCCCCAGGATGTGCCCGAGCCCGGCGCGATCGCTGGACTGCTGGCCTTTGGGGCGATCGCTTACTCGCGCCGCCGCGCAGCAGCCTGAACCGAATCGAGCGACGGCCTCTGTCGAGTACGGCCTCTGTCGAGTTCTGTTGATTTCGGGGCCGAGCCCGAGCGTTACTATTCTTTAAGAACGCTCACCCCTCGACCCGTAAATCGACTCATACTTATGACTTCTTGGTTCTCCTCCGCGCTGATCCCGACCTCGCTGATGGCGATCGGGCTGGCGTTTTTTATCCGCGCTTCGGCGAAAGAGCGCACGGAAGAGCTGGAGCTGGAGTGTCACCGCAGCGCCAGCGAAGTCGATCGCCTTGCCAAAGCGCACCTGACCGGACGCACCTACCGCATCGCAAAAACCGAAGACGGCACGACGCTATTTGAGGGTCAGGTCAGACCGAGCGTATTTCTAGCAATTTTCCTCAGCGTTCTGGCCGCTGTCGGGTTCGCCTGCGTCAGCCTGATCGTCGGGACAGTGGTTCCCAGTCTGGCCGACTCGGCGATCGGCGTAACGGCGCTCTCGCCGCTGGCGGGCGCGTACTACTGGGCGAAAGCGGCTAAAAGCGAGCGCGTGGCGATCTCAGTGCGCGAACCAGAGGCCGCGAGCGAGTCGGCGACGGGCGCGCCTGGTAGTCTGCTGACGGCGATCGGACACCGGGACGAGCTGCTGGTCTTGCGTCAGATGCTGAAGTCCGAGGGGGCGATCTAGAGGCGCGACGCACGGGCGCAGTCGGGAAAACGCTGGAAAACGCTAGAGTGAAGCAGAGGTCAATGCACCTCGCCAGTCCGCGCACGCTACCCGACTCGCGATGACTCAATCCGTTCCGCCCCGCCAACCGTCCGAAGATATCGCCTCGCAAGAGACCGTTCGTCTGGCCCCGAGCTACGCGATCCCGATCGTCATCGTGCTGGTCGCGATTCCGCTGGTGTTGCTCTCGCCCTGGCTGGCTGGGGCGATCGGGCTATTTGGAATTTTCTTGCTGGTGCAAACGACAGCGATTCGGCTCGAGTTCACCGCGACGGGGCTCGATGTTTTGCGCAACGACGAGCGGTTTCGCCAGTTTCCCTACCGCGACTGGCTGAACTGGGAGATCTTCTGGTCGCCCGTACCGATTTTGTTTTACTTCCGCGAAGTCAACAGCATTCACTTTATTCCCGTGCTGTTCGATGCGACGGCGCTACGCGACTGCCTAGAGCGCCGCGTCCCGCTCGAAAGCTTGCCGAATTCTGCGATCGATCCGCCGCAGTCGTAGCTTCGCGGTGTCGATCGCCCTATTCCCACCCGCGCGGCCTGTTCGATTCGCAGCGTCGTGCTTTACCGTTAGTTAGTCGGCTCGATTTCGATAGTTCATGTCTAACAGCCAACCTCCCAACGATCCCAACCTCGATCGCGACCTCTGGGGCGACGAAGAACCCTACGAGCGCCCGCAGATCGACCTGAAGCGCAAGCAGGGTGACGATCTCGAGACGAGTAACTGGGACGATGCCGACGATTACGGTCGCGAGTACGACGAAGTTCCCGGCTATGGTGCGGGTGCACCGAGCCGCCCGGCCAGCCCCGACCCCGAACCGGAGACGTTGCCACCGTCCGATCGAGAAGAACCGCCGTACTCTAGCGCAATGTCCGAGCCGCAATACCCCAGCGCAGCGTCCGAACCCAGCGTGAATTTCGGCGATCCGGAATTATTTGAAGAAGAGCCATTCGAGTCGAACGGCGAACCTGTTGTCGAACCCGCTGAGCCGGTTGCTGAGGATCGCCTCGCGCCAGAGTCGATGCCTGCGCCAGAGCCCAGCGCCGCCTCCGAGTCCGTCTCCGAGCGCATCCCCGAACCCGCTCCTACCGAGCCCGCCCCTCCAACAGTGGCCGAAGATCGCGAAGCCACTGCGCGGGCGGAGCTGCGAGCTGAACCAGCGGTGGAACCCGTTGCCGCGCCCGAACCCGAGCCCGATTTGGAAACTACAGCTTCAAGCCCCGACCCGAGCGCCAATCAAAGCGGCGACCCAAGCGCTGAAGTCGCCGCACTGCGGACCGAGGTCGCCGAGCTGCGCGCTCAAAAATCCGAGCTACAAAGCGACCTGCGATCGCTCGCCCGAACTTCTTTGCAAGACCTCGAAGCGCGCCGACAGAAGCTGCAGGTCGAAGTCGAGCGCCTCGAGCGCCGCCAAGCGCGCATCCAAGCAGAGATGCGAACCACCTTCGCCGGGTCGTCCCAGGAGCTGGCCGTACGCGTTCAGGGCTTTAAGGAATACCTAATCGGCAGCTTGCAGGATCTGAGCGTGGCCGCCGAGCGCCTCCAGCTTGCCCCGAAAGCGCCGCCCACCGAGCCGCCCGCCGCCTCTTCCGCACCGCCGCGCAGCCGCCCCCGACGCGATCGCACCGAACCTGCCCGCACTTCCCAGGACTTTACGGCGGTGTCGCGACGCGGCGGAATGGAGCGATCGGACGGGCGATCTGCCTCCGCCAACCGTCCACCCGCCCGCGACAACAGCAGCCCTAGCGTTCCGAAGCAGGGCTTCCAAGACCGCACCGACTTTATTCGCGCCGAGCTAGACCGCTACCGCGATCGCCCGGACTACTACGGCCCGTCGTGGCAGCTACGCCGCACTTTCCAGCCCGTCCAGGCCGAGCGCGTTTCCGACTGGTTCTTCAGTCAGGGCGGTCGCGGCGTGGTGCGATCGATGGGAAGCCGCCTGCAAAACATTTTGGTGGCCTCGACGGCGATTTCGATACTGCGCGCGATTCACGACAAGCGCGTGCGGACGCTGGTGTTGGCGAATACGCCGGAGCGCTTGGGCGAGTGGCGGCGCGGCCTGCAAGACTGCCTCGGCATTACGCGCGACGACTTCGGCCCCGATCGCGGCATTACGCTGTTTGAAGATCCGATGCTGATGGCGCAAAAGGCCGAGCGCTTGATTAAGGCGGGCTGGCTGCCGCTCATCGTGATGGACGAGTCCGAGGCGCAGCTTAACTTGTCGCTGCTGCAATTCCCGATGTGGCTGGCGTTTGCGTCCGACCCGACGCGATCGCAGAGCTACGATCGAGATTGGCTAGTTCGTTGAAGAGCGTTTTGAAAATCCGCTAGATCCTTCGACTGACGAAGGTTACGGCGTTTTTCAAGATCGCTCGGGCCGATGCGTCGTGAGACTCCGAGGAGACTTCTCAAACGCTTTCTCAGAGCCTGGTGGTTCAATTTTTACTCTACGCGGGTGCTTTTCTGCTCGCTGCTGTCGTCGGGCGGTAGGGGGGTCACGTCCACCACGGAATCAACGATATCCACATCGATCGTCCCCGGCTCGGCGTAGCGCTCGAACTTGCCCTTGGCGACCGTGAGTTGTTCGCCGCAGCTCGGGCACTGGAGCCCCATGCGATCGACCCCCGTCAGCTCAAAGCTGCAAGACGGGCAGCTGCCGACGACCAGATTTTTCTTCACCCACCACTGCGTCAGCGCCAGCGCGACAACCGGCAGCAGTGCCAGCACGGCGATCGATGCAAGTAGCAACTTAGTCAGCCAACCCAGCCCGATCGCGCCGAGCGCCCAGGCCAGCACGATAAAAAACAGAATCGAGTTAAGGCTGGGGAGCTGGATCTGCTTGAAGCGGTTGGGGTTCATCGTATTGCTGTCTCTCTGCTGCGTCTGATCTAGGTGTTTTCCCTCAATGGCCTTCCCGAAAAAGCCGAGTGTATAGCCCGTATGGAGTCTCCAGACCCGTTCGAGATTTGGGGAAAGCTGCGAAGTCAAGTTTCGCTCTCACCATTCTAGAAGCCAGCTTTCGGCAAGCTGAAGGCGGGATATTGCGAATCGACAGGCGATCGGCGCGAACCGCAGACCGCGAGCAGAAGCGCTAGGCTAAAATGACATCTAGGGCAACACGCTCGGACACAAACGCTGCGCCTTGCGCTCTAGCCCTCACGAACGGCCCGATCGACATCGTTTTCAAACGTCATGACGCAAACAGATACGCAAGCATCGTCTTCCGCAGGCGCTGAGGCCAAAGCCGCTCCCCAGCGCGGCATTCAGATGACCCATACGGCGCTCGCTCAGGTCAAGGCCCTCCGCGAACAGCAGGGCAAAGATTTGTGCCTGCGCGTCGGTGTCCGTCAGGGCGGCTGCTCGGGGATGTCTTACACGATGGACTTTGAAGATCCGAGCAACATTCGCGAAACTGACGAAGTGTTCGACTATGAAGGGTTTCAAGTCGTCTGCGATCCGAAGAGCATGCTCTACCTCTACGGCCTCGTGCTCGACTACAACACGGCGCTAATCGGCGGTGGTTTCACGTTCACCAACCCCAACGCCACCCAAACCTGCGGCTGCGGCAGCTCCTTCTCGGCCTAAGAGCGATTCGAGCCGGTCGGTCACCCTGCCGAATGGTGCGGACGAGCGACGTGTTATCCTTTCAGCCGAATTAGGGTGCGTGTCGCGATCGCGCCCGCCCCTCCGGCAACCCGCTCAGCACCGACCATGACGACTACCGAAGAACAGTTCGAGAAGGCCATCGCCCGCTATCAATCTGGAGAAGCGGCAAGCGAGCTGATTCCCGTATTTGAGGGTATTTGCGAGCGTGCGGCAAAAAATAGCGCTGCCTGGACGTGCCTGTCATGGCTCTACTTGCTCGAAGGCAAAGCCAACGCAGCGCAGAAAGCAGCCTCGAAAGCGATCAAGTTACAACCGGGCGATCCGCAAACCTGCGTCAACCTGTCGATCGCCATGCTCGAGACGGGCAAGGCAGGCGTTCGCAAGTATATCGAGCGCGCCCAACAAGTGCTCGGCATGTCCGAAGAGCTGCGCGAGGAACTCGAGCAAAACTTCCAAGACGGCCTGAAGCGCCGCCCCGATTGGCCAGAGCTCCAGCGTGTCCGTTCCTGGCTGTCGCAGTAAGCCGCATCATCTGCCGCACAGTCCGTCGAACGTCCCAGGAAACCCACGGAGAAATCTACCTATGGTCAGCGCGAACATCGGCGAGGGAGTGGGCCAGTACTTCCGCAAGCAGAGCCTGTTGACCACCTACGAGCAGTACCGATCGCAGATCAAAACCGGCGACGTGATTGCCTTCTCGGGCAATGCGGGCTTCTCGCACTTTATTCGCTGGGCGACGGGCTCGATTTACTCCCACGTGGGCATCGTTCTGAATACCGATCTGGGCACGGGCGGTGATGATAGCGTCCTGGTGATCGAGTCGCGTACTGACACTAAGGGGAGAGATGCTGCGGGCGCGCAGCTTGTCAAAGGCGTGCAGCTCCACTGGCTCTCGAAGCGCATTCTCGGTTTCGACGGTGCGGTTTGGCTGTTTCCGCTCCAGCGAGCCCTCGACGCCGAAAAGCAGGCGCGGATGCAGTCCTGGCTGCGCCAAACTAACAATCAGGTCATCGCCTACGACGCGATACAGACTCTAGGCGCGGGGCTCGATATGTTCGATCGCGTCGGCTTGACCTTTAACGACGAAAATCTCTCGACCCTATTTTGCTCCGAGCTGGTCGCCAAGGCGCTCCAGATCGCCGGACTTCTGGACGATAACCTCAACCCTTCCGAGTTCACGCCCAGCGACGTGGTCAACCTGCCGCTCTACGGCCAGCCGCTCCAATTTAAATCCGATTCCGATCCGCTCGGTTAGAGTTGCAGTGTCCCGGCATCTCGGCGACCGCACCAGAACGATGCGCGCTTCGCGCAAGAGCGGACGACCGGCGTTGGCGTTCGGTCGCTGGCGATCGGGCGTCGTCGGGGTGAGTGATACGATACTGAGTACATAAAACAACACAATTTCTCAGCAAGCAGAGGGTTTTGGCCTGCGTGCGCTGCTGCAATCGCGCTAGTTTTTTCGAGCCAGTGACGAGCGGCGTCCTCGACTGTGCGGCGTTTTTCGCCCGACTGCCGACGCCGTTCCCGCTGTCTCATTTTCGCCACTGTCCGCCCCTATTTGCTTTCACGAGACGATCGCCCGCGATCGCTAACCGACGATGTTCAAAGCTCTCTTCGGCGATCCGAACGATCGCAAACTCAAGAAATTCCAGCCGTATATCACCGAGGTCAAGCTCTATGAAGAAGATCTCCAAGACCTCTCCGACGACGACCTGGCGGCGAAAACCACTGAGTTTCGCGAAAAGCTGACCCAAGCTGAATCGCGCGAAGAAGAAGACGAAATCCTCGATGAAATCTTGCCGGAAGCCTTCGCCGTGGTGCGCGAGACCTCCCGCCGCGTTCTGGGTATGCGCCACTTTGACGTGCAGATTATCGGCGGCACGATTCTCCACACTGGCGAGATCGCCGAGATGAAAACTGGGGAAGGTAAAACCCTGGTGGCGACGCTGCCCTGCTATCTCAATGCTTTAGCCGGTCGCGGCGTTCACGTGGTCACGGTCAACGACTACCTGGCGCGGCGCGACGCCGAGCTAATGGGTCAAATTCACCGCTTCCTCGGCCTGACCGTCGGCCTGATTCAGCAGGGGATGAGCCCCGCCGAGCGCCGCAAAAACTACAACTGCGATATCACTTACTGCACCAACTCGGAGCTGGGCTTCGACTACCTGCGCGACAATATGTCCACCTCGATCGAGGATGTGGTGCAGCGCCCGTTTAACTACTGCATCATCGATGAAGTGGATTCGGTGCTGGTCGATGAAGCGCGTACGCCATTGATTATCTCGGGTCAGGTCGATCGCCCCGGCGAGAAATACCTCAAGGCCGCCGAAGTCGCCGCGAAGCTGATCTGTGGGACGGAAGACGAGCCGGAAGACTACGAAGTTGACGAGAAAGCCCGCAACGTCCTGCTAACCGACGAAGGCTTTGCGCGCGCGGAAGAGCTGCTGGGCGTTACCGACCTCTACGATCCGGAAGATCCCTGGGCGCACTACGTCTTTAACGCCGTTAAGGCCAAAGAGTTATTTATCAAGGACGTAAATTACATCGTCCGCGATGGCGACGTGACGATCGTCGATGAATTTACCGGGCGCGTGATGCCCGGTCGGCGCTGGAGTGACGGCCTACACCAGGCGATGGAAGCGAAAGAGGACGTCGATATCCAGCCAGAAACCCAGACCCTGGCGTCGATTACCTACCAAAACTTCTTCTTGCTCTATCCGAAGCTGGCGGGGATGACCGGTACGGCGAAGACCGAAGAAACCGAGTTCGAGAAGATTTATAACCTGTCCGTGACGATCGTCCCGACTAACCGTCCGACCCGCCGCCAAGATCTGGCCGACGTGGTCTACAAAACCGAAGAGTCGAAGTGGCGTGCGGTGGCGCAAGAGTGCGCGGATATGCACAATGCCGGTCGCCCGGTATTGGTCGGCACCACCAGCGTCGAGAAGTCCGAGCTGCTGTCGCACCTGCTCGGCCAGCTTGAAGTCCCGCACCAGCTCCTTAACGCCAAACCCGAGAACGTCGAGCGCGAGTCGGAAATCGTCGCTCAGGCCGGTCGTGGCGGCACGGTGACGATCGCGACCAATATGGCCGGTCGCGGTACGGACATTATCCTCGGCGGTAACGCGGAGTACATGGCGCGCCTGAAGATTCGCGAGTACCTGATGCCGCGCATCGTTAAGCCCGAAGATGGTGGCCTAGCGATCGCCGCTTCGCCGAAGGCGAAAAAACAAGCCCAGGGCTTTAACGGTACGGCCACCGCGCAGAAGACCTGGAAAGCCTCGGCGCAGCTATTCCCCACCGAGCTGTCGCCGGAAGTCGATCGAGAGCTAAAAGACGTGGTGGATTTTGCGGTCAAGCAGTACGGCGAGCAAAATCTCTCTGAGCTGGAAGCCGAGGAGCGTCTAGCTGTAGCCTCGGAGAAAGCGCCCACAGAAGAGCCCTTCGTCCAGAAGCTGCGCGATGTCTACAACCGCATCGTCGAGACCTATGAAGCCTTTACCGACACCGAGCACAACAAGGTGATCGAGCTGGGCGGCCTGCACGTGATCGGCACCGAGCGCCACGAGTCGCGCCGGGTGGACAACCAACTGCGCGGTCGTGCCGGTCGTCAGGGCGACCCAGGCTCGACGCGCTTCTTCTTGAGCTTGCAGGACAACCTGCTGCGGATTTTCGGTGGCGATCGCGTTGCTGGACTGATGAATGCCTTCCGCGTTGAAGAGGATATGCCGATCGAGTCGGGGATGCTGACGCGATCGCTCGAAAACGCCCAGCGCAAGGTCGAAACCTACTACTACGACATTCGCAAGCAGGTCTTCGAGTACGACGAGGTGATGAACAACCAGCGCCGCGCCATCTACGCCGAGCGCCGCCGCGTCCTGGAAGGTGAAGACTTGAAAGAGCAGGTAATCGTCTATGCCGAAAAGACGATGGACGATATCGTCAACGCCTACGTCAACCCCGACCTGCCGTCGGAAGAGTGGGATCTGCAAAAGCTGGTCGATAAGGTCAAGCAGTTCGTCTATCTGCTCGAGGATATGGAGCCGAAGCAGATCGAAGATATGACGATCGACGAGATCGAGCTGTTTTTGCACGAGCAAGTCCGCATTGCCTACGATCTAAAGGAAGCCGAGGTGGACGCGATGAAACCCGGCCTGATGCGTCAAGCCGAGCGCTTCTTTATCTTGCAGCGCATCGACACGCTCTGGCGCGAGCACTTGCAGTCGATGGATGCCCTGCGTGAGTCGGTCGGCCTGCGGAGTTACGGACAGAAAGACCCGCTGATCGAGTACAAGAGCGAGGGCTACGAGCTGTTTCTGGAGATGATGATCGATATCCGGCGCGATGTCGTCTACTCGCTGTTCCAGTTCCAGCCCCAAGCGCAGCCGAACGTGCGCGAGCCGTCGGCGTCGGCTTAATTCGCGGACGGTCGAAGCGTCGGAATTGCCTCGATCTCCCCGCTCGAAAAAAACAGCGCTAGAAAGTGCAGACTTCCCGCAACTGAGCCTCGGGGTCTGCACTTTTTTATTGTCGGGAGAAGTCAGTGCGATCGCGATCGCATTTGTACGGTTGTAGGGTCACCGAGGCGATGGTCTGGCGATCGCATCCGAACCTTCGACCTGTCACACGTGGGGTCGCTGACGATCGCGGAGGGGCACGATGGCGATCGCTGCTCGGGCTGGGCGATCGACAGATACTTAAGTTAATAAAGTTAAAGAAATCCCAAACTTTTCCTTCCCATTCTTCCTCGATCGCGAAATTCCAACTGCCGCCAAGACCATGAGCACCTTACGAATCGCCCTGAACCAGATCGACCCAACCCTAATGGCTGAAGGCAGCCGTGGCCGTCGGGTCGTTCGCCTTCAGAAAGTGCTGCGCCTCGCGGGCTGCTACACGGGCTTTGTCGATGGTGTCTTTGGCGCGCAGACTCGTCGGGCGATCGAGATTCTTCAGCGTTATTACGGGCAGCCCATCACGGGCATCTTCGACCCCAGCTTGTGGCACTCCCTGTCGCTCGACGCTTGCTACCCCACCGAGCTAATCGAAGCCTGCCGACGCCACAAGCGCAACGCCCAACAGGCACAGCACGTCTGACAGCTCAAAAAAAAAGAGCGCTGGGTCTGGCTGCCCGCTGGCGGCTTTAGGAGTGAGTCTAGCGTCGAGCCACGATCCTTAGGGTTTAGGGCCGGGCGTTGCCTGAAGCTTGCGGCCAAAATTCGCGGTTAACGTCTGATGCGACTGCAACGTAAAAACGGCGCACTGCCGTGCGCCGCTACCAGAAATTTTGAACTCGATCCAGCGACCGATCGAAGTTTAGCTGAGGACTAGCTGGAAACCATGCCAGAGCGAAGCTCGGAGTTGCGCTTGAGGGAGCGCTCGAGGAAGGAGGGTTCGACGGTCTTTTTTTCGATCGCTTCCGGGCTGAGAGGCTGCTCTTGGGGCGCTTGTTCCTCAAAGGCTCCGCGCGGATCGAAGCTGTCCGGTACGGTCTCTAGCTCCGTAGAGTAGGACGTGCCCAGGTCGCGATCGAAGCGGGTCGGTATATCGAACTGCGACTCGGGCAAATTGGGCGAATCGGGCGTCCAGGCGTCGCGATCGCCTGCATAGGTCGGGGTGCGATAGGTGTCCTCGCGGGTTGGAAACTCATCGGCGCGGGTCGGTACGGCGTACTGGGGCTCTTGCCAGTCGGAGTTTCCGAATTCCACCTCGCGATCGTAGTCGGAGGGGCGGTTGCGACCGCCGTAGCTCTCGGGGGTGGTGCGATTATCGAACAGCACGCCGTTGTCGAGGTTGGAGTTGCGGAACTCCTCGAACTCCGGCGAGTTTTGTAGCGTGTAGTAGGGGTCGTTTTGGATTTGGGCGTTCGAGGCGCGCAACAGCATCACGCTCCCGGCCCCGCCGATCGCCGAGACGATCGAAGTAACGGCAAAGAGGGCGGGAACCCAGGGCCGCGCGAAGGGCGGCAGCGGGGCGGGTTCGCGGGTTGGTTTGGCAGCGCGGGTGGTCGGAGGGCTGGGCACGAGTTCGGGGAGAGTGGATAAGAATGTGTCAATGCTGGCCGGGCGAGCGTCGGCGTCGATCGCCAAGCCGCTTTCGATGGCGGCTTCTAGCTCGGCGGAAACACCCGAGTTGAGTTTGCGGACGGCGGGCAGCGGCAGGCGATCGCGCAGCGGGGCGGCGATTGGGGCCGTGCCGGTCAGCAAGAAGTAGAGCAGTGCCGCCAGGGAGTAAACATCCGTGGCAACCGCACGCGCGCCGTCACAATCGTACTGTTCCGGAGCGGCATATCCGGCTGCCAGCAAGTTGGAGTGGGTCTGGCGGATTCCGGCGGTGAAGTCGCGCGTAAAGCCGATGTCGATTGTAATAATGCGATCCGTGCCGAACTGGCGGATGGCGTGGTCGGGCTGGATATCGCGGTGCAGCAGACCTTCGGCGTGGATGGACGAGAGCGCTGCGCCCACCTGGCGAATATAGCTCAGGGCCCGATCTACCGGCATTGGCTGGCCGCTTTTAACGAGCTGGGCGAGGGTCGAGCCGGGAACGTAGTCCATGACGACGAACGGGCGATCGTCTTCCTCAAAAATATCGAGCAACCGGGGCAGGTGTGGGGTCGGACAGTTGGCGAGGCGGCGCGCCTGTTCGATGAACTGGCGCTTGAAGTCCTCATAGCGCTCGCTTTCCCTCAGGCAATCGTCGAGAGTTTTAATCGCAACGGGCTGCACGAGGTTGGTGTGCATCGCACGGTAGGTCGCGCCGAAGCAGCCTCTACCTAGGGCAACGTCGATGACATAACGACCGTCTTGAAGGAGGGTTCCTGCCTTAAAGTTCATGAACCAGTTGCTTGAAAAAGTTGTCTTTATGCTAGTGCGTTATTGCGCTTTGTCCACAGATTTTAAGCTAGATCGGTCGCTGTCCCCGTTCGGTAGGCGATCGTACGTGGTTTTTTGCCGATATTTCGATCGAGTCCCCGGCAAAAGTGAACCTTGGGTCTTGGCGAGTGTCTGGCGATCGTACGGGCAACCTGCGGGTAGATGCGGCGAAGCGTGAAGCTGAGGGCAAACCTACCCAAAGCTTTCTTCGGTTGGAGCCCGGTGGATTCCGGGAAAACGGCGCGGCCCAATTCTTCGGTTTAGCACCGCCGTGCGCCGCTATCGGAGTCTCGAATTCTCGATCTGATGCTTCTTGCTTTTTCGGCCAAGCGCTCGATAATTTGCGCTTCGGTGGATGTATGGAAGCCGATCGCGCCCCCTAGCGAATGCGGAAGGCCACCGGCCGCGACTGGATCGAGCCGCGATCGTCCACGGCGAACTCGGGCAGATTGAGCGAATAGATGTGCGTGCAGCCCCGCTTGTGGAGCGCGAGGAGCTGGGCCTTGAGTTCGGCAACGGAGGCATTGAGCGCCTCGACTCCGGCCTTGGCTTCGGCGGTGAGGGCAAGCTGCTGCTGGACGATCTCGATTCGGTCTTCGACGCGGCGCAGCTCGGTCTCTGTGCTGTCGATTTTGGCGATCGCCCACTGGATCGTCGCCTCGATGGCCTCGGCCTTGGCTTGCCAGGTGTGATGTTCGATCGCCGCTTGGGTCGTCGATTCGAGCACGGCTTCGATCGAGCTGCCGGTGGTTGATGTTTCGGGCTTCTTGGCCGCTTCGCGTTGGGCGAACTCGTGTTCGGGAGCCAGAGTGGCGAGGCGATCGCGCAGGTCGTCGAGGCGGTTTGCCAGCTCTTCTCGGCGAGCTTCTAGCGTCGCAAGCGCTGCGGGCGAAGAGGAGCGATCGGGCGTCATGGGGGTCAACCTCACGGTGAATGGCAGGGTAGAGCGCGCGGGGCGGCGGCACGAGGCATTACGCGACGCACTGGCTGGCGATACTCGATTATAGGCAAGTGACGAACCGCTAACCGGCCTCTGGCGCACGACCGTAGCGCGCTTCCGTCTGCCCAGTCGCCCAGGCCCACATTTGGTCGCCGTAAGAAAAGTGCCACCATTCATTGGCGTGCTGCGCGAACCCAGCAGCCACCAGCACGCGCCGCAGCAGCGCCCGCCGCGCCTGAAAGGTGGATGCGCTCTCTGTTTCTGAGTCGGCAAAGTGATCGGGGTAAGAGCGCTGAGAAATCTCGTCGATGGGCGAGCCCATATCCACCGGCTGACCGTCGGGGGTGGCTAGCGTCAGATCGATGGCGCTGCCGGTGCTGTGGGGCGGCGGCGTGGCGGGGTCGAGGCTGGGGATCGCCCAAAATACCTGCACTTCAGCTAGCAGTGCCGCCCGATCGACGTCACTGAGGCCCGCCGGATCGAGGTCGCGCTCTGCGGCTAGCTCGCCGAGAGTATACTCGACCATAAATTTCTGGACGGCGACGGGGCGCAGGGCGTCAAAGATCTGAAACGTCCAGCCCGGACGCTCGCTTTGGAGTGCGGCCCTGGCTCGCTCGAGGCGATCGAGAATGCCCCGACGCACGAAAAATGGCGATCGCGGGCCGTAGGGCGCGCCTAGTGCCTGATAGGGGTGGGGATCGATCGCGGCGAATCGATCGCGCGGGATTGATACGAGTGGCTCGCCGCAGTCGCGAATCGGAACAGTTTGGTAGGGTTTCATAGCATCCTGGCCGCTGTCACCGACCGCGAGCCCTAGAGTTTTTACCCATCATTAAGGCCCGATGAACGCAGCTGACGCAACCGCAACGGATATAGGCACTCTCGCCGACTGGATGAGCGGCCAGTTTGAAAATCGCGACCAGTCGCAGCGCGATGCGGCGTGGTTTGTGGCGCTGCGCTTGTGGTGTCGCCCGCTGCCCGCCTCGGCGAACGGCGCGCTCAATGCGGTGGCCGGTACAAACGACGCCGTCGGGCTATTCGTCGAGCAAGCGCCCCTGCCCGAAGCCAATCGCCCCTATCGCCAGCGGCTGTTTTTGCTCTGTCCGGCCACGGCGGCGCGCCCGTCGCGGGTCTGGTACTTCGGGCTGAACGACACCGCGCCCTACATCGGCGCGGGCAGCGAACCGGCCAAACTCGAACGGCTCGATCTCGGCGATATTCAGACCCTGACGAATGCAGAATTTCCGCTCGTGCGGTCGGGCGCGCGGTTCGCGTCCCGCGACGACGATCGCGTCTGTTCGTTTGCTTTCGGCGACAAGCGCGGCCACGTCAACCTCGGCTTCGAGATCGGGGCGGGCCAGTGGTCGAGCTTCGATCGCGGCATCGATCCCGAAACCGGTCGTGGCCTTTGGGGCGCGCTGATGGGGCCCTACGTTTTCACCAAATTGGCGTAGCGAGCCGGGCGACGTTGGCACGGACGGAGGCTTTGAAGCGCAGCAAGCAGTCCGGACTGTAAGAAAGCGTTTTTAAAGACTTGTGGCGCATAGGTTTGAGCGATTTCGATCGAAGTCGCTGCGTTCCTTGCCAGTCAACGGGCTGATTGACTGACAAAAATGAAACCTTGACGTAGCAGGCGTTCCAGCCAGTT
>ERZ1740068.172-NODE-172-length-40061-cov-7.453482_pt1 | contig 40061 bp, 41 predicted proteins | sample MGYA00581735_ERZ1740068 | MGnify/ENA primary metagenome ERZ1740068 (study PRJEB43018, sample SAMN04849740) | marine metagenome | isolation source: floating plastic debris | place: Pacific Ocean | collected 2008-08-30 | study: EMG produced TPA metagenomics assembly...
GGCACGCAAATGCAAAAACGCGGCATTGAACCGGTGATTGCCGTGGGCAATGATTACCGGGATTACTCTCTGGCGATTAAAAACGCATTGATCATCGGGTTGATGCAGGCCGGTATTCGGGTCAAGGATATCGGCCCGGCGCTCTCTCCCATGGCGTATTTTTCCCAGTTTTATCTGGATGTGCCTGCGGTGGCGATGGTCACGGCAAGCCACAATCCCAACGGCTGGACCGGCGTGAAAATGGGGTTTGATCGCCCGCTGACCCATGGCCCTGATGAAATGGCAGAGCTGCGCGATATCGTTCTGGAAGGCCGGGGTGAGGCCAAGCCACGCGGGGCGTATGAATTCGTCGACGGTGTGCGCGAGGCGTATCTTGATGATCTGGTGGGGGATTTCAAAATGTCCCGCCCTCTCAAAGTGGTCTGTGCCACGGGCAACGGCACCGCGGCCCATTTCGCGCCCATGCTCTTTGAGCGTTTGGGAGTGGAGGTTGTGCCCTCGCACAATGAGCTCGACTATACGTTCCCCAACTACAACCCCAACCCGGAGGCGATGGAGATGCTGCACGACATGGCCGCCAGCGTAAAGGCTTCAGGCGCGGATCTCGCGCTGGGCTTTGACGGCGATGGCGACCGGTGCGGTGTTGTCGATGACGAGGGAGAAGAGATTTTCGCCGACAAGGTGGGCGTGATTATGGCCCGGGATCTTTCGGGCATTTATCCCGGCTCGACATTTGTGGCCGATGTGAAGTCAACGGGCCTCTTCGCGTCCGACCCGGTTTTGCAGGCCAACGGAGTGACGGCGGATTACTGGAAGACAGGCCACAGCCACATGAAGCGGCGCGTCAAGGAAATCGGCGCATTGGCCGGGTTTGAAAAATCGGGGCACTACTTCCTCGCAGAGCCAGTGGGCCGTGGGTATGATTGCGGCATGCGCGTCGCCGTTGAGATCTGCAAGCTGATGGATCGCAACGCCGACAAATCTATGTCCGATTTGCGCAAAGCCCTGCCTAGAACTTTCTCAACCCCCACAATGTCACCCTATTGCGCCGATACGACCAAGTATGAAGTCCTGGAGCGGATCGTAGACAAGCTGGTCGCGCATGCCGAGGCAGGAAAGCCGCTTGCTGGTCGCGCGATCAAGGAGGTCGTGACGGTCAATGGTGCGCGCGTCATCCTGGAGAATGGAAGCTGGGGCCTCGTGCGGGCAAGTTCCAATACGCCCAATCTCGTCGTGGTGTGTGAAAGCTCGGAAAGCGACGATGAGATGCGGGCGATATTTGCTGATATCGATGCTGTGATCCGAACGGAACCCGAGGTAGGCGAGTACGATCAGACCATTTGACCGGCGCTGCTCGTCGCTCTCTTTCGAGCGCGCCTCGCTTGTGCGAGGTGTCTCACCGACCGCCGATCCGAAAGAAGACCAAAGGCCAACATGAAATGACCACAAAATTCTAGTGTGCTTTGCACTCTGAAACCTTGTGGTGCACCTGATGAAGAAATTTCTGACGAAGATTTTGTTTCTGTCCGGCCTTGGATTTCTGGCCACTGCGGCGGGAATGTACGCCTCTCAGCAGACCGATGGATCCTTTGATTTGGCCGCGCTTCTTGGGGGCAAATCTCAGCCGTTGAATATCATGCTTGTGGGAGATGTCGATCAGACAGAGACCCTGCGCGCAGAGATTGCAAACCTGAATGTCGCGGACAAGCTGGCGATCGACACCCCCGTAACGGATCCAGAGCAAGCGGACGAGATCATCTTCCTGCTTTCTTCCTGGGATGAACTGACGGCGTCGCCGCCGCAAGGCGAGCTGGGCCGGGTGTTTCACTTGGCCACCCGCATGGCCGAAGACACGGTGAGCGTGTCCGTCGCGCGCGAAACCTTCGGGCGGGACATGCGCTTTACCTTTTACAACCTAAGTCACTACCCAGATTGGACCCCCAAGTGCTACGCGGCCCTTTATATGCATGAGGTCCAGAATGGCGAAGGTTCATACTTTACGCCCATTGAGGGCTGTGAATTTTAAGAGTGCCTTTCTAGGCTAGACAAGCGCGTCCATTTTCCCGGCGAGTTTGGCGTCGAGATCACTGAGGCCGTCCACATCGTGGGTGGTCAGGGTCACCTCAACCGTCTTGTAGACATTGGACCACTCCGGGTGGTGGTTCAGCTTCTCAGCCCAGATGGCCGCGCGGCTCATAAAGCCCCAGGCCTCTACAAAGTTCTTGAACACGAACGTCTTGTGGATGGCATCGCGGCCCTCCACCTCGGCCCAGCCAGTGGCCTTTAGCTCTGCCAAGGCGCTCTCGCGGGCGCTCCCTACCAATTTTTCACTCATTCCTGTTCCTCCCGTATTTCGCGCTTGAACGGCCCGTAGCTCGTCAAGACTTCGATGTCTTGTTCTATCGAGTCACGTTCGGCTATGAGATAATTCCCGATCGCTTCTGCAAAGCCCGGATCACCGACCCAATGCAGTGAATGTGTCTCTGTGGGAAGATACCCGCGGGCCAGTTTATGTTCGCCTTGCGCGCCCGCCTCCACCCGCGCCATGCCCTGCTCAATCGCGAAATCCATCGCGCGGTAGTAGCAAAGCTCAAAATGCAAAAACGGGTGGTGTTCGCTGCAGCCCCAATACCGCCCATAGAGCGTATCGCGCCCGATCATATTCAAGGCGCCAGCAATCGGGCGGTCGTCGCGCATGGCAAGCACAAGCAAAATGTCATCGCGCAGCGTGTCATGGGCAACATCGAAGAACCTGCGCGTCAGATAGGGCATGCCCCATTTACGGGCGCCGGTGTCCTGGTAGAACTGCCAGACATAGTCCCAATGATGCGCCTCTATCTGGTCACCGGTGAGCATGCGGATTTCACCGCCGAAATCGTTGGCATCGCGGCGCTCTCGGCGGATGGATTTGCGTTTGCGCGAACTGAGCGAGGCCAGAAAGGCATCAAAATCAGCGTAGTCATCATTGAGCCAGTGATATTGCTGCGAGGCGCGCGACATCAGGCCGATCTCTTCGCCCGATTGGGCCTCGGCCTCGGTGCAAAACGTCACGTGTAGCGACGACATTTTGTTGCGAGCGGCAATCTCCACCGCGCCTTGCGCCAAGGCAGACATGCCCGCCTCTTCAAACCCCGGACGGGTCAGGAAACGCCGCCCCGTGGCCGGCGTAAACGGCACCGCCATTTGTAGTTTGGGATAATAGCGCCCGCCCGCGCGCTCATAGGCGTGGGCCCAGTTGTGATCAAAGATGTACTCACCCTGGCTGTGCGTCTTGGCATAGAGCGGCGCGCAGGCCGCTACGGTTCCGGCAATCTCTGCGGCCAGATACTGCGGATGCCAACCTGTGCCCGTGCCCACCGATCCGCTATCTTCCAACGCCTTGAGAAACCGATAGGTGGTAAAGGGATCCACGGGCCGTGCACCTTCTTCGGCCTCAGGGCAGGCGCATGCGTCCCAATCGGCCTGGCCGATATCACTGATCTTTTCATATGCGGTCAGGGTGACTGTCTGGCCGTCCATGGATCCTGCCTTTTTGGGGACATGTCTCAATCTGGGCCTCGGAGGGGCGAGTTCAAGCCGGAAGCATGGCCTCATAGCCCTCAAACGTGATGTTGTCTGACATCCGACGCGCTTCTCGCTCCTGGGCCTCAGACCTGATGGTCCAGCAAAAAACTGGCATCCCGCCGGCGCGCAGCTCTTGTACACGCGCACGCCCAAGATCGGGCGCGTGATGAGAGATAAAAGATGCACCCACCCGCGCAGCATCTGGGATGCCACGCAGCCGCAGGCCGACCTCCTCCGGAAGATGCGCCCAATAGGATCCTTCAAACTCGCTGGTGACGAGGCCCCGTGGGATATCTGGCAATAAACGCGCCAGCTCTGCCACCATATTGGGATTGAAGGACATAACGGCGCATGGGCCAGTGTAGCGCCGCAACGCGCGGGCGACAGCCTGCTCCAGGGCGCCGTTGGTGACACCCAGCGTCCCGTGTTGATCCTTGAGCTCAATCAACAGCGGCACGCGGCCTGCGACCAGCTCTAACGCCTCGGCAAAGGTCGGAATTCCGTCCTCGCCATCGCCCAGCTCTATGCCTGTCAGCTCGGCCGCGTCGCGCACCAAAACAGGTCCAGTTTCGCCAGTTAACCTATCAAGGTGATAGTCGTGAAATACCATCGCCTGATGGTCGCGGCTCAACTGCAGATCCATCTCGATCGCATATCCGGCCGCCATCGCGGCCTCGATCGCGGCGCGCGAGTTTTCGACCCGACCGCGCCCTGCGTCGTGCAGCGCGCGATGTGCAATCGGGGCTTGGAGAAAACCCTCGGGGAGCTTGGTCATGTGATCTCAAAAATGCCTTCAATCTCGACGGCGACGCCAAACGGAAGTGCCGCCGCAGACACCGCGGAGCGCGAATGCTTGCCCGCGTCCCCCAAAGCCTCACCCAGAAAGTCAGAGGCCCCATTGATCACCGCAGGTTGTTCGCCGTAATCCGCCGTCGAATTGACAAATCCAGTGAGCTTCACCACGCGCACCAAGCGATCCAGATCCCCATCACAGGCCGCCTTCACCTGCGCCAGAAGGTTGATCGCGCAAGCTTTGGCGGCCTCCGCGCCCTGGCCTGTCTCCATGTCTGCGCCGAGCTTGCCCACCATCAGCGTCTCACCCAGCTTGGGCAACTGGCCCGAGACAAAGAGCGTGTTGCCCACGCGAACAGAAGGCACGTAATTGGCCGCAGGCATCGGCGCCTCCGGCAGGGTGATCCCCATTTCACTGAGTTTGGTTTCAAATTGTCCCATAGCAGGTCTCCAGCAATTTTCACGCGCACGCTAGCGGGTTTCCGGCTGAGGGAAAATCGCAAAAACGTGCGTGGAAATCCGGCGTAAAAGACACCACTTTAGTGAAACTCTGCGGCACTTATGGTGCCAGACTTGCAAAACAGGCGTAAAATGGCTTAACCGACGCCAGTATGGTCACCGGTTAATCATATTTTTGCTGCAAAAGACTGGGCAAATGGACATGGGTGTTTATGTCCATCCAAAACCTGTTACGGCGATTTGCGACGTGAAACTTTTCGATACTAGGTATTTGCCTGCATGCACGCGTGGTCTGCGCTTTTTTCTTTTGTCATTGATTTTGACGGTTGTGGCGGCATGTTCTACTCCGCCAGCAGATCATCCCCCTGGTGAGCCTTGGGATCCCTATGAAAACACCAACCGAGCGATCCACTCTTTCAACAAGGGCGTCGATCGCGCGGTGCTGCGGCCTGTATCGAATACGTATAGCGGGATCGTCGGGGATGAGGTTGAAGATGCGATAAGTCAGTTTTCCGACAACCTGTCCATTCCAGGCGCAGTCGTGAACAATGTATTGCAGGGCAATATGAAGGGCGCGACGGAAGACACATACCGGTTTGTCGTAAACTCAACATTCGGGTTTTTGGGGTTTTTTGATGTCGCGACGGAATTCAATATGCCACGCGCCACCGATGCAGATTTTGGTCAGACACTGGCGGTATGGGGCGTTCCAGAAGGTGCCTATGTCGAAAGGCCGATATTTGGCCCATCGACACAGCGCGACAGTTTTGGGGGCTTGGTCGATCTGTTCCTGAACCCGCTTGATTACTGGATCAGAGATCCAGAAGAGTACTGGACGGCGGGGGCCTCTGTGTCCTCGGTGCTGTCGCAGCGGTCACGGTTTGGATCAACCATCGACAGCGTGCTCTATGAAAGTGCGGACAGTTATGCGCAGTCGCGATCACTTTATCTTCAAAACCGCAGATTTGAGGTGGGCGACTCGTCTTCGGAAGATTTACTTGATCCCTTCAATGATCCATTCTTGGACCTAGAAGCTCCGGAGTAATGCTCATGACCCATGAAACGATAAAGCTGGACCGCCGTACGGTGATTGGCAGCGCCATAAGCTTTGGCTTTTTTGCGGGCCTTGCGCCGTCCGTCGCACTGGCGCTGACAGAGGCAGCATCGAAAGCTCTGGTGGATAAGATCGTGGGCGAGATCAACCGCGTGATCGCATCGGGCAAATCAGAATCCGCCATGATCGGCGATTTTGAGCGGATTTTTGCGCGCTATGCGGATGTCCCGATCATTGCCAGATCCGCTCTCGGCGCCGACAGCCGCCGGGCATCGCAAGCGCAGCTGAGAGCGTTCTCTGGAGCGTTTCAAGGCTATGTCGCGCGGAAGTATGGCAAGCGCTTCCGGGAATTCATTGGTGGTGAAATTCAAGTTCAAGGCGTTCGCAGGACAAAGAACTATCACGAGGTGGAAGCCACGGTTTTTCTGCGCGGCGAGTCACCGTTTGAAGTTCTCTTTCTGGTCTATGAGCGCGGCGGAAAGAACCTGTTTTTCGACATGGTGATCGAAGGCGTCAGCATGCGCATTGTCGAGCGCACTGAAATCGGATCAATGCTGGATGCCAACAACGGCGATATTGACAGGTTGATCAACGCGGTTCAGCGCGCCGGGTGACACACCGTTCCCGCAGAAGGTGGCTGCTTGAGGGTCAGACCGTGCTTTGACCTTCTAACTCGTTTCGAAGCACTTCCGCTTCTTGTCGCGCTTCTCTGAGACCATCCATAGTGGCCGAAAGTTCGGCCTCTGTCTGACTGAGTTGGTTGGTCAGTTCGGCCTCACGCTGTTGCAGATACGTGATCGCCTGATCGCGGGTCTCTTCTGCTTCATGCAGTTCTTGCGCCATGCGCTCCAGCTCACCCACATCAGAGCCAGCAACCCGGATAAAACGATGTACCAGCCAGTTTGCAAACCAGCCGATGCAAAATGCCACAAACAAGATCACCGCTGTGACAAGTATAAACTCAGTTCTGTTCATTCGCGCTCTCGTTGTCCCCGTCGTCGGCCTGAGGATCTTCTGCGTCGGTCTCTGCCGCTGTCTCAGAAGTGTCTTGGTCCGCCGCGGCCAATTCAGGATCTACCTCGTCGCCCTCTGGAGCGCCATCCTCTTCATGCAGAACCTTGAACTCGATCCTGCGGTTGGCCTCGCGTCCCTCTTCTGTGTCATTGTCGGCAATCGGTTCGCTTTCGCCATACCCCACCGCCGTGATCTCTCCGGTCAACACGCGCCGCATGCGAAGCTCGTTTAGAACGGTCTGTGCGCGAGATTGGCTAAGCTGCTGGTTCATCGTCTCGCGCCCTTGGCTGTCTGTGTGCCCGCCAATTTCCATCGTCAGGGCGCCGCACTCGCGCAGGATTTCAGCGATATCATCCATAATTTGCTTGCCGGTGACATCAAGACGGGCCGAGCCGGGCTCAAAGGTGATCTTGCGCGCATCCTTGATCGCGTTGATCTGAGCTTCGCACTCTTCCGGAGTGGGCGCGGTGGCAACAGGATCAAGGGCTTCTTGATACCGAACCTTGATGTCGTACTGCGCGCTGTCGCCCAGTTTATCGGCCAGGAGAGCCGCGATGTTTGTGTTGGCGTCCGCTTCGCCTGTCGCGCCGCTGATGGCCACGCTGTCCGGGGTAATGCTGACGATGCCATTGGACAGATGCGACAGAGCATCAAGCCCGGTGATCACGCGATAGGTCCAGTCATCGGGCACACCGTCATCTACGCGCGCACGCATATCGACCCCGTCTGTCCTAAACCGGGCCATGGCAAAACTGTCGACTGTTGTGCGGTCTACCGGCGTTGCGAGCCGCCCGCTGAGTTGCAAAAGGCCCTCTGGCGACAAGGTGGCCGTGAACTCAAGGTTTTCGATGTCTTGGGCATCCTGCGTTTCCAGCAAAACCGCCTTGAGCGAAAAAACGTCCGGCAAGTCGTTTTCCAGCCCACCGATCACATCGTCAAAGAGCGCTTGCTCGGTGCCTTCGGCCGCCAGGATAGAGATATCTGCGTCTGAAAATGTGACGGTGCCCTGACCAAGCTCCGATACGGCCGCAACAGACATCGCAACAGCCTCGGACCACCGGGGCGTCGGCACACCCAGGCCAATAATGCAATTGGTCTCTGCCGTCATGCCTGCCACTTTGGCCGCGGCGAGGATCGTGTCACTGGCTGTTTTGGTATCCGCAGAACAAGCGTCAAAACGCGGCCCGTTTTCATCAATGAGAAACCGCAGCGTGAACGGCGTTATGACGGGGCGCGGCGCGGAGATGTCGAGGGAAAGTCCAAACCCGTCAGGCGTCAAGCGCGCCAGCTGCTGCTCCACACTGGCTTTCTCATTCTGACTGGCAGTAATGGCTGTCACGGCGATCCGCTCCGGGTTCACGGAGATTTTGGCGCTGTCAAGAAACGTCAAAGACCGTACGGCATAGGTGATCGCATCATTCCAGGTTTCCGGCGCGGGATAGTTGGCCGCCTCCAGGAAATCTGAAATCTCTTCGTTTTGGTTGATCTGACGCAATTCACTGACAAATGCCTCCCGATCCATGCTAACCGGAATGAGGCCGATCAAAGAGAGACCGCCGTCATTGCGCAGGATTTCCATTGAAAACTTGGGGATGGCGATGTTCTGGCGTTCTTCAACCAGCATCTGGTCAATCACACGCGTGGCCTCGACGACAGATCCTGCTGTGGACAGAGCCCGGAACCGTGCGGCCTCGGATGGTGCTGTTCCCGACAGATAAACCTGCAAACCGTCTATATCGATCTCAGCCCAAATCAGGCCCCGATCATCCAGAGCGTTGAGCACGGAGGTTTTCGACGTTTCCTCAATCACCGCCACGGCGAACCGCGCGCTCACCAAGGAGATCAATGCGGCCGCTACAAACACACCCAAGATCGCAAATAAAGAAGATAAACGCATGCACACCGCGCTTGATGTTTCCCCGACCCCCGTTTTATGGCCGCGCGCGCCTAAGTGCAATCATAGGAACAACGCGGCGGCAAAAAACGGCAAAGGTAGTAAACCTGCGTCCCGATTGGACCTAAAGAGCGTGATCAGCTTGTCATTGTCATCTGGGTCGAAACCCGAAAGCTGCCACTGCAGATGCCAGCCAAACGCCCATGTACCGCAGAGCGCAAAAAGAACGCCGTAAGGCGAGGCCCCGATGACAGCCATGATGACGGCAAAGCCCTGCAGGCACACGGTGATGACAAGAAAGCGGCGCAGCCACGCGGGCGTATCCGCTCCAAAGAGCCGTGCCGTCGATTTTACACCGATCAGCGCATCGTCTTCTGCGTCCTGATGGGCATAGATGGTGTCGTAGAAAAGCGTCCATGCGATCCCGGAGAGATATAGCAGGACGGCGGGCCATTCGAGGCTCCCGGTATGTGCCGTCCAGGCCAAAAGCGCGCCCCAATTGAAGGCCATGCCCAAGAAAGCCTGAGGCCACCAGGTGAAGCGTTTGGCGAAAGGATAGATGCACACGGGCAAAAGCGATAGAACGCCCAAGGCGATCGCTGCGAGGTTGAAGGTGAGCAAAATGCCAAAGGCCAATAGCGCCTGCAACACAAGCCAGATGAGCGCGCCCGTGACGCTGACCTGTCCAGATGGTATGGGGCGGGATGCTGTGCGGGAAACCGATCCGTCTATGTTGCGGTCGGTGATGTCATTCCACGTGCAGCCTGCCCCCCGCATCAGGAAGGCACCGATCGCGCAGCCAGCGAAAATCCACAGATCGTGCCAGCTGGCCTGTCCGTCATAAACCATGGCCAAAGCCAGCCCCCACCAGCACGGCAAAAGCAGGAGCCACGTGCCAATCGGGCGGTCCGCGCGGGAGAGTCGCAAATAGGGTCGCGTGGCGGGTGGCGCGTAGCGATCCACCCAATTGCCGCGCACCGCGTCGGAGACGGTTCCCTCTTGCGGCTCTGGTGTCTGGTTGGTCACGGCCATATATCACGTCCTCATGAAGAAGATGAGCGTCAGGCTGTATGTAGAGCACCCCCTTGGGCAAGGGCAATCCGTTCTCCTGTCGCGGGCACAGGCGCATTACCTGTTCGGAGTGATGCGGATGGGGCGCGGCGACAGTTTGCGCGTGTTTGACGGACAAAACGGGGAATGGCGCGCAGATATCGCTGAGACGGGCAAGCGCGGCGGGTCTTTGCAGGTCATTGAGCAAACCCGGCCTCAGCGAAATCCGCCGGATCTGTGGCTGCTGTTTGCGCCCATCAAAAAGGCACGCACGGATTTTATCGTGGAGAAGGCCACCGAGTTGGGCGCGGCCAGGATCCTGCCGGTGCAGACCGAGTTTACCAATGCCGACCGGGTTCGGCAGGATCGGTTGCAGTTCCACGCGATCGAGGCCGCGGAGCAGTGTGGGGGCACCTATGTGCCTGAGGTCGCGGAGCTGGCGCGTCTGGAGCAGGTTTTGCACCATTGGCCTGAGGGTCGGCACTTGATGTTTTGCGATGAAAGTTTGGCGGGGCGCTCTTCCGCCCTTACGGGCGGTCTCGCTGGGCCGTGGGGCATACTGATCGGGCCGGAGGGCGGTTTTTCAGATGCAGAGCGGGCGCGCCTCGCTGCGCTCGACCTTGCCCATGCTGTAAGCCTTGGGCCGAGGATTTTGCGCGCAGACACTGCCGCTGCCGCGGCGATGACGATGTGGCAGCAAGCCTATGGAGACTGGTCATGAGCTTTGTGCGACCCGAGGCGCGCGCCGCACTTTGGCGTTGGCGAGAGGCGATCACCGGCGCGTGTGCCTTGGGCTTTGGACTTTGGTGGGCGCTGACTGGGGCCGCGCTGACGCGCTGGATCGGGGTGGTGGTGGCGCTCGCTGCGCTCGCGCTTTTGCTGGCTGGTGTGCAGCGTGGCCGCTTTCGCGGCCAGTCAGACGGGATGGGCGTTGTGCGCACAGATGAAGGCCAGGTGGCCTATTTTGGCCCCTTGAGCGGCGGCATTGTCGCGTTCACCGAAATCACAGAGCTTGCCTATGATCCAAGCGGAAAACCGGCCTATTGGATCCTGTCACAACGCGGTCAGGAGGATCTCTATATTCCGGTGGATGCGTCCGGAGCAGAGGCGCTTTTTGATGTCTTCACGCGCCTGCCCGGACTGAAAACAGAGCAAGTTTTGCGCGTTATGGCGCATCCGCCGGCATCCAAGACGGTGCTCTGGACGCGCAGCTCAGCGCCAGCGATCGGGCATCACTGAGATATCAGCGATCGCGCGGGGCCCCGGGGCGTCTTTGATCCTCCGCCCCTTTCTTTTTGCGCTTGGGCCGCCAGGGATCAGGGCCACCGCGCGCTGCCGCGCTGCTGGCGAGCGCGATCGGCGCAAGGCTGAGGCCAAGGGCAGTGGCGAGGGCGGCGCGACGGGTGATGGGTGTTTGCTTTGACATGAGAGGTCTCCTTGCGTCGGTTCAGGTCTTGACCCAGAAATGGGCGCGCAGGTGAAAAACCCCTCATCAGGTCTGAACACATTTGAGCGACACGAGCGTGAAAGGCCCGTGACGGGCTATCGCGCCAGAATGCCAACCGCCCGCATTGACACAGCTGCCGTTTAACGACAACTCTCCCGAATTGGCGTGCCGTCATGAAAGGAACCAAGCTCTATGTCGATCCCTCAGTCCGGCGGCGGACCCATTTCTTCTCGAGATCAGCTGGCCGAATACCTGGAAGCTGGATGCAAACCGAAGGATGAATGGCGGATCGGCACGGAACATGAAAAGTTTGGCTATTGCAAAGATACACTGGCACCCCTGCCCTATGGCGGCGAGCGATCCATCAAAGCGCTGCTCGAGGGGTTGCGCGACGGGCAAGGGTGGTCTCCGCTTGAGGAAGGGGTCAATCTCATCGGTCTTGAAAAAGACGGGGCCAATGTCAGCCTGGAGCCCGGCGGGCAGTTTGAACTTTCGGGCGCACCGCTTGAGACGATCCATGAGACCTGTGATGAGGTGAACGCGCATCTGGCAGATGTCAAAGCCATCGCGGACAAAGTGGGCGTGGGGTTTATTGGCCTGGGCGCGGCGCCAGAATGGACCCACGAGCAGATGCCAATGATGCCCAAGGGCCGCTACAAGCTCATGACCGATTACATGGACCGGGTGGGCACCATGGGCAAATCAATGATGTATCGCACCTGTACCGTGCAGGTGAACCTGGATTTCTCCTCGGAGGCCGACATGGTCAAAAAGCTGCAGGTCGCGATTGCGCTGCAGCCGGTGGCCACCGCGCTCTTTGCCAATTCGCCGTTCTTTGAGGGCAAGCCCAATGGGCACAAATCCTGGCGCAGCCGGGTGTGGCGGGATCTGGATGCGGATCGCACCGGCATGTTGCCGTTTGTGTTCGAAGACGGGTTTGGGTTTGAGCGGTGGGTGGATTACGCGCTCGATGTGCCGATGTATTTTGTCTATCGCGATGGTGTGTATATCGACGCGCTCGGACAGTCGTTTCGGGATTTCTTGGAGGGAAAGTTACCGGGGCTGCCCGGTGAGACGCCCACGTTGTCAGATTGGGCAGATCATCTGACGACAATTTTCCCAGAGGCGCGGATCAAGAAATTCATGGAAATGCGTGGCGCCGATGGCGGACCGTGGCGACGGCTCTGCGCTTTGCCCGCGTTCTGGGTTGGCTTGATGTATGATCAGGGCGCGCTTGATGCGGCCTGGGATCTGGTCAAGGATTGGGACGCCGAGACACGGGAAGGCTTGCGCGTGGCAGCCAGTGCATCGGCTCTTGAGGCGCGGGTGGGTGACATTCACATGCACGATCTGGCGCGTGAGGTTTTGGCCATATCCGAGGCTGGATTGAAAGCGCGTGCCCGGCCCGGGGCGGGCGGGCTTATTCCCGATGAGACACATTTTTTGAATGCGCTGATGGAAAGCGTCGAGAGCGGGCAAGTTCCGGCAGACGAACTTTTGGAACGCTACAACGGCGATTGGGCAGGAGATCTGAGCCGAATCTACGCTGAGTACAGCTATTGAGATGCAGCGTATTGATCGCATAACGGACGCGACGGCCACGGCAGAGCAAGCAGATGCCCGCAGGTTCGTGCGCAAGACCTGGGGCCAGACGATCAATATCACCGACACGATGGCGCATAATCCGCAGGTTCTGACGGGATTTATCGACTTTTACACCGCGTTGGATCAAAGCGGGCTTTCTGCGGAAGACCGAGAGGTGATCTGCATGGATATGGCTGTGCGCAATGGATGTCACTACTGCGTGCCTGCGCATCTGACTGAGGCCAAGACGCGCGGGCTGGACATGGAGCTGATCTTGCCGATTGCGCGTGGGCAGCTTTTGACCGGTGACAGCAGGCCCGCGAGGTTGCAGCGCCTTACGCGACGGTTGGTGGAGACGGGCGGAAAGCTGAGTGATGCAGAGGTGTAAGAGGCGCGGGCCAATGGGTTTGATGACGGGCAGTTGATCGCGATCCTGGCAGAGATTGCCCATTGTCATTTCACCAACAGCTTTAATCGGTTGGCCAGCACCGAGCCTGATGCGCATTACCCGGAGGCCCCGAGCCCGACTGTGGGCAATTGATCCCGAAACGCTCTTCTGCCCTGGCGGGCAGCCTCGCTGGGGTTCGGCTCTTTCGTGCGAAGTCTGACAGACCTTCAGCTTTGGCCGATTTTTGGCTCTGTGCCCTCGCGCAAGCGCTGCACATTGGGCCAGTGCCGCCAGAAGATGAGCATGGTTAGGAACACGCCCAAAAAGAACATGCGCGGCTCTCCCAGGGCGAAGACCCAGATCGTCGACAATGAGGCCGCCATCAGCGCCCCCATTGAGGATTGACGCGTGACCGCAACCGCAAAGATCCAACACAGGCCACAGGCGATGCCCACAGGATATGAGAGCGCAAAGATCACGCCAAAGAAAGTGGCCACGCCTTTGCCGCCTTTGAAGCCCAACCAGACTGGGAAACAGTGGCCAAGCATGGCCGACAAAGCCGCAAGCTGTGCTGCGTCTTCGCCGGATATCACCCGCGCGAGTAAAACTGCGACGGCACCCTTCAAAGCGTCCAGCAGCAAGGTCGCGGCTGCCGCACCTTTGTTGCCGGTGCGCAAAACATTGGTCGCGCCGATATTGCCGGACCCGATGTCGCGCAGATTGCCAAGGCCCATCCGCTCGGACATGATCAGACCAAACGGGATCGAGCCCAGGCCGTAGCCAATCACGGCCCAGAGGACCAGCAGCAGAATATGCGTTTCAACCGGGGGCATCAGGGCGCCTCATGCACGATTTCACCTTTAACAAATGTCGCCGCCACCTTGCCGCGCATTTGGTGCCCGTCAAAGGGGGTATTTTTGGATTTTGACCGGAGCGTTGTTCGATCCAGGGTGAAGGCGGCATCGGGATCAAAAAGGACAAGATCGGCAGGTGCGCCCTTGCTCAGGCGCCCGCAGGTAAGGCCCAGCCGTTTTGCAGGGTTGAGCGACATTGCGCGAAAGAGCTGACTGAGCTGCAGATCGCCTGCGTTGTAAAGCCCTAACGCAGCGGGAAGCAACGTTTCAAGCGCCACGGCCCCGCTGGCGGCTTCCTCAAACGGCAGGCGCTTGCTTTCTTCGTCTTGCGGCGTGTGCATCGAACTGATGAGGTCGATTGTGCCTTCACGCAGCGCAGCCAGCACGGCCTGACGGTCTTCTTCTGCGCGCAGCGGCGGTTTCACCTTGAAAAAGGTACGGTACTCATCGGCGTCTTTGTCGGTGAGCGTGAGGTGGTGAATGGAGGTACCGGCCGTGATGTCAAAGCCATGATCGCGCGCCCGCCGCAGGGACGGCAGCGCACGGGCGGTGGATATCTGATCGGCATGGTAGCGCGCGCCGGTCATCTCAACCAGGGCGATATCGCGATCAAGCCCCATGCGTTCGGCCATCGGAGAGACAGCAGGCAAGCCTTTCAGAGCGGCCAAGGCCCCGCTGGTGGCGGCGGCACCGGCGGACAGGATCGGCTCTTGCGGATGCGAGATGACAAGCGCGCCCAGAGAGCGCGCATAGGTCAGGGCGCGGGCGAAGACTTTGGTATTGGCCACGACGTGATCGCAATCGGTGAAGGCCACAGCGCCTGCATCAAGAAGAAAGCCCAGTTCGGTCATTTCCCGGCCCTCGCGGCCTTTGGTCAGCGCCGCCATAGGAAGAACGCGAACGGGCGCGGCTTCATTGGCGCGGCGGGCTACGAATTCGAGCACCTCAGGCGTGTCAATCGCCGGGATCGTGTCAGGGCGGGTGACCATGGTGGTCACACCACCGGCCGCCGCCGCAAGCCCGGCAGACCGATAGCTTTCCTTGTGGCGTTCGCCCGGCTCACAGACCTTGACGCCGATATCAACGATCCCTGGCGCCAAGGCGAGCCCTTTGCAGTCGCGTTCCACCTCGGCGCCAGCCGGTGCTGCACCCGTGCCGAGATCGGCGATCATGTCGTCTTCGATCAGAAGCCAACCTGTCGCCTCGGTTTCGGCCTCAGGGTCCACCAATCGGGCGTTTTTCAGCAAGGTTTTCATGAGGCACGTTTCTCCTGAATGCCGCGCATCAGCCCGGTGATCTCGGCGCCATCACGATGCGATCCAAACGAACATGATGGTAAAAGCGAATACCGCCAGCAGCGCATACATGGCAATCCGACCGGACATTGCCTTGTCTGACACTGGTTTGCGTTCTTTGGGGCCTTTTGAGGTGCCACGCGCGCTTTCGAAATCTGGCATGGGCGCAGGCGCGCTCATGCGGGGTTCGTGCAATGTGGCAACAAGGCGAACGTCATCGGAGGCAGCCAGCGTCAGGGCGGCCCCTTGAAACGCGCCGGACCGCAAAACCGCGACATGGCCCTGCAGGGCATTCAAGCTCTCGGCCAACGGGGCCATTTCCTCTTCTGTGACGCCGTAGGCTTCGATCAGGAAAGTGGACAGCCCCATGTCGCGGACAGCGTTGAGATCAACAATCTGCACGTCTTCCAGGTTCAGGCGGTCTACCTGCAGCGCCTGGGCCAGCTTATCCACAGCTTCAAAATGTTGCAGTTCCATCCACACGCGGTAGCCCAAGGAAAACACGCGCACGACGCCGTGTTCGCCGGATGTGACCTCGAGGCTCATACCATGACCTCTTCCGGCCCGCGCGCATCGCGAACGCGGCGGGCCTGCACCAGCAAATCCATCGCGGCCATGCGCACCGCCACGCCCATTTCCACCTGGTCTTGGATCACCGAGCGATTGATGTCGTCGGCCAATTCCCCGTCAATCTCGACGCCCCGGTTCATCGGGCCGGGATGCATCACGATGGCGTCGTGCTTGGCATGAGAGAGCTTTTCGGCGTCCAGGCCGAAGCGATGATAGTATTCCCGCTCAGATGGAATAAAGCCCCCATCCATGCGTTCTTTTTGCAGCCGCAACATCATCACAACGTCGACGTCTCGCAACCCGTCTTTCATATCCTCGAAGACCTGCGCGCCTAGGCTTTCAAACCCCGACGGCATCAATGTGGAGGGCCCGATCAGACGGACCTGGTTTTTCATTTTTGAGAGAAGCTGCACGTTGGAGCGCGCCACGCGGGAATGCGCGATATCACCGCAAATCGCCACCTTCAGGCCGGTGACGGTTCCCTTGACCCGGCGAATTGTGAGCGCATCGAGAAGCGCTTGGGTGGGGTGCTCATGGCGCCCATCGCCCGCGTTCAACACGGCGCAGTTGACCTTTTGCGCCAAAAGATCCACCGCGCCGCTATGAGGATGGCGCACGACTAGAATGTCCGGTTGCATGGCGTTGAGCGTCAACGCGGTGTCGATCAGGGTTTCGCCTTTGCGGATCGAACTGGCTTGCATCGCCATGTTCATGACATCCGCGCCCAGACGCTTGCCCGCCAATTCAAAGCTGGCCTGCGTGCGCGTGGAGTTTTCAAAGAACATGTTGATCTGAGTGAGGCCCGAGAGAGCCTCGCTGTGTTTCACCGCCGAGCGGTTGAGATCGACATAGCTGTCGGCCAGATCCAGGATAGTGACGATATCGGTGGGTGAGAGGGGCTCGATTCCCAGAAGATGGGATTTTGAAAAGCTCATCCGCCACTCCGATCTGAGGTTTTTGCGCTTATAGAAAGCAGCGCGCGCGGGGGCAAGCCATGATGGGGGCGCTGCCCCCAACGTCGAAGCTTTACGCCTCGTCGCCTCCGCCGAGGTATTTGGAAAAAGAATGAAGCAACGGCGCTTTGTTGCGTTTTGAAAAGCGGTGTTTCACCTGCGCGCTTAGCAGACTAAGTTTATTTGCATGAAGACAGATTTGGATCATGCAACGGCGCTGGCATTGCTCGAATGGCAAATCGAGCTGGGCGCGGATGAGGCGATCGGCGAAGCGCCGGTTGATCGATATGCGTTGGCGGCAAAACCTGCGCCTGAGAAAGTGGCCCCGACTGTGGCTCCGACTGTGGCGCCGCCCAGCGTGTCTGCGGATCCAGTGGCAGAGGCCAAAGCGATGGCGGAGGGTGCCGCAGATCTTGGCTCCTTGAAGGCAGCGCTCGGCATGTATGAGCATTGCGAACTGCGCAGAGGCGCGCGCAATCTGGTCTTTGCGGACGGCCAGCCCGAGGCGAGGGTCATGATCATCGGCGAAGCACCTGGCCGTGATGAAGATCGGGTCGGCAAACCCTTTGTCGGGCGCGCGGGTCAGCTTCTCAATCTGATGTTTGATGCCATTGGGCTGAGCCGTGACAGCGAAACCGCTGATGCCGCGTTCTACATCACCAATGTCCTGCCGTGGCGGCCACCGCAGAATCGCGACCCAAAGTCTGATGAGATTGCCATGATGCTGCCATTCGTGCAGCGCCATGTGGATTTGGCGAACCCCGATTTGGTGGTGCTTATGGGCAATATCAGCTGTCAGGCGGGTCTGGGCAAACGCGGTATCACACGGCTGCGCGGCACCTGGGCGGAGGCCTACGGCAAACCTGCCTTGCCGATGTTTCATCCCGCCTATCTGTTGCGCAATCCGCAGGCCAAACGCGAGGCCTGGGCGGATTTGCTGAGTTTGCAGGCAAGGCTGGAGAGACCATGAGGATCCTGGCGTTTTCTGACATGCATCTTTCCCGACGCCACGCCGCCGCGATTGTCGAGGCGAGCCAGGAGGCGGATCTGGTGATCGGCGCGGGCGACTTTTGCAACATGCGCGAGGGTCTGGACGACGCAATGCACTTGTTGGACGGGCTGCAAGCGCCGTGCGTTGCGGTGCCGGGCAATTGCGAAAGCGACGATGAACTGCGCACCGCCGCTCCGCCGGGGATGACTGTTTTGCACGGTGAGGCGACAGAGGTGGCGGGGCTGACGCTCTTCGGGCTGGGCTACGGAGTGCCCGTGACCCCGTTCGGGGCATGGAGCTGTGATCTCACCGAGGACACGGCCGCAGAGATGTTGGCGCAATGCGACGTGGCAGACATCCTGATCCTCCATTCTCCGCCCAAAGGCCTGGCCGATGTGACGTCAACGGGGCACTCCGTCGGGTCGACGGCGATCCACGACGCGATCATCCGGATCCAGCCGAAATTGGCACTTTGCGGGCATATCCATGATTGTTGGGGAGTACGCGGCCAGATCGGTCAAACAGTGGTCGTGAACCTTGGCCCGACGGTCAATTGGTTCGACGTCACCCCGAGTTAGAGAGAAGAGCAAGTTTGCATGTCGAGAATTGACGAAAGCATCGCGTTCATCCCCGTACGCATCGCGGTTTTGACAGTCAGCGACACGCGGGGTTTGGATGAAGACCGGTCTGGCAATGTTCTGGTTGATCGTCTGGAAACAGCTGGGCACAGCCTGGCGGCGCGAACAATCCTGCCCGATGAGCGCACGCAGATTGCCGATCAACTGCGGGACTGGATCGCCGATGACAGCATTGATGTGGTGATCTCGACAGGCGGAACCGGGCTCACGGGCCGCGACGTGACGGTTGAGGCGCATCGCGATGTCTATGAGAAGGAAATCGATGCGTTTGGCACCGTCTTCACCATGGTGTCGATGCAAAAGATTGGGACAAGTGCCGTGCAATCGCGCGCCACGGCGGGGGTGGCAGGCGGCACATATCTCTTCGCTCTGCCCGGCAGCCCGGGCGCGTGCAAGGACGCATGGGACGAGATTTTGGCCCGTCAGCTCGACTTTCGGCACAAGCCTTGCAACTTTGTAGAGATCCTGCCGCGTCTGGATGAACATCTGCGACGGAAGTAGGCGCGCGCCGCGTATAAGGTGGCAACAAGTTGATTTATGAGGCGTCCGCGTCCATCTCAACGCTATGATGTGACGCACAAAAGGGGTTGAACCCACATGCGCTTTTTGAGGCAAAGTCTAAGTGGTTTATTCATGCTGGCCCTGTCATTGGGCCTTATTGCCTATGCGGGCAACGGCATGCGCATCGCCATTCAAGAGCGCATCGCCGAAGACCAAAAGGCACCCGATCGCCGGGAGAGGGAATTTGTGGCGTCCATGACCTTGGCAGAGCCCGGGACCATTGCGCCGATCCTGACCGCCTATGGCGAAGTGCAAAGCCGGCGGATGCTTGAGATCCGGGCGAAATCCTCTGGCACCTTGATGGAGCTTTCTGAGAATTTCGAGAACGGCGGCAGTGTTGCAACCGGGGATCTGCTGGCCTTAGTTGACCCCAGTGACGCAGAATTTGCACTGAGCCGCGCCGAAAGCGAGCTCATCGACGCACAGGCCGAAAAGCGCGAGGCGCAGAGAGCCCTGGCATTGGCGCGGGATGAACGCGCGGCTTCCGTGGTTCAGGCGGACCTCAGAGAGAAAGCCTTTCAACGCCAAGTGGATCTTGAGGGCCGCGGCGTCGGCACAGCGGCCACGGTAGAATCCGCCGAACTGGCCGCCAGCCAGGCGCGTCAGTCGGTGATCATCGCGCGCAAGGCAGAGGCCAGTGCGGAGGCGCGTCTCGATCAGGCAAATACACGGATCACCCGCGCAGAGATCGCCTTTGATGAGGCCACACGTGATCTCGATGACACCAGGATCTATGCGAAGTTTCCGGGCACGCTGAGCGATGTGTCGGTTGTCGAGGGCCGGCTTGTGGCGGTCAATGAACAGCTGGGCATGATCGTGGATGGCAGCGCCCTTGAGGTGTCATTTCGCGTCTCAACCGCGCAGTATAGCCGCATGACCGATGAAGACGGTCGGCTGATGAACGCGCCTGTGACCGTCACTTTGTCGAGTTTTGGCGAGGATTTTCAGTACACAGGGCATGTCAGCCGTGCCAGCGCTTCCGTGGGTGAAAATCAGATCGGGCGTTTGGTCTTTGCCAAGCTCGATGCGGCCCCGGCGCTCAAACCCGGCGATTTCGTCACCGTAGAGATCGAAGAGCCGCCCCTGACCCAGGTGGTGCGCCTGCCAGCCTCTGCTCTTGGCAGCGCAGGCGATGTGCTGATCCTGGGCGAGGACAACCGCTTGCAGCCCGTTCCGGTCACCCTCATGCGGCGCCAGGGGAATGATATTCTGGTCCGCGCTGCGGCGCTAGACAATGTTCAGGTGCTCACAGATCGCACGCCGCTCTTGGGCGCAGGTGTCAAGGTGGTGCCCTTTGAGGACACACCCGACTTTGACGATGCCCCGGAAACGGACCTCCTGGAAATCACCGAAGACCAACGCGAACGCTTGATGGCCTTTGTCCGCTCTGGTCTCGATGTCAGCGAAGAGATCAAGGCGCGCCTGCTGGGTCAATTGCAAGAAGCGCAGGTGCCCGCAGAGCTTGTCGAGCGCCTGGAACGACGGATCGACGGGTAACCCATGGCACGCGCAACCCCCATCGCGGCCTCGCGGGTCATTTCATATTTCACCCGCCACCGGACCGCGGCCAATCTGCTGCTCTTGGTGATCGTCGTCATGGGCGCTCTGGCTATACCAAACCTGCGCGCGCAGTTCTTACCGCAGGTCGTTGTCAACTCCATCACCGTTGGCACCACGTGGGAGGGGGCCAGCGCCGAAGATATTGATGAAGCCATTGCGCAGATCATCAATCCGGCCCTTCTCACGGTCAACGGTGTTGAAAAGTCGTTCTCAAGGAGTTTCGAAGGGCGATCCTACATCACAATGGAGTTTGAACCCGGCTGGGACATGAGCCGGGCAGCCGAGGATGTGCTGGCCACAGTCAATGCCATCGACACCTTGCCAGAGGACGCCGATGAGCCTGTCGTCACGCGCGATGCGTGGCGCGACAAAGTCACAGATGTGGTGATCTCCGGCCCGGTCAGCGCAGAACAGCTTGCCAATCTGGCCGACGAACTGGTGTTGCGGCTTTTCGATGTGGGCGTGACGCGGACAACCATCCGCGGCGTGGCCTCTCCACTGACTATTGTCGAAGTGCCATCGGTCAACCTGTTGGCCCATGACATTACGATGGCAGACATCGCCCGCTCGGTGAATGCACAAGTGGAGGCCAGCCCAGCAGGTGATCTTGAAGGTTCAAACCTGCGCATTCGCACCGGCACGCGCGATCGCGACGCGGCCTCAATTGAAGAGATTGTTCTGCGCTCAAACCAGGATGGCACCAACCTGAAGATCGGCGATGTCGGTTTCGTAAATGTCGAAAGCGTCGCCCGCGAACAGCAATATTTTATCGACAATGCGCCCACCATCTTGGTGCAGGTAGATCGCTCGGATGCCGGTGACGCACTGGAAGTGCAGGCAATTGTGGAAGAGACGATCTCCGAGATGCTGTCCACCGCGCCCGAAGGCATCAATATAGAGCTCGCGCGCACGCGCTCTGCCGTGATCTCAGACAGATTGAGCCTTCTGGTCGATAACGGGCTTGTGGGTCTGGGCCTTGTGCTTTTGCTTCTGTTTCTGTTCCTCAATGCGCGCACGGCGTTCTGGGTGGCGGCGGGGATCCCGGTGGCGCTGATGGGGGCCATTGCCGCGATGTACGTGCTGGGGCTGACCATCAATATGATCTCGCTTTTCGCATTGATCATAACCTTGGGCATTATCGTGGATGACGCCATTGTGGTGGGCGAACATGCAGATGCCCGCGCGCGCAAACTGCGCGAGTTCCCCGAAGAGGCCGCCGAACGCGCAGCCCATCGCATGGCCCTGCCCGTATTCTGCGCCGCACTGACCACGATGATCGCGTTTTTTGGCCTTGTTTTCATCGGCGGCGAATTCGGCGATTTTATCTCGGATATTCCGTGGACGGTGGTTGCCGTCCTGATCGCATCTCTCATCGAGTGCTTTTTCATTCTGCCGCATCACATGGCCAGCGCGATTGCGAAATCGGCCAAGGAACGGTGGTACGACCTGCCCAGCAAATACGTCAATCGCGGCTTCATCTGGGCCAGAGACACCCTGTTCCGCCCTACCATGTCATGGGTTATCACCTTTCGTTATCCGGTTTTGGCAGCGGTCATTGCTCTGCTCATAGGGCAGGTGACCATGCTGGTGTCACGCGATGTGTCGTGGCGGTTTTTCAGTGCGCCTGAGATCAACTTTGTGAACGGTGGTTTCGCGATGGTCTCGGGCTCGAGCCGAGCCGAGACCAACGCAATGATGCTCGAGTTGCAGCGCGCGACGGAGGTCGTGGGCGCTCAGTATGAGGAAAATTACGGGCGCAACCCAATCCTCCTGTCCATTACAGAATCGGGCGCTTCGAGCTTGTCCGGCGGCGGATCAAGCGTGAAAGCACCCGACGAGCTTGGCGGCATATCCATTGAACTGATCGACGCAGATGCCCGGCCCTATAGCAGCACGGCCTTTGCCCGCGATCTGCAGAATGAGGTAAAGCGCCATGCCAAAGTTGAAACGCTCAGTTTCCGCAGCGCCTTCAGCGGACCCGGCGCGAACAGCCTAGAGATTGAGATTTATGGCGCGTCTTCCGAGGTGCTCAAAACCGCCTCTGAAGCGGTCCAGGCTGAGTTAACCCGCTTCGCAGAAATCTCCGGTGTCGAAGACAATCTTACCTATGACAAAGAAGAGCTTATCCTGACCCTGACACCCCAAGGTCAGGCGCTCGGCTTTAGCATTGATGAATTGGGACGGGTCGTACGGCACAGGCTGACTGGACTAGAAGCAGCCACCTATCCCGACGGGCGTCGCAGCGCGGCCATTCGTGTGGAGCTGCCCAAGGGAGAGGCCTCCGCTGACTTCGTCGAACGCACGCAATTGCGATCTCCCACGGGGGCCTATGTGCCGCTCGCTGATCTCGTTTATGTGGAGCGACGCACAGGTTTTGCCACGGTGCGCCGCGAAAACGGAGCGCGTATCGTTGATATCACCGGAGAGCTTGACGCCGAGGATTCCGATCGCGCCCTCGAAGTGATCGAGACCATCGAAGAGACGATCCTGCCCCAGATTGACGCGACCTATCAGGTTGAGAGCCGTGTGACGGGGCTTGTACTGCAGGAACGCGAGTTTTTGAGCGACGCCCAGTTCAGCTGGATCCTGACCATTATCGGGATCTACTCGGTCCTGGCCTGGGTGTTTGCCAGCTGGACGCGTCCGGCGGTGGTGATGGCGGTGATCCCGTTTGGCCTGACAGGGGCCATCTTCGGGCACTACGTTTGGGATGTGCCGATGTCGATGTTCACGATCATCGGGCTTTTGGGTGTCACCGGCATCATCATCAACGATTCCATCGTTCTGGTCTCCACGATCGATGAACACGCCAAGAAAAAGGGCATTTATCAAGCCATCATCGACGGCGCCTCTGATCGTTTGAGGCCGGTGCTGCTCACCACGCTCACCACGGTTTTCGGCCTCACCCCCTTGCTGTTTGAAGGCTCGCAAGCGGCTGAATTCCTCAAACCTTCTGTGATCACTCTGGTCTACGGCTTGGGCTTTGGCATGGTCTTGGTGCTGATCCTAGTGCCCGCTTTGGTGGCGATCCAACATGACCTAAGCCGCCGCCGTCAGTCGCTTGGGCGTGCGCTTGGGGCGCGGACGGCGGCCGTGCGTTGGCCGATCACCGTAGCGCTCGGCGCGGTGCTTGGTTGGTTGGGGGCCACCTTAGGGGCGACAGCGGTCAAGGGGGCCTTGCCCGCATGGCTCTATAAAGCGGCGGGCCCTGTGGCAGATTGGTCGCCTATGGCCTCTGCCTTTGTGCTCTACCTGATAGGCGTGGTCGCAGTAATGATGGTCTGCACCCTTGCGGTTCTCGTCGCGCATAACCGCGTTCAGCCAGCGGAGCAGCCCTGAATATCGACCGCCTCATTGCCGGCGAGGATTGTCACGCGGATGCTCGAGCGATCCAGTAGGAACGAGCGACCCTCCACATGGTGCAGCGTGGTTTGCGCCACCAGCTGACCGCCGCTGCGGCTGGTCTTTGGCTGTGCGACCCAAACCTTCGGATTGCTTACTTCGATGATCGCGGTTTCATTGCTGCCCATACGCGGCATATCGATTTCCGCGCGCAACCCCAGGCCGTCCTGCGCCGGCGTGACGCGGCACGCAACACGGGCGACGCCCGCCTCGGACGCAGAGTAGGGCTGATTGGCCAGCGAAGCCGCAATGCGTGGATCACGATCCCCGGCATCCCGAGGCAGCTCCGCCTCGACGCGCAACGTGGCCGGGATACACACTTCTCGGCAAACGCCAATTTCAATCGTGCCCTGCAATGTCAGGTCCCGGCCAGAGCGCGTGGGCGTCAATTGCATGGGCAAAACGAGCTGATTGGAATAGCCCACCGTATACATCCCGTGATCGACGGTGATGCGCGGCGTGGGCCACATGATCTCAACCCCCGCGACATTGCGCGATCCGCGCCAGTCAAACCGCGGTGGGATGCCCACATCACCGGGCGAGCGCCAATAGGTCTTCCACCCTTCTGCCAACTCTAGATGCAAGGCCGCCATGTGCGTGCCATCGGCAGCCCTCCATCCCGGCAGGACCTGAGCCTTGACGATATCATCGAGCGATTGCGCTATGGCGGACGACACCAGACAGAGCACACCGAGAGCTGAAAAAAGAGTTTTGCGTATCATCCGTCTTATGTGCGCGATTCACCGGGCAAATCCAACTCACATTCCGGCGACTTTTTCGCGAGAAACCTTACCTCTTCTGCAGCACCGGCTTGCACTCATGGAGAAGTGGCCCCATCATTCATGTGACGCAGGGAAAGGGCCCGCAGTGCAGGAAATGGATCTCAACGGCAAGGTTTTGATTGCCATGCCCGAAATGGGGGATCCGCGCTTCTCCAATAGCGTGATTTTCATGTGCGCCTATTCGCCGGAAGGGGCGATGGGTTTGATCATCAACAAACCCACGGATGAACTCAGGCTGAACAATCTCTTGGAGCAGTTGGAGATCACCACCACCAAAGAGGCCCGCGACCTGCCCGTCCATTTCGGCGGCCCTGTGGAACACGGGCGCGGCTTTGTTCTGCACAGCTACGGCTATCATTCTTCGCTCTCAACTCTGGACGTGAATGATGATTTCGCGATGACAGCGACGTTGGACATTCTCGAAGATCTGGCCAATGGGCGTGGGCCGGAACATGCGATCATCACACTTGGCTATGCCGGCTGGGGACCTGGGCTGCTGGAAAGTGAGCTTGCGCTCACCGCGTGGCTGATTTGCGATGCCGATACGGATCTGGTCTTTGACACAGGTGACGACGACAAATGGGATGCCGCGCTGAAGAAACTTGGTGTGACTGCGCTGACACTCTCCGCAGATGCCGGACGCGCCTGATCGCATTTGCAGAGCAAACGAAATTTTAGAAAAATTTCGGTCCGAATTCTTTCAAAGAATTCGGCGACCAGACGCTATGCTTTTACCAGTTCTTCAAGCTGCGTCCTGGCCTCGCGCAGGCGGGGGAGGTGGGCAAGTAAGCGGTCCAGATCAAGGCGTTGATTGGGCACATGGATCGAAAGCGTCGACAACAGCCGCCGCTGGTCATCGCAAATTGGCACCGCCAAGGCCAACATGCCGTCCATGAATTCCTGATTGTCCGTTGCGTATCCACGCGCGCGGGTGAGCGCCAATTCCTGCCTCAGCTCAACGGACTCTGAAAACGTTCTATTTGTGCGCTTGTCCAGGCTCAGGGTCTGCAAAAGGCGATCCAATTTATCCTGCCGCAATGAGCTCAGATACATCTTGCCACTGGCGGTGCAGTAGAACGGAACCTGTGTCCCGATGGGCAGCTGGATCCTCAGCGGCCAGTGCGTTTCGACCCGATCCAGGTAGACCATCCCATCACGCCCCGGCGCGGCAAGGTTGCAGGTTTCACCCACATCTTCGGCCAGTTGGCGCAGGATCCGGAGCCGTTCTGTCCGGATACGTTGCGACGACAATGTGTTTGTCGACAGCTTGCGCATGCGATGGCCCGGCCCGTAGGATTTCCCGTCCACGTCGCGCTGCAAGAACCCTTCCGTCTCTGCGGTTTGTAGCAAACGGTGCACCGTGGGCTTGGGCAGCCCGAGGGCTGACCCAAGATGCGAGGCGGACACAGGCGTGCCCATACGGGCCACCTCCTCCATAAGATACAAAAGGCGAAGATTGGTCGGGATTTGACCTTTCTCTACATCGGTATCCTGGTCGTCCGGCATAACCCTGGTGTCATCTCTCCGTTTATCTCTCTGGCAACAGCATCAGAGCCAGGTCAGGCGTTAGCGCAACGATGATCCAGACGCTGATCAAGGCAAACAGATACATCGTCGTATAGCGCAGCAAGCGAAAGTACGGAACGCCCGTCACACCTGATGCCACATAGAGGTTAAGACCATATGGCGGCGTGATGAAGCCGATGGACGCACCCACGAGGAAGATCACCGAGAAGTGCACAGGATCTACGCCGACGCTCGCTGCAATTGGCGCGAGAATGGGCGCAAGGATGATCGTGACCGGCAAGCTTTCCAGGATCATGCCTGAGACGAACACGAAGGCCATCGCCGTGAAGAGAACCGCGTGATAGCCGCCCATCGAGGTCACGAAGTCGCCGATCACCTGCTGGGCGCCCAAGAGCGACAGGATCTGCTGCATCACCACAGAGACCGCGATGAGTGGCGCCAGAATGCCCGTGATCTGCGCCGAACGCATCACGATGCCCGGGACCTGTGGGATGGTGAAGCCTTCGACCACCAGCATAGACGCAACTGATTTCTCCGACCAATCTTTGGTCTGGTCCATCTTCAAGAAATACGTGACCACGAAACTGGCAAGGCCCGCGATGATGCCAAAGCCTACGGTCACACCGGCGGCCTCTGTCGGAGAGAACTTACCGGTGTAGATGCCCCAGAGCACCAACCCGATGGCGAAGAAGCCCAGCCAGCCACCGACCGCTGTTTTGATCACACGCATCGGGTTCAGGGCAATGATGTAGCCCCAGCCGTTTTTCCAGCAGACGAAGAAACAGGCCAGCATCATGCCGAGGACCATCATCGCGCCCGGGATGATGCCCGCAACGAAGAGGTCAGAGATCGGCAGGTTCATCAAAAAGCCGTAGACGATGAAGATGATCGACGGCGGAATGATGATACCCACTGTACCACCGGCCGCAGCAGTCGCCGCGGAGAAGCGTTCATCATATCCGCCCTTCACCATTTCAGGGTGAAGCATGGAACCGATGGTGGCCGTTGTGGCCGAGTTCGACCCCGAAATCGCAGCAAAGAGGCCGCAAGCCCCGAGGCTCGCCATCGCCAGACCGCCCCGGATCCAGCCAAGGCAGGCATAGGCAAAGTCACTCAGGCGCCGAGCGATGCCCGAGCGGTTGATCAAGTCACCGGTGAGGATGAAGAGCGGCATCGCGAGAAGCGCAAAACCGTCGGTGAACACGTCCTGAAGAGCGGCGCCCATGTTGAGCAGCTGCAGATCGAGAACGTAGGACATGCCGATCACCCAGTACGCGATGACAAGGAACACGGGCACGCCCGCCATGAAGAAGACTGTCACCAAAATAGAGATGAGCGTGATGATGGTTGGATCACTCATGTGTCACCCCCGATCACAGCGGCTTCGATCATCTCGTCACCATTGCGGAATTTCTTTAGATCTTTGACGGCGTTTTCCATGACCCGCGCGGTCAGCAGGATGAAGGCGACGGGCACTGTTCCAAGAAACCACCACTGCATCACATTGTCTGTTCCGAGCATGATCGAAAAGTTGGCCGCGGCGCGTACGGTTTCCTGCGTGGTCGTCACAACAACGATCCAGGCAAAACCGAGCCATAGAAGGGCATCAAACAAAAGCAGGATATGCTGCACCGTTCGCGGCGCCGATTTTCGGAATTCGGCAAAGGCCAAATGGGTCCGCAGCTTCACGTTATAGCTACAGCCGACCCAGGCCATGATGAGGAACAGGAAAGGCGGGATCGTGGTGGACCAGGGCGGCTGTCCGGACAGGAAGAACCGCTGCACGACGCCCGAAAAAATGATGTAACCGATGGCCAAATACGCCACTACCATGACGGTCGGTTCCAGATGTCTTTCGATGAGTGGCACCGCGCGATAGATAAAGGCCATCAAGGCCCCGCCGACCAAGGTGGCGATTAGCCCGAGAGGCCAAATACCTGGGTTCCCACGCATCGCTGATTGAACGTTGAAAGAGTCACCACTCATAAAGGCAGAGATGACCTCTCCCATGCCGCTGATCATTTCCATGACCGCACCTCCCAGTGTCCCAAGGTCCGCGCCATGAATACCGAACGATCAGAAGACGCGTGATTCTTTGCTTGTAGGGTAAACCTTACACGGCCCGGGCGAATTTCGCCCGGGTCGATTTTTCACAGAAACCAATCTGTGGTTTCGATCAGAGATCAAGCTGTGATCAGCCCTTCCACCAGCGGCGAGGCTCAACGTTCTCTGCCAGGGTGTGATCGTTTTCACGCACGGTGTCGTAGATCTCCTGGTAAGTGTCGATGCCACCGGCCCAGCCGTTGATCCGCTCACGCCACTGCTCCCACAGTTGCGGTTGGAACTCGGGCGAGCACATCTCTTCGGCCTTCTTGATCTCGGCGTCAGAGAGTGCAGCAACCCGCACGTTGTTCTGAGCAAAGATCGTGTCCGGACCCTGATGTGGATGAGAGAAGCCGACGGTGTTGACCAGAGCCGCTTCATTGGCTGCCTGCACGTGGACCTGCGTGAGGTAGGATGCTTCCATAACCGCATCCTGCAGTTCGCCGCCGAGGCCATCGAATGTCTGCGCATTCATCGCGGTGTGTTCTGTACCGCAGAAGAAGCGCAGGTCGACACACTGGCTGACCACCGGAGACATGTTGGCGTAGGCCACGGCCGATGCCCATGTTTCCGCACCATCAATTAGGCCCTGTTTCAGGCCGTCGAGGGTTTCTTCCCAAGCCACAGGCACCGGGTTCAGGTTCAACGCGTTCATGGCGATACGGCCAAGCTGCGTGCCCGTCACACGGTTCTTCGTACCGAACAACTGTTCGATGCTTGTCACCGTGTCTTTGCCCTCCCACGACAGACCCAACTGGATCCCGCGAAGTTCAGCATGCGTGAAGAGGAACTTCAGGCCATGACGCGCCTCGAAGGGATCGCGCAGAACCTCAACCGACTTCGGATGGTACATAAAATAGTACTGGTCGGCGCGGCTACGGAACATGTAGGCGTAGTCGAGCACGTTCAGATAAGGTGCACCACCGGCAGAGTTCTGCGTGGACGCCGCGTAGATATCGACGATACCCTGCTGCGCTTTCTCAACGCAGGAGAGCTGTCCGCAGATCTGGTTGTTGCCGATGAATTCAATGCGAATTTCACCGTCTGTGCGCTCTTCAAGGTCGCGGGCAAATTCAAGGCAACCTGCGCGCTCAATCAGGAGGTTCTGCTGGTTAAAACCAGCCGCACCAAACTTCAGCGTATGCTTCGGTTCCTTTGAAAATCGCTTGTTATAGGTTGATTCCGCCGCTGCAGCCAAGTTTGCCGCAGTCATTGCGCCACCGAACGCACCCGCCGCCAGAAGCGTCGAGCTCATTCCGTAAGTACCAGCAATCCTGAAGAAATCCCGGCGCGAAACCCCGCGCACACGATCATAAAGTCCCATTTGCATCCTCCCTTTTGGCAATTATTGAGACGTTTCGTTCCAAAAAAGCCTAGAATAGTATTTCCGTTTTGGCTACATTTTTTTTCGACTCAAATAAGGAACGCTCCCGTGGAAGTAGACTATATCGTTATTGGGGCTGGGTCAGCAGGTTGCGTGTTGGCCAACCGACTAAGTGCAAACCCCGGTCATCGGGTCGCGCTGCTAGAGGCAGGCGGCAAGGACATAAACCCCTGGATCCACATTCCGGTCGGTTATTTTAAAACAATGCACAATCCCAAGGTGGACTGGTGCTATCGCACCGAGCCTGACCCGGGCCTGAACGGTCGTTCGATCGACTGGCCGCGGGGCAAAGTTCTTGGCGGTTCGTCTTCGCTCAATGGGCTTTTGTATGTCCGGGGACAGGCGGAAGACTATGATCGCTGGCGCCAGATGGGCAATGTCGGATGGGGATGGGACGATGTCTTGCCGCTTTTCAAACGCGCCGAAACCAATGAGCGCGGCGCGGATGATTACCACGGAGACCAGGGCCCGCTCGCGGTATCGAACATGCGCATTCAGCGACCGATCTGCGACGCATGGGTGGCGGCGGCACAATCCGCAGGCTACCCGTTCAACCCCGACTACAACGGCGCAGAGCAAGAGGGCGCGGGTTACTTTCAACTGACCACACGCAACGGGCGCCGCTGCAGCGCGGCTGTGGCCTACCTTAACCCTGTAAAATCGCGGGAAAATTTTGAGATCATCACGAACGCAGCCGTCGACCGGTTGGAGTTTGATGGAAAGCGCGTGGTGGGTGTCCGCTACACTGATCGGGCGGGCAAACAGCAGCTGATCAAATGCCGTAAGGAAGTGATCGTATCGGCGGGCGCTATTGGCTCTCCACAGATCCTGATGCTGTCCGGCATTGGCGAGGCCGAACATCTCAAAGAAGCCGGGATTGAGGTGGTGCATGAGCTCTCCGGCGTGGGCAAGGGCCTGCAAGATCACCTGCAGGCGCGCCTGGTTTACAAATGCAATGAACCTACGCTCAACGACGAAGTGCGCAGCCTCTTTAATCAGGCCAAGATCGCGCTGAAATACGCGATGTTCCGCGCCGGTCCGATGACCATGGCCGCGTCACTGGCGACCGGCTTTTTCAAAACGAGCCCGGATGTCGCGACACCCGACATCCAGTTTCACGTGCAGCCCTGGTCTGCAGACAGCCCCGGCGAAGGGGTGCATCCATTTTCCGCCTTCACCATGTCAGTGTGCCAGCTGCGGCCCGAAAGCCGCGGCGAAATCCGCCTGCAAAGCCCAGATCCGCGGGCCTATCCAAAGATCCACCCGCATTATCTCTCGACCGAAACAGATCGCCGAACCCTGGTGGAGGGCGTGAAAATCGCCCGTAGAATCGCCCAGCACGCGCCACTCGCCTCGAAAATTGCGGAAGAGTTTCGCCCGCAAGCCTCGCTTGAGATGGATGACTACGACGGCACGCTGGATTGGGCGCGCAACAACTCCGTGTCGATCTACCATCCCACGGGCACGTGCAAGATGGGGTCTGGGGACGACGCCGTGGTTGACCATCGACTCAAGGTGCACGGGATTGACGGGCTGAGGGTGGCGGATTGCTCGATCATGCCCGAGATCGTGTCGGGCAACACCAACGCGCCTGCGATCATGATCGGTGAGAAGGCCTCTGATCTCGTTCTTTCGTAACGGGCTCTGAATTTGATTTAGGTGGTCGTTAATCGTCCCGGAATTTAATGGCCCTGGGCACGAGTAGAAGGGCCAAAGTTCCTGACGCCAAGGTCTGGAGCGTCGAAGGCCGTAAACGTGCCACTATGCGTTGACCACGGATCCTGTAGTTCAAAATGCTCGGACTGGCATGCGTCTTTTGGGGCGTCATCATGACTAGCGATATGGCCGATATGCCCCCTAAAAAGCCGTGAAAAGATTGTCCTAGAATTGATGCTTAAGCTGCTTCGCACTGCAGGATTGTTTCCAAAAATGAAACACGTCCCTTCCCTTCTCGCCTGCCTAAATTTCGTTTAGCAGTCAAAAAACCCTGTCTTTTCAATCGATAGACACTGGACGCCATTTTTTTGCGCGTTGGACGTCAATTTTTGTGAGATTGCGTTAAAAAAAAATTAACCCCTACATTTTCGCCACTGCGAAGAGTCGAATTTTATCTCAAAGATGCTTGAAAGACATCAAGCGTAATTAGTGAAATGGGGGGGGCGATATGCCTATTATACTTGGACCTGGGGTTGCCAACTTCGTCGGAACACCTGATGCCGACGACATAACCGGTAATGAGTTGGACAACTTTATCAGAGGCGGCAACGGAAACGACATTATCAGAGGATTGAACGGAAGCGACAACCTCCGCGGCCAGAACGGTAACGATACTTTGCTCGGTGGCAACCAAGGCGACGTTTTAGAAGGTGGCAACAACGACGACTACTTGGATGGTGGAAACGGCTTTGATTTCCTTGACGGCGGCAACAACAATGACACGCTTATAGGCGGGAACGGCGATGATACTTTGGATGGGGGTCCTGGCGCGGACAGCCTGACAGGGAACAACAGCCCCGACCTGTTTATTTCCGACGGTCTTGATTATGTAAATGGCGGCGCCGGAGACGACACGATTGATCTGTCGGAACTCACCGAAGGCATCTTTATCGATCTCGATGAAAACTCGCGAGGGCCTGCTGGCTCGCCAAGTCAGAATGGATTTCTCACGGGCCCGAACGGCCGGCAGGAAGTGATAGATGTCGAAAACGTCATCGGCACGTCTGGCAATGACACGATCTTTGGCAATAACGAGATCAATGTGCTTGAAGGCGGTGCGGGGAATGACAGCATTCACTCTTTCGGGGGGGCCGACACAATCGATGGGGGCTCTGGCATCGACACGGCATTGTTCTCCGCTGGGCCGGGCATCATCCTGCGCCTCAACAACAATGGCGATGGCGTTGCCAAGGTCAACGGAACGGGCCAGGTGCTCGACCAAGTGTTCAACTTCGAAAACATATTCGGATCCGAGACTGGCAATGACAAGCTTACTGGAAACAAATCTGCCAACCTTTTGGACGGCCAAGGCGGAAATGACCATCTGAGCGGGTTGAACGGCAATGACGTGCTGCGCGGTGGCGGTGGAAATGACAAGCTGGTTGGCGGTAATGGCCGCGATCGGTTGGAAGGTGGTAACGACAATGACCGGCTCAGCGGCAATAATGGCAACGACACGCTCATTGGCGGCAACGGTAATGACGGGTTGAACGGCGGCAATAACAACGACAATCTGAGCGGCAATAACGGCAATGATACCCTGGTTGGCGGCAACGGAAACGACAACTTGAATGGGGGCAACAACAACGACATCCTGGATGGCGGCACCGGCAAAGACGTGCTGACCGGTGGTAACGGTAGCGACACATTCGTCTTTAAAGCTAACAGCGGCGCGGACACCATCACTGACTTCGATGAGGATATGGACGCTATTGATGCTGACGGGGCCGGTGGAATTGTTAGTGCTGTGCAACAAGGTGACGATACACTGATTACCTTTGGTGATGGCGGTACTGTGTTGGTGCTCGACACTGATTTCATGGACTTCGTCTAGGTCTCGACGCTGGCCGGTGTCCAGTTGGCCAAATCTTTGGAATGGCGGAGCAATTCGCCATCCTTTCTTTTGGAAACTTTTCAATGCGTCGACTGTGAAAAAGCCCCTGATCTGGTGATGGCCTGAGTCTATGACGCGCGATCTTTCCGGTCTATGACTGTGACATCTCAGAAGAGGGAGCAACGTCATGGACGCGGTATCGGCCGGCTGTCTCTGTGGCAAAGTCAGGATTTTGGTTTTGGCCCCACCGAAGAGGGTCGGTATGTGCCACTGTCTGGACTGCCGAAAGCATCACGGCGCGCTCTTCTATGCCGCTGCAATATTTGATGAAAATGCGGTTGAGGTCACCGGTGAGACGCGCAGTTATCAGGGGCGTCACTTCTGCCCTGAGTGTGGATCCTCGGTCTTTGCGCGCACCGGCGATGAGATAGAAATTCACCTTGGTGCCTTTGATGCCCCGAACCAGTTTGTCCCCTCATATGAGCTATGGGCCTGCCGCAAAGAGGCGTGGTTGCCACAGCCCCCGGGGCTCACTTCCTATGAACGTAATTGGCCGGATTAAGCGCTGATCGAGGCAACGGGTTTGCCCAATAGATCCCAGTTGGGCTCCACGCCTAAGCCCGGTGTCTCCGGCGCGCGCATATAGCCATCTTCGATCACAGGCGCGCCAGTGGCGATGGCGTGAGTGGCGTATTCGTGGAAGGCAGACGACTGAAAGTGAAAATCTTTAGGCGTGGAATGGGCCAAATGGGCGATCGCCGCATCGGCAATTTCACCGCCCCAGCTGTCTTCGATCGTCATGATAATGCCTAAAGAGACGCAGATATCGCGGATCAGGCGCGCCTTGGTCAAACCGCCTAAGCGATTGATTTTCAAATTAATCACATCCATGGCGCGCTCTTGATAGCCGCGCAGGACGGCCTGCAGGCTGTCCATGCATTCGTCCAGGATCATCGGGTGGTGGCAATGATCGCGCACCACGCGGCATTCTTCATAGGTCTCGCAGGGCTGCTCCACATAGTACTTCACATCTGCCGTCGCCTTGACCACGCGCACCGCATCGTGCTGACGCCAGCCGCAATTGGCATCTGCGCCCAGAACGTTGCCTTCCCACAGGGCGTTCGCGACCTTGTTGATCCGGGTGATATCGACATCCGGATCAGCGCCCACTTTCATCTGAAACTGTTTGAAGCCCTGCTCTTGATATGCGGTGATCTTGTCGACCATCTCATCAGGGTCCGCGCGCGATACCACTTTGAAAAGTTTCACCTTTTCCTGCAATCGGCCGCCCAGGATATTGCACACTGGCTGCCCCGTCACCTTGCCCAAAATGTCATGACAGGCTATGTCGATGGCGGATTTTACGTAAGGATGACCTTTGAGAAGCCGGTCCATTTTGTGGTTGATCCGCGCGAGATGCGTTGGATCCTCACCAAGGAGATCGGGGCCAATCGTGGCGATCCCGGTGCGCGCGCCTTCGGCGTAGGCGGGCAGGTATGAGGGGCCCAGGGGGCAGACCTCTCCGACACCGCTGACACCTTCATCGGTTTCGATCTGAACCACAGTGCTGTCAAAGGCGGCAAAGCTTTGGTTGGACCACGAATAGGCCCCCTCCTTCATCGGGAGATCAACCTGGAAGACATTGATTTTACTTATTTTCATTGACGCAGACGATCCAGATTCCCAAAGCCCAAAACGGGCCGCGTAGACTTGATTGTGATAGAGAGGTTTCGGCTCGCGCCCTCGGGCGGCGGGGCGAATGGGGCAGCGTTTTGGACGAGTTCGAGCGCCGCCACGTCGAGCGGATTAGAGCCGGAAGACCGCGCGACGTTGATACTTTCGATGCTGCCATCATCTGAGACTGTGAAAGCGATAAGGGCTTCTGCCTCAATAGAGAAACTCGGGCGCGGCTCTGAGGCAAGCGCGGCCATAACCGATTGATAAAATGCGTTTAAGTCATCTTCCAGCACCTCAGATTGGGCCTGTGCCGTGCCGGATTGCGGCAGGCTCAGCATGAAGATCAAGGCGCAACAAAGGGATCTGAAATGCATCGGGATCAGGCCGTTTGAAAAAGCTCTCAAGGACCGTAGGGGACGTCTTGGCCGTGGGCAAGTGGCTCCTTGGATTTGCACGCGCGGCATGGGTTTTGTACAACTTGGGGTAAGATAGGAGAGCCTAAAACCCAACTTGTACAAAACGGGGCGCGTGCGTTTCGCGCTGTGACATAGAAGCAAGATGCGGGCCACCTGCGACGCGACACGCGCAGATCTTGCCCGAGCGGCTGGGAAGATGAGGAGAGAAAACTAATGAGCTATGCGGTCTGCGCGGCGCTGGTCCTGGCGGGCGGTTTTGCCTCTGCCATCGCGCATCGGCATCTGCCGCAGGCGACGCATTTGCCGATGCAGTGGGGCTTTGATGGCAGGCCCACCTCCTTTGCACCGCGCCGGGTGGCGCTGACCTTCACCCCTTGTCTGGCGCTGTGTGTCGTGGGGGTGGTGGCCGTTCTCTCCCCTCAGGCAGTGGCGCGCTGTGTCACTGTGGCGATTCTCTTTTTGGTCGTCCATCTGGCGTATCTTTGGATGGTGCACCGGCATCTGACCCAGCCCTGACCGTCTGGGGCGCCCGCGCGACATATACAGGTTTTGCGACTGGGGCGCCCATTGATTGGCCTTCGACAGACGCCGGTTGATTTAGGTCAAAGAGGGGCCGGTCGTGACGGCGGATAGTGCCATGGAACGGACGGGAGATTTCGATGTCACACACACCCCATGAACTTGCCGAGGACTTTCCGGAACATGCCGAACGCATGCATGACCTGAAAATGTCGGACCCGCATTTTGCCCGCCTTTTTGACGAGTACCACACGATCAACCGCGCCATTCACCGCGCCGAGACATCCGTTGAGCCTGTCGAAGACATGGCAGAATTTGAAATGCGCAAGACGCGCATGCGGCTCAAGGACGAACTCTACGCTATGCTCTGTCGTGCGGAGACGTAGCATGCACGGCGCCGTGCGCAGGTGCCACGATCACCCGCAGACGAAAAAAGGAGGAGAACGATGACCCAAGACCGGCAAACCCTGAAGACTGCGCTGCGGGATCGGATGCTCTCTTTGGAGGCCGAAGAACTGACCGTGGCTCTGGAGCACTATGAGCGGTTTGTGAAAGATGCTCAGCTTGATGTTCGGGAGCACTATGACAATTCAGAGATCGCAGAGGCGCGCGAGAATGCCGATCTGGCCGCCGCGTTTGACCATCCCGTCAAAGATCACCATTCCAAGATTGATGTGCTCGAGAACCTCGATTTTTCAATGACTGATCGGGTGGGCCCTGGCGCAGTGGTCCGTTTTGGCGGGCGTCTCGTGGTGATCTCGGTGTCGACGGCGACGTTTGATCATGATGGGATCAGCTACATGGGCATCTCGCCTCAGAGCCCGATTTATCTGGCCATGAAGGGGCTGGAAGAGGGCGACAGTTTCATGTTCCACGGCAAAGAAGTCGTGGTGGACGAGGTGTTCTGAGACCTTATGCGACGGGCCGGGACTCGGCGTGATACATCATGTTATCAAGGTGTTATGCGTCCAAAAGCGCAGACACCTCATGCGCCAGCGCATTCATTTCATCGGCGGCGGCACCGGTGCGTTTGACCTCCACCACGCCGAGGCCGCGGCCCATGGCTTCGGCATAGATCACCCGGTGATTGAGCGCGCTCGTCAGTTGGTGAGCGTCCAGTTCCGCGACAGAGGCGGCCACATCCTGGCCCACCCGCGTGCCCGAGCGCATCCGGTTCATAACGGTGTGGGAGCGTTTGCCGACGCGCTCGGCAAGGTCGATGACATCATGGGTGGCCCAGACATCGGCCTGACTGGCCGAAACCGGGATCAGAATCAGATCTGACCCGCGCAGGACATTGCGGATGTCGCTGTCGGCCTTAGGCGGCGTGTCGATGAGAACAATGTCGGCGTTGGACCCAACACTGCGGATGGCACGGGAAATCCCGTAGGCGGTGGCAGTTGCGAACTGGAGGTTGTCATCGGCGCCGATGGATTCCTCGCGTATATCCAACCACTTACTTAGGCTGCCCTGCGGATCGGTGTCGATGAGGGCCACGGACTTGCCCTCCGCGAGGAAGGCAGTGGCGAGGTTGCACACAAGCGTCGTCTTCCCCGCCCCACCCTTTTGCTGCGCGACACAGATGATGTGAGTGCTCATGTCACAGGTCTCCAGAACCTTTCTGCGCTGCAGCATAACGCATTTAGGAAGGAAAGGCGAGCCGGGTATTATGGACCAGACCACACGCTTTTAAGGGACGTTTCAAAGGGTTCATGTGTGTCTGGGACGTGATTAGGAGGCGAACGGTGGGGTGGAACCCCGCCCTTGAGGCGGAAGTTCGGCTTTGAGGCCATGTCACTGTGCCTAAAGCGACCTAAAACGGGATTTATTTTCAGGCAGTTGAAAGAGCCCGTTTTGCAGGGAAGCACGGTGGGCCAGCATCTTGTCCCAGTGCCATAGGATCGCAGCGGCTTGTTCACCAATCTTCTTCTTTTGCAGCCCGGGAGAAAGGTCAAAGGCCACGAGATCATTTCGGAGAATAGCCGCTCTCTCTGCTTTTTTCTTTGAGTTTTTCAAGTCTTTTGAAACGACTATCCAGTCTCGGCCCAATTCGTTGAAGTATTCGATGTCTGAGATTGAAGTACGAAACACGTCTCTCAAAGCGTGCGCCTCGTGTCCGTCGAAACGAATTAATTCGTGCAACGCCCTTGCGATCCTAGGAGGCATGTTGTGATCAAAGAGAACTTTGACCATGCGCTTTGTCAAGCTTGCTTTCGAAGCTTATACACGTTTTGAGGACTTTTTGAGGAATTTCGTAGATTTCTGAGAGGTACTTTAAATCCTTGAACTCATTATATTCTTTGTAGATGATGCTCGTTGAAATTCCGAAGGAGTCTAGTATCGGATCGCCAAACTGTCTGCCGGGATCGATTATAACTTCGGAAAAACCGCGCGGCCGCCATCGAGCCGCTATTTCGTCCTCGTACTCCAAGTCGCTTAGCGATTGGAAAATGATCTCCTTGAAGACCTTCTGACCAGGACGCTTTTTCGAAAGGCTTACAAGGTCGCTTTCGCCCTCTATTGCCTCCATCAGTATTTCATCCCCGTCAGTCTGAAAAGACTGAGAAGCCAACGGTCTACTTATTCCGTATTTGTCCTTTGCGCATTCGATTGCAAAGCGAATTGCTTGGAGCGAAATGTTTTTCCGTCGAAGCGCCGTGACAACCCTTACTTCGATAAGATCAAGAAAACTAATGTCTGTTACATCTTCATCGATGAACTGGTAGTGCGCTGGCCATAGCGGTTCGTTCGGGCCGCTGCCACGCGTCCATCGCAACACTTGTTGAGATGAGGTTCCAACAAGACGCGCAGCTTCTCTAGGCGTATAAACACCTTGCCCAAGGATTGAATCGTCTAGCGGCATGATCATCCTCCTAGTTGTTATTTAGCGTTCCTTTTCGAACAACGGAATCATTTTGCGACGACAACACAATACGACCCTTGGCCTGCAGAGAGTTTAGTATGGCATATCTGTTTACTTGAGGTTTGGTGATCCATGATCAAGGCTATAGGTATTTCGTTTTTACGCACCGCTCCATTTCGTTCAAAGCCAAGAATTTACACCACAACAAAAAGCCGCCTCTGAGGGCGGCTTTTTGTTTGATCATCGTTTGAGAGATACATCAAAGGTATTACTAGGTTTGGCAGTGACTTACTCTCCCACGCCTTAAGACGCAGTACCATCAGCGCTAAGGCACTTAACGGCCGGGTTCGGAATGGGACCGGGTGTTTTGCTCTTGCTATGACCACCAAACCAAGAAAAACCTTTGTTTTCTGGTTCGTTTTCCAGAGTTCCAAGTCAGTACACCTGCGGTGTATGGCTTTCGGACCAAGTGATAGTCTGGCTATTACTGGATCAAATCAAGCCTATCGGACAATTAGTACCGGTCAACTGAACGCATTACTGCGCTTACATCTCCGGCCTATCGACGTGGTGGTCTACCACGGTCCTCAGGGATACCTTGTTTTGAGGGGGGCTTCCCGCTTAGATGCCTTCAGCGGTTATCCTGTCCGATCATAGCTACCCTGCACTGCCGTTGGCACGACAACAGGTCCACCAGTGGATCGTTCACCCCGGTCCTCTCGTACTAGGGGCAACTCCTCTCAAGTATCCTACACCCACGGCAGATAGGGACCGAACTGTCTCACGACGTTCTAAACCCAGCTCACGTACCTCTTTAAACGGCGAACAGCCGTACCCTTGGGACCTGCTCCAGCCCCAGGATGAGATGAGCCGACATCGAGGTGCCAAACACTGCCGTCGATATGGACTCTTGGGCAGTATCAGCCTGTTATCCCCGGCGTACCTTTTATCCGTTGAGCGATGGCCCTTCCACTCGGGACCACCGGATCACTATGGCCGTCTTTCGACTCTGCTCGACTTGTCAGTCTCGCAGTCAGGCTGGCTTATGCCATTGCACTCAACGAGCGATTTCCGACCGCTCTGAGCCAACCTTCGCGCGCCTCCGTTACGATTTAGGAGGCGACCGCCCCAGTCAAACTACCCGCCACACAGGGTCCCGGATCCGGATAA
>ERZ1740068.173-NODE-173-length-39771-cov-7.986076_pt1 | contig 39771 bp, 31 predicted proteins | sample MGYA00581735_ERZ1740068 | MGnify/ENA primary metagenome ERZ1740068 (study PRJEB43018, sample SAMN04849740) | marine metagenome | isolation source: floating plastic debris | place: Pacific Ocean | collected 2008-08-30 | study: EMG produced TPA metagenomics assembly...
ACAGCGATACTTTGACCTTTAACTACTTGTCAGGATTGGCGCCGGCACCTGTTGCTATCAGGCCTTTGGCAGGAGCGGTGACGGGAGATGCGGTGACAATAGAATGGAATCGCTTACTGGACAGTGTCCTGGGCGACTCTGTTTATCTCTATAATGACGCCAATGAGTTGTTGCCGGGTTATCCGATTTTTTCTACCAATGGTGCTCATTCCGAGCAAATAACTGATGCTGGTGACTATCAATGGCAGGTAAGGACGGTAGACAATGAAGGGCGAGCAGGCGCTTTGTCTGAATTGATTTCATTTCAAGTACAATAAAAGTGAAGAGTAAAAAAGCTACATACATCTTATTTCCGTTGGTCGTTTTGATCTGGGGCTATGTTGCTTACAGCATTGTTACTTATGGGGAACCTGAAACAGACCTTGATCCCATCAGAGTAGGAGATATTGTTGCAGAACAGGAGCAACAAAAGAAAGCGCGACCATTGCAGCTGGATTACCCTGATCCTTTTTTGAAAAGAGTTTCGGCCAACCGCCTCAGGAAAGCCAGTGAGCCGGGTACTAAACCGATCAAGAAAGTGAAGAAAGAGCCGGAGGTTAACTGGGGGAATATTGTCTACAATGGCTACATCCGTAACAATCAGAAGAAGACTAAAATTGCTTTGCTCAACATTGATGGTAAGCAGTTTCTGGGCCAGCAGGGGGAATCTTACCTTGAAAAGACCATCCGGTCGATCCAGCAGGATTCTGTGCAGTTGCAATTTGGTGTTGCAAGAAAATGGTTTACAAAATCAAAAAAATAATCAAATGAATCGCTATCTGTATTACTGTTTATTAATTGTGGCAGCCTGTTTTACGCACGCTTGTCGCATGCAGGTTCCGGAACTTACCGACGACCTGAAGAAGAGCGTTTCTCACGGAGATTCACTTCATCTGTTTTATATCCCTTATGCAGACCAGGCCGTGAAGACAAGAGATGACCGGGTGTATTTTGGATACCGCTTTGGAGACATTCATGCGACACAGGGTGCTGTGGTGGGTGCTGCCCTCCATGGTGAATATGAACTGTTTTATCAACGAAAGTTAGTGGAAAAGGGGGCCTTTCAGCAAGGTATTAAGACAGGCGCCTGGTCCAAATGGGACGAAAATGGTCAGCTATTGTCCGTTGCCAATTACCAGCATGGGAAAAAGGATGGCTTGAGTAAGCGATATAATGGAGCGGGCGACGTGGTAAGCTTTCAGCAGTACCGAAAAGATGTGAAACAGGGCATAGGCCTGTATGAGCAGGGAGGTGAGCCGGTTTATTTTAAATATAAAAATGACATGGTCACCGACACCCTGGAATCATTGACAAAAGCCCAGCAACTGAAATATGGGCTTACTAACATCAGATAAATGAAATTGCCCGCTGTCATATCTGGTCGTTTGCCTGCTGGTGCGCTAGCTTATGCCTTGTTTGTCTCCGTCATTTCTTCCATCATATTGTCGGCGATCATTCTGGGTGTTTATTACCACCAGATAGAATACCTGGACGGCCGTAACGGTAACAGGAGTCTGGTCAATCTTTCTTCAGCTGTCAATTTATCGCTGGCGATGGAAGATTTGCCGTATCATGTGCAGCAGCGCTTTCAGCTATTTGAGAACGGTGACGACAGCGTATCGATCACCAGACAGCCATGGGGGCTTTGGGATGTACTTAAGGTACAGAGTGAAACAGGTCGATGGCAGCATCAAAAGCACTATTTACGAGGCTATCAACGTGATGAGAAGGGAGAATCTTCTCTGTTTTTGGTGGATGAAGGCAGGCCGATGTCGGTGTCTGGTAAAGCGAAGATCAGTGGGGTTGCCTACCTGCCCAAGGCCGGAGTGCGTAGTGCCTATGTGGGAAGGATCGGTTACATGAACGATCAATTGTTGTATGGAAAGAGACGTGAGAGCACGGAAGAGATGCCTGTATTGAATAAAAAGCGACTCAAGACACTGGAGGATTTCGCCAGAGGGAATGTGCGATCGTTGTACCCAGGAGTGCTGCAGGCCGCCGATGAGGACACTATCGCCTTTCCATTTGAATATGATCAGGTGCTTTTCAGGAAAGCATGGAATTGGGAACTAAGCGACTCGCTCTCGGGGAGGATCTGGTTGCATGCCCGTAACAAAATACGGGTGAAAGCAAGGGCAAAGCTGGAAAATGTGATCCTGACGGCACCCATTGTAGAAATAGACTCCGGGTTTAGCGGGTCATTGCAGGTTGTGGCCACCGATACCATTCTCATTGGCAAAAATGTGCGCCTGGAGTATCCGTCATTTCTGGGCTTGATCAATAAAAAGCCACCAGCGACTATTTTCATGGAAACCGGTGTTGAAGTCAACGGCGTGATTCTGATGACAGGAAATGAAAGACTATTCCGGCAACGGATTCTGGCCATTCCTGACGGGGCAACTGTCAACGGACAAATCTATTGTCAGGGGATGGCCGAAGTCCAGGGAACTATCAACGGTCACCTTACTGCACGTAAATTCCTGATCAACACCTTCTCGGGGGTTTATGAAAATTATGTTTTCAATACCCAACTGGATGCGGCGGCATTGCATCCAGAGTTTGTGGGAGGAGATCTCTGGTTTTACCGAAACAGGAAGGAGGTGATGCAATGGCTGGACTGAGCAAAAGGCTGCAGGCAGGAAGTTTGATAGAGGTGGTAACAGCAATGGTGATCATCAGTGTGGTGACATCGGTGACGATCATCATTTACCTCAATAGCATGCGGTCAATGGCCAGTGGCCGGGAGTATCAACTGGAGTCTACTGCTTTATACTACCTTCAGACTTATGAACAGCTTACTGAAGAGCAGCAAGAGGGCTTTGTGGATGACGATGGGAATGAAGTGACATTTGAGACGGTAGAGACACCCTGGGAGGGATTGGAAGAGCTGGTCGTTGTGCTCACTGACAGCATGGATGTATACTATATTGAAGAAAGACGATTGATTTTTGCAAAGGATGAAAAGTAAAAAGCTACCGGGTTTTACGCTGTTGGAATTGCTGATTGTTTTGATACTGATGGGTATCCTGATAGGCCTTGCCGGTGGCGTTTTTTACAACTTAAACACCTACCGCATGCAGGTGGAGCGCAGGGCATCTCCTGTGAATACTGTCAGCAGGGTGGAATTTGTTGTGCGAAACGATGTGGAGCGCGCTCAGGAGATTGGCATTGAAGACAAACAGTTGTATTGCTATGGTGTCACCGATACCATTGTTTACAGCCTGGAGGATAGTATGTTGCTGCGTATGCAGGCGGGTCTGCAGGACACTTTTGAACTGGAGGCTTCTATCGGTAAAATGGTCCTGGCGGATGACCGTCTTCGTCAGTTTGAACTGTCGCTGACGGATGCACTGGGCAGGAAGAACCGCTATTATTTTGAGAAAGGGTACAGTGTCGCTGAAATGATGAAATAACCGCTGAAACTATGAATATCAAAGAACTCAACCAGAAGAAATCGTCAGTGATCGACTATGATCCAGTGGATATAGAGCAAGTTGAATCCATCTGGAACAAGGAAATTTCCTTTGGTGGCAATAAGATTCCCGACAAAGAGAAATTTACGCTTTACCATCAGCTGCATAACCTGATTGATGCGGGCATGGATATACGGTATGCTTTTGAAGTGCTGGAAAGCCAGATCAGATCGAAGAAAACCCGGGAGAAAGTGGCAGCTATCCGCAAAGAAGTAGTGAACGGAAAAACGCTTTCCGATGCCATGGCCGACAGCGATCATTTTTCCAAATATGAATATTATAGCATCAGGATAGGTGAGGAAACGGGTAGACTGGGTGAGGTGCTGAAGCAACTTTTTGAGTATTTTGAAGAAAAGATGGCGCAGCGTAAGCAGGTGATAAGTGCCTTGTCTTATCCCGTACTGATTTTTGTGTCCTCCTTAGGAGCGGTTTCGTTCATGATGTTTTTCATTATCCCGTTGTTTGAAGACATCTTTCAACGCTTTGGGAACCGGCTTCCCTGGATTACCCGGAAGATTCTGGCGCTCACTGAGTTCTTCCAGGGCAATGTAGGCTACTTGTTGCTGGCCATTGTAGTCCTGGTAGTCCTCAACAGGGTGTTCAGTAGTAATGAACGATTGCAGCGTGCCAAGGAGTTTCTGATTCTCAAGACACCAGTTTTCGGTCCGCTCTATCGTACGATTTACCTTGCCCGTTTTTGCACCAGTATGGCGCTGCTGGTGAAGTCAGAAGTACCAATTATCAATGCACTGGAGATGGTGCGCAATATGATCAACTTCCAGCACCTGGAACGACCCATTGCCCGGATTCAGGAGGAGATCATGGCGGGGTCAAGCTTATACAACAGCATGAAGCAGTTTCCTATTTTTGATTTTGAAATGCTGGGGCTGGTCAAAGTAGGGGAGGAAGTGAACCGGCTGGGAGATTTCTTTGAGAAGTTGTCGCGCAATTATACAGAAAACGTGAAGCATAAAACGGCTTTGATGGGCAGTGTGATGGAACCTGTGCTCATCATCTTCCTGGGTCTGATGGTCGCCATCATCCTCATCGCCATGTACCTGCCAATGTTTGAGCTGTCATCCAATATGGGGATGTAGTGCTTAGACGCTAGATGTCAGACTTTAGACGCTAGTTTTAAACAGACAAAAGAGTAAAGAACAAAGACAAAAGACCGCGTCGCGCAGACTGGTTATGGTCTGTATTCCAAATTAGTATCGCTGACTCCGCGTCCCGAGCCGCGCGCAACACAGTAGGCAATAGGCTCCGCGCCCCGGGCAGTACGCAGTTGGCAAAATCTTCTTTCAGTACAATTAGGTCTCTTTGTATTGTACATTTCTAGTGTTATACAATAGACTTTAGATGCCAGACAAGAGCATAAAGATCAAAGAGAAAGGACATAGTTGCAGGTGAAAACATTCTGCAACGGTATATTTTGGTACTCAGTACTCGACAGCTGGATGAAGAAAAAATCAAGATTGACTCGTGTAAATCAAGTCAGTAAAACCTTAAAACAAAGGTTGCCAATCTCCGGCAACCTTTGGTCTTTCTCATTTAATGCTGGTCACAATCGCAGGCTCCTGATTGCCCACAAAAACTGACAGATTCTCCGGTCTCCGGATTTTCCACAAAGCTGTATCCACGACCGCCAGAAATGATCGTTTGGACATCTCTGTTGATCTCTTTGATAGCGGACTCTTTTAACAGACCTGCCAGTGTCCTTTTTTTTGCTTGATTCATAATGATAAAAAATTGAGTTGATGCCTACTCTGTTAAAGGTTTTCGGCTTCCCCTTTTGTGTTTTTGTGGTAGGTTGTTTACCTGGTTTGAAGTTAGGCTGGTGCTGGTGCAAGGTGTTTTTGCATACTGGCTGCTTTCCGCTGTTGGGTCACCAATCGCACGTCGGCATCGAATTGGATACAGTTTTTCCCTTCCTGCCAGTCAAAGTCGGGCCTGGCTTGTAAGAGCATTTCCGCCATGGCATCTGCCAATGGCCATGGGTCTTTCATCATCTGTTCCAGAAACAGGAACTGACCACTTTGATTGATTTCCAGAAAATAGTATTCACCTGCCGGGCTCACTATGAAGTCGATGCAACCATAGACGATCCCCAGTTGCTTCATGAGCTGTACACATTGGGTTTTAACTTGTGGTGGTAATTCGTATCTGTCAAAGGTTACCTCGTATTTTCCATGGTCCTTTCGCCAGTCTATTTCCCCCATGGTTGTGCCTTGAGAATTGATGCGTGCAGGGAAGAAATGTTGACCAATGACGGTGACCCGTAGTTCATAAGCCTTCTTGACAAGTGGCTGAAAAATCCCGGGAGTCACCGATAAAATCTCATCTGGTGGTAAATCTGCTGCGGTAATGACCGTGGTGGGCATGTTGTAGGCAGTTAAAGTTTTGTAGATCACCTGGTCATATTGCTTTAAAAACGACCTGATCTCTTTTGGATCATTGCTGAAAAGGGTGTCGGGAATTTGCAGGTCGACTCCCATAGCGATTTGCTGCTGGAGAATCTTGTTTTCAGTATGGTGGATTGTATGATAGGGATTGACCCAAAACGCATTGGTTGCAAAGGTGTGAAAGTAGGCGTCTCTCATCCTTTCACATTCCTGGATGGCGTGGTTCCTGTCTTCCCTGACGATGAAATCGGGGATTACCGGCCTGTTAGGTCTGCGCACCCAAACGGACGAGTACGAGTTGCTTTCGGACGGACTTTCGGAATAGCGGCTGGCTGGTAGGGACTGACTTTCATTATTCCTGATGGTGAGGTGAAGGTTTGAGGGGAAATCTGTGGCGCTAAAAAATGTGACTTCAGCCCCTTTACGCTCCAGTATTTCATGGACGGCGTGCGCATGAAAATCTGTTGGGTTCGATAAAATTGCTACATGCTTCATAGAATATACCTCCTTGGATCAGTTTTGGAATTTGACAGAATAAATCCTCTATATTTTACAAACGTGACTTGCCCAGACATCCACTACTTCTGGATGTGTGATCAAAATGAAATGAAAAAATAGGTAAGTGAAATAGGAAAAAAGCCTTCTCAATTGAGCTAGAGGTGTAGGTTGAGAAGGTGTTTAGTCTGCTCTGTAGGATGGTAAGTGGATAGGATTTTCTGATCCTAGAGGGAACGTCTCCCAGGTCAAACAATTGTTTTTTGGACCTGATCTATGGGCCAGGGATTGCCGCGGCATCCCCCGGTTTATGGCCGGGGATATAGCAGAAAGCCCGGTCGGACCCCAAAAAATAAAACCCGGTAAGATGGAATAGCCTATCAATTTTGAAGTGCTATTCCATTAACCGGGTTAAATAAAGACAGATGACAGCGATTAATGTCTGGTGCGTTTTACTCCCGACTGATGCTATCGACGGGGTTGGCTCTTGTGGTGAAGAAGATCTTTGCTGAAACGGAGGCGAGTACGACACCCAGCGAGATAGCGCCACCGATCAGCAGGTAACTGATTTTGACAGTGGTGTGGTAGGCCATCACATCCATGACCTGGATGGCAATGAAGTAGGTACTGAGCAGGCCTAATACGGCAGCGATGAGGAACAAGAGCAGATACTCCTTCAGCAGCATGGTGAATAGTCCAGTGATACCTGCGCCCAGCACCTTTCTGATAGCAATCATTTTTTGTTGCAGCTGCGTAGCAAAAGAAACCAGGCTATAGAGACCTAGTGCAGCCAGAAAAATTGCCAGGGCAGAGAAGAAGATGAATACCTTACTGACGCTGTCGAGGCTGCTTAAGTATGACCTGTCGAAATCATTTGTTAGGAGCTCAAACTGGATGGGCTCTTGTGGAAAAGTTTCATTGAAGACCGTGTTGAGAAATTGAAGGCTTTCATCGGGATTGCCTGAAACCCGGACTGATACCAGACTTTGGTCGTATACCTGGGTGCGTAGCCGGAGTGCCATAGGAGGGATGCGTTTGAACATGGTATAATCGTTGAAATCTTTGACTACGCCAATGATGCGATAGTCGATACCATTGGAGGACAGCCGTTTGCCAACGGCGCTGTTCCATTTGAAATAACGCTTGGTTGTCTCGTTAATGATGAGCCCTGTGGCGGCATCTGACGGTAGATCGTCATTGAAGTTACGTCCCTCCACGATTTCCATTTTGTAAGTGCCCGTAAAGTCTTCATCCACGTCATGGGTTCTCAGCATCACATGCTCTTCCTGGCTGCCATCTTGCCAGGATACATTCATGCTGTTACCGGAGTGATACGGCCCCGTTTGGGTGATGGAGCAGTCAATGATTCGGCTTTCCTGTAGTAGCTCTTCTTTGAAGGCTCTGAGCTTTTGGTCCATTTGGGGACTGTTGACAGTGAGGCGAGTGCGTGCCAGGTTGTGCTTGTTGAAGCCAATGTCGCGGTTTTGGAGATAGTTGATCTGCTCTGACATCAGGATTGCGGTAAAAATCAAGGGCATGCTGATAATCAACTGAAAGGTAACCAGTGCTTTGCGTGCTGTTGATTTGCGACGAACCGTTGAGTTGCCTGTGATAAGGTTACTTACTTTCAGTGCCGACAGATAGAGCGTTGGGTAGAGGCCTACGATGATGCCGGCCATCATCGTGAAACCAAAAATCTTTAAAAGAAAACTCCAGTGGGTGATGAGGCTCAAAGTCAGTGGTTTGTTGACGAGTTCATTGTAAAACGGTAGTGAGACGAAGGTAATGCCGAGCGCCAGTATAAAGCCTATGACAGCTACCAGGAGTGCTTCTATCATGAACTGAAGGGCAAAATTGCCGCGCGAAGAGCCCATGACTTTTTTGATGCCGATTTCTAAATCTCTGTTGATTAACTCAGCTGAAGAGGCATTCATGTAGTTGAGCGCGGTAATGAGGGAGGTGAAAATGGCCACCGCCAGGAATAAGTAGATCACTGTACGCTCGCTTGACTTACCTAGTCCTCCCCGGATTCTGGACGATTGCAGGTAAATATCGGACACGGGACGAAGTTGAAGTGTTTCCGTGTAGTAGGACTCCTGAGTGAGATAGTTGTCCAAAAAAGAGGCGATCTGTGTTTCAACCTGAGCGGCCCGGGAACTGTTGTTGAGCTGGATGTAGCAAACGCTTCCACGACCTTGCCAGCTGTCCAGTCCGTAGTTACCAATGGTCTCGAAGCTGAGGATGTAATCTGCCTCCAGGTGAGAGTTTTGTTGAAAATCTTCAAAAACTCCTGTGACTTTGACCTCCAGGGTTTTGTCCAGACTAATGGTTTGCTCCAGGTAGTTGCCTTCGGGAAATAATTTATGTGCCAATGTACTGGATAACAGGATACTTCCAGGAGATGATAATGCAGTTTTGGGGTTGCCTTTGATGAGGTTGAATGGAAATAGCTGTAGTAATGGCTGATCGGCAAAGAGGCCATTTTTTTCCAGAAACACCGCCTCGTTCACAACCAGGTAATTGCTTGTTTTTCTGAGATTGAAAGCTTCCTGGACTTCAGGAATTTTATTGATCAATTCGGCAGCCAGTGGATAGGGGGTGCTGTTCCATGTTTCTTTAACTTTATCAGTTTGATAGATTCGTTCTACCCGAAAAAGCCTGTCATCGAATTGATCGTATGACGATTCATAATTGATGTACAACAACATGAGCGTGACTGCGACCAGTCCTACTGTAAGTCCGAAGATGTTGATTAAAGCGTGTACACGATTCCGCTTCATCCTTCTGAGTGCTAAGAGAAAATTGAGTTTTGACATTCCTAAAAAGTTGAGTTTGAGTCCTGAGTAAAAGAATCGGATAATCCTTGGGTGGAGTAGTTTGATGATTTCGTAAATGAAGATACGTTTAGCTGCAGTGGGTCCTTTGATATGTACATTCTCATCGAAGAACTCCAGAAGATCACCTTCAATGTGATCGCGTAGGTCTCGTCGGCAAAACCACCGAAAGAACATCAGTGCCAGTTGAGGAGGCTGGATTTTCAAAGAGAGACGGATTTGAGGTCCAGTACAATTTGAGGGATCTCATTCCAGAGCCTGTTACGCATTTCTTTGGTAGCTTCCAGCGCCTTCTTGCCGGCGATGGTAATCTGAAAATAGCGTTTTGGCCGTCCACCTCGCACGCTGGTGACTTCGCCATCGGCGGAGGTGAGATACCCCTTTTTGGATAGTCTGTCCAGGCACGATTGTAATGCGCCGATGCTGACTTTACGTTCCAGTTTTACCTCTATTTCCTTTCTGATGGAGACACCGTAAGCTTCACCGTGCAGGATAGCTACTGTAAGCAGAACTACCTCTTCGAATTCACCAATTTGATACTTTCCCATAGTAATTTCCTATTTGAAGTATTGCAATATTGGGTAATAAACAGGTAAATTCCTAATTGAAGTATTGAATTGTCAAAAAAAATGGCTGCCAGCGCTCATTTGTCATAAGCCACTTGCAGCCATCGGGAAATACGTGAACACTATTGGCGGAATGGGTCACTGTACTTCTCGTCAGTCGATATGGTTTCGTCGGTAAATGTGTTTAGAAAGGCAATGAGCGCTTCTTTCTGTGATTCATTCAGTTCCAGCCGGAGGGGAGTACCGCCTACTGTGCCGTCTCTGTCTTCTTCTGTCAGGCGGAAGTTCAAATTGGGATGAGCCTGCGTATGATCACTATAATGGTCTACTACCTCCCGCAAAGTCTTGAACCGGCCATCATGCATATAGGGAGCCGTTAATGCAATATTGGCCAGGGAAGGTGGCTTGAAAAGCGCGTTGTCTCCGGGGTTTCCAGACCATTCCGCTTTGCCTTTGTCCAGATAGACCAGGTCGAGACCATTGTTTTCATGCTGTCGGCCACATGAGCCGGTCCTGCGTGACAGTAGCCACAGGTTCCGAAGTTGTAGAAGAAGTCCAGTCCCACATTTTCCAGTGCGGAAAGCGTAGATAGCTCCACCATCTCTGTTTCGGGAACCTCATCCAGGTGATCGGCTCTCACCGCTTTGTTGAACTTGGAATTGACAGAGACGATAGATCGTATAAACTGAGACAGTGCTTTTGCAATTCTGTCACTCGTAACCTCTTCGTCGCCAAATGCTTTGTTGAATAGCACTCTGTAGTAATCCACTTGTTCCAGTTTGGTAACCAGCTCCGGGAGTTCCAGCCCCATTTCTATATGATCCTGAATGGGTAGGAGGACCTGCTCTTCCAGGGAAGGTGCCCGTTCATCCCAAAAGAAGCCGCCTTTTTCATACCAGCGGCTGTTGATGAGTGTCATCGAATGACGTTTGGTACTTTCTCCATTGAGGCCAACGCTGAACTGCGCAGGATCAGAAAAGCCTTTATCCTGCTGATGACAGGAGGCGCAGGAAATGGTATTGTTGGCAGAGAGTGCGGCATCGTAGAAAAGCACCCGGCCCAGCGTAGCTCCGGCATCTGTTATTTCATTGTTGGCAGGGGTGTTGTCCTGATAGGGCAGGGAACCATAGCTTTCATAAAAATATTCGGGGATGGCCATATTGGCATAGTTGAACAGGTTTTTCTGTAGCCTTAGGTTTTCTGTCAGCACCTGAAGTTCCTCGTCGGTGAATGTTTCTTCACTGAAACGGTTTTCTGATCGGAAGATGTCTTCTTCGTCAACTCCGTCCTCGATTTCATCTGGATCTTCTCCACAAGCGACCATGACAAACAGGTAAAATACGACCAGCAACTTACTCAATATCCTCATGCTTTTCATTGTTGTTTACATGAGAATACTGTTGGGGTATGTTTACCCTACCGGGTGGGCAAACTATTGAATCTACCTTCGCGGCTGCTTCGGCAGACGAGAAGAATTGGCTTCATTCCCCGACCCTCTGGGTCGGAAACGATATCGTTTGCTGTGCAAACACCGTTTGATACCTCGGGTTTCTAATCCGGGGTTGTTCATTGATTTTAGCTTTTGGGCAGGTAAATGGTGAAAGTAGAGCCGTCACCCAGTTTACTTTTCACATCCATATCGCCACCGTGCTTTCGGATGATTTGGCGGGAAAGGCTAAGGCCGATGCCTGATCCTTCTTCTTTGGTGGTGAAAAAAGGTGTAAAGATGTTTTCCATGACTTCATCGGAAATTCCCGATCCATTGTCGGCAATGCAGATCTGGTAGTTTTGCTTTACTCCAAGAGTGACGGTCACTGCTCCGCTCTCTGCCAGGGCTTCCAGGCCGTTTTTGAGCAGGTTGATCAGTACTTGTTCCATCAGTTCCGGATCCAGGGTTGCTGATACTTCTTCTGCGGGGAGGTGACAGTTGAGCGTGGCTTGCTGCTTTTCATAAATGGGTTTGTACAGGTGACAGACATCGGTGATTAGCTGTGAGAGGGAAGTAGCCACCAGTTTGGGCACAGGGACGCTGGCCATTTCTCCATAGGAATTGACAAAGCTTGCCAGCCCTTTACTTCTTTTAGCAATCGTCTTCAGTCCGATGCGAAGGTCTTCCTCGTCTTCTTCGTCAAGCTGGCTCAACTGTACAGGTTTTCCTTCGTCTTCTTCCAGCATTTGCTCCAGCAACTCAGATAGTGTAGAAATAGGAATCACAGAGTTCTTGATTTCGTGGGTGAGTACCCGGAGTAGCTTTTGCCATGACTCCAGCTCTTTCTCATCCAGTTCTTTTTTGATGTTATGTAGTGCAATCAGCTTGTATTGTTCGCCTTGCAGTTTGAGTTGTTTTGCCACAATGGACAGTTCTTTCCAGCCGTTGTCGTCCTGAAACCGGTACAACCTGTTTTCTCCATCTTTCAGCTCCCGGAACAGTTGGACCAGTTCGGGGTCTACAATTTCAAGAGACCGGAGTTTCCTGAAATGTGGTTTTCTGAAGAGCTCCTTGGCGCCATCGTTGATCAACCGAACTTCCTGTTTACCTTCTTCAAAGGCGATCATTGGTACGCCAGCATGTTCTACGATGGTATTGAGAAACAAGTAATTGGCCTCTTTTTCGGAGGCGATTTGGTGGTATTTGCTGCTCAGGTCCTTGTAGGCTCTGTACAGAAACTGTTGATCCCTGGAGATGCCCACATTGCCCATGAAGTCATTTTGATTAATGGAAATCAGAAAGCTGTGCAATACCCTTCGGTCTCGTTCTATGTAGCGGATCAGCTCCCAGACGCTGAGCAGGCCAAATAATATCAGCCAGCAGGACAGCAGCCAAAATGGTGTGAAAGTGAGAATGAGTACGGCACCGGCCATCAGGAACAAGCTGATGACAATCCGGACCAATACCTGAACCCTGATGGATTGCTTAAAAATCATAGCTCCGTGTGAAAGTTTAAAAAACAAACCAAGACTTTGCGTGCATGGTCAGGCTTTAAATTACCGAAAAATAGGCATTTTTAGAAAATCGCGTTGGATTTTTCCTGATTTGGCTCAAAGTAGTACGCTGCTGGTGACTATGGTCAATCTGTCACGATACCGTATTTTCCGGTCAGCTCATCACGTTGTTCAGTAGAAATGAAGTTGAGGTAGTGGTTGAGGAACTCTTTTTCCATCCGGTCCTGAACTTGTGTATTGCTGATGCGGCTATTGGTCAATGCCAGGGAGGCTTTGAGCATCTCATAATCTACCATATAAGCGGGAAAGGTTTTTGTGGCCAGTTGTTGATTGACTTGTTTGGTGATTTTGTTGAAAACGAAATTAATGTAACGGTAGCTTTCCAGTAGTTCAGGCTTTTCCAGTGGGATAGCGTCCAGCACCGCATCCAGCGAATCTGTTGGAGGCATCTCCTGATTGACTGTCAGTAATTTGTGCATGTGGTCATAGTTCATGAGTTGGTTGGCCCACTCATATTCCAGGTTGCCCCTGGTGGTCATAAAGAATGCTTCGTCATTGATGCTATCCTTCATGGATTGCAGTAGCTCCAGCTTTGCCACTCGTTGTTCTTCAGCTCGCTTCATGAATTCACTGACTGGTAAGAAATAGAGTTCTTTCTCTTCGGGATAGTTCTGCTCCAGCAGGTGCTTCCTGAGCAGGTAGCGGTTGTGGGGAGCAGTTTCTCCCTCAAATTTCATGCTCCGGTAAAAGAGGTTGTAATCTGTTTCTAACTTCAGGGAAGTGCCCGGTTTGAGATAGATGAACATAGATTTCCGGTCATGTACAAATTCATATTCTCCTTCTCTGGTAATGGCATTGGTGACTAACTCAATGGCATCTTCTTCTGTGTGGTCCAGTAAAAACATGGTGTCCGATGCAATGATTTCTGACATGACATCTAATGCATTGACAACTTTTCCGCTGAATTTGGTGGTAGTTCCTGAGTGATCAGATGGGTTGCAGGCGATCAATAGGAGGAATAAACAAAACGGGAGAAGATATGGTGCTAATTTAGCTTTTGTGATCATGCCGGGTGAGTTAGGGTTTGTGAATTTTAAGGGTTTTTTAACGAACAGAAAATTAAGACTTTGCAGCTTTTATACCAAGAACGGTTAATAATTCGTTTTCTTGTTTGGATTTAGGGGAATGTTTTGAGGTTTTCATTACTTGTGGTGTTCAATGGACGTTAGTGTCGGCTGTGAGGACACAGCCTGCTGCACTACAGCCCATACTTCTTGATCTTCCTGTACAACGTGGTTCTCCCTATTTCCAGTTTGATGGCTGCTTCACTGAGGTTTCCGTTGCAATCCAGGAGCGCCTGTGCTATGGTCTCTTTCTCTGCTTCTTCCACGGTTTGTGACCTGCCAGCGGGCCTGTTGGAGATGGGTTGACTGCTGATGAGAAAGTCGGAAGACTCCAGCGTATCACCATCACTCATGATCACTGCCCGTTCTACGGCATTTTGCAGCTCCCGCACATTGCCTGGCCAGTGGTAGTTGGTCAGCTGCTGGATGGCCTTCTTCGAATAGCTGAGCTTTCCTTTGTTGTACTTCTTGTTGAAGATGTCGAGGAAGTAGCGCAGGAGTGGTTCTATGTCTTCGTGTCGCTGCCTCAACGGAGGGATGGCTAAGGTTACCGTATTAATGCGATATAACAGGTCCATGCGAAACTCCCCTGACTGTGCCAATGACTCGATGGGGCTATTGGTAGCACTGATGAGGCGTATGTCGACAGGGATGGGTTTGGTGGTACCTACACGATAGACTTCACGGTTTTGTAGTACCGTCAACAGTTTCATTTGCAATGAAACGTCAAGGTTCCCAATTTCATCCAGAAATAGTGAGCCCTTATCCGCTATTTCAAATCGCCCGGCCCGGTCTTCTTTGGCATCCGTAAAAGCGCCTTTTTTATGACCAAATAACTCAGATTCAAACAAAGTGGTAGAGATGGCGCCGAGGTCCACTTTGATGAATGGCTTGTCTCTCCTGAGTGAAGCTTTGTGAATTTCCCTGGCTACCAGTTCTTTACCCGTCCCATTTTCTCCCAGTAGAAGCACGCTGGCATCTGTTTCCGCCACCTTGTGGATGGCTTCAAAAACAGGTTTCATGGCCTCTGACTGACCAATCATCACTTCGTAGCCACTTTGCAGATCTGCTGAAAGCGTTTTACTGGTGTTTTCCAGCCGGTTGACCTTTTTCTTGGATTGGCTAAGTTCATAGACTGCGGAGATAGTGCTGAGCAGCTTCTCCTTTTCCCAGGGCTTGACCAAAAAATCAATGGCTCCAATTTTCATACTTTCCACCGCCAGTGAAATCTCGCCGTAGGCTGTATTCATGACCACGTGCGCATCCGGCTGCATGCTCAATATCTCTTTGAGCCAGAACAGCCCTTCATGACCGGTGGTCGCACCAACCTTATAGTTCATGTCCAGCAGAATGACATCCGGGTTGTGCTTCTCCAGGTACTTCGGTAGTTTTTTTGGATTGTCCAGCGTGTCAACTTGCTCATATTGCCGTCTCAGCACCGCCTTGGCAGTGTAAAGTACATCTTGATCGTCGTCTACGATGAGGAGAGTGGCTTGTTTTTTCATATCAGTTGAAAGTAATAGCAGTTAATGCTACATCGTGTTTGAAAGTTTAAAAAATCACTGCGCTAAAAATTGGCCTATGGCAGCCACCGCACCTGTTTTCCCCGGACAATGTACTGAACGTTTCATTGTGAAACAAAAAAATGTTTCATATTGGTACAATTGGAGAGAAGGAGAGATTTTTAAATGGCTGATAGTCAGTGATTTGATTTTGTGGCACACTGTTGGGCTATGAGTGAGTGAATAAAAAGGAAAGCAACATGTTTAAAAACTACATTACCATAGCGTTTAGAATTTTCAGGTTACGACCTGCCTACACCGTCACCAATGTTTTTGGTTTGGCACTGGGTATCACCTGTTGCCTGATCACCTATTTGTTGTTACATCACGAACTCACTTTTGATCAGTTCCACAGCAAAAAGGACAATATCTATAAAGTAGTATTTGAGTATGAGTCCGATTGGGGGACTGAATATAACAGTGCTTTGACTTACAGCGCGGCACCACTTTTAAGGCAGGATTTGCCTGAATTCAATCAACTGCTGGAGTTGCAGGGTCCTTATGAAAATACTATTTCTTTCCGCGACGATGATGATAAATTCAATGCTTTCAAAGAAAAGTACGTCTTATACGCCAGTGACGAATTTTTCAACGTGTTTGATTTCCAGGTCTTGCGTGGGGCAGATGCGTCGGCATTGCAAGAACCTGGTAAAGTATTTTTGACGGAATCTACTGCAGCACGGTATTTTGGTGATGAAGATCCTTTGGGCAGGCTGATTCAAGTGGAAAAAGATGATGAGTTGGCAGAAGTGGTGGCCATTGTCAAGGATCCGCCTATTAACAGCAGTATCCCGTTTGATGTGTTGATTTCCTACGAGACTTTCAAAAAACGGTATCCCGGTATCTTCCGGCTGGATAACACGATGACGTGGGCTTGTAGTGTCTACGCCACTTTTGCTGATGATCATGATCATCCTACTTTGGAGGCTAAGCTCAATGAAGGACTTAAGAAATATGTTCCCGGAGAGGCGGAGAAGTATCAGTTCCACTTACAGCCATTGACGGAAATTCACACGGATGAGCGTTATGGCAACAATACACATTATGTGGTGCCAGGCCAGTTGGTGACTGGATTGATTCTGCTTGCACTGCTGCTACTGGGGACTGCTTGCCTCAATTTTGTGAACCTGTCTACTGCGCAGGCCATCAAGCGGTCCAAGGAAGTGGGTATCCGCAAAACCATTGGAGGGCATCGCAATCAGCTGGTGGCGCAGTTTATGATGGAGATATTGCTCATCGTATCTGTGGCAACGCTACTTGCTTTTACCCTGACGCAGCTGGTTCTTACCTCTGTCAACAGTTACCTGGCTACTTTGATTCCCTATAACCTTGCTTTCAATAGCAGTGTGTTGATCTTCGCCGGGGTGCTGATACTGGCTGTGACTTTCCTGGCTGGTTTCTATCCATCCATGATTCTGGCGGGGTACCATCCCATAGATGCAATTCGCAACTCGATCACCAGCAACCGACAATCCGGTAGTTTTCTGTTGAGAAAAGCGCTTATTACTGCTCAGTTTGTTTTTTCCATCCTATTGATTTCAGTGACGATTATCATCTCCGGTCAGATCAGCCACATCCGCACAATGGACATCGGTTTTGACCGGGAAGATATTGTACACATCAGTCCTGCTGCCAATGTTTCTGACAGCCAGGAGTTTCGTTCTTTCATGAAGGCCCTGAACGGTAAGAGTTATGTGAAAGATGTAACAGCTACCGCTGACACACCAATTGGTGGAGCAGGTTTTGGTTGGAACAGTGATTTTAAATTGCCCAACAAAGGTTATGAGGATGGGATGTCTGCTTCGGTCAGGTTTGTGGACGAGCGATTCATCGAAACTTACAGCATTGACCTGGCTGCCGGAGAGAATTTACGGGGACGGGCTATCAATGACAGTACTTTTCATACTTTGGTCAACAAGGAATTGCTGAGAAAACTAGGGGTTGCTGTAGAAGATGCCATCGGCTTGAAATTTCATTTCAATGGGAACCTTTATGGTACAGTAGTGGGTGTGACGGAGGATTTTAACACCTATTCTTTGAGAAATGAGATGCGTCCGGTAATTCTCGCGTACCGACCCACGTTCCTAAACGGTCTTTCTGTGAAACTGCAGGGACAAGATTTGAAAGACGTAGAACAGGACCTGAGAGCCACTTTCGAGCAGTTTTTCCCAGATCGATACTTTGATTATTTCCTGTTGGAGGATGAATTTGAGAAGGCTTATCAAATGGAAGACCTCATGCATAAGATCGTATCGGTCTTTACATTCCTTGCATTGATCATCAGTGTCATGGGGTTGTATGGATTGGTTTCCTTCATGACTGCGAGGTATTCAAAAATGATTGGCATCAGAAAGGTGTTTGGCGCATCAACAGCCTCCATCATGGGGATCTTTATGAAAGAATATCTCTGGATGCTGCTGATTGCTTTCTTCATCGCAACTCCCGCGGCTTACTTCGTAGGTAAGGAATTTATCTCAGGTTTTGCCTACCAGATATACATTGGCCCCTTGTATTTCCTGATCTCTTTACTGGTGATTGCAGCTGTATCATTACTCACAGTGGGACAGCAATCTTATCAAGCAGCCAGTAAAAACCCTGTTAACTCACTAAGACACGAATAAAAATGATCTACAACTACCTCAAACTCTCCTTCAGAAATATTCTGAAACACAGGTCTTTTTCGGCCATCAATATCGTGGGATTGGCCATCGGCATAGCGGCCTGTCTGCTATTGGCACAGTATGCCTACTTACAGCACAGCTATGATGATTTTCATGACAAAGCGGATCGCATTTACCGCCTGGAAAACAAACTTCTGGTAGAAGGTGGCGACAAAGGAGGTTCCATCAATATCGAATATGCCCTCACCAATGCCATCAGTGCAGAGTTACCCCAAATTGAGACCATGGTAAGGTTTGACAACATTGATTATGTCAATAACACCATGGTGTACAAGGGCCCCGAAGGTGTCACCTCTTACAACGAGTCCGGAGTATACATTACCGATCGGGAGGCTTTTGAATTATTCAACTTTGAGTTTGCCTACGGGAATGGCAGTCGGTTTGATGAGCCTGATAAAGCCGTGCTGAGTAGCGAGCTGGCTCAACGGTACTTTCCCGATGGCAATGCGTTGGGGAAGAAGATCACGCTCAGTGGTAACATCGGCTCTTTTGACTATGAGGTGGTAGGCGTGCTGAAGCCGCTTCCAGCCAATACTCATTTTGATTTTAACTTATTGCTGTCGTTTGATTCAGAGAAAAACTATGCAGGAGATGAAATCAGGACTGCTTTTTATACTTATGTGCTGCTACGGGAAGGAGTGGATGCTCAATCTATGATTCCTCAATTGGAGCGCGTTGGTAAAAACTACTATGCCTCTCAGTTGAGTGCTGCGGAAGGAGCGCTGTTTTTTGACATGCATCCTTTGTCAAAACTACAGTTATATTATCCGCAGTATCCGTCATTCAAAAAAGCAGGTGATTTGAAAACGGTCAATATTCTGGGAATCGTTGCCTTTATTATCCTGCTCATCGCGTGGTTCAACTATATCAATCTGTCAACTGTCAAAGCGATTGAACGGGCCAAGGAAATAGGCATTCGCAAAGTGCTTGGTTCCCAAAAGCAACACATTTTATGGCAATTTGTAGTGGAATCGTTGTTGATTAACCTGGTAGCTGCATTGATCGCATTTACCATTGTGCAAATCAGCATTCCTTTGATGAAGAATTACCTGGATTTTACAGTGACCTTCACCTGGGATGCTACTTTCTGGTTTCTGATTATATCCATGTTGTTAATCGGCTCACTGATCTCGGCATTGTATCCTGCCAGTATCATGATGGGTTTTAGTCCATTGAGTATTCTGAGTAAGAGAATTACCCTCAATCATGGAGGTGTTGGGTTTAGGAAAATCCTGGTGGTGACTCAGTTTGTCATTTCGGTGATGCTCATAGGTGCCACGATGACGGTTTATCGTCAGGTGAGTTTCATGACCGCTGCTGATCTGGGCATCAATATCCAGAACATACTCGTGTTGAAGTCGCCTCCCGGAGACCTCACTAACCAGGGAAATAACTTTTTTGAAGCGCTGGGCACTTTTAAGAATGAGTTGGAACGCAACAACCTGATTTCTACCATGACTTCTTCCAGTGCAGTGCCCGGCCGGCCGATTACCTGGGGAACTTCTATGAAGAGACTGGACCAAAGTGAGAAGGACCGAATCAACATGCTCCTGATAGCGGTGGGAGAACAATTTGATCAAACGTATGAATTGGAACTGCTGGCAGGAAGACTGCTGAAAAAAGGGGATAATCCATGGACAACCGGCGACGTAGTGATCAACCTGGAAGCATCCCGTCAGTTGGGCTTTGCCAACCCTGAAGATGCCATTGGCCACCGGGTGGATGCGCCGGGAACCGGTACACAAAGCCTGATCGTGCGTGGCGTGGTGGGTAACCATAATCACGAGTCGCTGCGAAGTGGGTACATGCCTATTACTTACATGCAAAGTATCTGGGCAAATTATTATTCCATTAAACTCAACATAGACGGGCAACTGTCGGACCACGAGCGTTTGGCACAAGTCAAAGCAGGCGTAGAACTGGTGAGCGATAAGTGGGAAGAGTTGTTTCCATTTGCCACCATGGAGTACTTCTTTCTGGATGAGGATTTTGACAATCAGTATAAAAATGATCGGCAGTTTGGGCTGATTTTTGGCCTTTTTGCTGGCCTGGCAATCATCATCGCCAGTCTGGGGTTATTAGGGCTTTCTTCGTTTGCTATTGCCCGCCGCACCAAGGAGATAGGAGTGAGGAAGGTCCTGGGTGCCTCAGATGCGCATGTCGTGAGGTTGTTGTCCAGGGAATATATCCTGCTCATTGTGGTGGCCAATTTCATTGCAGTACCGCTTGCATGGTATTTTCTGGGGCAGTGGCTGGACGGTTACCACTTCCGGATTGAGCTGGGATGGTGGCTGGCATTGATTCCAATGGCCATTGTATTGACAATTGCCATCGCGACGATCAGCATCAAGGTGGTGAAGGTAGCCGGAAGCAACCCGGTAGAGTCCCTGCGCTATGAATAGCGGCAGAAAAAGATCGCTTAAAGACAAAAGAGTCCGTTTAAGGAAGTGAAGCTGTATCTTGTTGGTATAAAGAGATATCTTGAGCAGATAAAGAATCAGTTGATGAAGAAGCATTTAGATATCTTTTTTCCTGAGTGGCAGGGGTATGGTGAGGACAATACCGTACAGCAAGGCGCACATGCACTAAAAAAGCATTTTGCTACGATAGACTTTGCAGAGGTGATGGTACCTGAGCACGAGGAGTTACCTATGGCACACAATATCATGGGCTATGAAGCCAACTTGCGGCACTTGAAGGCGGCGGTGGAGTTGCTTGCCAACAAGTCACCGTCTTCAACCTTCATGGTAGGAGGGACTTGTGCATCCGAGATTGCTCCCGTATCTTATTTGAACCAATATTACAGTGGTGATCTCGCAGTTTTGTGGTTTGATGCGCATGGAGACCTCAATTCGCCGGAATCCTCGCCCAGCAAGCATTTCCATGGGATGCCGCTCAGGACATTGCTTGGAGGAGGAGAGCAGGAGGTGAGTAATCTGATGTTTTCTCAATTGAAACCCGAACAGGTTTTTGTACTGGGAGGAAGAGATCTGGATCAACCGGAACAGGCTTATGTGGCCGAAGCAGGCTTGACCCTATTAACTCCCGAACAGCTAAAAGCTGTAGATTCACTGATTCAATCGATTCGGGATAGAGGCTTTAAGCACCTCTATGTACATGTGGACCTGGACGTTTTAGAGCCCACCGATTTCCCTCATATGTTATTACCAATCGACAATGGGGTGCTGGTGAGTCACCTGCAAGGCATTCTGGCCGCCCTGGCACAATCATTTGAAATTGTGGGTTCCAGCATTGTGGAATATGTGCCCAAAGACGAAAGTGGTCTAACAGCGCTTGATCAAATCCTTGCGCTTATTAGAAAGGAATAGTTACATCTGAAAATTCCCGCTGAATTATGGAAAAATAACATTGACCCATCGGTTCAATAGATCGGGGCCCTGTACCATGGGAGACCAGCGTGCACCTAATTCAAATGTTTCCTGCGTGTCCATGCTACGGGCTTCTCTATGCCTGTTGATAATGGCGATTTTCTGTTGTTTTTCCAGGTCTTTTTCCAGCTTCGGCAGGTCACTGAAGAGTTTACTTTCATCCGCCAATACGTCCTTGACTTTGATTGGACCAGGTTGACCCTCATTGATCCACTGTTCTGCCGCGCCCAACGTTTTGAAGTACTTGATCTTGAGATTTGGATAAACAAGTCGTAGTGTCGTGTAAATTGTTTTTCCATACAATTGACCTACAATAGACTGAGATTGGATCACAGCGACTTTCTTTACTTTATGCGCTACCGGTTTCGCATATTCTTTTATGAAATAGTTTTTGACCCATAGCCTGCTTTGCGTATCAAGACTGTGAATCTGCCTTCTGTCGATGATTACGTTCTCTATCAGGTCATTTCCTGCGAGTTCTGCAATGGATAATAGAATTGATTGATAGTCCTCAAAAGAGATGTCTCCTTTGAATACTCCAATGGCAGTTTTTTCATAATAATTGACATGAAGTCTGGTAGTAGGGAGTTTCAGTAGGGTCTTCATAGTGAATTGGCGTTAAGTAATGACTATATGAAATTACGATATCAAGACCTTACAGTTGGGGGCTTCTCGGTGAGTTGGGAGTTTTCGGCGGTCAATCAGTTGGTTTCAGGTGTGAGAGAGTGAACTGGAGTTTGGGTGTAAAAAGGTTTTACCGATAGATGAGATATTGATCGCCGGAATGATGCATTGGGCAAAGTGAAAAAAGTCATCCCACCGCGTGACCGCCCGGGATAACTCTTTGATTGTTCTATCTATTTAAAAAACTGAAACTAATACTATCACAATTGTTTTTGTATGAGACAAAGCTGATGCCCTAACTAAGGTTCATCATTGATCATGATGGATTATTGATGCGTGATGATAAATGGGGGAATGATTGACCTTTCCAGCATTTACTCATTATGAATCATGCATTGCCCATTGTTGCAGGGTTTTGTGAGCGTCATCATTCAGGGTCAGAAGCAGCCTATGATGAATTAAACGTGATAAAGTCTAATGCTTTTCGAGCTTTTCTACTTTTTCTTCCAGTGCTTTGATCTGTTTGTTTTGCTGGATCAGGTACAGAGTCAATTCCTCGATTTTTTGCAACAGTTTGGCATTCATTTCGCCCACATTGATTCCGTTTTTTATTACTTCCGCTTCACTGGGAATCTCAGGAAGGTGTTGATTGCCAGCGATAAATTCTTCTACTTCTTCCAGACGAGGCAGGTCGTAGTCTGGAGCAAATACGAAGTCTGCCCATCCGCCGGTTGGTTGACAAGTGATTTCTCTGGAAGCCATTGAGCCTTCTACCACAAACTGATGATTACCAAAGTTAGTCGTACCAATTCCTACCTGCCCGGTGTTGGCGACATGTAAATGAGTAGCATTGTAAGAGCCACTGCCGTTGATGGTAAGTCCTCTCGTGGCACTATTGTGTCGAATATTGGCTGCGGAATGTCCACGACGATGAAAAGCCAGTACTACATCTCCTGAATCATCATTTTCCAATTCAAAAGTATGCTGTCCTGTCCTCCAGGCGAGGTCTGAGGTAATGCCAATGTTGCCCACTACAGATCCGGTCCCTTTCACTTGCAGTTTCTCCTCGGGACTACTGGTTCCTATTCCTACATCTCCACGATGAGTTACCCGGAATACTTCAACACCTTCCGGCGCTATGTAAAAAGAAGGATATTGTCCATAATTGTCAGAAACCATTCCAAAATCCAGCGTTCTGTTTGGATAGTCAAAGCTTCGTCCCATCCTCAAAGTCCAGCGGTGAACTTCTGTGCCTACAGAGATACCGTCGTCACTCAAAAAAGTAGCCATCAATCCACTTTTGCCAGGTGTCCGCACATCGAGGAAAGTCAAGGGGTTGCTTGTGCCCAATCCAACAAATCCATTGCCCAAAATGGACATTCTGTTGGTTCCTCCTGTTTTGAAATTGATCGGGTTCGCCCCAAAATTAACCAGCTCAAGAGACAGGTCAGCGTCCTTCTGTATCAATCCACTGTAGTCATTTCCTGCAAAGTCACCGTTTGAGGCGTCGAAGAGCAACCCTGCATCACCTGTTCCTGATGCGCTCAGCATCGCAAAAGAACGTTTTGATCCAGAAGTCGATAACCTTAACTTATCTAAAGTGGGACCGCTTGAACCAATATGTAATGTACCCGTGGTTGTACTGTTACCGTTGGTGATCCATTGACCGAAAGAAGAGAGTGAAATGCACAGCAAAGATGCTGCTAGAAATAGCTTTTTCATTTACAGATTGTTATGATTTAGAACAAATATTTGTTGCAAAGATAGCGTACAATTTGACAAAGTCAAGGTCCTGTAGTTTCCGTTTTAGTGCTTCTGTTGACTGACCAACCTCTCGTTTGCAAGAAATTTAAGCCCTGCTACTTTTGCGGCTGATTAGGTGTTTTGATTAGCAAGGAATTGAGAGGTTCTTATTTTAAGTATCAGAATATCAGGTACTTATTTTGGTTTTGTCAGGAAGCGAATGCCCAGTCATTTACAATAAAAAATGGTTGTTGTACCCACTACTTTCTATGAGATAATTACCTCATGAAAAAAGTAGCTCAACTGTGTGATTTTTCTGTGACTCATAGAGAAGTACCTCAGTTAATCGGTACTTTTTGCCCAGGCTATCGGCAGGCTTTTAGTCGATTAGGCTACCTTATTTCAGTGGTATTACAGTGGTGTTTTTAATCCTGCTTTTTGATTGACCAGGGGTTAGGCCGCCCGAGAAAACTACTGGGTTTGTTCATTCAATATTTCAAGTGCCTTCATAACGACCGGATCGCTTTGTGATGCTAAGTCTTTTCTGGTGTTTTGTACGATAATATCAGGTGGGATACCTGTTCCCTCGTAAAGCTGTTGGTCAGGCGATAAGGTTCGACTATTGGACAAAGAACACCACCATTCGTTGGGCAGATTGAACTCATACATGAATGAAAATATACCTGCGGTATTGGTGCCAACCGATGTGACATGCGCCATTTGGTCCATCGCCATGACAAATACTTCACCAGCGCTGCCAACCCCTTCATTGGTCAGCAGTACGATGGGTTTTAAGAATTTTGACGTTGCATACACCTGATCCGGGTCTACATAATGACCTTTGAGGCTGTCAAATTCATCGTAAGCTCCGCCGGAAATCCTGCTTTGTGTGAATCTTCCCAAAATTTTCTTGTCAGTAAACCGGCCTGCTACTTCAAAAGAAAACTCAGGATAACCGCCTCTGTGTAGCCTTACATCAATGATGAGACCTTTTAGCTCTTCAAAATCTTCGAAGATGGTATTCAGGTCTTTCCTGATTTGAACCAGGTCTGGTCCGGTGTAGGATTCTCCGGTAGGGTCGGAGCGTAAAAACCGGAAGTAACCAAAATCCTCCGATTTGGTGAAGTGGAAGAGCTTTTCACCGTCAACTTCGAAACCGATAGAATCAACAACTCCAAAACGGTTGTTGGATAAGGTTTGATGAACCATTTGCCAGAACTCAGTTCGCAACGAGTCATTGTGAAACTCCTGATCGAAAGGCGATGGGTCACCATTTTCGTTGTAGTAATTGCTCCCATTCCCTTCAATGTGTATATGCCCGTCTTTCAGCGGCTTTGCCATCTCAGATAAGATCTGAAAAAGCTCATCATCAGTGGTTTCTGGTGTTACCTGACTACGATAACGCGAGTAAGTTTCTTTTCCAACTTCTCAGGTGGCTCACCAAAATACTTTGATCGCCAGAGAGAAATGGATTGCGTCATTTTTAAATAAGGTACCGATGCAGTTACTCATCCCTCAATATCTCAGTGGGGTTTACCCTGGCCAATTTTACACTTTCAAAGCTGAGGGCACTCAGTGTTAAGAGGGTCAGTGCCAGCGCTGGAAAAAGGAAAATCCAGGGTGTCAATTCAAACTGATAGCTGAAATTGGCTAACCACATGTCCATCAGATAGTGAGCCAGGGGAATACCGAGCACTGCGGCGATACCCACCTTCCGCATGAAGGAATGGTTGAATAATATCAAAACCTGCAATAGAGAGGCGCCTAGCACCTTTCTTACGCCCATTTCTTTTCTTCGCTGCATGGAGATGAAGATCGACAGGCCAAATAATCCCATGAAAGTGACCACAATGGATATACCTGCAAACGCCATGAACATTTGATGGAACAGTCGCTCCGTTTCATACAGTTCATTGAATCGCTGATCCAGGAAATAGTAATCAAAGGCCTGGTCTGGGTAAGTCTGGTTCCAGATATTTTCTATGTCGCTCAGGATATTGGAAAGTCCTGCCATGCTGTTTTGCTCCGTTCCGTTGAGATGTATGGATACAAAACCCATAAAAGGGTTAAAATGGAATACCTGAGGCTCTATTTCTGCACGTAGGGAGTTGTGATGATAATCGGCAACTACGGCCACCACTTCCAGTGTTTCTTCATTCTTTTGATTGGTGATTTTTTGATTCAATGCCTCTTGCGGATCTAAGAAACCAAGTGCTTTGGCTGCGCTTTCGTTGATGACTGCCAACTGCCGGTTTCTCTTAAAATTACCTCGTTGATAAGGTTTTCCTACCAGGATTTGGAGATCATAGCCATTGAAATACTCATAATCCGTACCAATGAGTCTCATTCGATGTTTTTCCTGGCCATCGTTAAGAATAAAGTCCGTAGGAGCACCACCCCACCATAGTGGTACAGTCGTAGAAGAGGTAACGTTCCTCGCATAGGCGCGACCGCGTACGTCAATTTTGAATTGAGAGAGCCTTTGGAGCTTGCCTTCCCAGCCATCTTTAGGGGCCTTCAAGATCACTGTTTGATCATTGTTGAAGCCCAGGTCCCGGTTTTGGATGTAATCCATTTGATGGTAGACGGTGCTCACGCCCACCAACATGATCAGCGAAACCACTAACTGGAAAACCACCAGCGAACTACGTAATCCATTGGTGATCTTTGATCCGCTGCTTTTTTGCTTCATCAGGCGGGATACAGATGTGCCGGAGACAGAAAAAGAAGGGATGATGATGGAAATGAATGAGCCACCAAATAACACCAAGAGAAACAGCAGATTGATAGGCGTTTTGAACTCAAATATGGGTAGTATCTGTCCGCCGGTGAGGTCATCGATGAAAGGGTAGCTAATTATCACCACAGCAAGTGCAGCCAAGGTGGCGAGTGAGTAGATGAGCAGTGCTTCGTATAGAAACTGCTTGATCAACAGCGTTTTACTGGACCCCAGGACTTTCCTCACCCCATATTCTTTTCCTCTGGTGAGGGCGTAGGCACCACTGAGGTTGGTATAATTGATCCAGGTGATCAATAGCAGGAAGATAGCTACCAGGATCAGCAGCACCTGACTGTCGCTCAGTTCTGTGAGGTCTTTGAAATTAACGAGTTCAAACGCTACCTGTTGATTCCCTGCTGAAAAAGCTTCCAGGTCATTGACCATAGTCGTCATTTTGGCCGACAAATGATCGGCATCTGTTGCATCTTTCAAGCGTACATAGCTTTTGAAATAGGGGTATGACCAATCCTGGTCGCTTACTTCATATTCCTTGCCGGTTAGTGATTGCAGACAATCGAAGCGAAAGGTAGAATTGCCCGGATAGTCTTTAAAGACTCCTTTTACTGTCAGTGCCTTTTTACCACCCCAGGGTTTTGTGATGGTCATGACCTGGTCCATGGGGTCTTCGTCCCCAAAGTATTTTTGCTTCATAGATGCTGAAATCACAATGGTATTGGGCGCTAACAATGCAGCATCGGGATTGCCGCTGATGAAGTGGAGGGTGAACATTTTCAGAAAGTCATTATCGACTTCCACAAGATTGTTCTCATTGTATTTTCGGTAACTTCCGTCGGGTTTCTTCACCGTGACCAACGTCTCGGCGGTAGTGATGTACCTGCTCATAGCCAGGACTTCGGGGAACTCACTTTTGGCCAGTGGCGCCATGCCATTGTAAGTGCTTTTGGTGTATTTATCCGAGACCGCATCAGAGTTGAGGGTCTGATGGATGGCGAATAATTGGTCTTGCTGCTCGTGAAAATCATCCATCGTCAGGAAGTAGCCGATGTATTTGGAAAGCAAAAATGCAGAAGCAATGCCTATGACCAAACCAAAAATATTAATAAGAGAAAGTGTTTTGTCAATTCGCAGCCTTCGCAGGGACGTTTTGAGAAAATGAAGGAACATAATTTGTGATGAGCATTTGATTTTATTCACAAGGTGCGGGAATTATTTGGGATTTCATAACCCGAGAGGAGAAATGTGTTGTGAATCGCTATCGAGTATTCAGATGCGGAGGAGTATCATCAATGTAGAAGTGCAGCAACTATTTGATGGCTACAGGGCTGTCTGTTTTACAGGTGTCCTTTAGTTGATAGGCAGGTATTTGGAAAAAAATTTACGGGAAAGTGATTTGTTGGTTAGTGCTTATCTGAAGTGTACTAAAGCCGAACTTTCCAGTCAGTTCCTTTTTCAACTAAATAGTCCCCGTTGATTTCAAAAAATCTTCCCCTGGCAAACCGATGAGGATCATCTTTGATGTCCATCAAATCAGGTCGGTCTGCAGTGAAGAGTCCGAACCGGATAAAGTTGATGCGAGCAGAGATTAGGGTTACTCCCTGATTAGGTCCGCCCAGCAAGGTATCATTTAGGTCATTATCCGATCCATCTTCTTCCCACCAGCACACAGTGCATATGTCAAAGCCACTTAAATCTTCCAGCGTTCGATAACCGCAGCAGGGGCATGCTTCCAGTAATGCAGGAGTGCCTTCGGTTATCCGATGGCCCGTTTGTTTTGTCAAATATTCATTGGTGTAGCCTCTGAAATCAAATCTGTGTTTGAAATAAAGCACCTCATCGTATTTGTTGCTTTCCAAATCGTTTGGAACCTCTTCAGATTGGATAGATTCTTTTACAGATTGAGTGAGTGTGTCCCATCCAGCTACCTCCGACCAATCACTGAGCCAGACAACAGTCAACTGATCAATTCGATCTTCCTTAGAATAATGGTCTATGCGGTTTAGGATATATTGATCCAGTACAGTTGATCGATTCATTTTGTTAATCAATAGAGGTGATCACGGTCGGTTAATTACTCCTGGTGCCGCCGGTGAAAACACGCGGCGACGGCGTCTTGAAGCGGTTACTAGTGGAAAATTCGTTGTATAAGCAATTGCCTGTAATATGGTCTAACTAGGTTGTTTCAGTTTCCAAAGAAACCGCACCGGAAGATATCATGTGTTGTTAAATACCTCCTCAAAAAAAGCTTTCATCCTATTCCATGAACGTTTATCGGCGGTTGCGTCATAAAACATTCCTTCTTTTTGCCGGTCGGCCTTTGGGTTGGTAAAGGCATGACCTACGTGGCCATACGCATCCAGCTCCCATTGCCCTCCTTTGGCTGTCAGCTCTTCAGTGAGGTTAAGTACGTCTTGTGGTGTGGCCAGTGGATCGTCCCATCCATGCTGGATAAGCACTGGTGTTTTAATCTTGACAGGAGAGGTTTGAGCAGGAGGGTCATAGACGCCATGAAAGCTCACTGCACCCGCAAATTGTTCTCCTGAACGGACCAGGTCCAGCACACATTTGCCTCCGAAGCAAAAACCAATAGCACCGATTTTGTGAACATCTCCCACGTGCAGTGCTTTGGCCGTGTTTAAGGCAGTCTGCATTCTCTGAAGGAGCAGCGAACGATCCGCATTGAGGTTGTTCATCAGCTGCATGGCTTCCTCCGGTCCACTTGCCCTGATCCCCTGACCATAGTAGTCGATGGCAAAGCCCACATAGCCCAACTCCGCCAGTGCAATGGCTTTGTCTACATCAAATTGCGCTTGTCCTCCATAGGCATGGGCAATCATGATGATGGGGGAAGAGGCGTTGGTTTCACTATCATAGGCAATTACGCCCTCATAAGACTGGGATTCATCCTGATAAATAATTGTTTCCGTAGCTATCATTGTCGCTGTATTTGTAAAGGCTTTGCCTGTATTAGTTTTGAAAGCCGCAGTAATATTATAAAAATCATATCTACGAACCAACAGTACACCTTATGATCAATCTCATGATGAGCTGATTAAATTAGGTACCTGTTAAAAACTGGAAAAAGGACCTGGGTTTACAGTAACAGTACTGTAACTACCTGACCATGAACTTCAGCTGCCGGACAGATATTTAGATAGAATTTTTCTTGAAAGTGACCTTTCGGGATTGGGGTATTCCCACTCTTCTATTTGCTGTTCAACCAATATACCTCTGATATCATCGAGGTCTTTTTTAGTCCACTTAAAAGTCCAGGTCATGCCCCTCATTTCAGTGAGTAGTTTTGATACCTGTTGCCCCCTCGTTCCTATGTAAGCATTGTAAATGATCAGTGAAGAATGACTTGGCTGTTCATCAAAAGCGAAAGCCAGGTTATGGTATTCAAACTCTTCAATCGCTATCTCCTGATCAATTCCGAAGTAGCTGGAGTTTTCCCTGTATTCCAATGTGAGCACCCGATCGTAGTGATTGAAGAAAACCTTTGTAGGCGAGGGGCTATCTATGGTGAATATGATCAGGGCAGGAAATACTGATATTAGGGCGATTCCCCAAAACCAATAGTTTACAATGGGCTTTTCCTCGTCATCGATGTCGTAGTTTTCATAATCCCCAGCTTCGCTACCCGCTTCATCGTCATATACTTCATAGTATTCGTCCTCATCATCATATTCCGTGTTTCCGTCATTAAAGGAAATTGTGACAAAGAAGAATGAAAGCATGGATAGCAGGAAAATCAATATTTCCCGGATCCATCGCTTTGCTGTAAAGACGTTTTTGTATTGAGACATTGTTTATCGGTATGGTTTGATTGGTTTCTATTTAAATGAACGTTGCAATATAGGTCAAATACTGTTTTTTTCTGATTGGCAGGATCAGATAGTCTGTTATTGTCCTGTGGAATACTCATACCATTGATTAACAATCAAGTAATGATTCCGCTCATCAAATTGTCATCCCTTTTAAGGTGGATCGCCGCTATTTTAGAAGAGTTGAAATCAGTGTTTTGAGACGATGTTCCTTGTTTGTGAGGCAAACCTATGAGTAATGCTGATTGAAGAACTAACCTATATAAATGGATAACATGAAGAAACTACTTTTTTATACCTTGCTGTTGGCTGCCATGCTGGTGTTTTCACCGTCGGCCGACGCACAGCGGAAAAAGCGCGGTAAGCAGCCGACTACTACATCCACTACGCAGGACAGCGGCCCGATGAATTCCGGGACTTTTGCGGGCATCAAATTCCGTTCCATCGGTCCGGCATTCATGGGTGGCCGTATTGCTGATATCGCCATCCATCCGGATAATGAAAATGTGTGGTATGTGGCCGTGGGTTCCGGTGGTGTGTGGAAGACTACCAATGCCGGCGTGACCTGGAAGCCTTTGTTTGACAGTCAGGCAGTGTACTCTACTGGTTGTATCACCATCGATCCCAATAATCCGCATGTGATCTGGGTAGGAACTGGTGAAAATGTAGGCGGTCGCCACGTGAGCTTCGGCGACGGTATTTACAAAAGTGAAGACGACGGCGCTACCTGGAAAAACATGGGCCTGCAAGATTCCGAACATATCTCTAAAATCATCATTCACCCGGACAACTCTGAAGTGATGTGGGTCGCCGTGCAGGGACCTCTGTGGAGCAAAGGCGGTGAGCGTGGTTTGTACAAGTCTACCGACGGCGGTGAGACCTGGAAGAAGACGTTGGGAGACAGCGAATGGACCGGGGTAACCGATTTGGTAATTGACCCAAGAAACCCAGACCTACTCTATGCCGCTACCTGGCAACGTCACAGGACGGTGGCTGCCTACATGGGTGGAGGCCCCAAAACGGGATTGCATCGCAGTACGGATGGTGGCGAGACCTGGGAGCAGTTGAGCAAAGGACTGCCTTCTTCCAACATGGGTAAAATCGGTTTGGCCATTTCGCCTCAGCAACCCGATATTTTATATGCTGCCATCGAGCTGGACAGGAGAACAGGTGGCGTATTCAAGTCTGAAAACAGGGGTGCCTCATGGAAAAAAGTGAGTAGCACCGTTTCAGGGGCTACCGGACCGCATTATTATCAGGAGTTATATGCTTCTCCGCATCAGTTTGATAAGTTGTATCTGATGGATGTCCGTATCCAGATATCAGAAGATGGCGGTAAGACTTTCAAACAGATGAACGAGCAATACAAACACTCAGACAACCACGCCATTGCTTTCAAGCCTTCAGATCCAGACTATGTATTGATTGGTACAGATGGAGGTATTTATGAGTCATTTGACGGTGAGCGCAACTGGCGATTTATCAATAATTTCCCAATTGCCCAATATTATAAGGTAGCGGTAGATGATGCAGCGCCTTTCTACAATATTTACGGTGGTACACAAGATACCAATACACACGGCGGACCTTCGCGTACAGATAACCAAAGTGGGATCACTAATGGTGACTGGTACATTACGGTATTTGCCGATGGCCATCAGCCTGCTACCGAGCCCGGTAATCCCAACATTGTTTACTCGGAGTGGCAGCAGGGAAATCTGGTACGTACCGATAGAACAACCGGTGAGATCGTCTACATTCAGCCGCAGCCGGAAGAAGGGGAGGACTATGAGCGTTTCAATTGGGATGCGCCCATTCTGGTGAGCCCGCACGACCCAAAAAGATTGTATTTTGCGTCGCAGCGCGTGTGGCGTTCAGATAACAGAGGAGATAACTGGAGAACCATCTCCGAAGACCTTACCAGAGATCAGGAGCGTTTTGCCTTGCCGATTATGGGAAGCGTGCAAAGCATCGACAATCCCTGGGATGTGCTCGCTATGTCCAATTACAATACGATTACTTCCCTGGCAGAGTCGCCACAGCAGGAAGGGCTACTCTATGCAGGAACGGACGATGGCATTATCCAGGTAACGGACGATGGCGGGCAGAGCTGGCGCAGGATAGAGGCAGGTTCACTACCGGGCGTACCTTCCACCGCTTTTGTCAACGACATCAAAGCCGACCTCAACGATGCAGGTACGGTATACGTCGCATTGGACAATCACAAATATGGCGACTACAAGCCTTATCTATTGAAGAGTACAGACAAAGGCAGAACATGGCGTTCGCTGACCACCGGCTTGCCTGACAAGTTGTTATTATGGAGAATTGTACAGGATCATGAGCAGTCGAACTTGTTGTTCCTGGCTTCAGAATTTGGTATTTATTTCTCGGTCAATGGCGGTAACAGCTGGGTGAAGTTTACGGGCGGCCTGCCTACTATTTCATTCAGAGACCTGGCGATTCAGCGACGTGAAAATGATCTGGTCGGTGCTTCCTTCGGTAGAAGTTTCTACGTGCTGGATGACTACAGCTTCCTGAGAGAAGTGTCTAACGAAAAACTGAATCAGGAAGGTGCTTTGTTTGCAACACGTGATGCATGGTGGTACATTCCACGCCCCGTTGTAGGCTTTAGTGAAAAAGGTAACATGGGTGCCAATTACTACACCGCCAAAAATCCGGATTTTGGCGCTACGTTCACCTATTACCTCAAAGAAGATCTGAAGACCGATCAGCAGGTGAGAAAAGAAGCTGAAAAAGAAAGTCTGAAAGCTGGAAAGAAGGTTGGTTTCCCTGGTTGGGAGACAATGACCGCAGAAGCAGGACAGCAGGCCCCTATGATCTGGCTGACTGTGAGAGATGGACAAGGAAATGTGGTGAGAAGATTGAATGGCGCTACCACCAAGGGCATGCACCGCCTGGCCTGGGACCTCAGGTTACCGGCTACCAATTCTATTGCCCTCAGGAACATTCCTGCAGATGTTAATAGCGGCAGTGGTGTAATGGTCGCACCTGGAACTTATACAGTGACCTTGTCAAAGCAGGTCGATGGAAAAGTAGAGCAACTGGATGATCCTGTGTCTTTCGAAGTAGTGCCGTTGAGAAAAGGCGTATTGACAGGCAAATCACCACAGCAGGTAGCGGAGTTCTGGAACTCCATCAACGAATTCAACAAGAAGGCGACTGCGCTGAGGTCTGAAATGCGCAATGGAATGAACCGACTGAGGGCCATGAAAGTAGCACTTGGCAGGTCACAGTCGATGCCCGGGAACCTCGACGAGCAACTTTTTGAATTGGCGCAAGCCCTGAGAAAACACAATGAACGATTGAATGGCGATCCTGTGAAGCAGCAGGTGGGTGAGAAGCAACGTCCTGGCATCGGTAACCGCATCGGTGCGGCAACCAATGGTACATTCTACTCTACTTACGGGCCTACCCCAACGCATGAGCGCAGTATGGAAATTGCTGACAAAGAGTTCAACGATATCCTTCAGCAGGTGACGAAGATTCTGGGTTCGGATATTCCTGCTTTGGAACGCGCTTTACAAGCAGCAGGGGCACCATGGGTAGAAGGTCAGTCTACGCCGATTGGTACGGAGCAGTAAACGACATTTTTCAAAGGTCTGAGTAGTCCTCAGTTCCAGAAATAAGAAGAGTGGTAGTGGTGTGATTCATACACGGCTACCACTTTTTTGTTTAATGCTATCAAATAAACCTGATGATTTATGCCATGGAAGAGATGGCGCATTTTATTAAGACTCATTCTTAATACTAACCTATGGATAAAGAAACCAACCGAGTCACCTATGGATTACTATTCTCAAATGAGGAAATGAGGCTAAGAAATCGTGTTCCGGCAGGGCTTTTTGAGGCCGAACAGTTTTGTGCAAATAAACCTAATTTCTAATTTGAAAAATATGTGAATGAATCGAGAAGTTTATGATTTTCTGATGACATAGGGATAATGAAAAACCGGCTTTTCAAAGGGTAAAGTTAATCCAAGGATCAAACTTGATTAAATATGGGATAACGGTAGGGTAGTAACTATACGGTAATTATCGTAACTAAACCCTATTACATAATACTCATGAAAAACCTATTGAAATTTGGTTTGCTTTCGCTTGCTATGATTTGCTTCATGGCGGCATGTGATGATGATTCAGGTTCACCTGAACCCAACGACACATTCAGTGCCATTTCCGGTACTGCTTCCTATTCCGGTCCTGTGAATACTACCGTGACAATTCCTGTTACTGTAAGGGCACAGGGTCTTACTTCGTTGACGGCCAATGGCACTGCCATTAACTTCAGCAGCGACATCGAACAAACGGTCTCTTTTGATTTTACCGTTCCTCAAACTGCTACGGTAGGTCAGGAATTCACGGTGAAATTTATCGCTACTACTCCTGATCAAACAGATGAGTATGATGTGATTGTGAAAGCGGCCGGTCAGATTTCTGATGTGCCTGCTTTCTTTACTGTAGATCCTGCTTTCAGCGACATTACCATTACCAACCTGCTTACTTCAGAAGATCAGCTGAATGCTTCTCCTGAATTTGTGTATGGTTCCATGGCGGATGGTGCCGGTTTACTGGCTAATACTGATGGATCATTCACTTTGATCAACAACATAGAGGCGGACTTCTCTGTTGCGAGAATCATCCTTGATGAAGACCTGAAGCCTTTCTCAGGTGAGTACATTCTGAATTCAGTGGGTACAGGCTTTACTGCACAGTGTTCTGGTTCATTGATTACGGTGGAAGAGCACGGTTTTGGTCCTTTGTACCTTTCTGGTGGTGAGTGGACATTCAGTGGTAACTCACTGTACTCTCCTGGTGTATTCAGATTGGATCCTGCTGCTTCTGCTGCCAACGCTGCTTCTCCTGACAAAATCACTGCGATGGGTGAGTGGATTACTGAAAACGCAGTAGCCATCGGGCAAAATGCTTACGCTGATAAGACCGTGGTTTTCATCGGCGATGATGACTCTAACAATGAAGTTCCGGAAGGACACCTTGGTATGTACGTAGGTAACAAAGGCGACCTTGATGGTGGTGCAATCTACGGACTCAAAGTGACTACTGCTGGCATCGACTGGGAAGTAGACATGGAAGAAGGTGTAGAGTATGACGCTGAGTTTGTAGAACTAAGTGAAAGAGGCCTGGTTGAGTTGAATACGGAGTGTTTGACTAAAGGTGTGATGGGCTTCTCAAGAGTGGAGGACATTGACTGGAGAAGAGGCTCTGCGGCCAATGAAAGAGAGGTATACTTTGCTGTAACTGGTAGAGAAAGAGATGCCCTGGCTGGAAGAGGTACATTTGCAGGTAGAATTTACCGCGTTGTACTGGATGAAAACGATCCTACGGCTCCGGCGAAAATCACTTGTATCCTGGATGGTGACAAAGTAGGTGGTATCGCTGAAGGATTCCACAGCCCTGATAACGTATTGGTGACTGAAAACTATGTATACATCCAGGAAGATCCTAATGGTATCTCTGGTAAAACAGGTTTTGCCAAATTGTATCAGTACGATCTTAACAGCAAGACGATGAAAACGGTTTTGGAATGCGACCAGACCACCGCTGCGGCTGAAGGATATGGTCCTGATACCAGAACATGGGAAATCACTGGTATGATCGATGTTTCTGATGTGACTGGTATGGATGAAACATTCCTGATGATCACTCAGAACCACGGATGGGAGCCAGCTGACGGAAGTGCATTTACTGATCCTAACGCAGTGGCTGATGTGGCTAACTCAAGAAAAGAAGGTAGTATGTTATTCCTTGTACAAGGATTGGCCAGATAATTTTAGATGAAAGTATTATTCAATAATGGCAAGGCTTATCTTTTGATAGGCCTTGTTTTCTTGCTTCAGTGCGCTCCTGTGAAGGAGAATCCATCCACAAATCCATTTGAACAAATCAAATCGTCCTACCTGAGCAAACTACGGTCGATTGATCAGCACATGGATGCCCTTGCAGAAGGTCGGGACTACCAGCAAAACCTGGCCAGGGCACGTAAGCTTTTCAAGCAGATAGAGCCTGTGATGGCTTATGTGAACAACCCCGATTTCCAAACCCTCAATCGCCCGAATATCCTGGGTGTCAAAGAAGAAGACCTGACTGATATCAAAATATTCCCTTCCTACGGTTTTCAGGTATTGGAAGAAGAGATTTATGCAGACCAGCCTGATAGTGCGGTCGTTAAAAACAACGCCATATTCATCAAGAGTCGGGTCGCCTTTCTCCAAAGAAGCACCGACTTCTCACACTTAAAAGATTATCATTTCCTGTGGATGATCCGTCGTGAGATGATCAGGATCGCTACCACGGGAATCACCGGCTTTGATTCTCCTGTGCTGGCCAATTCCCTGGCTGAAAGCAGCTGGGCTTATGAAGAGGTCAGGAACTTTATTCAATTGTATCATGAGCAATTTCAAGATCGGGATCTTTATCAGCAATGGTTGGCTGAGTTGGATGAAACGATCCAGGACCTCCAGGCCGATTTTGATACATTTGATCGTTATCAGTTTATCAAAAAGCACACAGACAAGCAGTTGGCGTTGTGGAATGAGACCGTAACTGATTGGAAAGTGGAGTTTCCGCTCACTTTTGCCATTAACAATGATATTTCAAGCCTTTTTGCCTCCAATGTATTCAACCCGGTTCATTTTGCAGATCAATATGCGGTGGCTGGGTTAGATGAAAAAGTAACGCTTGGCAGGAAGTTGTTCAACGATCCTAGTCTTTCTGCTGATGGTAAGATGAGTTGCGCCACTTGTCATGAAAAGAAAAAAGCGTTTACCGATGGACTGGCACTTTCAATGAATCAAAAACGAAATAGTCCCACTTTGACTTACGCAGGCCTGCAGCAAGCGTTTTTCTATGACAATCGCGCCGGAAGCCTGGAAGGGCAAATTGTTTCTGTAGTGGAGAACGAAACAGAATTTCACTCCAATTTGGAGGCGTTTGAGCAAGTGGTGAATCAAAACCCTGAATATAAGGCGGAGTTCGACTCTTTGTACAAAGACGGTGTTTCCAATTACAACATTCGCAATGCCATCGCCAACTACATTCGGTCACTGGCGCCATTCAACTCTAAGTTTGACAGAAATATGAGGGGAGAAGAGTCCACCCTGACTAGTCTGGAAGTGAAGGGCTTTAATTTATTCATGGGCAAAGCAGCCTGTGCTACCTGTCACTTTCCTCCGGTTTTCAATGGCACGGTTCCCCCTGAGTTTACAGAAACGGAGATGGAGTTGATCGGTACGCCTGAGACGGCGGAGAACCTGGCGGTAGATAACGACCCTGGTGCGTTCAGCCTTTTCAATACCGAGCAGAGAAGGTTTTTCTTTAAAACTCCCACTGTGAGAAATGCCGCAATGACCGCACCCTACATGCACAATGGTGTCTATGAGACCATGGAGCAGGTAATGGACTTCTACAACAACGGAGGAGGAGCTGGAATGGGCTTTGATTTGCCCTATCAGACACTACCGTTCGATTCACTGGGACTGGAGCAGGATGAACAGCAGGCGATCATTGCGTTTATGAAGACGCTGACGGATGAGCCGACTGATTAACAAGTCTACTCGTAGAGCGTAACTCATGGCAGTTTTTTCGGGGTGTTAGGAAGCCCGGAAGAACTGCCATTTTTGAAGGCTTTGGTAAAAAAACGGTTTGGGCCTCGCAAGTCACAAGGCCCGTCAGTTAAATTTTAGGTACTTCGGGAAAATCAACTGGGATTTTGGTGAAGTTATGTAGGTAATTGCTGATGATCTTATCACCGATAATCATCATGATATCGATCACATTGGCCTTGGTGTAGCCTGCTGCAAATAATGCGGCTGATGCATCACTTGAAGGATTACCTCTGTTGACGGCTGTCTCTTTTACAAATTTTGCCAGCGCATTGAATTTGCTATCGAAAGAAATGTCCGCTCTGCGAATTTCCAGAATTTGCTCGGCACTGAACCCATTCATGCCGGCGATGACCGTATGTGCGGGCAGGCAATAGTCACATTCGTTTACCTGGCTGACGACCAAATTGATGATTTCCCGCTCTTTTGCCGATAGGCTGCTCTTACGGTTTTGCAGCGCCAAATAGTCTCCGAGTGCTGTTTCGTTCAGGGCGAACGTTGCGTACAAGTTGGGTACTGTGCCAAAAGACTTTTGCATCTGGTCAAAGATTTCCTGGTTATTTGGAGAGACCTGGTCTCTGGTTGGCACTTCAAATGTTACTTTTTCTATCGTTGTCATTTTGTATAAATTTCACGTGTTCTTCGTCGTTATTGACAATACAAAGTTGCGGTGAATGGACACGGATAAAAATGAACTATGACAGGATATCACCTTGAACTGGGACAAGAAAAAATCTTGAACCACTTCAAGATTTCTTGATGGGGCGGGCGCGTATTTTACTCAAAAACTCTGCTGAAATACCTAAATATGAGGCGATTACATATTGCGGTACCCGGTTGACAATGTGAGGGTATTTTTCAGCATATTCCAGATAACGCGCTTCGGAGTTTTTGCCAATACTGGAAATAATCCGGTTTCTGGAGTTGGCAAAAGCCTTTTCTGTTAGCCAACGAAAGTACTGGGCCAGGCCATGAATTTCAGCGCATAGCCTTTCAATATCTTCATACCGCAGTTGAAAAATGATGGAGTCCTCCAGCGCCTCGGCAAAATGAGTGGCCGGCTCCTGATTGATCAGGCTTTTGAAGTCTGCAAAAAAGTAATCTTCTACACCAATGCTTACCGTATGTTCCTTACCATGTTCATCCAGGTGGAACACCCGTACGGCCCCTTTGACGATGTAATTCCTATGCTCACATACAAAACCTGGCTGTATGATGAATTGCCTTTTTTTGACGCGTGTGGTTTTGATGATGGATGTAAACAGTTCTTTCTCTCTGTCGGACAATTCCACATAGCGTGCGATGTTATTCAAGATAGGACTGTACTTTTCCATTGAGCGGGGTTTTGGATTCTCAGTAGTTTCACGGAGTAATCTAAAACGAACCAGGTTACTTTTCAATGATCGAGGACTTATTTAGTGACCCATCAGGCTCACTTTTTTCGCTCTAACAGGATTCTCCTTCTTTCGATTTGGAATATCATCTTGTCATCTACTGCGATTGGCTTTCCATGAACATCTTCAAATTCAACATACAGATTTTTCTGATCAATGACCTGAACAATCCGAAATTGCTCCAAATATTGCTTCTATAATGAACATCCTGACAGACTTAAAATACTAAGCTCTCAGCGCCCCTATGGCCACAAGAATCATAAACCACTGGATGAAAAACAGGACCAGTGTGGCCAGGG
>ERZ1740068.174-NODE-174-length-39524-cov-8.398895_pt1 | contig 39524 bp, 27 predicted proteins | sample MGYA00581735_ERZ1740068 | MGnify/ENA primary metagenome ERZ1740068 (study PRJEB43018, sample SAMN04849740) | marine metagenome | isolation source: floating plastic debris | place: Pacific Ocean | collected 2008-08-30 | study: EMG produced TPA metagenomics assembly...
AATGGCGATACTACTTTACCCGTAGTTTGCTGGGCCAGTTGTGATCCATGCATGGGTACCTCAGTACCGGTTAACGTTACTTTCCGGGTAGACCTTAGCAATGAAAAAGTGTGTACACCTCCAGATTCGGTGCACGTTGCCGGTTCGTTTAATGGATGGCCAAGTCCTGGTATGAAATTGGCCGATCCAGACAATGATGACATTTATGAAGTCACTATGTCGTTGATGAGTAACACCTTCTACGAGTACAAATTTCAGAACATGAATGGCGGTAGTGCCAAGTGGGAAGGCGTAGCCAACCGTACCTTTACGATTGGTGGCACCAACGATACTACTCTGGCATTGGTGTGCTTTGACCAGACTGGTCCCTGTGGCCCTCCACCTCCTGCGGCAGCCAATGTTACTTTCAGTGTGGATATGAACAGTGAAGTACCCGGGGATACCATTTGGTTGATTGGTTCTTTTACTGATCCTCAATGGCAGGATGGTCGTGTACCCATGACTTTGAGTTCTACTACTGGTGTATTTGAAACCACCCAAAACATTTGCCCTGAAACCTTCCAGTACAAGTACGTGAATGGTGATCCTTCAGTAACTTCCAACGAAGAATTTGATGGGGATACTGCGGTACCCTGTGCGGTACCCAACGGCTTGGGTGGCTGGAACCGGGAAGTAACCCGGATGTCATCCAACGATACCATTCTGCCTACCTACATCTTTAGCAGCTGTGACATTAGCACGGTTTCCGTAGAGGAGCTTCGGGCTGGGGTGAACTTTAGAGTATTTCCCAACCCAATGAAAGACGAGGCCATCATTGAGTTCGAAGAATATGGCGACTACGAAATCAGCATGTTTGACATTAGTGGAAAAGTTGTGCTTCAGCCTACCCGGGTCAATAGCGATCGATACACTCTTTCAGGTACAAATTTTGAATCAGGTGTTTACTTCCTTGAGGTCCGGAAAGCCGACGGCGAAGCGAGCTATACCAGGTTAATCGTTGAGTAACTAAATACACACATCAGCTCACAACACGATTTGTGATTTCTGAAAGAATTGAAGGGGCGCCCGTTGGGGTGCCCTTTTTTTTCGCAGCTTAGGAAAAAGAAGGGCATCAAATGGTTTGCATGAACTCGCCCAAGTTGGTTTCGCTGGGAAGTTCCAATTTCTTCCGAAGCCGGTAGCGGCTAATTTCTACCCCGCGAACCGAGATGTTCATGAGTGGGGCAATTTCCTTGGTAGAAAGGTTCATGCGCAGGTAGGCACACATCCGAATGTCTTTGGGTGTCAGGTTCGAGTGTTTTTGTTTCAGGCGCTCTAGAAAATCAACGTGTACCCGGTCAAAGTACAGTTCAAATTGCTCCCAATCCTGATCGAGTTGTGAATCGGCATTGATCATTTTGATCACTTGTTGCAACACTTTTTGGACACTTGGGCTGGTGCTGTTGTTTTCGGCCTTGATGAGCTCTTCCCGAATTTTATTTAGCATCTCGCCCTTCTGTACCAGGTGCATGGTAGAAGAAGCCAATTCTTTGGTTTGGTGCACCATTTCAGTTTGCAATTGATCGTTGCGCAGCTTCATCAATTCCCGTTCGGTTTGTTCCATTTCTATGGAATGCTCCTGGTCTTTTTGGCGCAAGGTTTTTTCTTGGTCGGAGCGCAAACGCGCTTTTTCGCGCTCGTATTTTTTTCTTGGAATGAGAATAGATCCTGAAAACAACGACAAAAATAGAAGGCAATAGATCAGGTAGGCCCAACCGGTGCGGTACCATGGTGGTTTGAGTCTGAACTGGTACTGTTGCACTTTGCTTTCCGTTCCGTGTATATCGCGTGCTTTTACTTCAAACGTGTAGGTTCCGGTTGGGATATTCGTGTATTCCACTTTCGAACGGTCCGTCCACTCCGACCATCTTTCCCCTTCCCCAATAAGCCGATAGGAATAGTGAATCTTGTCTCGGTGGGCAAAGGCAGTAGCTGAAAACTCAAACACCAGGTTGTTTTGCCCGCTTTGCAATACTGGAATTTGGCTTTCCGGTTGGTTGATTTGCAATCCATTACGATCGCCAAAAGCCCCTGAAAAGAGCGTAGAGTTTTCTTGTCCAAGTAGCTTTATGCTGCGCAGCACCACCTTGATCTCCGATTTCGAAAGCCCTACTGCCATTGGGTTAAAGTGTACGAACCCAATCTCTGTACCTATGAAAACATTCCGTTGATCAAGGGGATAAATAAATTCAAAACCACCGACTAAAAAGCCTTCTAACTGGGGAAAAACTAATTTTTTAATCTCCTTTTTTAACCCTTTGTCCGTAATCTTCAGCACGCCTACTTCATCGCCAACGACAAACCAAATGTTGCCATCCTTGTCTTTTAGCAAACGCTTGGTTTGCCGGTCTTCTCCCAAAAATGCGTTCAACTCCTGATGCAGTTCAAAACGATCCTGCTCTGGATTATAGCTGTAAATTCCGCGCTCGGCGGTGAACACCAACTCCTCTCCCAGGGTAAACACATGAATCAACAAATCGGAAGGAAAACCGTGTTGCGCATTGTACAGCTTTGCCGATTGAATTCGGCTTAAGTCAGGTGATAGCTCTATGCGGTAGGCGCCCCGGTAGGGATGCGATACCCATAAGGCCCCATCTGCGTCTTCGGTTACAAAGCGGCAAGATTCTTCCAAACCTTCCAATTGTCGTACAAATTCCCACTGCCCTGAAGCGCTTTTTTGATACAACGCCAAGCCTTTGTAATGCCCTTCTACGGCATAATCCGGACGCGATTTCAGGGGCTTCAATTTCCAGGAACCGGGCCCTGGTGAAAGCTTTTGAATTCCTTGCACCTCTGCTTCAAACAGCCCGTCGTTGTGAGCCAACAGGAGTTTGCCCGGTAGCCCAGAGGGTTGCACCCCCCACACCTGTCCTTCACTGCCAGGCACAATTCGAAACCGATCGAGGTCGAAGGGGTTGTAATGGGCTTGCCAGTTAGAAACATACAGGCCATTGTTGGTACCAAAGAAAAGGTTGGAATCCTCCAACCATGCGGAATAGGCCGTACCCGTTAGTTCATTGTCAGGGTAGAGGTGTGTGAGCGGGGAGGCAATTTCAATGTAATCGATTCCATTGTCGAGCCCCAACCACAGGTTTTGACTGCGGTCTTGGAAAAGACTGAGTACATTGTTGTTTTGTAGTCCGGTACTTTTAGAAATCAACTGCTCGGGCAATCCCGAAGCATCGATAATGAGCACACCGCCCTTGGAAGTGCCCAGTGCCACCTGGTCACCCTTCAATAGCGTAGCGCAGTAAAGCCGATTTTCGGCTAAAAATTCATCGAATTCAGTCTTCCAAGGTAACACCTCCTCACCGTTGAAGCGAAAAATACCATTCTTCAATGTGGTGATTAATAGCCCCTTTTCTTGAGAAAGCATGGCGGTAACTTCCTTTCCTGCCAACTGTTCTCCACCCGGAACTAATGCCCAACCAGAGGGCGTTTTTACCTTTAGGCCTGCTCCATCTACAGAAGCATACAGGGTGCCTTGGTTTTGTGCCAATCGCATGAACGACTGACTATCATCCACGGTAAGCTGCTCTCCGTGGAGTTGAAAAAGCTTTTGAGAAGTGAGGAAAATTACCTCTTCTTCCAGTGTCAGAATTTGCCAAACATCGTCGAAGTTCCGATGGTTTTCAGGAACTAAATGTCCCAAAGGTTGAAAGACAAGGCTTCCTGTGCTATCGGGGTGGAAGAAACCAAGTTCACCCTGCCCGCCCGCAAAAATCCGCCCTTGATCGTCAATGGCAAGCGACCGACAAATGGTGCGATTCCGAAGCGGAAACAAAGCCCAATTTTGACCGTCGAATTCTAAAAGACCATCATTGTTAGCAATGTAAATTACTCCGCGTTGGTCCTGTACCATCGCCCAATTTTGCGGACCCGCATTGTATTCGGAATTCCGGTGGTTAAGAATGTCGGGAATCCCTATGTTGATGCTGGGCATCGACTGCCCAAAACACCTTGATGCGATGCAAAAAACCAACAGCAAGGGTAGTGCCCTTCTAATTTCTCGCAGCGATACCTGAAATGGTGTGTTTGAGAAAGTCGGTAGGAGCATGTTTAAAAGGATTCTATGCAAGTGGAAAATGCTAACTGCTTGATTAAGTGAGATTAAAAATAGAACCTTTCAGGCATTTAGAAGGCGAAAATACAGGAATGATGTAGTAATGATGTAGTATTTGATGCAGTGGCGTGAGGTGGTGATGTAGAATGAAATTAGCGTCCATGTTACACTTAGGCTATACTTGTTCTTTGAGTTGTGAGCTTCTTATCCACTATCATTTAATCACCCAACTTTCATAACAACACGGCACATATATGAAACAAGCTTTACCTTCTTTATTGTTTTTCTTCGCTTGCATGGGCTTTGCTAATGGGCAAATCGTTTATGAAGATTTTAATCAAAATAGAATTGCTGATTATTTCTTCACCAGTGGTTCCTTCATTGAGTATGAAGCCAATCCTGCGACATCGACCGCAAACAACAGTCCGACGGTGGCACGTTATGTGCGCAACCCCGCCGAAACTTTCGATGTGATCGTGATGGACATGGGAAACATGCAAGACTTGACCGATTACATCAACGGTACCAAACAAATTTCTATTGACGTCTATAGCCCTGCTCCTGGTATCACTGTTCAAGTGACGTTAGAAGATACCAATACCGCTGAGCCGGGCAATTTCCCTGTTGGCCGTCACAGCATCTATTTGGGAACCACTACTCAAACCAATGCTTGGGAAAACATGACCCTGACCTTTGATCAGCAACCCGATGCTTCGGTAGCCAATACCGCCGTAGAGCGGTTCGTCTTGCTCTTCAATCCAGGCACCATGACTGACGACACTTACTATTTTGATAATGTCAATGGTCCTGAACTTCAAAACGATCCTTGTGCCGGAGCTGCTACCGATCAGTTCATCTTTCAGGATATGGAGTGTCAACAAAATGTTGACATTACCTTTAAGCACGGTGCTAAAAGTCGTGTGCGCAATCCAGACGCTTCGGGCGACAACACTTCTGATTGGGTGTATAAGTACGATCGCAACTCGGGAGAATTGGATGATGTAGTGGTGGGTGATTTCGCTGGTGGTGCACTCGACCTTTCCATCAACAACGAAATTCAACTGCAGATTTACGATTCTGATGCGCCATCTGTTGTGACAGTCGCTTTTCAGGATGCGGGAGGCAATGACATTTTGGTCGCCCAAGATTCCACTGGTAACAGCAACATTTGGGAAACCTTGCGCTACGATCTTTCTTCCATCTCCGGAAGTACGAATGTGACCAATTTTGTGATCCTTTATAAGCCTGGTACTAACTCGTTCGCCACGGCACATTTTGACAATTTCAAAGCTGTAGAGCCGGCACCCATCAGCGTAGCTGAAAGCGGTGCATGGAGTAATACTTTGAAATTATGGCCCAATCCTACTACAGGTCAGGCAAATATCGAGTTCACCCTCAACCAGGCTGAGGTGTTGACCTTTCAAGTGCTTGACATCACTGGTAAAACCGTGATGCAGTGGACGGAAACCGTTGCTACGGCAGGTGAACAGCAAGTGCAATTCACTACCGAGAGCTTACCAGCAGGTGTTTACTTGATGTCAGTTCAGGGCGAGTCAACTGTACAAAGCCTTCGTTTTTACCACTTGGGTCAGTAAGTTATTCTGACGGGTATTCTTTACTTTCTGCTACCACCTTTTGGTAGACAGCAGGTATTCTTATGTCTTACAATCCCTCGACATTATGTTCAGTAAAATCGAAACTTGGGACATCCTAATCATTGCGGCCTACTTTGGCATTGTCTTTTTGATTGCCATTTGGGTGACGTTGCAGGAGCGCAAAAAGAAAGAGGCTTCGGAAGAAGGTTATTTCCTGGGTGGGCGCAATATTGGTTGGTTTGTTATTGGAGCCTCGCTTTTCGCATCCAACATCGGATCGGAGCACTTGGTAGGGCTTGCTGGGGCTGGTGCTCGTGGCGACATGGCCTCCGCGCAATTTGAAATCCTTGCTGCCCTTATCCTTTTGGTGCTGGGTTGGATATTCGTTCCTTTCTACCTCAAGAGTGGTGTTTTCACCATGCCCGAGTTTTTGGAGAAACGCTACAACTCCTCCGCCCGAACCTTCCTGTCGGTGATTTCGATCATCGCTTATGTATTAACAAAAATTTCGGTTACCATCTTTGCCGGTGCACTGGTGTTTGAAACCATGCTCGAAGTGCCGTTTTGGAGCGGAGCAACCATTGTGGTGGTTGCCACGGGTATCTACACCATTTTCGGAGGCTTAAAAGCCGTGATCTACACCGATATGATGCAAATGTTTGTCTTGGTGGGTGGCGCTTTGGCCTTGACCTACTTTGGATTGCAAGGCTTGGCAGTTGGAATTATTGGAACAGAAGAAGCTGGCGGTTGGGACGGCGTACGTGCTGCCATTGATGCACTGGCTCCTGAACGTGCGGACAACTATTTCAGCCTTTGGCGGGATTTCTCTGATCGGGAATACCCCTGGACCGGAATTCTGTTTGGTGCCCCAATCTTGGGGGTTTGGTACTGGTGTACCGATCAATTCATCGTGCAACGGGTCCTTTCTGCCAAAGACGAAAGCAATGCACGCAAAGGCACCATTTTCGGCGGTTTTCTAAAAATGCTTCCCCTTTTCCTGTTTGTTATACCAGGTTTGATCGCCTTTGCGCTTACCCAAAACAATCCGGATTTACTGATGAATACTGCTGGCGAAATTGAATACGATGCGGCATTGCCGGCTCTGGTGATGAATTACCTACCCGTAGGTTTCAAAGGCCTTATGGTCGCCAGTTTGCTAGCGGCCCTAATGAGTTCGCTTTCTTCAGTCTTCAACTCGTGTAGTACCCTTTTTACCATCGACTTTTACCAGCGCTACCGGCCCAAAGCTTCGGGCAAAGAGCTGGTGCGGGTTGGACAGATCGCCACCGTGGTATTGGTGGTTATTGGTCTTGCCTGGATTCCGCTTATGAAGACCCTGACCCAGGGAGAAGGAATATTCAAGTACCTACAAAGTGTACAGGCCTATATTTCTCCGCCCATTGCTGCGGTGTTTATGTTGGGCCTCTTTTTCAAACGCATCAACTCTTTTGGTGCCCTTACTTCTCTTTGGACAGGTTTTGTCTTAGGTGTTAGCCGCCTGGTGATGGAATACATCACCAGTGGGTATGAAGAAGGTACAGCCGTTTGGAACATCTCTCCCGACTCTTGGTTTGCCACCTATGTAGAGGTCAACTTCTTGCATTTTGCGATCTTCCTGTTCGTAGTGTGTTCGGTGGTGATGTTTGCTGCGAGTATGAGCCGACCGGCACCAGCACCTGAATCACTCAAAAATGTCACCTATGAACCTTCTGGACGAAAATTTACCTTCTCTACCGATGTGCTTACCACCGGAGTGCTGGTGGTGATTGTAATTGTCATTTGGTTCATTTTCAGTCCGTTAGGGATTGCTTAATATCAGGCATATGCAAATTGATCGACAAATAACCAAGTTGCTGTTGATGGGCTTGCTGGTACTGGGAGGAGCCGCGCCAACCCTGGCGGCCTCTATCGGGGAGCCAGACAGCACGGCTTCGGTACCGCCAGGAGATACTGCGAAAGCGGTAGCACCTACCAAGGCGAAAATTGTGATGAAGAAGCTACTTCCACCCATAGAATCGGTGCTGAAGCGGCCTTCAGTACCACCGTTGCCCAAAAAAATCCTTCAAAATGTAACGGTTGGAGGCTATTTTAGGGCCCACGGCTACAACCGAAAGCTCCGGGATGCTTTTCCGGTGATTCCTTCAAATGAGTTTGCCAGTGCGCCTCCCTACGTATTAGGAGTGGGAGATGTTTACCGCGATCCACCGTTGATGTTGCTCACCGTAGGCGCCCGGCCCAATAGCCGGACCTACGTAGGAATGGATTTTTCTTACGGCTCTTTCTTCACCGGAGACATTGACTCGCCAAGGCCGTTGGCCCTCAACCTTGGGATCAACCTTACGGGTAGCATCCGTACGGAGCACGGCAAGTTCGGTGTGCAGGCCGGGGGCATCAATTGGACCCGTTTAAGTGACCTCACTTTAGGGGCACCCGAAATCAGGCGCTACAGTTTGTACGAGCGTTCTCCCTGGGACGGAAACATTCACTCTACCGATAGAGCGCAAGGCTATTTCGATAATGGAGCAGTAGCTCAAGACAATCGCTTTGGACAGCAAGCTTTCAAAGGCATCATTTTCGATGGCAGTGAATTGCCGCAAGATTTTTCATTTCGGGTGCTGTACGGGAAAACTGCGGTAAACGGAAATCTGACGGACTCCTTGCCGAATTATGCTTACGGCGGTACCCTCCGTAAGAACTTTGGTAAAAACGAGATTTCCTACAATACGATCAACTACGTCAATTTCATTGATAGCTTGGGCAAAGAGCAAGCGGGAATCAACATCCACACCCTGGCATACAATTGGAAATGGAAAGGCATTCAATTTTACGGAGAGATGGGAATGGGCCGGCAGTTTGCCAGCGATTCCGCCCGGGACGATTGGGGTGAAGCCATTGTATTCAAGATAAAGACACCTAAGAAACTAACCTATTTGCCTTTTGAGTTGGGTTTGTTTCAAATCAGTCCTGATTTTCGAAACTTCTTCGGGGCCTTTCAGTCTTCCGGAACTTCGCTCGAAGCGGCCACCGCACAGGTGGCCCCTAGTGGCATCGCCAATGGTACGGCGGCCAGCTTTGGTGGTTCCATTGCCGATGTGGGGCAGCTCACCAATAACCGCCGGGGTTTCTACCTCAACACCGAATGGGAAATCGGAGACTTTAAGATCAACGTAGGCAACATGGTGGCTACTGAGATGGAGATTCAGGGCAACCGAATGGCCTTTGGGCACAAGCTCAATGCACTGCCCTTGTCGCGATTGGTGACCTTCTCCAACAATGTGGGTCCTTATGGCAGGTGGACTTCGTTTTTTCGGGGATACTTTGAAGAGATTGCCATTACCGATGTGGATACCCTTACCGGGATGCCTACTCAGCGCAACACCTTCAACATGTTGCAAGCGCAGCTCATGCAGCGCTTTACCATTCGCCAGCGGCCACTTTACGTGTTCTACATTGGGTCTTTTGGCTCAGCACAAAGCGATTTTTCTGCCATCCCGATCTTTTCAGACGAGGCCTACCTGCGGGCGCACTACCACGAATTTGATGCTTTTTACGAGCTCAATTCTTGGCTAACTCCGGTGTTGACCCTTGGCTTGGAGCGTATTCGAGGCAACGAAAACACCAACCGGGGCGACAACGTGGACGGCATTTTGGGCAGTCTCGAAAACGATCCGCTCAACCAAACTTCTACGTTGATGGGCTTTGGTCTGGACATGATTTTGTCCAATTCTACCGGCCTTTTTATCCGGCACCGTCGGTTCACCCAAAGTGGCGACAGCTTTATCCAGGACGATATCCAGGGGCATGAAACCACTGTTGAATTAAAAATATTCTTCTAACCAGCATCGCTGTACCATGATCAGATATTCCTTTTTGTTTGTAACCCTTGTGCTGAGTTGGACCCTCGCGGGAGAACTTTGGGCGCAAGAAGAGAAAAAAGTCACTTTTGGAGGAGCCGGTCGTTTTTGGATGGAAAACAATTCCATCGACGGCGATGCTCTGGAAGGAGATACCACCACCGCTACCCGCGAAATGGGTGGCTATGCATTGTTCGATTTGGGCATCACCATTCGACCGGGTAAAAACGCAGAAATTGTAGCGATCACCCGTTTCAATTCGGAACTCGATGGCTTTTGGGGAGCGGGCATCACCACCGACATTCGGCAGTTGACCGCCCGGGGGCTCATCAAAGAAAAAGTGCGGTACAAAGTCGGTGACCTCAATACCGCTTTCACCCCGTACACCATGTACAATTTCAGGCCCGAATTGCGGGTAAACGAAGCCAGCATCTTCCGCAACTTTGAGGAGATCATCAATTACGAAAACTTCTACCAGGATTCCACGTGGCGCCAGCAAGGAGCCGAGTTCGATTTTGCGCTCGCTTTTCCCAAAGGCATCAAAGAACTGAGCTTTCGGGGCTTGATTGCCAAAAACCGACAAACCGATTTCTTCTTTCGGCCCGACCGCATCTTTGGAGCCGCCCAAGTAGGCATCAACCAAGGAACCTATGGTCGGGTAGACCTCACTTACGTCAACTTGTTTGAGTTGGCCCCTTCGGCCATGTTTTCCGATGCTACCTCCATGAATCAGGTGATGTCGGCCCGCTACGATATGGGCATGGACAAGGAAAATTCTTACCTCGGCATTGTTGGAGAGGCCGGCCTTTCCGGTGTGATGTACGAAAACCAAGCCGCCACCGAAACCATTGAAGACCTCGAAGACTCCTTTTTGGAAGTAGGACTGCGGGGTAAGCTGAAAAAATCGGGTTTGATGGGAACGCTCTCCTTTGTAGATGTAGGCCCTGAGTTTCGGAGTGCTGCCGCTCAAACCCGTCGGTTAGACGTTACCGCACCGTCGGGCGCGTTCACGCGCATTGGCAACGAAGAGCGGGTGCGGCCCATGAGCATGGGTGACATCATTACCGACCGCAATGTGTATTCCCGCACTTTTGGTCCCTTGTTGGGCAACTTTTTGCCCTACTTGGAAAATGTACAGCCCTTTGGAGCTGCTACTCCCAACCGTCGTGGAATTACCCTCAACGTGCAATACGATGGAGATTCAGCTGGTATTTTCGGAGCCTTTGTCAATACCGCTTTGCTGAGTGAAATACGGGGGCAGGGAACTACCGAGCTTCGGGATTTTACCAAAGTGTGGGGAGGGGTTACCGCGCGGCTCCACCGCATTTATGGCGGCAAGCAAAAACTCATTTTTACCGCCGGTGCCTCTTACCAAAGCACTGCGCGCGATGGGGTAGAAGGAGTAGACGCTGTAGACCTGAGCACCACTTTTGTAGAAAGTGGCCTGGAATACGAGGTGTTCTCCGGAATGGACCTTTTGGGCGGAGTAAAATTTCTCTCTTCCGAAGGAAACGAATTCCTCAATCAGCGCGATGCTTTTGATGCCACCACTTTCTACAACCAGTATTCGGTAGACCTTACCGAAACCTTCTTCGCTGGTGGTTTTCGCTATAATTTCAACGAAACGGTTTTCCTCACCCTGCAAGGACACTTCAGTACCATTGAGGACAACCTTACCCAACGCAATTCTTTTGACCTCAACCGCGTGTTGATTGTCTACAATATGTTCTTCTAAGGCCCAAAAAGATGAAAAAGTATCTGTTAAAACTTAGTTCTGCAATGTTGCTGGCCTTAGCGCTGGTGCTGGCCGGATGTAGCCACGATGACGATCTCGAAGGACCTGAACTGGTGGACCTGTTTGGAGAATTTGAAATTTTGCAACCCCTAACGGTCAGCCGCACCACAGTGGATTTTTCAGCCGGTGAAACGGTTGAATTTCGGGCCCTGCTAAGCATTCGCACCCCGTGGGAAATGCGTATTGAAGGCCTCACATCGGGCGCGCTCAAAGTGTTTGAAAGCAACGAAAAAGACATCAGCGGAGACATTGCCAACTGGAACGGCTCCATCACGTTTGCGCCCAGTTTTCAAATGGGCGAACAGGCCGTGGCCACCATTCGTTTCACCAACTATCCCGATTCGCTGGTGAGCGATACCATTACCATTACAGGAGCACGACCGGTACCGACGGGTGGTGTGTTGATCAGCGATTTCGAGGATCCGAATCAGGCGTTTAACGTCTTTTCTGAAGCCCAGTTTGAAGAATCCATCAACGGAATTGCCAGCACCCTGCCGGCGGCCTTTGGGTCCAATTATCACTACATGAAAGGCACCGACAACAATGGAAGTGTGTTTGTGTGTGGGCTGGGGGTTTCCGCACAATCTGCTACCGGAGAGGTGCACTATCCCTTCACAACCTCTAATGAAAACCGCGTGTATTTCAACGCTTTCATTTATGGAGAAGGGGCGCAGTTTACTAACATGGTGATCGACTTTCAGGAGGACGATAACCTGGATGGCACTTATGTGCCGGCCGAAGAGGGAACTTACAATTACACGATAAAGGTCGATTGGGTTGGATGGAAACTGGTGAGTTTCCCACTGAGTGAAACGCAACTCTCCACCAATGGCGGCCTTGGCAACATTGATGCCAACGGTCGAAAAGAAGTAGACCGGATCATCAACATTCAGTTCATTTTACTTTCTGAAGGCGGTCAAAACGCCGAGCCGGTAGGCTATGGAATTGACTATGCGGTATTTACCGAAGGTCAACCCTTTCAACCTTAAACCAACGAGACAATGAAAAAACGAGGGTTCAATAAAAAGCGCTGGTTGGGTAGCGGTCTCTTGTTGGGGATGGTGGCTGGACTGGTCGGTTGTGGGGTTCAAATGGTTTCCCTTACCCTGGAAGACCCCCGGGCGGTGGCTTTAGAGCAAAACCCATTCTTAGGCTTCGACTCTGGTCGTATCTATGCAGACGCCACAGGTGACGAAGTATGGGGCATTGAGTCAGACGATTGTAAGAAGGTCGCTTTCTCGCCCGAAAAAACCTTCAAAGGAAGCAATGCCATTCAATTAGATTGGGACAAAACGTCCTGCGATTGGGTGGGTATGGGCATTGGCTGGAACGGTTGGGCGGCCAAAGACCTGTCCAATGTGATGGCCACCGGAGCCATTCAATTTTACGTGCGTTCCATCAACGGAGAAACCCACGTTCCTGTCATGGTATTCTTGTTGGAAGACTATGGTGAAAAGCGCACAGCGAGTGCTTTAAGGGCGAAGTATCTGGAAGCTTACCCCATCAACGAAGATTGGAAAAAGGTGCAAATTCCGCTCGCTTCATTTCCCTACCAAAAAGATGGTGTTGACCTTACCAACATCAAGCAATTGGTGATCGAACTACAGGGCAATGGCGAAGTGATCATCGATGAGTTAGAAATTGTGCCTTACAAAGAAAATGCGCGGACGCTGAAGACAGCGAAGCCGAGCATTACACCGGTGGGTAATCTGCCGATTGTTCTTTTTGAGGATAAGTTGTCCAACGCGTGGGGCTTGGAAAAAAACGAGTGCCGCGACTTCAACTATTCTACTGCTGAGAAAAGCAGTGGCCAGCAAAGCCTGCGCCTGTCCTGGACCGAACCGGCGTGTAAGTGGATGCCGTTTGGTTTCAGCTGGAACAGCTGGCTGGGTGTGGATTTTACCAATATTCCCGCAGGAGCGCACCTCGAATGCAAGGTAAAAGTAGTGGAAGGCAAAGCCTCAGGCTTGCAGATTGGTTTTCAGGACTACGATTTTCGGCAAGCCTTGGTGCGCTTGGAAGACCGTTATTTCGAAAGTGGCCGGCCTTCTAACGCCTGGCAGAAGGTGCGTATTCCGATTGCTGATTTCGACTTTGCCGGCAAGGGAATAAACGCAGCTAACATCAAAAATTTCTATGCTACTGCAAGCGGTAGTGGAACTTTATTCATGGACGAAATCCGGTTGACCCAATAGCGGTGAACTGGCGATAAATATCTTTTTCATGACCCAGAACGGTAAAACTCAGCCCACAGCGATGTTGGTATTGATTGCGCTCTTCGCGGCCCTCTTGGTAGGATGTAGCCCTAAGGCTGATCAAACCAGTGAAAAAGCATCACCCGAAGCAAAACCATCAGATATCGACCAACAGGTAGATGCGCTGATGGCCAAGATGACCCTCGAAGACAAAGTAGGGGAAATGACACAGCTCACGATCGACATGCTTTGCGTAGGTGAGCCGTATCAGCTGGAAAGTCCACACCGCATCGACCCGGACAAGATGCGCAAGGCATTGGTGGAGTATAAAGTTGGTTCGATTCTCAATGTGGGCGGGCATGCCTACACCCGAGAAAAATGGTACGAGTTGATGACGGCCATTCAAAAAACCGCCATGGAAGAAAAGTCGACGGGTATTCCGGTTTTGTATGGAATTGATGCCATTCATGGAGCGAACTATACCCAGGGAGCGACCCTCTTTCCGCAGCAAATTGGTTTGGCGGCCACCTGGAACCCGGAACTGGCCAAAGAAATGGGCCGCATCACCGCCTATGAAACCCGGGCTTCGGCCATTCCATGGACCTTTTCGCCCGTGATGGATTTGGGCCGCGACCCGCGTTGGCCACGGATGTGGGAAACGTTTGGAGAAGATGTACACCTTGGAACCGAAATGGGCATTGCTTTGATGCAAGGTTACCAAGGCGATGATATTGGCGATCCGGAGCACGTAGCGGCTTGCCTCAAGCATTTTTTGGGCTATTCGGTAACCCTTACCGGAAAAGACCGGACGCAGGCTTGGGTGCCCGAGCGGATGTTGCGGGAAATTCATTTGCCTGCTTTTGCCAAAGCCATTGAAGCCGGTGCTGCCACCTTGATGATCAATTCAGGAGAAATGAATGGTATTCCAGTACACATTAACCCTAAAATCCTCACCGAAATTTTGCGAAACGAGTTGGGTTTTGAAGGCCTTGCGGTAACCGACTGGGAAGACATCCGCTACCTTTTTTCGCGGCACCGGGTAGCCACCGATTACAAAGAGGCGATCAAGATGGCCATCAATGCCGGGGTAGACATGAGCATGGTGCCCACCGATCTGGAGTTTCCTGTGCTGTTGAAAGAACTGGTGGAAGAAGGTGCCGTGCCAATGGCGCGCATCGACGAATCGGTCCGCCGGATCTTGAAATTGAAATTCAAGCTCAACCTGTTTGAGCAGCCTTTTTATGAAGCCGACCGCTATCCGGATTTTGCTTCGGAAAAGCACGCAATGGCTAGTATGGAAGCCGCTTTGGAGAGCATCACTCTGATGAAAAATGCAAATGGGATTTTGCCCCTCAAAGCCGGCAGTAAGGTATTGGTTACCGGGCCCACTTCGCAGTCCCTCAACTGCCTTAACGGAGGTTGGACCCACACCTGGCAAGGCGTGGAGACCCAATACAACACCCCTGAAAAACTCACCATCTTCGAAGCGCTGCAAGCCAGGTTGGGAACGGCTGAGGTAGAATATGTCGAGGGGGCTTCCACCACCGAATTGAACAACCTGGATCAGGCAGTGGTGGCCGCCCAAAAATCGGATGTGGCCATTGTTTGCCTTGGCGAAACACCCTATACCGAGATTCCTGGTGATGTAGACAACCTCAACCTCCCCAATGCACAAATCGAATTGGTGGAGGCCATTGCGGCTACTGGCACTCCGGTAGTGCTGGTGTTGGTGCAAGGTCGTCCACGGGTAATCAGCGCCATCGAAGGGTTAGCGGATGGTATTGTCAACGCTTACTTACCGGGCAACGAAGGTGGCCCGGCTTTGGCCGAAATTTTAGTAGGAGTGGCAAATCCGAGCGGCAAACTGCCCTTTACTTACCCGCGCTATTCTGCAAGCTTACTTACCTACGATCACAAAGGAACCGATCAAATCAACCGTGATTTTAGCTACACGGCGTTCAATCCACAGTTTGCCTTTGGCCATGGTTTGAGCTACACCGAATTCAGCTACAGCAATTTGAAGCTTGATCAATCTGAATTGAGCGAAGGTGGAAGCCTCACCGTTTCGGTAATGGTGGAGAATATTGGCGATCGTAGAGGAAAAGAGGTCGTACAGCTGTACGTCACCGACAAGGTGGCGAGTATTACTCCTCCGGTAGAGCGCTTGCGCGCCTTCCGAAAAATTACCCTCGATCCGGGCCAATCTCAAACCGTTTCGTTTACCCTCACGGCTCAAGACCTCGCCTTTGTGGGCTGGGATCAAAAAATGGTGACCGAACCCGGCGATTTCGAGCTTCGGATAAATGAACTGAAGGAAAGCTTTGTTTACAAATCAGCTGCTGCCGCTCCCGGCAAGAACTAACATCTACCCGACGACAATACCTACCCGAATGAAACTTTTAAAACGAACCTTAATGCTCCTGGTCCTGCTTTTGGGTTTGGGCCTGCAATGCGAAACCAGCATTGCGCAGTGCAACATCCTGATGTGGCAAGACGAGTTTGATGGCAACAGCCTCGACCTGACCAAATGGAGCTACCAAACCGGTGACGGATGCCCCGACCTCTGCGGTTGGGGAAACAACGAGTTGCAGCACTATACCGACCGGAACGATAATGTTAGTGTAGCCAACGGTATGTTGACCATCACTGCTCTGCAAGAATCTTTTATGGGCTCGGACTACACTTCTGGCCGCATCCGAACCATCGGTAAAGGAGAATGGACCGGCGGCCGCATCGAGGCACGGATGAAACTGCCCACCGGTCAGGGGCTCTGGCCCGCTTTCTGGATGTTGCCGACCGATTCTTATTACGGTGGATGGCCTCTAAGCGGGGAAATCGATATCATGGAAATTCGCGGTCACGAAGACAACATTCAGCATGGAACCATCCATTTTGGACCCCTCTTTCCAGCCAATGCATTTTCTGGCACGACTTACACCTTGCCTTCGGGCTCTTTTTCCACTGCATTCCACGATTTTGCTTTGGAGTGGGAAAAAGATGAACTGCGCTGGTATGTTGATGGAGCGTTGTTTGCGACCAAAAAGCCCAACAGTCTGTCGGGCAACCCCTGGCGTTTCGATCGGGATTTTCACCTTTTGCTAAACGTTGCGGTCGGTGGCTGGTTTCCCGGGAACCCCGATCCAAGCACGCAGTTTCCTCAAACCATGGAAGTGGATTGGGTACGGGTGTATCAAAACCTTCAAGACGTTTTCATCACCGGCAAAGAGCGATTGCCAGCCAATTCTACCAGTCAAATCTACAGTGTGCCCGCTTTTCCGAATGCGACCTACACCTGGACTGCCCCTTCGGGAGCGACCATTGTAAGTGGCCAAGGCACCCGCGAAGTAGTGGTCGATTGGGGAGGCGTTTCCGGCAGCATGCAAGTAGAGATCGACAATGGAGGATGCAACGCTGTGCTCGATCTTCCGGTAGAAATTTTACCCCTGGTTTGCAAAAACACCATTTTGAATTTCGAAACTGTCAACCATGTGTATTGGACGGGCGGTGATGGAGTATACACCGAAAATGTCGTCAATCCCGGTTCCAACAGTGTGAACGCTTCCACTTCAGTGGCCAGTTACGAGCGCAACCCTGCGGTGCAATACAGCACCTTGATTTATTCCATTGATTTGGTAGGCAATTCCGACCGTTTTATCAACGGTAAATTGGCGTTTGAACTGGATGTGTATACCGATGCTTCGGTTGGCACTGAAATATTGGTTCAGCTTGAAGACAACATCGAAGCCTACAACCCCTATCCTTCGGGCCGGCACAGTGTTTACCAGGCATTCACCAGCGTTCAGAACGAATGGGAAACTATGCGCTTCAATTTCACCATGCAGCCCGATGGCAGTTTGTCTGACGAAGACATCAACCAACTGTTGTTTTTGTTCCATCCCAACTCCAATTCGGGCACCACCTTTTGGTTCGATAATTTGCGCATTGTGGACACGGATTGTGCAGGTGTGGGTTTGGACGAGATTCTGAATACGCAAGCTGTAAGCGCTTTTCCCAACCCCTTTGTCAGCGAAATTCAGCTGAATTTCAACGGTTTAGAAGCAGTGAACCTGCAACTTTTTACGGCTACTGGCCAATTGGTGAAAAGCATGGACAATGTGCAGCCGTCCCAGTCGATCCCTACCCACGACCTACCAGCTGGGGTTTACATTTTGCATTACGAATCGGCTACTGAAAATGGCCAGATGAAACTCATTAAATACGAATAAGCCATGATTTTGAACCTTCGTTCTTTACTACTCTCGTTGGGAAATCTGCTTGTGGTGATCCTTCTGCTGGCTCCTGAATCTACTTTTGGGCAAAAAATGCAAGCGGTGAAAGTGGAAGTACGCCAGGTGAACGGCAACTATCAGCTGTTTCGCGGAGGCGCACCCTATTACATCAAAGGTGCAGGAGGCCACACTCGCATGGACCGCACCAAGGCGGCTGGTGGCAACTCTGTACGCACTTGGAGTCCCGATAATGCCAAATCTATTTTGGATGAGGCCCACTCCCACGGGCTGACGGTAATGATGGGCCTTTGGATGGGAGTTGAGCGTCAAGGTTTTGATTACAACGATGAATGGGCGGTGCAAGATCAATTGAAGTATTTCACCAAGGTGGTGCGCGAACTGAAAGACCATCCGGCGTTGTTGCTGTGGGGCATTGGCAATGAGTGCGACCTGTTTTATACCAATTACAACGTGTGGGATGCCACCAACGACATTGCCGCAATGATCCACCGCGAAGATCCGAACCACCCTACCTGTGCCGTAACCGCAGGTATAGATGTGGCCGAAGTACAAATGATCATGGAGCGGGCTCCGGAGATCGACATTCTGGGCATCAACACCTATGGGGATTTGGAAGCCTTGTCGCGCAATGTTCGTCGGTTTGGCTGGAAAAAATCGTACATCGTAACCGAGTGGGGTCCGAACGGACATTGGGAAGTGGCCAAAACATCGTTTGGCACTCCCATTGAACAAACCAGCAGCGAAAAGTCGCAATCCTATTTGAGCCGCTATCAGAATTGCATTTACAACGATCAGGAAAAGTGCATCGGTTCCTACGTGTTCCACTGGGGCAACAAGCAGGAAACCACCCCCACCTGGTATGGTGTGTTTTTGGCCTCCGGTGAAGAAACCGAGGCCATAGACATCATGGAATTTGTTTGGTCGGGCAAATACCCGGACAATCGTTCTCCGCAGCTGAAATCTTTTGAGGTGGAAGGCATTCCCTACCCCAAGCACGTGGAAGTAAAAGGCGGTAATGTCGTGGAAGCCAAAGTAGAAATCCACGACCCGGAAGGCGATGCTATCCAATACGTTTGGGAAGTGCTCCCGGAGAGTACCGATATCAAATCGGGAGGAGACAAAGAAGAGAAACCCGAACCGGTGAAAGGATTGTTCATTAAGAACAAAGACGGAATTTTAACTTTTAAAGCACCTCGTAGAAAAGGACCCTACCGCTTGTTTATCTACGCCTACGACGGCAACGGACATGCGGCAACCGCCAATTTCCCATTTCTGGTGAACTGATGAGTAGTGAGAAGATCAGTACCGCTTGCTGAAGTGTAGTCTTTGCAACGCGCAATTGCTTAACCCAAGCGAACCAACAGGTTTTAGTTTGGGTTTTGCTTTTCTTAGACGGTCAACTGTTGAAGGAGGATCACTTATCCTCATCAAAGTTCAAAACTCAGCGTAGTGAGGCTGTATCCCGAAACACAGCCAAAGCCACCTTCCACATTAGAGAACACTTGAACTGGTTGGGCAAACGGATTGCCTTCAGTTTGTTTGTAGAGTTCGAACGACCTTCTGTAATTATAGCCAGCTTCGTTGGTGGAGTACAACTCTATCTCGAAAGGTAGATTGTCATCTTCGGGATCAAAAAAGAAAAAGGGCACGGTTATTTTAAACGTGTAATTCTCCCCATCGAACAGCACGTCCCGAAAAGGTCCCCAGGAAGCACTGCCATCATCATCTCCCGAGAGTTCAAAGGCCGGGTCGTTGGTGGTGATGAAATAATAATTGAAATCAGGTCTTGTAGAGTCTCTTCTTCTCCGAAGGCGGAGCAGGTAATAATTGTCTCCGGGAGCATCTTGAATGGTGACGGTTACTTCCAGACTTTCCTCAAAACCGACCGACTGGCTACGGCCACTTGCTGAAACAATGGTCGAAGGTCCCGGCACTGAGCTGCTGGCCGAAATCGAATTGAATCCTGGTGCACTGGCCTCTATCCGATAGGTACTGCCTACCACCGGGCGCTCATTGCCGGTGTAATAGCCTTCTCCAGCGTGTGTTAAGGTTTCTATCAGGGAGCCGCCGGCATCCAACACCCGCACGGTGCCGTTCTCTATATTTTCCAGGTCTCCTTCTGCCAGTACACTCAGGCTTTGGCTCAGGTGTACCGTGTAGGTGGTATCGGGACTAACCCAGGAGTTGGCGACCAATTTTGGTGCTTTCACTTCCGCATCGATGGGAATTACTTTTTCGCAACTCCATCCCAGGCCCACCATAAGGGCCGCTGCAAACAGGCGTATCGTTGTGTTTTTCATGGCGCTTAAAATTTAAACTGGTAACTGAAGGAGGGAAGAATTGGAAACAAGCTGATTTGCGTAAGCTCCCGGCTGCCGTTGGAGTTTTGAGCGAAATACAAGTAAAAAGGGTTTTGGCGGCTGTAAACATTGTAGAGTCCGAAGCTCCAGGTGCGCTGGCCCCAACGCGTATCCTTGTGAAGGTTCACACCGAGGTCTAAGCGGTGGTAAGAAGGCATGCGGTAATTGTTGCGCTCCTGAATGTGTTCTACCTCGCCTCCCCATTCGCTGGGGTCGTTGCCCAAAAAGGTAGCTAAGCTGTTGTAGCGTTCCAGGCCGAGCGAAACCGCATTACCGGTGCCATAGACCCAAACTACACCCACATCCACCTTTTCGTTGAATTTGTGCGTGAGCGCAATGCCGATGTCGTGCCTACGGTCGTAGCGGTAGGGAAAGGTCTCCCCAAAATTGAGGTTGTCGAACTGTCGGTTGGTCCACGATAAGGTGTAGCCAATCCAACCAGAAGTTTTACCCACCTTTTTTTCGAGCAGGAATTCAGCACCATAGGACCAGCCGCGGCCCACTTCTACTTTGTTTTGCCAGTCTGAGTCGGAGCCGAAAAAGCTGGCGCCATCCTTATACTCGATCAAATTGTCCATGCTTTTGTAGTAGCCCTCCAGGCTGATCTCGTACTTTTTGCGGTGCGTGTAGGCCACGCCCAAGGCCACTTGATGCGACTGCTGTGGCGGTACCCGATCGGTTACCGGCAACCACAAATCGGTGGGCAAGCCAATGCCTGCGTTGGTAAGCAAGTGCAGAAACTGGGTCATGCGCGCATAAGAAGCTTTTATCGACATGTTGTCGCGCAAGAGGTAGCGGCCACTGAAGCGCGGTTGCAGTGAGAAATAAAACTTGTTGCCCGTGTAAAAAGACGCCCCGTGCAGACCGAAATTGGCTTTGATGCGATTCCCAATTTTTACATCATCTTCCACATACAACCAACTTTCGTGGCTGTATTGCTGGCTCGAACCAAAAGCCGTGTCGATGGGAGCTTCGCCGGAGTTTCTGGAGTTGAAGGTATTGATGCCCGGGGTGAAGGTGTGGTAGGTATGCCCCACTCCAAAACGGACGTAATGGTCGGGATGGGGGAGATAATCAAAATCTATTTTTCCATTGTAATCTTCGATACCGGAAGAATAATCGAAGCTAATTGATTCTGTTTCGTTCTGTTGGCCCGTAGAAGTTTCCTCCTCACTGAAACCGACCAAAAATTTGTAGCGGCTATACGTAAAAGTCGTGTTGCTAAACAGCTTGTTGCTAAAGAGGTAGTTCCACCGCAGGGCGCCAATAACGTTGCCCCATTTCAGTTCGCCATCCTCCTTGGATTCATATTCCGTTGCCCCATCGTCCCAGCGGTCTCTCAGGCGACTGTAAAACCGGTCGTTGCCAAAATAACCACTGGCAAACAGGCGGCTTTTATCAGAGAACTTGTGGTTGAGCTTTGCATTAACATCGTAGAAATAGTATCCACCGGTTGAGCCATCCTGGCTTTGGGAACGGATGAGCGGTTGCGCCAGCAAGTCGATGTAGGTGCGCCTGCCCGAAACAATGAAAGAAGTTTTGTCTTTTACGATTGGTCCTTCGAGGGTGAGTTTGGAAGAAATAAGGCCGATGGAGCCTTCCCCATGAAATTCTTTCATGTTGCCCTCTTTCATCCGAATGTCGATCACCGACGAAAGACGACCGCCGTAGCGGGCAGGAAATCCACCTTTGATGAGCTTTACCGAGTTGAGGGCATCGGCATTGAAAACCGAAAAGAAGCCAAATAAGTGAGAGGCGTTGTAGATGGGCACCCCATCTAATAAAATCAGGTTTTGGTCTGGCCCACCTCCCCGAACGTAGAGTCCGCTCGAAGCTTCACTTCCCGATTGTACACCGGGCAGCAATTGAATGGTTTTCATGATGTCGCGTTCGCCCATAAACACTGGCAGGGCCTTCACTTTGTCCATGCTGATCTCGATGGTGCTCATCTCCGATTTTTCTTCCATGCGTTCGGCCTCCGAAGCCACCACTTCAAATTCGTTGAGCGACACCGAACCCGAAAGGTTCACGTTAAGGCTGCGGTCGGCATTCAGGTAAAATTCCATCACCTGGGTTTCGAAGCCCACGTAGGAGATGCGCAAGCGCACGGAATCTTCAGGGAGTGTGAGGCTAAAAAAGCCATAGACGTTGGTAGTGGTTCCCTTTCCGGATTTGAGGTCGTACACCGTTGCGCCAATCAGCATTTCGCCATTGGATTCATCTTGTAGGTAGCCGGAAATCGTGTATTGAGCAGAGCAGGCCAATACCAGGCACAAACTCAGGAGGGTGAGGATCGGTTTCAATAGGTGGTGGGTCAGGTTCAGCAATAAGGACAAGGGCTTGGCAGCAAACGTTGCACGCGTAATATTTGTTGTTTGTTGCCGGCATCCTATATCACCCATGTTCCGCAGGATGCATCACTATGTATAGACTGTTACCAAGCCAGAAACGTTTGGTTGCCCACTCAAAAGTTGTCCTTTCTACGACTCATTTTTTGCTTTATCCAAGCAGCCATGATGGCGATCGAATAGCGTGTCCAATACTGATTATAGGTTTGACCAACGGACGGATAAGCATATAAGAATTGGATACAGTAGTTCGGGCCATGGCTTGCCGATGTTTGTAGTCTACCACCACCCCTTGATTTATTCATTTTCAATAAACCAAGCAGGAATGAAATTAGAACTACAACGCTCGCCAGAAGCCATCACTTCTGGAGGAGCCCCGGAAGACGACAAGCCGGTAAAAGTCGCCATCCGCGCCAGCAATGGCCAATACGTGAGTGCCGAAGATGGGGGTAAAAAGCCATTGCAGGCCAACCGAAAATCCATTGGAACCTGGGAAACCTTTGACATGTACTCTTTGGGTGGAACCCACATTGCCCTGAAGGCAGTCAACGGAAAATATGTGGCCAACGAAAACAACGGAGACAAGCCCCTGATTGCCGACCGCAGCAAGATCGGGGAATGGGAAACCTTTGATTTAGAAATGATTGATGAACGCCACGCCGGACTAAAAGCCAGCAATGGAAAGTGGGTTTGCAATTGTGACAACGGTAAAAAGCCATTACAAGCCAATGGGGAAAAACTCAGCAGTTGGGAAATTTTCGAAGTATTGCTGTTGGACGCCAAGGGCAAACCGGTTGAAAGCAAATCGGTACAGGTAAAAAGCGACAATCGTCGGTCGCTTTCCAGCCAATCAAAATTAGACGCGTATACGGTTTGCTTTAGCGGCACCGCCTGTACCCGCGATGAAGGTGAGGCTAAGCGCAAAGAGAGCGATCCTGCCATTTACGCCAAGTCCTCCGGTTATATCCCGGTGCGCATCCACAAAGAAATTTCGGGCAATTTGAAAGATACCAGCCCGAGTGTTGCTGTGCGCGGAGTGGGCGAAAACGATTGGGCCAGCCCACGAAAAAGCAGTGAAAAGCTCAAGTTCAGCGGTCCACTGCACGCCGACAGCACCTTGTTGAGTTACGTTAAAGGTTATTCAGGAGGCAATCAATATTCCAAAACCGATCAACTTACCGGCTGGCCGGCACCGGCCTTGGCGCTACACGGTGCCAACATGGCCGCCGATAGTGGTGCCAAACAATACAACTTTATTGGGCACAGCCGTGGTGCCGTAGAAGGCATAATGGCCGCATGGTTCCTCTACGCCTATGGGCCCAAGGATGTGAAAGACATTCCGGTCAACATTTTTGCCATCGATCCGGTACCCGGATCGGGAGAGTGGTACAGCATCCTTACCCAATTGCCGCCCAACGTCAAACATTTTGTAGGTGTGTATTCCTGGGATCACTCCCTGATGCCCGCCGACCGTCCTTTTTCTGCGGTAGTTCCACGGCCCAACGGGCGCATGATCGGAAAAAGCAATTCCATCAAGCTCACCGACTACTGGTATTGGCCCTGGAACAAGTGGAAATACCTGGCTGACGATTCGCAACAACGCGATCCGCTGAAACCGGGCAACCATGCCCAACCTAAAGATTACGAACTCTGGGCCTGTCGCGGCCGGCACAGTACCGTTTCGGGCAATGCTACTTCTAACGCCGAATACAATCCCAAAGACGTGAGCGACAATGTGGCTCCTGTGCCCGAATTGGTTTACAAAATGGCGCGTGCCTACCTCACCAAATGGGGCACCACCTTTGAGAAAAGCAGTGCAGTAAAAGAAACAACCATGGAGTTGCGGCAGCACATCCACACCTTTCACCGGGAATTCGATGCCATGGGCGGTGGGGCAACCCGCAACAGCATCCTGCCCGATCGTCCCTACGTTCGCCGGGTGTCGTCCATCTATGGCATCAACCCCAACAACTACTATTTCATGGACGATGTAGTGGGCGATCCACCCTATTTGCTGAGCTATCCAGTAACCAAAGACCGCAAAAATACGGGATGGGTCAACTGGAAATTCTTGTAGGCCTCAAGGGCACAACGCATCACTTTTCCACCTTCTAACTATTCGCAATTATGAGTCAGATAGACACCGTAGATAAAAAGATTAAAAACTATTTCCACCACATCAGTGGTCCGAGCTACGTTCGGATTTTGGACACTCCGCACGTGTGGGGAATGCCCTTCAGCGATGCCATTATGGATCAGGCCTGGGCCCGACAAAAAGAATTTGAGCGGGCCATTATCGAGATCGTTCAAAAGTCGCGCTACCGCTGCGACCTCTCCTCCCTCAACTGCCCCGACCCTGATTGGGGAAAGGTCATTCTTGGAGCCATCGACACCGCGATGAGCACCAAAATGGGCCGCAAAAAACCCACGCAGTTCCGTTTCCTATTTGGGCAAACGCCCATGGTACCCGTCGGTGAACCGGACAACTTCACGGACTTCAAAGCCGCTATTGTGCGTCTGTTTCGGGAACGAGCGCACCATTGGGAAGTGCAACCCGAGATTTGGATGGGGCGTTTCTACCGCTTAGCCGATGGCATTTCGGATACCCTGTTGACCAAAATTTTTGGCAGCGACAGTGTGTTGGTGGATACCGAAGGCACCAAAATGACTTGGAACCACTCCAAGATCATTGCCATGGATGGTACCGAAGCTTTGGCAGGGGGACACAACCTCAACATGGACCTCTTCCGCAGTTATCCGCCTGTGCACGATGTTTCGGTGGTGGTGCACGGTGAAGCGGCCCATGGAGCGCAATTGTACCTCGACCAGATGTGGGCGGTTGGAAAAGAATTGATGACCAAAGAGGTGTTGGATACCAAAAAACTGACGTGGAAAAACAAAGATTCCGACAAGCATCCACCCGCTGATCCGTTGACCGGTTCGGATGGAAAAAAGTACATGGAATCCCAACAAAAAGCCATCGTAGACCTGCACAAAAAAGGAAAACAAAGCGGCAAAGACCCAAAGCCACCCAAAGTGCGCCCTGAGCCTAAAAGCACCAAAGATAAAGACCTTCAGGTGCTGGAAGACCTGAAAGTGCCTGTTTTTGAAGAACGGGTGAAGTACAACACCTACGAGAATTTTGAGGATTACAAACTGGCCACCCGCATGATGACTGTGGGTAAATATTGGACGGGTACCAACAAGGAGAAAGACTTTCAGAAGGCTTCGGAGATCATGAAAGAAACCCTCATTAAGGGCGCGAAAAAGACCATCAAGATGTCGCAGATGGACCTGGTAAGTGCCTGGAAGAAAAATTGGTCGGATCACGTGGTGTGCCAGTGGGTGTTGGAAGCTCTGTTGGCCAACGAGCAGCTGACCGTTGAAGTGGTGGTTTCTCCGCTGGATGCGGGAGCCGGTGCAGAAGGAGACCAATACTCCTTTGGGTCGGGTGCCTCGCGCACATTCGATTTGATGCACTACTACATGACCCACGAGGTGAAAACTGACAAGTTGATCCCCGACAAGGACGGGAAACGGGCTGCTGCCATCAAGCGTTTGTCCGTAGCTCCTCTCTACTTCACTGACAAGGTGCCCGCCAGCAAACAAAAAGAAGGAGATACCTACAAGTGGCCGGGCCTTAGTAAAGAAGGCTATACCGCTACCTTGAAGCAGCTACCACTGTCGGAAAAACCTCCGAAAGAAGGTGTGATCGGCAGTGCCGTTTCTTCGGTGATCAAGGCCAGTGGGGCGAAGGGAAAAGTGCCTTCTGCTCCAGGCAACCACGCCAAGATCATGATCGTCGACGATGAAGCTTATGTGGTGGGATCGGATAACCTGTACCCGGGCTTTCTTTCCGAATTCAATTACCTGGTGGAAGGCAAAGAAGCCCTGAAAGAAATGCTGGATGCCTACTGGAAACCGCTCTGGAAATATTCAGGGCCGCACAAAGAAGGCGGTGGCTCATTCGTGCCAGCGCCTACGCCTACCAAAGAACCATCGCTCAACCAGTTTGTCTACAAAAGTGGCAACGACTACCAATATGGTTACGGTCGGGCCATTCCCAACATGCCCATCATCGACTTTCCGTCGGATGCGGATTACTCGAAATGGGCCATGCTACACGACGGCAAGGACTACCGCCTCTACATCTGGCGCAAAGGGAGCAACGACACCTTTTACCAAGGCGCCTACAACCGCTCCAAAAAAGCTTACCAGTATGGGTATCGGTCCATCAAAAAGTTCACTTTGTCGGGCATGCCTTCAGATGCCAGTAGCGATAGTTTCGCCATGCTGCACGATGGCAGCACCTACCGGCTCTACCTGCGCAATAAGAAAAACAGTGCCGAGTTGATCCAGTTTGGCTTCAATCGCTCAAAACGCACCTACGTGTGGGGTTACAAATCCATCAAGCGGATTGGCGTGACCAAAGCACCCAAGGAGATCAGTTGGGACGGCTGGGGCATGTTGCACGACGGCAAAGCCTACCGACTTTACCAATGGCGCAAGGGCAAACAAGGGAAACGTTTTTACCAGGCGGCCTTCAATGGAAGGTCCTACGAATTTGGCTATCGGTCTATCCCCGAGCTGGAATTGGTAGGTGCTCCGTCCAACAGTGATCCTGCTGATTTTGGCATGCTCTACGACGGTAAATACCGCTTCTACCTCCAAACCAAATAGGCTGACGGAAACAGCCAGAAGCGTGAAACGGCGGGCCGCTCAGGTGGTCCGCCGTTTGCTGTTTGTGGCAACAGCAGCGAATGGGCAATGCGTAAAAATAGGAGGGTAGGAGCGCCCTCAATACTCGAATTCCAATTCGAAATTGCTGTTGTGCAACTGAAAAATGACCGAGGAGTTGCCTTCCTGTAATCCTGAAACATCGAAAAGTACCTCTTTGGTGATGTTGGATTCACACGATTCAGAGTTTTCCAGCGACAAGCGCAGCGTGTGTTTAGGAGGGTCTGAAGCCTCGGGTGTACCCGAGTCAATCAATTGAACGGTCCAGGAATCACCATTGCAACCTTTGGACGCGAAAATGACCTTTAAACAATCGCCGTCTTGCTCCAAACCTCTGGCGACCAATGCGGCATCGTTGGCGCCCATAAAAGCCGCTTGATCCACGATTACCTCTTCTCCACAGGGGCCGGTAACTCCATCATTGTTTCCGTCGTCGTTCTTGGAGCAGCCCAAAAATGGACCCAGTAGTACCAATCCAATGAACAGTACTTGCTGGCGCATCCGAAAACCAGACCTTATCATATTTAGGAGCGAAACATTCATGTGCTACTATTCCTCGTTTGGAAAAGCGACTGGTAAGATAGCGTTTATTGGTGTTTGACGCGATAAGTTGAGGTGGAATAGGGAGACCATTCTACCGAAGCAACTGCTTACAGGCATTGGATTTAAAGTGCTTCTTTTACTAAGCGATAGTTGCTTTCCAGCACCTCAAAGCCTGTATAGCGAAAAACCCGTGCGGGTTCTGGTTCTTCCATGCTGGAGTACCCATCGGGAAACCCTTTGTTTTCGTAAAAGCGCCCGGTAAAACGGATCCGATCGTTGCTATAGCCCAAAGAGTCGGGCAGTTGTAGGTCTTCAAAAGCAGGTTCTATGAAAATACAACGCTTGGCCAATTCGTCGTCTTCGTTGTCTGCAAAGGTAGTCAGGTCATCGGGCGTAGCCCAGTTGGCACAGTCACAGGCCCAGGCAATGTAAGTCAGTTCCAGGGTTTGCGTTTTGGGTTGCAGTTCTCCTTTGCACCAGTCGTTACAGGCCGTAGAAAGGCAAAGCAGCAGACTTAGTCCCATTTCCCATGTCCAACTTCGAAGATTCATAACGCGTAAAGTGAAAACCAATATCGATGTAAGAAGCGCTGAAGCTCCGTTTTTGTTTCGGTTACTGCCTCCTGAGAGAAAAGGTAGCTACCTTTTTTCAGCTAGCATCACCCACCAACCTATTTGCAGGTCGGCACCAGTGTAGAAAAGAAACTCCCGGCTACTGTTGGGGTCCACTGTAATTTGTGGAGCAATCATCTCGTCTTTTTCCAGCACCGGATCTTCAGGGACCAGAATGGGAGCCGGGTTTTCCTTCCAAGGTCCGAAAGGGTGAGCGGCACGGGCATAAAAGATGGCTTCACCAGTGCCGAAATCGCCCGTTCTAACGGCCACGTAGTCATCTTCTGCCAATTGTGTGACTTGCCCTTCCATGCCAATGGGTGTTTCCACCAGCTGAAAATCCTTCCAGGTATGTCCATTGTCATCCGATACGGCACCAATGGTCCATACTGCTGTCACCGCGTTGGGAGCGGCATTCCACCCTAAGAAGCAGAGGTAAAGACGCCCATCATGGGCCACTACGCTGGGCGAGGTAATGAGGTAAACTTGCCGATTGGCCAGTGCTCCACGAGCAACCACCGGGTTGTCCAATTGCGTGTAGGGCCCTTCCAGGGCATCGGCTTCGGCCAGGTAGATAGAGGCTTCGTAGGTGGCCTCTTCGGGATAACCGATGTAATAGATTTGGTGCTTGCCGTTGGGCGCGTGAAAATAGAATGCCGTTTCCTTGTAGATGTCATTTCCCGATGGGCCCACCTGGCTTAGCAGGGTGCGTTCGGGGGTCCATTGATCGGGCGTAGTGGCCCGTGCCAGTTTGATGGAAGCTACACCGTTGGCATCGCCGGTGTAGATCATGCTCAAGTTACCCGCGGCATCGTAGAACACGTGCGGATCGCTGGCCACCTGATAATTTTCGTTCGGAATGAGGTCGCGCAATACCGGATTGTTCTCCGACCGTACCCAGATGACCTCTTCAGCTTCCGGGCAGTCGGCTGCCTCTTTTTGGCAGCCAGGGAGCAAAAGGCAAGCTAAAACAAACAGTGAAAAGCAGGATCGGAGTAAAGGCATGTCCTCTTTAACGATCAATTTAAAGAAAATCAGTTATACCACTTTCAATTACTTCATGTGGAAAATGGCTTTTAGCGTGTTGCGACTTTATCGGTCGATGGACAAAGCTTAACCAACAATCAACAAAGCTTCACTCAGGGATCTGATAAGTCTCAAAAACCACTTAGGCCGATAAACGCCCTTGTTTCAATTGGCTGGGAGCTACACCGTATTTCTTTTTAAAGGCATTGCTAAAATGATGGGCATGTTTGTAGCCTACCGCGTCCGAAACCTCGGCAATGGTCCACCCGTGATCCAGTAATAACTGACGGGCCTTTTCCATTTTGATGTCGTGCCAAAAGTTGAATACCGTGGTGCCAAACAGCGATTTGAAACCCTTTTTCAAGGTAAATTCATTCGTGCCTACTTTTCGGGCAAGGCCCAACAACGTATAGCTCTGTTCGGTTTCCGATTCCAGCAACTCCTTTACGGCATAGAGTTTTTCAATGTCGCTGCGTTTTAAGTCCACAGGAGCAGGATTTGACTGTCCGGTTTCCAGGTGTTCCAATTGCAGCAGCAGCAACTCCACCACTTTGGCTTCCAGAAAGATTTTTTTGTACATCCCGGTGCGCTCGCAGTTCATGATCTGTTGAATGATCAAGGTCATCGCCGGAGTGATGGGCAAGTTGTCTTTGGCCAGAGCACCGCTTTTTTTGCGTGTAATGGCGTCTCGAAAGCGCTCGAAAATGTGTACATCTTCGGGCAGGTATTTTTGGAAAAAATGCGGGCTGAGGTTGACCTCAAATACTTCGAAATTGGTGGCATTCATTTCAGAAATGCCGGTCGCCTGATCTGCATAAACAATGTTGTGTTGATTGGTCCCAAATTCCATAAATGACCGGTCCTGCAAATGGGCCTTGGAACTGCCGCGAAATGTAAAATGTAGCTCCACCGATTCGAAATCACTTTCAAAAGCCAGTTGCGTGTGTTGCGACAACTCCATACATCCGAAGCCAATGTGAATGCCTTCAAAATAGATTTCCCGGTAGCGGCCACGACCAAAAAAGAAATTGCCTTCAAACGAACGCTCCCTTAGCGGAAGCACCGCATCCGAAAACCCCTCCGGATAATGGTTTTCGATTGCAAAATCAGTGGAATTGGGATCATGCAGTTTAACTCGCATCTTTTCCGTTTTGCGTTGATATTATTCCTTTAAGAGTAGCCGCTTATTATCGGTATGCGTTTATCTATGCAAAATAGTTATTTAGATGCATTCTAAATAATTCCGGACCAACTCCCGGCTTTGAATGTGGTTGAAAAACCTGTGCCTTATGCCAAACCTACCCAAATGGGCCGCTGATGCTGCCGAGAAAATTTTCACCAAATTCTACCACCCGATGGTCGTTACCAAAACCGAGTACCTCGATACCGATTGGAAAAGGGTTTGTTTTTCCGGCGATCTGCACCGGGTGGGGTACACTCCTGGTCAAGTAATCGAGTTTCGGGTAACCGATACCCAGTTTCGGCATTACACACCCTCCAGCTTCGATGCTGAAAAAGGCCAATGTGAGGTCTTGTTTTACCTCCACGAAAAAGGGCCGGGCAGCATCTGGGCGGCACAATTGCAGCCGGGAGATGCCATTAGCCTCATGGGGCCCGGTGGCGACAAAACCTTTCGTACTGCGGCCACCCACCACTTCTTTTTTGGAGACGAAACCTCCCTGGGGCTCTATGCCAACTTTAAACAATTGGCTTTGACCACCGACAAAGAATATTTGTGCTTGTTGGAACTGGACGTTGACCATTGGCATTGGCCTCGCCTTATCGAGTTGGAAGCGGACATTGTGCCCAAAAACGAAACCAACCCGGGAAGTCATGCGGCTAAAGCCATTCAGGAGTTGGATTACCGACTTTGGAAAACCTGGCGTTTGGCTACCTTTTATTTGACGGGTTGCGCCTGCTCCGTTCGGCAGGTTCGAAAAGCATTGCGCAGCAAAGGAGTGGCTGCCCATCAAATTAGCAGTTATCCTTATTGGTCTACCAGTAAAACAGGACTTTGAGCCATGGAAAAAACACCTAAAACCGGATTTAGGCGGCTCCTTCAGTTGCTTGGGCAGCAAACCTGGATGGTTGTTCTTGCCATCGTGTTGGCGGTGGTAAACGCAGGGTTATCCTTGGTGCCCTACGTGTTGGTGGTCTATATTTTGGATACCCTGCTCACACCTCCACTGCAGCTGGCCAAGGTAGAAACCTACCTGCTTTTGGCCATTGGTGCTGCGGTGGTGGGTTATGCCTGTATGTATTTGTCGGGTTTGCTTTCACACATTGCTGCCTTTTCTCTCTTGCACGACCTGCGCAAACAAATTGCTGTGCGGCTGGGCTTGCTGCCCATGGGGTTCATTACCGGATTCAATTCAGGAGCCCTCAAAAAAATCGTGATCGACGATGTAGAGCGCATTGAATCGTTTGTGGCCCACCAGGTGCCAGATTTTGTAAAAGGCCTCGCCTTGCCGGTGTTCACTATCGGGTATCTTTTTACGGTAGATTGGCGGTTGGCGGCCATCAGCTTTGTGCCTTTGGTGGTGGTGGCCGTGTGGCTACCACTCATTTTTAGCTCCAGCTACACCAAAAAGATGATGGGCCGCTACCATGCTTCGCAAGAGCAAATGAACAGCGGCATTGTTGAGTTTGTGCGTGCCTTGCCGGTGATGAAAATTTTTGGGCAAACCGCCGAGCAGTTTCACCAATACAGTGGAGCGGTCAATGAATACGCCGAGATGTCGAAGAAATGGACCCGAAAGAGTGGACCACCCTTTGCCGTCTTCATGAGTTTTATGAGCAATGCCACTTTGCCCGTGCTGGCCGTGGGCACCTGGCTCTACGGGCTACAAGACCTCAGCCTGTCCACCTTTGTGTTGTTTCTCATTTTGGGCGTGGGCTACATTAAACCTTTGTTTGCACTTTCCAATATGGGCATGCAGCTCATGCTGATCAACAAAGGTGTGGGCCGCATGGACGAAGTGTTGCAGGCGCCTATCCAACCGGAAGGAACGGAAGCCAACCTTCCTACCGATTGGTCTTTGACCTTCGAAAACCTCGGATTTGCTTACAAAGAAGGCCACCCGGTATTGGAAAACATCTCTTTCACCATTCCTGAAAAAAGTGTGACTGCGTTGGTAGGTCCTTCAGGTGCGGGCAAGTCCACTGCTGCGCGTTTGGTGGGGCGTTTTTGGGATGCGAATCAGGGTTGCATTCGTTTGGGAGACGTACCCCTGAACGAATTGCCATTGCCCTACCTCATGGAAAACGTGGCTTTTGTGTTTCAAGACAGTTTTTTGTTTGAAGATTCGGTACTGGAAAACATTCGCATGGGCATGAACCGGAGCGAGGAAGAAGTGGAGCAAGCGGCCCGGGCCGCGCGTTGTCACGAATTCATTGAGCGGCTTCCGCACGGGTACCATACCCGCGTTGGCGAACATGGCGTTCACTTTAGTGGAGGAGAGCAGCAGCGCATTCAATTGGCACGAGCCATCCTCAAAGACGCTCCCCTTCTCATTCTCGACGAGGCCACGGCCTTTAGCGATGCCGAAAATGAATACCTCATTCAGGAGGCGGTAGGACAGCTCATTCAAGACAAAACCGTGATTGTAATTGCCCACCGCCTGAGCACGATTACCGATGTAGATCAGGTAGTGCTTTTCGATGCGGGTAAAATAGTGGGCAAGGGTACACACCAGGAATTGCTGGACCAAAACACCTTGTACCAAACCATGTGGGATGCCCACCAACGTGCCAAAGACTTTGAGATTGGCCCATCGGTTTCCCTTCAAAATGCACAGCCATGATCCAGAATTTACGCTACGTATTTCGCTACGACCGTAAGGGCATTCACCGGGCCTTCTTTTGGGAATGGCTGCACGGCACCCTCATCGCACTTCCAGGCGGTTTGCTGTTGATCGTACTCTGGGAGCTTTTTGAGCCAGAGCCTCAATTTGAAATCGTTTGGACGGTAGTTGGCGTGATGCTGGGCCTGTTTTTGCTTCAGTTGGTAGTGGCCAACCGGGCCATGCTTTCTTCCAACGACACCACTTTTGAGATCAGTCGGCGGTTGCGCCTAGCCTTGGGCAACAAGTTGCAGCGGCTTTCTTTGGGCTACTACAAAAAACGCGATCCAGGTGATCTGGCCGCAGTAGCGCTGCAAGATGTGGCCAATTTCGAAAACATCTTTGGCCATAGTGTGGCCAATATTGCCAATGCCATTGTGGGCACTTTTTCCTTAGCTGTGTTTTTGCTGTGGCTCGATTGGCGACTCACCCTTCTTTTGCTCTCTGCTTTGGGCATTGCCTTTCCTTTGATCTACCTGAGCCGTTGGTTGGTAGAACGCTACGGCCAAACCCACATCCAATCCCGCAACCGCACCGGAGCCCGCTTTTTAGAATACATTTTGGGCATTCAACCCATCAAAGCCTTTGGCCTTACGGGCAGCCGTTTCAAGACCTTAGACCGCGAACTTTTATTGTTGCGCAACAACAGCATCAAAGTGGAAGCGGTACCCGGCCCTTTTGTAATGTTGGCCGGTGTGGCCTTCGAGTTTGGCTTTTTGGCCATGATTTCCTGGGCGGTTTACCGTTTGAGCGGAGGATTGCTGGAGGTGAAATTGCTCATTGCCTTTCTCATTCTGGGCTATCGCTTGTATGAGCCCCTTAAAATTCTCATGGTAGAATATCCGGTACTGAGCTATATGAACATCAGCCTTAGGCGCATCATCGAAGTGTTGGAGGCCCAAGAACCGCCGGTGGGCAAAGACCTGCGTCCCGAGCATTACGACCTGGCATTTCAGCAGGTAGGTTTTGGCTACAACGACGACCGTCAAATCTTATCGGGCATCGATTTTCAGGCGAAAGCCGGCACGATGACCGCTCTCGTAGGTCCTTCCGGTTCAGGAAAGACGACCATTATTTCGCTCATTGCCCGGTTTTGGGATGTGGACGAAGGCAGTGTTTCCATTGGGGGTATCGACCTGAGGAACATGGATCCGCGAACGGTGCATGCACTGGTAAGCGAAGTGTTTCAGGACGTATACTTGTTCAACGATACGGTGTACAACAACATTCTCATGGGCCGTCCGGAGGCAACTGAAGCAGAAGTGCTCGAGGTAGCCCGTCAGGCCCAGGTATTGGCTTTCGCTGAAGATTTGCCGGAGGGTTTGCAAACCCTGGTAGGCGAGGGGGGAAACCAGCTATCGGGAGGGCAAAAGCAACGCATCAGCATTGCACGGGCGCTACTCAAAGATGCTCCCATCGTGTTGGTGGATGAAGCTACGGCCGCCCTCGACCCGGAAAATGAGGTATACATTCAAGCTGCCTTGCAGGCCCTGGTGCAGAAAAAGACCGTGATCATCATTGCGCACAAACTGGCTACGGTGCAGCAAGCGGACACCATTTTAGTACTTGACCAAGGCAAGGTTGTAGAACGGGGAAATCACGAAAACTTGTTGGTGCAACAAGGGCTTTATGCCCGGCTATGGACTGCCCAACAACGAGCAAAGGGTTGGAAATTTAAGCCTGAACCGGCAGCTTAGCTGCGGTTGCTCAAGCGGCCACCTATCCAGGCCATAGGGAAATAGGCCAGCACCAGATCGACTGCGGTAAACCAAACGGGGCCATTTAGGTACAGGTTGATGGCTACTCCCGCAAGAAAAAAACAACCACCAATAACCAATGCAATTATCATCTTGCTGTTGGCAGCAATAGCCCCTGCCACATAAGCCCCTGCCAGTGTACCTATGGCATGCGCCAAAAAAGGAAACAGGAAGTATTGTAATTCCAAATCAGGCAACACCGCCTTGAAAGCCTCAGTGTCATCAGGGTTAACCCCCTCAATAGGGAAAATAAAATGCCCAGCTCTTACCAAAAATAGGTTGATGACATTACCGCCAAACAATCCAGCGATTACGGCCAGGATGTTCCTCAAAATGGGAGACATAGCTTTCGATTGATTAAAAAAAGACCGGTAGAATTCAGGCAAACGCTGTATTCTACCGGTCTGAGAATAGTTAGATGAAATAAACGAATTACAGAAATTCTACCTCGCCAGTAGATAACTTGTAATAGGCGGGCACTACCATCAGATCGCCTTCGCTTACCGCTGGAGCGAGAATTGGTTTGGCCTCTTTGATTTCTTCGGTCACAATGTGCGCATTGTTTTGGATGGCATTGGTCAGCAGGTCGCCGTCCATTTTTTTGGCCATGTATACCGCAGGCTTAATTTTATTGATAATAGCACCAATGTGGCCACCGGGATCATCGCTGCCCAGGCTGGCACCAACGGCACCACAATTTTCGTGACCCAGTACTACGACCAGTTTCGAGCCGAGAAATTTCACGGCATATTCAATACTGCCCAACACCTTGTCTTTAGCGATGTTTCCGGCAACCCGGATCACAAACAAATCACCAAGTCCTTGGTCGAATAACAGTTCAGGTACTACGCGCGAGTCGGCACAACTCAGAATCACCGCAAAGGGAGTTTGTCCATCTTGCAGGGTATCGCGGTATTTGGGATCGGTGTGAGGGTGCCTCAGTTTGCCATTCACGTATCTCTCATTGCCTTCTTTTAAGGCCTGTAATGCATCTTTCGCTTCCATGTGTAGATTATTATCGCAAGTGTAAGTACTTCAATGTCGTTCCCGTGCAAGGGCACAGGAAGTGGAAAGATAAAAAGCGGAATTAAAAAGCGCAAACCGAATAGTGATGCATGCACCGAACCCAGCAAAAGATTCATAAGGGTTCTAACTGATTCGAAAATCGAATAGGCGGAGAAAACTAACCTCCATTGCCCGTGAGCCCTTGCCAATTGTCGGTGTTGCCGCCACTCCTTTTTTTGCGGTCGCTTTTGGTCATAATTTCCAATTTACCGCTGGTCGGGGTTTTCCAAAAACGGCGGATGAGGAGCGGTCCCAAAAAGGGAAGCAACCAAATAAAAATGCGGTGGGTTTTTCGGCGGTCTTCTTCGAGGTAGCGCGCCTTGTTGATTTTACGCGTCACCCAAAGGTTGAGCCCCACATACGCCAAAGCAACGCACCACAGCAGGTAACTCATACTTCTGAGTTTAACAAGGAGTCAAAAAAGGTGGACATTAAGCAACGGTAAATTTAATTGTTGAGCGTTTGAAGTTATTGAAAAACCACCCGAAAGTTTAAGGTGCAGTTGATCCTTCTTTTCCCCCTAAACCGCAGATTGGACGGCTGCCTTGGGAATCCCCACCGAATCATATTCCAGTTCGCGCACTTCGAAACAATTGGTTTTGGGGTTGAACACCATGCACCGCTCAATGGGTGAGGCATAAATGTGCAAAGTCATGGCACGGCTGGTAGAGGTGTTTTGAATGGCGTGATAGCCCATTTGGTCGTTCATGTAGGAAAGCCTCCCAGCCCTCAACACCATTTTTGCAGTGGAAATAAAGGCATTGTCTTCCCGATCAAAACGTTCCTCTTGTACTTCACCATCTACCTGATAGACCCAACAGTCTTGACCACCGTGTCCATGAATGGCCGTGATGGCGCCCGGTTGCCAACAAAGTAAAATAAACTCGAAATCAGCGTTTCGAAAGATGCAATTGCGCGTATACCCCTCCTCACTCCAAGTAGCATATTGCTCAAACTCAGTCACGGAAATGGCATTGTGCTTTAAAATACCCGCTTGCTCATTAGCGGTAGCAGCAGCAAATTTTTCGATCAGCTGAGGGATCGTGGAAGCAACATGATTCATAGGAGATAGCGAAATTTACAACTTGCCGGGGAGGTTTGCAAGTTGCAGCGGCCCCTTCGAAAGGGGAAGGCTACGAAAGGCTCAATTTTGAAAACGATTCGACCACGCCGTAAAAGCCGGCCTTTCCGTTCCATTTTCATCCAAAAGGCCAGTATCGCGCCAAATTTGCCCCAGGTCTTTCACCGCATCGGGAAAAGTAGCCCAGAGTGCATCAAAGTCGCGATGAGCCCACCAAATGATAAAGGCGTAGTCTTGAGTCTCCGCATTTTCCAGCAAGGTTTCGAGGTAAAGTTGTTGTTCCGCAGCATTGCCGGCAATGGACACATTCAGGTTGGGAATTTCCAGGTTTTCGGCAATTTGACTGGTCTCCACAAAAGCAATGGGGCGGTTCACCCGGCTGTGTAAAAAGTCGAGGGCCGCCTGAAACTCCGCCTTCGTGCTAAGGTTTTTCAAGAAGGGATAAAAGCTGATCGCCACAAAATCATTTTGGCTGATGCGGTCGAAAATAGCATTGATGAATGCGCTGGGATCGGTTACATCTGGCTCGTACAAATTGTGCAGTGACACCGATTCGGCAATTTGTAAATTGGGATAGGCCTGACGGGTACGCGAAGTCACCTCTACGATCAAATTTTTATAACCCTCCCATTTGTCGGGCGAACGCAGTAAAAGCTCGTTGACCTCAATGGCAATCACCAGATAGTCGGGATTAAAGGCATCCACAAGGTAATCGATGTGTTTGAAATAGGCGTTTTTGAGATCGGTATCGTCCAAATTGGTATAAGAAGGCACCGTGCCATCCATATCGGTAGCCAGTTCATCCCGGTTGGAATTCAAAAGGCTCACCGAGAGCAACAGCTGTTTCCCGGCAATTTTACGGTTCACCTTGCCAGTGATCTCGTTGGTAAAATTCGTGGGGAGCGGCAGGTCATTGATCCAGGCATTCCATGGAATTTGATTGTCGATGTGTTCCGCGTAGATATCGCCATTGGCGGCAAGAAAAGCATAGGTGTCGTCCACATCCTGCAGGTTGGGACCAAAAGGCCAGGAAGTGAAGCCCATTTTAAAATTACGCTCAGAGATGGGAACCAGGCAAGGCGCTTCATCTCCATCATCGTCTGTTGCGCAGCCACCCAAAAGTAGCAGTAGCAAGAAACAAAGCGTAGAGATGACTTTCATCGGAAAGTAGTGGTAGAACGGGATCATCTTCTAAGATAGCCAAATTTTGATCGGAGCTACCAGCGGGGAAGGGTTGGCGTGGTTCTATTCAAAATTCTAAAAAACACTTTACCTTCTGTTTGCCCTTTCGTTTAAACAAAATCAAGAAGAAATCTATGGCTACTGTTGAGCCATTTAAAAAACTGCCAGTGTACAACCCATTTTCTGCATAACTCACAGGGCAACCCTTTATTTATGCCCTTTTGAGATTTTCTGTCACCAACATCACCTTCCCGAACCTCAGGGTTGAAGCAGCCTTTTATGGAGAATTAAGCCGTGCATCGCAGTGGTTTAGTGGCTATAACTGTATTACCTTGAAGCAGACAAACCATTCAACACCAACACATTCCGATACTACCATGGCCTTTACACCCGAACAAAATACAGTAATCGAAGCCACCATGGCCGCCTTCCTTGAAGTCAAGCGTCCTGCCCCCGACATTCGTCTCCAAGTTGACCTTGCGTGGCGCATCGAAAAGCAAAGCATCATCATCTACGAAGACCGCCTCCACTGGAAAGACCCATCACAAAGAATCCATAACGATATGGCCAAGGCCACCTACGTCAAATCCGCCAACAAATGGAAAGTCTACTGGCTGCGCAGTGACGGAAAGTGGTACAGCTACACGCCCGCACCGGAGGTAGAAAACCTTCGCAATTTCACCCAACTGGTGATCGAAGATGAGGCTGGGGCTTTTTTTGGGTGATGACTGGACACAGGAACATGTATTCATACTAATTGGACAAATGCAGTTTCTAAACCGATTTTAAGGTTTTAGACCTCTTTCCCTTTTAATCCTTTGGTTATTCGCGCCCTCAAAAGGTTGGCTTATTAAATGTCCGAATGGTTACCGTTGCCTTTTTCAACTAAAGTTAAAGGCCGATAACGTAGCTTTAAGTTGATGGGAGATTACTGTCTTAAGGCTGTAAAACATCAATTGATGTAAACTCGAATAGCACCTTCATTTCTTAGGATGAGTGCTACAGTTTAGGTTTTCGACTCAGCAGCATTTGTAGCGTATAAACCGAAAATTATACAAGTACTTACCCGTGGGTACCTCTAAGGGTATTGCCGTGAATTTGGGTTCAGGCTTTGGGGTTTGGTTGGGGGTGGTTAGATTGAGTCTCATTCAATTTATCTGTAATAGATAACTAAAGATTAT
>ERZ1740068.175-NODE-175-length-39280-cov-26.528158_pt1 | contig 39280 bp, 25 predicted proteins | sample MGYA00581735_ERZ1740068 | MGnify/ENA primary metagenome ERZ1740068 (study PRJEB43018, sample SAMN04849740) | marine metagenome | isolation source: floating plastic debris | place: Pacific Ocean | collected 2008-08-30 | study: EMG produced TPA metagenomics...
CGGGCGTGCCATCCACAGGCGTTGGCTCACCAGGTTCTCCGCCTTCCGGCGTACTGTTTTTTGGGTCAGCAGGTGTCTCGTCACCGGGTTCACCATCAGCGGGCGCGCCGTCAACGGGCGTCGGCTCGGTAGGCTCTACTTCTCCCGGCGTGCTGTCTCCTGGCTCAACGTCGGTCGGAGTGTTTTCCAGTAGATTTCGCACTCGATCGCCGAGCGTTTCTCCAAGAACTTCATCTAGCTCGATCGCTTCACCCGTCGCGCCGGTCACGCGGAAGATGATGTCGTTGTAGTCGCGATCGGTTCCCGCCTCGGTACTCTTATCCTCCAGAACGAACGTGCTGCCATCGCCCGTCACGTCCGCAATCTGCGCGAAGTGCAGCTCGTCATCCGGGTTCGCACTCGACAGCGAGAACAGCGGACGCACTTTCGTGCTCGTGGATGTGCCGTCCGCCGCCTTGTCCAGCGTCGAATCCGGAACCAGCATCACTGCAAACGTATCGCCCGCCTTCATCGCGAATAGCTTCACGCCGCGATAGTCGTCCGAGTTTTCTGCGCTCGAGAACTTCGCGCCCTCGGTTTTATCATTGATGACCAGGTGGCCTCGATCGGAGTTGCTGCTCGCCCGATCGACCGTTTCCGCAACAAACGCATCGAACGACTCGAATTCCTCGCCGTCGAGGCCGTCGAGGCTAAAGATCGCAAGCTGACCTTTGTACGAACCGCCGTCGTAGAGGAAGTCAACGCCAACCTCGCCACTGTCGCCGACCGTAAAGACGCCACCATCGATCGCGCTCAGGTCAAAGACGAATGCGTCGCTCTCGATTAGATCTTCGATGACCTCTTCGAGTTCTTCGTCGGTCTGCTCGTCAGAGGTCTCGTCATCAGCAGCTTCAGACACATCAGAGCCTTCTTCGCTGACGAGATCGCCTCCCTCTGCAGAGGCTTCCTCTGCTGTATCTTCACCTGTCGCTTCATCTGACGGATCGACGTCATCGGCTTCGTCTTCCGAAACCGCTTCCGTTTCGTCTACTTCTGCGTCGGTCGTTTCGTCAGCGGGCTCGCCGTCCTCGGTCTCGCTGCTCGTCTGGGGCGACTCCTCATCTATGGCTTCCGTCGCGCTGTCTTGCTGCTCGGCGTCGCTGTCTGCGGTTGTTTCCTCATCGGACTCAGATTCAACATCTTCCTCGAAGGCATTTGCATCTTCCGCTAATGCGTTGTCGTTCTCCTCGGCGGCGTCGCTATCGGTAGCGTTCTCCGTCTCGGTGTCTTCGGCGCTGTCCTCTTCCTCAGCAACTTCCTCCTGAGAGGAGAGCGGCTCTTCATCTTCCACGATCACCTCGGATGTGGCGTCGTCGGTTGCGGGCTCGGCCTCGCTCTCTTCTTCTGGCTCGTCGTCTACAAAGCCTAGCGGCTCCCCGAGTTCTTCGCCTTCGCTGTCCACGGCTTCAGGTTCAGCGCCGCCGGACGAAGCTTCCTCGCCAGAGCCAGCGTCAGCAGCGCCTTCGCTCTCTTCGCTCACATCTTCGACAACTAAGTCAGCGTCGTCGCCCCCATCGAAGTCACTGGCGTCGTCTCCGCCATCCACTGGCAAAACGGGCGATGGCGTGAGGATCGCCTCCAGTGGCATCGTCCTATGGAATCCCTTCGCTTCGGAGGTGTCTCGTACAGTTGCAGGACGCTCGTTAGTGAACAGGTCAGAAAACTTACGAAGGAAAGACATGAAAAATTGGGTAGATAGTGGGAAGCAGTACGGGACTTTTACCTTCTAGCCAGCTTGAAGAAGGTCTTAACTTGAATAAAAACTTAGCATGAAAAATATCAGAAAAGAACCGATCGGAGCACCTTAAGGCGATATTCAAAGAACACAAGAAATTCACAGTTTGGTATTTATACGAATTGTATTATTAAGGCTCTGCGTATATTTGCGCGCCTTTGGGGGTTGATGATTGTAGGAATCAAATTTGATGGCAGTTTTCATTGGTTGACGATCGTTTTTTGAGGGGGCGCTAATATTGATCTCAGACCTTAAGGGGCTAAAAAGCACTCTAGGAGTTGCTTCTAGCTTCTTGTTTGTCTTGCTGCCGAAAAAAAGCTGCACCGAGAGAGGGAGGGGGATAGACTGTGGATCTCAGATTTAGGATCTGTTTTTCGAGTTCTTGCTGTCTGGAATTGCTTGATGTATTGGCGTATCCAAAAAAATATCGTTTATCTCAAAGAGGATTGATGTAGGGTAGTCCGTATATTTACGTGGGGATTGTTTTTTGCCGAGCAACAAAAGAACATCGAAGATTCCTTTTTTGTGCTTTGGACTCATGAATTGTCCTTCGATCGACGCTTATCTGTTAGATGCTGATGTTTTCTCGCAGCTTTTGGGGAAAATAAAAATTGAGGATTAGAGGAAGGTCAGCCCGGTTTTGCCTTCACTCGAGCGATCGGTCTGTGTCGCGGATTGCGTCGGGTGTGTGGCGGTGGTGATGCAGATCGAGCGAGGCTTCTATACTGCTCTATAGCGCCGCTGCCGGTGGCCGCCGTCATTCCGCCGCGATTTTGCTGGCACAAACAATGCTCGTCCCCATCACTCGCGAGACCTTTGAAGAATTGATTCCCTCTGCGGCGACGGGCGCGCAGTACGTTTATTTCTGGGACGGGCTGCAGACTTGCCTGAAGCGGGTCGTTGGTTCGCTGGCGGGGGTGTTTGTGGTGTGGCTGGTCAGTATTCCGTTCCACTCGGGCGGGCTGTCGCTGTTCCTGGGGATTACGGTGGGGTTGTATTGGCTGTGGGCTCCGGTGGCGAAGGCGAGCTGGCGCAATCGTCGCAACCGCCGCTATCCGTACGCGGGGTTCTGGCAGGGCAAGATTTTGGACGTGTACGTGACGGAAGAGGTCGTCGGGACGGAGGAGACGGCGAATCAGTATGGCGAGCTGACGATCGTGGAGAATCGCGAGCGGATGCTGAATCTGGAGGTTGGCGATCGCACGGGGTTTGAGACGAGCCTCCAGGTTCCGCTACAGAAGCAGCACCGGCTGTTGGGGGCCGGTCTGTCGGTGCAGATGCTGGTGTTGTCGGAGGTGGCCGACTTGTCGAGCATCGCCGAGATTTCGGATGTGTTCGTTCCGAGCCGCAACCTGTGGGTGAGCGACTATCCGACGGTGCGGCGCGATGCGTTTATGGCGGTCGGTCGCCAGATCGGTCGCAGCGCCGCGTCCGATCGCCGCGTTTCGCGCGATCGACTCGAGTATGGGGAGTTCGGAGACGAGGAAGCGTTTGAAGGCGATATTCGGGGTGGCGCTCGTCGCGAGGAGCGTTTCTATGACGAGCGCGACGAACGACTTCCGGGCGATCGCCGGGTTACTCGCGGTCGGCGTCCAGGTCGCCCTCGGCGTCCGCGTCGCTAGCGCTGTTGTCTGTGCCACCGTCGGTGGCGTTGGCTCGGGCGAGCATCTGTCCGAGGGGCGAGTTCAAGTTTTCGACAGATAAGTTCTCGACAGGCAAGCCCTCGATCGGCAGCTCCTCGAGCGGTTTGTGACTGAGGAGCGAGTCGCGCTCGAAAAATTGACGTTCGTCTTTAGCGGCGGCTTCGCTCTCGAACCGCAGCGGCGTTTGTTTGGCCAGCAGCCAGTAGGTCTTCATCAGACCTTTGCCTTTCACGTCGATGGTGCCGCGCTCTTCGAGGATGTAGCGGTCTTTGAGTTTTTCGTAGGTGTTTTCGGTAACCTGGATGCGTCCGGGCGAGCCGGAAGATTCCATGCGCGAGGCGACGTTAACGGCATCGCCCCAGAGGTCGTAGATAAATTTGTGGATGCCGATGACGCCCGCGACGACGGCTCCAGTGTTGATGCCGATGCGGATCTGGACGGGACGCTCGCGCTCGAGGTTGAGCCGATCGATTTCGTGCTGCATGGCCAGGGCTGCGTCGGCGATGCACTCGGCGTGATCGACGCGGACGGTGGGCAGGCCGCCGACGACCATATAGGCATCGCCGATCGTTTTGATTTTCTCCAGTTTGTAGAAGCGGGTCAGGCGATCGAAGGTCGAGAAAATCTGGTTGAGGCGCTCGACGAGTTCCAGGGGCGTGACGGAGGAGGCGATGTTGGTAAAGCCGACAATATCGGCAAACAGGATCGTCACTTCATCGAAGCGATCGGCGATCGGGCGTGAGTCGATCTTGAGCTGGGCGGCGATTTCGGGGGGCAGGACGTTGAGCAGGAGCTGCTCGGAGCGATCGCGCTCGGAACGCAGCTCGCGGGTGCGCATCTCAACGCGGTCTTCGAGTTCTTCGTTGGCGCGGTGCAGGGCGTCGCGGGTGGCATACAGATCGCGCAGATACTGCTGCAAGATCGTGGCCACCGTCCACCAGGCTGGGATCAGCAGCAACAACATGCTCGCTGCGACGATGCTGGCCACCATCAGCCGCTGGCGGTAGCGGAAGATCTGCTGTTCGATCTGGGTGTCGATGGCGGCTTGGCGCTCGGCAACGCCGCTGGAGTAGCGGGCCTTTTGCTTGAGGTATTCGGAGCTGACGAGCAGCTCGAGAGCGGCTTCGGACTCGCCGGACTCGACCAACTCGAAGGCGCGCTCTTCCATTGCAATGAGCTTTTCGTTCGCGGCGTCGGTTTCGGCGGCGGCGGCAGAGTCGTAGGTCTGGGGCGTAAGGTCGATCGAGGCGGAAATCGTGCGATCGAGCTCGGCGACGTGCTCCAAGTAGCGATCGGACCAGCGGCGATCGCCCGTTGCGGCCTTCATCCGAGCCGACATGGTCAGCACTTCGTCGAGATAGGTGATGCGATCGCTCAGGCGCTGCAAGCGAAACTCATTGTCGATCAGGCGGTTGAAGGCACGATAGGAGTCGACCGTCCAGACCACGAGCGGCACGAATAGAAACAGCGTGGCAACCGCCGTGACTTTGACCAGGCGGTTGGGGCGTCGGACTAAAAACATGGCGGTTTGACCGGGAAGCGCCAGCGACGTGTGGAGACGCGATCGAAGCCGGACTCGGCGCGCGGACTGTACCGAGCAATACCTCATAAGTCTAGTCGCTCGCCCGAGAACATAACGATACGGCCGTAACACGCAAGATTCCGCAAGATTCTGACGCCCACAGACGATCGGCCCGACAACCGGCCCGACGCTCGAGCCGACGACCGATAACAGCTCGCCAGATCGAGCCCCCAGCGAGGGCTGTGCGCCTCCACTACCGACTTAAACAACAAAAGTGTTTTCAAAGTCGGGGTATTTCGTTACAATTGGTATCGACAGTCGATCGCGTGGTGGGTTGCGACCCCGGCGACGGCTAGGACTGAAAGGAGGACTGCCCTTATGACACTCGCTGCCGCCACCGTCGAATCTGCCGCTGTAGAGCAAGCGCGGCTGACCGTTCGTGTTGAAGACATCGCGCCCGAAACGACAACGATCCGAAGCTTGGATTGGGATCGCGATCGTTTTGATATCGAGTTCGGGCTGCAAAACGGCACGACCTACAACTCGTATTTGATTCGCGGCGAGAAGGTGGCCCTGGTCGATACGTCCCACGCTAAGTTCCGCCAGCTCTACCTCGACGCGCTGCGCGGCGAAATCGACCCGGCGACGATCGACTACATTGTCATCAGCCACACCGAGCCCGACCATAGCGGTCTGGTCGCTGACGTGCTGGAGCTGGCTCCGCAGGCGACGATCGTGGCGGCGAAGGTGGCGATTCAGTTCCTCGAAGGTTTCGTCCACCGCAACTTCGATCGCCAGGTGGTTAAAAGCGGCGACACGCTCGATCTCGGCGACGGCCACGTTCTGGAGTTCGTCAACGCGCCGAACCTGCACTGGCCGGACTCGATTTTTACCTACGATCGCAAGACGCAGACTCTCTACACCTGCGATGCGTTCGGGATGCACTATTGCTCGGACGATACGTTTGACGAAAAGCTCGGCGACTTCGAGGCGGACTACCGCTTTTACTACGAGTGCCTGATGGCTCCGAACGCGCGATCGGTGGTCTCGGCGATGAAGCGCATGCAAAAGCTCGGCGAGATTACGACGATCGCCAACGGTCACGGTCCGCTGCTACGCCACAACCTCAACGAGCTGACTGGGCGCTACTGGAACTGGAGCAACGAGAAGGCCGACTCGGAAACCGTCGCGGCGGTGTTCTACACCTCCGGTTACGGCTACAGCGATCGCATCTCCCAGGCGATCGCCCACGGCATCAGCAAGACCGGTGTCGTCGTCGAGATGGTCGATCTGAAAGTGGCCGACCCCCACGACGTCAACGAGCTGGTCGGCCGCGCGACGGGCATCATCCTCGGTACGCCGCCCGCATCCGGCGAGCTGGCCAAAGAGACCCTCGATGCCGTCGGGACGATGTTTGCTGCCATCAAAGGTCGCAAGCAAACTTTCGGGCTGTTCGAGTGCTATGGCGGTGACGACGAGCCGATCGACCCGCTAGCGCGCAAGTTCCGCGACCTGGGCCTCAAGCCTGCCTTCGCGCCGATTCGCGTCAAGGACGAGCCCGACGAGCAGCTCTACCAAGTCTGCGACGAAGCCGGAACCGACCTCGGCCAGTTCCTGGCCCGTAAGGACGCCCTTAAGAAAATGAAGTCGCTCGATAGCGACTTGGATAAAGCGCTCGGCCGACTGTCTGGCGGGCTCTACATCATCACGGCTCAGAAGGGCGACATCACCAGCGGCATGTTGGCGTCTTGGGTGTCGCAAGCGAGCTTCAAGCCCCTGGGTCTGTCGATTGCGGTTGCAAAAGACCGCGCGATCGAGTCGCTGATGCAGGTGGGCGATCGCTTCGTGCTCAACGTCCTCGAGGAGGGCAACTACCAGCACCTGATGAAGCACTTCCTGAAGCGTTTCCCGCCCGGAGCCGATCGCTTCGAGGGCGTCGATACGCGCACGGCGGCGAACGGCTCGCCGGTGTTGGCCGACGCGCTGGCCTACGTCGAGTGCGAAGTGACCAGCCGCATGGACTGCGAAGACCACTGGCTGGTGTACAGCACCGTCGAGGAGGGCAAGGTCTCCAACGAAGACGCCCGCACCGCCATCCACCACCGCAAGGTGGGCAACCACTACTAGGCCAGCTCGCGATTTCGTAGGGGCGCATGGCAATGCGCCCAGGATCGGTGGACGCCCCACAGCTATTGTGGGCGCACTGCCGTGACGCCCCTACGGCAACCGAACGTCGATCCTGCTGGCTTGCCCGACAAAGCCAGCGTGCCGCCCCCCCCACTGAACGCTCTACTCACGCAGACCCGACACCCGAACCGAACCTATGGAAACCCCCCGCGAGCGCGACGCGCAGTTTTTACCGATTGCAGCAGACACCAGCATCCTGCGATCGCGAAGCTGGGGACGCCTGCGGTTCGAGATCGAGTACGCCCTTCAGCGCGGCACGACGGCCAACAGCTACGTTATTCAGGGCAAAAAAACCGCCCTGTTCGATCCGCCCGGTGAATCGTTTAGCGAGATTTTCCTCGAGGCGTTCCAGACGCGCTTCGATATTACGGCTCTCGATTTCATCATCCTGGGCCACGTCAATCCCAACCGCGCTAAAACTCTGGAGCGGCTGGTCGAACTCGCACCGAAGGCCGCGATGATTTGCTCGAATCCGGCGGCGGTGTCGCTGCGGGCGCTGCTGCCCGACCTGCCCGAGTCGCGGATCAAGGTCATGCGCGGCGATTCGACGCTCAATCTGGGCAAGGGCCACCGGCTGATCTTTACGCCGATTCCGACGCCGCGCTGGCCCGGAGCGCTGGCCACCTACGACACCAAAACTCAGGTTCTTTACACCGACAAGCTCTTTGGCGCGCACGTCTGCGGCGACCAAATTTTCGATGAAGGCTGGACGGTCTACAGCGAAGACCGGCGCTATTATTTCGACTGCCTGATGGCTCCCCATGCCCGCCAGGTGGCGACGGTACTCGACAAGCTGACCTCACTGCCGCCCGTGGAGTTCTATGCCACCGGCCACGGCCCGATCGTCCGCTACGGCCTGCAAGAGCTGACCCAGTCCTACCAAACCTGGAGCGAGAACCAGCGCAAGCAGGCGGTAACCGTGGCGCTGCTCTACGCCTCGGCCTACGGCAACACCGCCGCGATCGCCCAGGCGCTGGCGCGCGGTATGACGAAGGCGGGCGCGCAGGTCGAGGCCGTGAACTGCGAAGTCGCTTCGCCAGAGGAAGTTCAGGCAATTCTCGATCGCTCGGCGGGTTTTGTTATTGGGTCGCCGACTCTGGGCGGCCACGCGCCGACCCAGGTGCAGACGGCGCTGGGCATTATCCTTTCGGAGGTGCCGAACACCAAGCTGGCTGGCGTGTTCGGCTCGTTTGGCTGGAGCGGCGAGGCGATCGACCTGCTAGACGGCAAGCTCCGCAATGCGGGCTTCCAGTTTGGCTTCGAGCCGATTCGGGTGAAGTTCACGCCCACCGAGGCGGTGATGAAAACCTGCGAAGAGGCCGGGACTGACTTTATTCAGGCGATCGCCAAGCAGGCCAAAAAAGCCGCGCGGAAAGCGAAAAAGCCGATCCAGCCCGCCACCAGTACGGAACAGGCGATCGGGCGGCTGGTCGGTGCGATGTGCGTGCTGACGACGACACGCAGCGAAGTGTCGAGCGCGATGCTGGCGTCTTGGGTGTCGCAGGCGACGTTCTCGCCGCCCGGCCTGACGGTGGCGGTCGCCAAAGAGCGCGCCGTCGAATCGCTGCTCTACAAGGGCAACACCTTCGCGCTCAATATCCTCGGCGAGGGCAAGCAGTTCCACCTGATGAAGCACTTCCTCAAGCCGTTCGCGCCGGGGCAAGATCGCTTTGAGGGGGTGGACTGGGAGCCGGGAAGCAGCGGCCAGCCCGTCCTCAAAGACGCGATCGCGGTGCTGGAGTGTACCGTGAAAAACCGCATGGAGTGCGGCGACCACTGGCTGGTCTACGCCACAGCGGAGGCGGGCAGCGTTCTCGATGGCGATAGCGTGACGGCAGTTCACCACCGCAAGTCTGGGACGCACTATTAGCCTTCTGTTCCCCGCAAAGATCGATCGAGTCAGGGGTCAGAGAGCGGCGATCGCCTCGTCGTAAATTTGTGGCGGCACGACCCCCGACGCGATCTTTTCTAGCTTGGCTTTCGAGTACCAGGCGTATTCAACCTGTTCTCCGTTGGACTCGACAACGTGTGTCGGCAGGTTTGCCCGCGACTCGTCGGTGATGTGACAGATAAAGTGGAAGACGATTTCGTGTTCGGTCTTGCCCAAAAACTCGAATATGGACTCGTGAAAGTTGACGAAGTGCAGAGTCTGGCCTGATAGTCCGAGTTCTTCGTGCATTTCCCTTTCTGCGGCGGCTCGAATGGATTCGCCAAATTCAACGCCTCCACCGACCGGAACGTAAAATCGAAACTTTCGGACGGGGTCGTATCCTTCTGTTAGCAGGATTTCTCGGTTGTTGATGATGGAGACAATCGATATTATTGCGAATATTCATGTCCGATCGCCGTATGAATGCGAGCCACTTTTCGGTCTTGAAATGCGGAGATCTTTACTCCTGAAGATTTTCAAGTTCGGGTCGCGTCGTCGGCCAGAGCTGGAGCCCGAACCCCAGGGCGACGAGCAGCAGCGCAAACGCGCCGCCTTGGGCTAAGCTCGTCGGCGCGGCATCGGACAGGTCGCCGAAGATTTTGCCGAAGGCGTTGCCCGCCAGGCCGAGCGTGCCGAAATACATGCCGATCGCGACGCCACCGAATCCCGGCGGGGCGATCTCTAGGGCGAGCGGAATCACGCCGACGTTGATGGCGCTTTGGACGGCGACGATCGCGACGATGAGCAGCGTGCCGAGTGCCGTCGTGCCGCTGACCGACAGCCCCAGTATTGCGGCCAGCCCGATCGGCGCCGCGATCGCGATCGTGCGCCGCATCCCAAAGCGCTGCCCCAGTGCCGCCGCCACCAGACAGCTCGCCGCGCCGACGAGTCCCACCTGGATCGGGCTCGACGCCGACCAGGGGGTCAGCTCGGTGCCGGCATAGAGTCGGGGCACGAGCGCGCCGAACCAGTTCCCCGTCCAGATGACGCCGACGGCCACGGCGATCGTCCGCAGCAGCGCGACGACCAGATGGCGTAGATCGAGGGTGAGCTCGTCGCCAGGATCGCTCGGATCGGCGGGCGGTGCGGGGGCGGGCAGCACGGCGCGCAAGACGCCGATCGCCACGAGCAAGACCACCGAGCCCGACACGAACGTAAACATTGCGCCGCGCGAGAGCCAGAAATCTGTGGTCATGGGAATCAGCCGCCCGACGATCGCTCCGATCGCCATCAGCACGCCCGCCGCATAGGGCAGATCGCCCGACGACATAGCGCACTGGCCGAGCATCACCAGCACCGGCGCGCGAAATGCCGCCATCGCCATCGCCCAAATCACCGCCGCTAAGGGCAGCGCGGACTGGGCCGCCGCGCCCAACCCGGCGATCGGCGGCAGCGCGAAAAACATCACCACCGTCAGCAACACTCCGGCCAAAATCAGCGGGAAGCGCGTCCCCGTCCAGCGCCGCAGCCGATCGGAGCCGTAGCCCATCAGCGGCTCGAGGATAAAGCCGATCGCTACTTCAAAAAACAGCACGGTGCCGACGACCGATGCCGCCAGCCCCACCTGCGCGAACAGGTCGGGTAGATAGAGGCGATACATCACCCAGGAAAGGACAATTGCATTCTGAACCGCCGCCAGCGCGAAGACGCGCGACCAGGCGATCGTTGCTTTCGGCAAAAATGAGGCGGCCACGCAGTGCTACTCCGGAGTGATTTATCGTTCTCTTCAGTACGGAACGATCGTACTCCGGGCAACCTGAAACAGCCAGCCCGAGATGATTGCAAACTTCGGTAGGAAGCGAGCAGAAGATAGCTACGGCAGCTCGGCCCTGCCCCAGCGCCGCCAGACATCGATCGAGCCGTCAGCGCTGCCGCTGACGATCAGCTGGCCGTCTTCGCTGACCGAAACCGACATCACCGCATCGCGTCTGCCGTTGAGCGTGGCGACCGTCTGCCCCGTCGGCAGATCCCAGAGGCGCACCGTACCGTCCGAGCTAGCGCTGATGAGCGTCTCGCCGTCGGGGTGTACCGCTAGCGCCGTCACCGAGCCGCTGTGGCCTGTCAGGCGGTGGCGCTGTTCGCCGCTTTCCACATCCCAGATGCGAATCGCGCGATCGCGGTTGGCCTCGACCAGCAGCGTGCCGTCGCGGCTAAAGGCAACGGCGTTGACCGGGTCGGCGCTATCGGCAAAGGTGCGTAGCTCCTCGAGCTCGCCGGTGTCGTCGTCCACTGACCAGAGCTTGACCGTGCCGTCGGCGCTGGCGCTGGCCAAAAGCGAGCCCGCCGGGCTGAAGGCGATTGCGTCTACGCGGCCACTGTGGGCGACCTGGGAACCGCAGGCGCTGACGTTCACTTTGCGGCGCTTCGGCGTGACGCGCACTTCCCAGATGGCGATCGTGCGATCGAACCAGCCGCTGGCGACAAAGCGCCCGTTGGGGCTGACGGCCAGCGATCGCACCGAACCGGCGACGCCCGAGTCGTCGACCAGGGTTTCGAGCAGCGTCTGGGTATCGAAGTCCCAAATCTTGATCGTGCGATCCCAACTGCCGCTCACCAGCCAGCCGAGATCGTGGTTGAGGGCAATCGCGCAGACGGGGCTGCTGTGCTGCTGGGACAGAATATTAAGCGATTCGCCGGTTTTGATATCCCAAAACTGGATCGTGCGATCGAAGCTGGCGCTCACCAGCACCTCGCCCGAGGCGTCGATCGCTAGGGCGCTGACCCAGTCGCCGTGGTCGGTCAGGGTCGAAAGGCGTTGCCAGTCCTGGGGCGGGACGCGCGGGGTGTCGTCGTCGGCGGCGGTGCTGGCGACACTGGCGGCGTCGAGGTCGGCGATTTCGGGCAGGTCGGGGGTGTGCGAAGCGGCGGATGTTTGGCTTGATGTTTGGCTTGGCGGTTGGATTGAGGTTTGGCTTAGGGCCGAATCGGACGGGGCGTCGGTCGATATCGATTCCGTGCCGGAAATGGAATACGACAGCGGGGAACCGCTTTTGAGCGTCGCGCCCAGTTTGGCTTCGCTCGCCGTTGCGGCGCGATCGCCGACATCGATCGGTGCGATGCCCCACGCTTCCTCGCCAGCAGGCGCGGGCGATCCGAATTGCGGTAGCGTCAGGGGCTGCGATGCTGGGCGATCGGACGACGCGGCGCGCGACTCCGCCGTGCCCTCTTTGCTCGTGTCGGTAATTGCGTCGGTTCCGGCTCCACCGAACTCGGCTCCACCAGCTTCAGATTCTTCAACCTCGTCGGAGAAAAAATCGACGTCGATCGTATCCATGCGATCGGAACCGCTCGCCATTGATGTATCGTCTAGCAGCGATTCGGCGATCGGTTCGGCGATTTCGTCCGCTTCTGCGTCGATACTGCTGACGAAATTCTCCAGTGGCAAGCTCGGAGAGCGGCGCTCCAAATCAACCTGCCCCGCCTCAAAGACTTCATCGAGTGCATCGCTCGAAATCGGCCAATCCTCCGCCGCTTCGCCGTGGCGCACTGCGTCGATCTGCAAACGGCGCGCGAGGCGATCGCCCAGCGCCGCAAAATCGTAGCGCAGGCGATCGAGCTGGACTTCGATCTCGTCCACGCGTTGGGGCAGCGGCGAATCGTTGAGGTAGTCGATCGTTGCGGCCAGGGACTCGTAAACGTGGCGGTGCTGCTCTTGCAGGCTGACGATCTCTTGATAAATCAGCCGAAAATCGTCGAGGTCGCGTACGCGCACCTGACTCTGACTGTCGTCGTGGGGCAGATCGTGGAGCTGCTCGAGGCGGATTTGGCTCTGGGTCGGGCGGGCGATCTCGTTGCGTTCGGCCACCACGCGCAGGCGGCGCTCGATCGCGGCGAGATCCTGAGTTAGCTGCTGCTGGACGCGCACCACGGCCCCCATCGCTCGCTGATGGGTCGAAACTTCAATACGGCGACGGTTGGCCAAATTGAGCAGCAGCGACAGCGACAGCGGCACGCCCGCATAGGCGAACTGCATCGACGTACTCGCCACCACCGTTCCCACCGCCGAACTCACCCAGCAAATGTACTCGGCAAGCTGGAGCTGGTTGGAGCGTCGGGGTCGTCGCGATCGACTCGGATTGGAAGAGGTTGGCGAGGGAGGCACCGATCGTGCTGACATGGCATTCGCAGCCCAAACTGTCACATAACAGTAGCAAACTTCTTTCGCGAGCCTGTCCTCGGGCTCCCTCCTAAGACTGTTTCGCCAGCAGTTGCTCGATAAAATTCGTGTACACCTCGGCGCGGTTGAACTCCGGCGAGTCGAGGATCTTTTCGTGGAATTCGATCGTCGTCGGCAGCCCCGTAATCGCGCACTCGCGCAGGGCGCGCTTCATCCGGGCGATCGCGGTCGGGCGATCGTTGCCCCAAACGATCAGCTTGCCGATGAGCGAATCGTAGTAAGGCGGAATGTCGTAGTCGGTGTAAACGTGCGAATCGACCCGGACGCCCACACCTCCCGGCGGCAGATAGCCGCTGATGCGTCCCGGACTCGGGCGAAAGTTGTGCTTCGGATCTTCGGCGTTCAGGCGGCACTCGATCGCGTGGCCGCGTAGCTGTACCTGCTCTTGCGTCACGCTGAGCTTGTCGCCCTGGGCGATGCGGATCTGCTCGGCGATCAGGTCGATGCCGGTCACGGCCTCGGTAACGGGATGCTCCACCTGGATGCGCGTGTTCATCTCCATAAAGTAGAAGTCACCGTTCTTATCGACCAAGAACTCCACCGTTCCCGCGCCAACGTAGCCGATCGACTTCGCGACGTTCACCGCCGCCGCGCCCATCTTCTGCCGCAGCTCGTCTGAGAGAAACGGACTCGGTGCTTCTTCGAGCAATTTCTGATGGCGTCGCTGGATCGAACAGTCGCGCTCGCCGAGGTGGACGGCGTTGCCGTAACTGTCAGCAAAGATCTGAAACTCGATATGGCGCGGCTGGACGATAAACTTCTCCAGATAGAGCCCCGGATTGCCAAAAGCGGCCTCCGCTTCGCCCTGCGCCGCCGCGAACAATTTGGGCAGCTCCTCCGGCTCGTGAACCAGCCGCATCCCGCGCCCGCCGCCGCCCGCCGTCGCCTTGATCATCACCGGATAGCCGATGTCTTTCGCAAGCTCTAGGGCCTCGGCATCGGTGGCCAGCAGCCCCTCGCTGCCCGGAACCGTGGGCACGCCTGCGTTTTTCATCGTCTCGCGCGCCGTAGATTTGTCGCCCATCGCGTCCATCGCTTCCGGTGTCGGGCCGATAAATTCGATCTGGTGGTCGGCGCAGATCTCGGCAAAGCGCGAATTTTCGGCCAGGAAGCCGTAGCCGGGATGGATTGCCGTGGCGTTGCGGGTCAGCGCCGCCGAGATGATATTGGGAATATTCAGGTAGCTCTTGCTGCTGGCCGGTTCGCCAATGCAGACGGCTTCGTCGGCCATTTGCACGTGCAGTGCGTTGCGATCGACCGTCGAATAGACCGCGACCGTGGCGATGCCCATTTCCTCGCAGGTACGAAGAACCCGCAGGGCAATTTCACCTCGGTTCGCGATCAAGATTTTAGAAAATTTCATATCTTTCGATAAGGTCTCTTGTGTCGAAGTCGCTCGCAAAGCGCCGTCACGCAGCGATCGCCTCATCTTTTTGCGACCATTTCGCGGCGCAGCTCGGGAAATGGGAAAGAATCGCCAAAGTTTCCAAATTAGCCGCAGCAAAACATAGCGTCAGTTGCCGCCGTCATGCTAAGTTATCACGGTGCGAACAAATAATGACGCCTCAAGCGTTGCTCGCACGGACACCGCGCGGATGTGGTGGAATTGGTAGACACGCACGCTTGAGGGGCGTGTGGAGTAATCCTTGCGAGTTCGAGTCTCGCCATCCGCATTTAACGAATCGAATCAACTCCGGAAACGTCACCGAACCCCTCACGCGCTTCCGGAGTTTTTTCGTTGGGGTGCGGATTCTACAATGGCTCCGCACGACACTTCTTACATTGAAGTAAGCAGGTCGGGATTCGAGCACTGAGCGTAGTCGTTGGCGTCGCCTTTGCGAAGCCGATAGTGCGGCCACTTTTCGCAAGAGCACCTAGGCTATCGGCGAGGCCGACGCTACGCGAGCGACTCCGCTCGGCCTTCGAGATGCTGTCGCGCTGACACCTCAAATTCTCCGTGCAAGAGTGTTGCCTGCCCCTATGCACCTGGCTTTCCTCTCCGAATTCGACCCCGATCGCGCCGATCGCGACGACTGGCCGCACACTAAGCTCGGCCACTGGGGGCATTGCGTGACGATGGCCGATGCTCTCGAAGCCGCCGGACATCGGGTCACGCGCGTCGGCGGACTGAACAAAACCCGCGAACACGGCTCGCTGCGCGCCAAGGTGCGTCGCCGCTTTGCCGGTCTGCGCGATCGCCATCACCTCGCCTGGGTCGAGCCCCGCTTCAACATCGACTACGCCCGTCAGTTCGAAGCCCAGCTCGCGGCAAAACTCGCGCTGGGAGACCGCTACGACGCGATCGTCACGCCCGACCCAAACCTGATTAGTCATCTAAAGACCGACCTGCCGCTGTTCTTCTGGGCGGATACGGCCTACGCGACGCTGCTGGATGAGTATCCCGGCTTCCGCGATCTGACTGCGCGATCGCGCCGCAACCTCCTCGATCTCGATCGTCGCGCGATGCAGCGCTGCGGCAAAATTTTCCTGGCTTCGGACTGGGCGATCGCGGGCGCGATGGCCGTCCACGGCTGGCCGCGCGATCGCTTTGAGTGCATCGAGCTGGGCGCAAACTTCGAGCCGGACGACCCCGCCACCGTCGAGCCGACGATCGCGGCGCGCGATCGCGACACCTGCCGCCTGCTGTTCGTCGGGACGGACTGGCAGCGCAAGGGCGGCGATCGGGCGGTGGCACTGGTGGACGAACTGCGCGATCGGCTGGTTCCCGCATCGCTGGCCGTGGTGGGCGCAACGCCAGAGTTATCGGATCCGAACGTCAAGATTGTCGGGCGATTGGATTTGGCGAAAGCTGCCGATCGCGATCGGCTAGAGGCGGAGTTCCGCGCGGCGCATTTTCTCGTACTGCCCTCCGATGCCGAGTGTTTCGGCCACGTCCTCTGCGAAGCGAACGCCTTCGGCGTGCCGGTGCTGACGACCGACGCGGGTGGCATGCCGACGGTCGTCCGCGCGGGCGTCAACGGGTTTACCCACGGTTTTGACGGCTGGGCGGCGGCGATGGCCGATCGCGTGACAAGGCTGTGGCGCGATCGCGCGGCCTATGAAAATTTGGCGCGATCGTCGCGGACGGAGTACGACGCGCGACTGAATTGGACGGTGCTGGGTCGGCGGATTGGTGAGGCGATCGAGCGATGCCTACCTTAGTCGGCGAAGGGCTAGCCCCAAGTCGGCCGATCGAGTTCTGCGGCTTCTCGTGCTTCCTGTCGCTCGGCGTCTTCTAGCTCCGCGCACAGATCCTGCAAACTCTGGTGCTGCTGGCGGCGCGACTCGCGGCGATACTTGTCGCGATCGAGCTTTGGCTCAAGCTCCTTTTGCCCGTCGCGTCCGGCCTTGACCTTATACCGGCTGCCCTTCTTCTGCCGCTCCCGCTCGCGCGCCTCCGCTACGGCCTCCGCTTCCGCCAAAACCTCCAGGTACAGCTCGTAGCGCTCCCAGTCACCGCGCACCCGGCAATCCGGCTCGTCCCGGTGGCGGCAGTCGGAAAATTGACAGTGCCCGCGCGCGCGCCGGATCTCGGGAAAATAACCCATCAGCGCTTCCGGCTCGCAGTCCAGCTCCGGCTGATTGAACCCCGGCGTGTCGGCCAGCAGTCCGCCGCCCGGCAGCTCGAACAGCTCGACGTGGCGGGTCGTATGCCGCCCACGCTGGAGCTTGCCCGAAACGCGCGCGACGCGGAGCTGCGCTTCGGGAATCAGAGCGTTGATCAGGCTCGATTTGCCGACGCCGGAGGGGCCGGAGACGATCGTCGTATGCCCGCTCAATTTCGTACGGAGTTCGTCTACGCCCCAGCCCGCCTCGACGCTAATCGCGATCGGCGCGTAGCCCCAGTCGGCAAGGCGATCGCACCAATCCTGTCGCTCGGCTTCCGAGACCAAATCGCCCTTGCTCAAACAAAGCTGCACCGGGATACCCGTCGATTCGGCCTTAATCAAAAAGCGGCTGAGCTGATTCGGGTCGAGGCTGGGCTGCTCGATCGCGAACACCAGCAATAGACGATCGGCATTGGCGACCGGTGGCCGATCGAGCAGCGTCTCGCGCGGCAGCACCGCCGAAATCGCGCCGCGATCGCCTGGCCAGTCCGCTTCTTCGACCCGCACGCGATCGCCGACCACAACCCGCTGACCGACCTTCTTCAGTCGCGTCCGTCGGGTACAGAGCAGCGAGCGCTTGGGAAATGGGGTGGGATTTTGAAGGGGAAACCCAGGAGGAGTTTCTGGTGGCTCGGCTGCGGGTGGTAAATCGTCCCAACGATCGGCGCGCACGTCGTAAAAATTCGCCTGGACTGCCAGCACTGTCCCGAAAAACGTCGTCGGACATTCGCTCACGATGCCACGTCCACGCAGCGAACGCGCAGCACGAAGCGATCGGCCTGAGCGATCGAGGTTTCAATCTTGTAGCCCGCCATCACGAGGCTATCCGGCACTTGCTCCACCGGCTCGCCCTCGTCGATCCACAGCTCTAAGATCTGTCCCGGCGACATCTGCTGGAGGCGCAGCTTCGCCCGCACGAAGTTCAGCGGACAAGGCGTCCCGCGCAAATCCATACAAATATCGGGCAGCGGCTCCCGAGTGGGGAGCGCCGTGGTTAGTTCGTCAGTCACGTTCTAAACATCTCGATCGGGGCAAATGGGTGCGATGGGCTACTTGTGGAACAGATTACCCAAAAAGTTCTCGACGCCGCCCTTACCGAGACCCTTTTCGCCGCGAATTTCGGCCAATTTAGTCAACAGCTCGCGCTCCTCAGACGAAATCTTCGTGGGAATGTCGATACTGACGGTAATACGGTGGTCGCCACGGCTGACGGGGTTGCCCAGACGCGGCACGCCGTTTCCCTCTAGGGTAATGACACGACCGGGCTGAGTCCCGGCAGGGATCTCCACTTCGACCTCACCATCGACCGTCTCGACCGGCAGCTTGCAGCCGAGGATCGCCTGGAGGTAGCCGATCGAGATCGACGACATCACATCGATACCCTCGCGCTGGAACTTCGAGTCTTCGTTAACGAACAGATAGACGTAGAGATCTCCCGGCGGGCCGTTGCGCTTGCCCGCGTCGCCTTCCGACTGCACCCGCAGCCGCGTACCGTTATCGACCCCGGCGGGAATCGTAATTTTCAGCTTCTTCGTCACCTGCTTCTGGCCTTTGCCCGCGCAAGCGCTGCACTTGTCTTCGATGACCTGACCCGTGCCGTTGCAGGTGGGGCAGACTGACACCTGTGTAAAGCTGCCGAACGGCGTCCGGGTGGCGCGGCGCACCTGACCCGAACCGTTACAAGTGCTGCACGAAGTCGGGCGCGTTCCCGGCTTTGCGCCCGTACCCGAACAGGTTTCGCAGGTTTCGAGGTGGCTGATGCGAATTTCCTTCTCGCCACCAAAGACGGCTTCTTTGAAGTCGAGCTTGAGATCGAGGCGCAGGTCGTCGCCGCGCACGGGGCCGTTGCGGCGTCGGGCCTGCTGTTGCTGCTGTGCGCCCGCCGCGCCGCCAAAACCGCCGAAGAAGCTCTCGAAGATATCGGCAAAGCCGCCCATATCTCCCATGTCTTGGAAGCCACCGGCTCCGGCAGCTCCCGCGCCGCTGACGCCTGCTTCGCCGAAGCGATCGTAGCGCGCGCGCACGTCTGGCTCGGAGAGAACTTCGTAGGCGCGGTTGATTTCTTTAAATTTCTCTTCAGCCCCCTCGTCTTTGTTGACGTCGGGGTGATACTTACGGGCTAGACGGCGGTAAGCACGCTTGATCTCGTCTTTGTCAGCGCTGCGAGAGACGCCGAGAAGCTCGTAGTAGTCAGCTGCCATGGGGTGCGCGGTGAGAACTCATGAAAATTTGGGACGCAACGATCGAAAAATTCCAATAGAAGCGTCGAACCTACAGATCTAAGATTAACCCAGTTAGGCCGGTAGCGGTGTGGGGAAACCCGGCTCTTGTTCGGCGTGAAAATTCGGAAAAAATGGCCGATCGGGGAAGGGGCGGAAAACCGGACTCAGGCGGGTGGAAAACCGCTCGCGGGCTGGGCTGCTGCGCGATCGGCGGGCGCTTCCGTTTGCGGCAGCAGCTTGCGCATGAGGAGCTGGCCGGAGCTCGCCCACCACTGCTGAACGCCCGCTTCGGATTTTTGGACGCGGTAACCGCGCTGGCGGTAGAGCTGGACGGCGCGATCGTTGTTGGCCAAAGCGTGAAGGTAGATGCGATCGTAGCCCCAATCGGCAGCGGCGCGCTCGCAGCGATCGAGCAGGCGACTGGCGATGCCCCGGCGGCGCGCGGCGGGGATAACGGCCAGGTTCGCAACGTAAGGAAAGCGCTCGCGACCCACTTGCCAAAACCAAGTGTCGCGATTCCAGCTTCCGAACGGCCTAACGGAGAGTTCTACGGTGCCTAGGGGTTGGCTTGGCGCAGAACCGTGCGTCGCCAGCCAGAGAGCGTAGTCGCCGAAGTCGGCTCCCAGCCGGTTTCGAGCGTCGTCGTAGAGGGCATAGTGCCAAAACGGTCGCGTCAGGGCTTCGAGCCAGCCGCCACCATCGAACCCTTCCGTCAGCACGTCGGCGATCGCGCGGGCGTCGGCTGCCGTTGCCCGTTCGATGTGAATCGAGCGGGGCGGCACGGTCGATCGCGTAGGTTCGGATCTCATGGGTTCGGGTCGCGTAGGTTCGGATCTCATGGGGTCGCCCGTACGGTTAGGGGGCGCGACTGTCTCTGACATTATCCGCAATTCTCTCGGGACGGACTGCATCGTGCGAACCCTTTAGAAGCGGTTCGGGCGGGGCGAGACCGATCGCCTAGGCTTCAGCCTCGGCGATTTCCGATAGCTCTAGCCAACGCTCGGTGGAGGTGTCGATTTCGAGGTCGATCGCCGCCAGCCGCTCGGTCAGGCTGCTGAGGTCGTCCGAGCCCAGATCTGAGCCCAAATCTGAGGAACCGCCGTAGAGTTGTGCTTCGATCGCCGCTTTCTCGTCTTCTAGCTCTGGAATCTTGTCCTCGAGTGTCTCCAGTTCGCGACGCTCTTTGTAGGACAGCTTGCGCGGCCGGTTCGATCGCGTTTTCTGTGAAGATTTACCCGAGGGCTTCGCTCCAGAGGATTTCGCCGCCGACCCGCTGCTGGCCGCTGCCTCCGCTGCCCGCGCGGCCTCCTCCGCCTTGAAGTCGAGATAGACCGAGTAATTCCCCGGATACTGCTTGACGACGCCGCCGGGATTCACCTCGAAGATTTTCGTCACCGCCCGATCGAGAAAGTAGCGATCGTGAGACACTGCCGCCACGCAGCCGCCGAAGTCGTCAAGGTAGTCTTCTAAAACGCCCAGCGTCTGCACGTCTAAATCGTTCGTCGGCTCGTCGAGAATCAGCACGTTCGGCGCACCCATCAGCACCTTCAGCAAAAACAACCGTCGCTTTTCGCCGCCCGAAAGTTTGGAAATGGGCGAGTACTGGCGATCGGGCGAAAATAAAAAGCGCTCGAGCATTTGCGACGCCGTAATCACCGTGCCGTCCGCCGTCTCCACTAGCGCCGCTACGTCCTTGATGTAGTCGATGACGCGCTGCTCCAGGTCGGCAGCGGTCAGCAGGTCTTCCGAGTGCTGGTCGAAGTAGCCGATCGCGATCGTCTCGCCAATCTCGATCTCGCCCGCATCCAGCGAAATCTGCCCCGTAATCGCATTCAGCAGCGTCGATTTTCCCGCGCCGTTGCCGCCGACGATGCCGACCCGATCGCCCGCCTCGAACGTGTAGCTGAAGTCCTCGAATAGCGTGCGATCGCCGAAACTCTTCGTCGCGTCGCGAATCTCGATTACCTTTTTGCCGATGCGCCGCGACACCGTATCGATCTCTACGTTGCCGTTCGACGCCTTGAACTCGCGGTTTTGCAGCTCGGTCGCGCGATCGATCCGCGCCTTTTGCTTGGTGCTGCGCGCCTTTGCGCCCCGTTGCAGCCACTCCAGCTCTCGCCGCAGCAGGTTGCGGTGCTTGCGCTGCTGCCCGATTTCGGCCTCCTCGCGCAGCGCCTTTTTCTCCAGGTAGTAGGCGTAGTTGCCGTCGTAGGTGTAGATGTCGGCGCGATCGAGTTCGATGATCCGGTTTGTAACGCGATCGAGAAAGTAGCGATCGTGCGTCACTAGAAAAACCGCCCCCCGGTGCGTCTGCAAATATCCCTGAAGCCACTCCACCGACGCCGCATCTAGGTGGTTTGTCGGCTCGTCCATCAGCAGCAAATCCGGCTCCGACAGTAGCGCCGTCGCCAGCGCGATCCGCTTCCGATAGCCCCCCGACAAGTCGCCCACCCGCGCCTCAAAGTCCTCGATTCCCAGCTTCGAGAGCACGATCTTCGCCTTCGTCTCCAGCTCCCACGCCCCGATCGCGTCCATCTGTTCGCTCACCGTCGCCATCCGCGCCAGCAACTTGTCCAGCAGCGCCGGATCGTCCTCCGCATGGGACATCTGCTGCGAGAGCAGCTCGTACTCGCGTACCAACTGCATCCCCGACGCCGACCCGTCCCCACTGTCCGCGAACACCTGCTCTAAGACCGTCTTCTCTTCATCGAGGTCGGGCATCTGCGGCAGATAAATCGTCCGACGGTTGCGCTCCGTCAGCCGCTGGCCGCTGTCGATTTCTTCTAGTCCCGCCACCATCTTCAGCAGCGTCGATTTCCCCGAGCCGTTGACACCGATTAGCCCCACCTTCTCGCCGTCCTCGATGCTGAAGTTGGCATTGCGGACGATTTCTTTAATGCCAAAGTCCTTGGCGACGGACTGAAACGTAACGATGCTCATATGGCGATCGGGGGGCTGGCGTGGGCGGGTGAGTCGATCGTGCCTCATCCAGGTACGGGAGACAATGCCGAGCTGCCTGTACTCGCTGCCAACCCACCGCCGACCTACCGCAGACCCACCGAGCCGATCGCGTTTCGATCGCTTCCGGGTGCGTGCCGGATGAGGGCTAGCTGCGCGCGATCGTCGAGAGCCCGTCTACCAAAATTGACGGCGTGCAGCAAGAGGCATTCCAAACGGCGTCGCTGCCGATTTCGATCGCGTTTTTGAGCGCCGTGTAGACGTTTCCGCAGACCATCGTGTCTTTGATTCGACCGACGGGCTCGCCGCCTTTGACGTAGTAGCCCAGCGCAACGTTAATCGAAAAGTCTCCAGCGAGGCCGCTGCCGTCGCCGAGGACTTCATCGACGATCAGCCCTTCATCCAGGTTGGCGATCATCTCCGACAGGTCGCGCGTGCCGGGGCGGACGATCGAGTTGTACAGCCCCGGCGACGGGAAGCTTTCTAGGTTGGGGCGGAAGCCGTTGCCGGTGCTGCCGCTGCCGAGCTGCTTGCCGATTTGGCGATCGGTGTAGAAGAGCTGCAAAATGCCCGCCTCAATAAAAGTCGTCGCGCGGGTGGGCGTGCCCTCATCGTCGAACGGGCAGCTATAGGGGCCGGAAGTCGGGTGCTGCGAGAGGGTAATCTCGGGCGAGACGATCGGCTCGCCGACGCGATCGCTCCAGGGTGAGGATTCCTCTAGGGCGCGCTTGCCGCTCAGCGCTTCGTGGATCGTGTCCCAGAGCAGGTCGGCGGCCTTGGAGGTGAACAGGACGGGCAGGCGACCGCTGGGAGCGACGACGTTGCGCTTGGCCCAGTGAAAGCGCTGGAGGATTTGCTGGGCCAGATCGTAGGGGTCGAGGCAGTCGCGCCGGGTTTGGCCGTCGGAAACGCTGAGGAAGTCGTCGCCGCGAATCCACTCGGCGGCCATATAGCTGCTCAGGGTCGTGTCGGTATAGGCGCAGTCGAGGCCGTTGGTGTTGACCAGGCGCGTCGTTTCGGTGTCGCACTCCCACTCGGCCATGCAGATCGCCTCGGGATAGACTTCGCGCACCAGTTCGATCGTCTGGCGCGCCCAGTCGATCGTCTGCTGGACGGTGACTTCGGTGCCGAGGTCGGGATATTTGGTGTCGAGGGCTTTGCCCAGTTCGATGGTTTCGGGCGGGTTGAGCTGGGCGATCGTCAGCGCCCGCTCGACCAGTGCCCTGGGGTTGGTGTGGCCGTAGGAGACTGCCAGGCCGGGACGCCCGCGATGCCATAGGCGCAGCGTCGTGCCTTCGGTGTCAGTGCTTTCGAGCTGTTTGAGTCGGTTGGCCTCGAAGTAGACCGGGCGCGCGTGCGATCGCGACTGGAACACCTCTGCCGCATCCGCACCGCACTCGAGGGCAATCTCGAGCAGGATGTCGGCAAAGCGATCGCAATCTGTGGTCATTGTGTTCTCGGCGTTATGTTCTCGGCGTGCTCTGTCGGTATCGGGACGCCTCGATCGAGGTGGGCATCGGGCTGGGAGCGGACGCTCCGCGACGCGGCGCTGGGGCATTTCGGCGGGCGCGGGCCACGATTCGGGCTCGCTAACTCGGATTTAGCGGACTAGCTAAGTAAATATCACGAGATGTATCCTCCGCGATCTCGGCCTGCGATCTGGGGGCTTCGATGGAGGTGCGACCGGGGTTGCTTTGGTGTGGGCCGGGCCTCGACTCAGGCGATCGCATCTAAAATCGACTCCGCTACGCGATCGCACACGCCCGAGCGTCCCATCGCCGCGCGCATCTCGCCATACTCCACCGCCATACGCGAGCGCCGCTCGCGATTGTAGAGCAGCTCGGTCGCCGTCCGAAAGATGCGATCGGGCGTGGCCGCTTCCTGGAGCAGTTCCGGCACGATCGCCCGTATCTGCACCAGATTCACTGGCGAGGCGAAAGGAATCTCGAAGTTGAGAAACGTCCGCAGCACCCAGCTCGTGAACGGGTGCAGTGCGTAAATCACCACCTGCGGCACGTTCATCAGTGCGAGTTCCAGGTTTACCGTCCCGGACTTTGTTAGCGCCAGATCGCTGGCAGCTAAGTCCGTGAGGTCGTCGTTGGGAACGAAGCGGGCGTTCAGGCCGTACTGGCGGATGGCACGCTCGATCGCGGGGCGAAACTGCGGTTGGGAAATCGGGATCCAAAATTCGATTTCGTGGTTGTCTTGGCGTGCCCGTGCTTGTAGTTTCCGCGCGGCAGCGAACATCGGGCGCATGACGTACTTGAGTTCCTGGCGGCGCGAGGCAGGCAGCAGCGTCACAATTTGGAGATCGTCGGGCACGTTCAAGCGGCGGCGCACGGCAGCGCGATCGGGCACGTTCGGATAGGTGTCGAGCAGCGGGTGGCCGAACCAGTCGGTCGTTGCGCCCGCCTTGCTGTAGTACTCGGCCTCGGCGGGGAAGACGGCGATGATGCGATCGCAGCAGTCGAGGATGCGCGTCGTCACCGACTCGTTCTCCTGCCACACCCAAGCCTGCGGCGCGATGTAGTAAGTCACGGGAACGCCGGGATAGGTCTGGCGCAGGTATTTGCCAATGACCATATTCGGCGTCATGTAGTCTACGAGTACCGTCGCATCCGGCGGGTTGGCTTTCAGGTAGCGCTTGGCCCGGCGCTGCACGGCCAGGGTCGGAAAGATAAACGGCAGCGACTCGACTAGCCCCATCGAGCTGATCGCCGTAGTGTCCTCGATCGCCCTGACCCCCGCCGCGCGCATCCGCTGGCCGCCCAGCGCCACGATGTCAATTTCGATGCCCCGCGCCGCCGCTCGCCGCCGCAGTGCCGACACCAGCAGCGCTCCTTGCAAATCGCCCGATACCTCGCCCGTACTGACAAAAATTCGTTTCACGCCCTGCGCCCTTCTCTAAACATTCTGCGCGTTGGCAGATGCCGCCGCCGAAGTCGATCGCGTGCCTGGGGTGAGCTTGCGCTTGCCGCGTAGCGAGTTCTCGGCGAAGCCGTGTAGCCGATCGAGTTCCGGCGAACTGGGCAGCGCGGCGATTTTCTCCAGGGCTTCCTCGAGCCGCAGCCCGGAGCGGTACAGCAGTCGAAACGCCTGCTTGAGGTGCGATCGCGTTTCGGCCCCGATGCCCGCTCGCCGCAGCCCCACGGCATTGAGCGATCGCGAGCGGCAGGGCGCACCATCGACCAACGTGTAAGGCGGCACGTCTTGAATCACCTTACTTTTGCCGCCAATCATCGCGAGTGTCCCAACGCGCACGAACTGATGAACGCCGACAATACCGCCGATCGTCACGCTGTCTTCAATCGTCACGTGCCCCGCCAGCGCCACTGAGTTGGCGATCACCGTTCGATCGCCGATCGTGCAGTTGTGCGCCACGTGGACGTAGGCCATCAGCAGGTTGCCGCTGCCGATGCGCGTCACCTCGCCCTCGTAGGTTGCGCGATTGATCGTCACGTACTCGCGGATGCTGTTGTCGTCGCCGATGCGCACCTGGCTGAGCGCGCCGTCGTATTTGAGATCTTGGGGCACGAGGCCGATCGCCGCGCCGGGAAAAATCTGGTTTCGCTCGCCGATTTCGGTGTCGCCCTCGATGATGGCGTGGGCGTGGACGACCGTGTCACGTCCGATCGCGACGTGCTCGCCCACGATCGCGAACGGATCGATCCGCACGCTCGGGTGAACTCGTGCGCCGGGATGGACGATCGCGCTGGGATGAATCATGATGCTGCTCTGTGCTCGCCCGCCGGTACGGCGGTAGGCTGCCATCGCCACGAAGCGCGGCTCGGCGGACTGCACCGCTGCCCCCGTCCCTAATCGTCAATAACTGAGAACATCAATTCGCCTTCGAGCGCGAGCTGGCCCTCGACTTCGGCGCGGGCGTGAACCTTGGCATAGCGACCGCGCTTCGTCCACAGCACCTCGACGGTCATCACCAAACTGTCGCCAGGAACGACGGGTCGGCGAAAGCGCACGCCGTCGATGCCCGCAAAGGTAAACAACCCTTTGTCCATCTCGGGCATCTGGGTCAGCACGACGCCTGCCACCTGCGCCAGCGCCTCGACCATCAGCACCCCCGGCATAATCGGTTTGCCGGGAAAGTGCCCCTGAAATTGCGGCTCGTTAAAGGTGATGTTCTTGAGGCCGACAGCGCTTTGGCCGGGAACGTAGTCGAGGATGCGATCGACGAGGGCAAAGGGGTAGCGGTGGGGGAGCAGGGCGTGGATTTCCTCGACGCTGAACGTCTTTTTCTCCACGGTGGCTTCGGCGGTAGCCGGTGCTTCAGCGTGGGATAGGCTCGCGTCGATGAGTGTAGACATGGCAAAAGAATGAATGTTGAGTAACGACGGGTCTCCAGCAGGGCGACCCAGACGGGGTCTGAGGCTTCTGGTCGAAAGCCCGACTCGATCGTGCGGTGAAGATCGACGCATGCAGCCCGCTCGCCATCGACGATCGCTACCGACGATCGCGGATCGCACGCGCCAGCCCGACATGCAAAGCGTGGCTGGCCTTGTAGGCAATGTAGTGCGCGCGCGGGATGGCACCTAACAGGCTCAAATCGCCTATTAAGTCTAAGATCTTATGACGCACTGGCTCATTTGCAAATCGCAACGGTGGATTGAGCCAACGCTCGCCATCGCAGACCAGGGCGTTGTCGAGGCTGCCGCCGCGAATCAGCCCCGCCGCCTGGAGCTGCTCGATTTGGCGGTGGAGCCCGAAGGTTCGCGCCGCGCCGATTTGGGCCTCGAAGGCTGCAACGGGCGCGATCGAGTTTGCCACCGCGAGCGGACCTTTCTCGACGTCGGCCGAACCGGTGGTCGGCTCGGTGGCTAAACCGGTGGGCAAATCGGCGGGCGACCAACTGTGCCACTGTTTGCCGATCGCCGCATCCTCGAAGTCGATGCCATAACTAAAGCGCCATTCCGGTGAAGGAACCGCCATCACGGACGCCTCGCCGCGCTGCACCGAGGCGGGCGCTTCGAGTGGCACTGCCGGAGTTTCCCTCAATCCGGGCCCGGAGAGTGTCGCAACCCCCGCCTCGGAAATCGCCGTACACCACTCCCGCGCCGACCCGTCGAGTAGCGGCACTTCCGCGCCGTCGATTTCGATGATTGCGTCGCTGATATTGGCCGTCGCCAGCGCCGCTAGTAGGTGTTCGACGGTGCGGATGTGGGCGGTGTTTTGAGGGTGAGAGTGGCCGGGCTCGCCACCGGGGTCGGCCACCAGCTCCGTCGAGAGTTGGGTTTGGCAAACCGCCGCGATCGCTGCCGGAATCACCGGGCATCCGGGCAGATCGACGCGCACGAAGCGCCGACCCGTTCCCGCTTCGGCTGGCCGCAGCGTTACCGTCGCGCGATCGCCACCGTGCAGCCCCACGCCCGATCGCGTCACGGCGCTCGCAAGCGTTTGGGGCTGAGTCGAAAAAGTCATGATGGTTTAGCGCGTAACGATCGCGGCGTTCGAGACCTCTGAGATTTTGGACCCCTCTTTGGGAAACCTCAGAGGTCTGGTTGTCGAGGCTCGATTCGTGAACTAGAAACGCTGGCCGATGCCGAAGTGAAAGCGGTTGTCGCCGTCGTCGTTGATGCCGAAGTCCACGCGGATCGGGCCGATCGGCGAGTTGATCCGCAGGCCGACGCCGTAGCCGAAACCGCTACCGGGCTTGTCGCGTACCCCCGCCGGATTCCCCGGCACGCTGTCGCCCGTTCCCAGATCGGTCGCCGCATCGAGGAAGACCACCCCGCCGAGGAACGACAAAATCGGGAAACGATATTCCGCTGTCGCCTGGACGAAGGTGCGGCTCGAGCCGACCGCTCCCTCTTCGTAGCCGCGCACGGAGTTGACACCACCGAGGATAAACGCTTCGTAGGGCGGGAAATCGTCGCCGATAATCGTACCGGCGCGAACGTTAAAGGCCAGCGCCTCGGCTCCTTCGTCGATAAAACCGGTGAAATCTACCGGAATAAAGTAGCTGTAGCTGGCCTGCAGGCTGTTGTAGAAGATGCCGTCGAAGGGCAGCGCCTGCTCGGTGCTAAAGCTGATGCGCGAGCCGCTGGTGGGGTTGAGGCGATTGTTGCGACCGTCGTAGCTGAGGCCGAAGCGCACCGTCGCCAGGAAGTCCGAGCCGTCGTCGTTAAAGGCCAAGTTGCGCTGGGAGCCCTCGCGAATCCGTTCGAGGTCGTTTTCTTCCGCGATGCGGCCTCTGTCGTCGGTGATTACCTGACCGTCCTGATTGAGGAAGATCTCGTCGCCGTCGTCGAAAGCCACGGCGTCGCCGCGATCGGTCGTAAACACCGCGTCATCATCGAGATCGACTTCGTTGACGCCCTCACGACCCAGCCGATCGACCAGCACCACGTCCCCTTCGTCGCGCTCGGTCAGCTCGCCGTCGGCATCGCGAATCGAAACCTCTTGAATCCGGAACCCGAGCGACGCCTGCCAGGACGGCTCGGTGTCGAACACGTCACGGGTCAGCGGACGCGAGAAGGTGATGCCGCCGCCGATGCGGTTGATCCGGGGGCGATCGCCGTTGGGTGCGTCGTTGGAAAAGCCGGGCAGCGGTGCTAGCGGCGATTCGTCGTTATCGATTAAATCGACCTCTTCTTGGCCGTCGGCGCTGTCGAACACCAGCGAAATCGAGCGACGACTGAACAGGTTGACGTTGTAGCTGGTGCGGAACGGGTCGCCTGCGATCCAGGGGTCGGTAAAGTTGGCGTCGAAGAACAGGCCGCGCGTTCCGAGCTGCACCTCCGCTCCCAGGCGCTGGGCGTTACCGCCGAGGTTTTGCTCCTGGTAGCTCAGCGTGCCGAAAAAGCCACTCGAGGAGCTAAAGCCACCGCCCGCCGCGATCGAGCCCGATCGCCCTTCGATAGCATTAATAATCAAGATGGCCTTGCGCGGGTCGGTTCCCGGCTCCACGGCCAGGTTGACATCCTCGAAAATGCCCAGACCAAAAATCCGCTGGAGGTCGGTTTGAACCGTGCTGCTGTTGAAAACGCCACCCGCCTCGGTTTGCATTTCGCGGGTGATGATAAACGGGCGCGTGCGGCCCTCGACCGGTTCGCCGTCTTCATCGAACTCTTCGCCGTCTTCATTCAAATAGCGAATGCGGATCGCTTCGATCTCGCCTTCCGCCACGTCGATCGCGATCGTGCCATCGGGCGACACCGGCGGCGGGGACACCGGCCCCGTCTCGGGAATCGGCGGCGGGTCGATCACCTGTGCCAAGGCGTAGCCGTTGTCGTCGTACCAACGGTTGATCGACTCGATGCCGGTCTGAAAATCGCGCAGGTTCAGCGTGCGCCCGTACTGCGTGCCGAAGATGCCATCGACAATCTCGTCGGTCAGCACCTGGTTGTTACGCAACTCGATGCCATTAAACTGCGGGTTTTGACGAACGACAAAAATTACGCGCACCCCCAGCGGCGTCTCCTCGGCCAGGGGCTCGACGCGACCGAAGAAGCCAGTGGCGTAGATGGCATTGATATCGTCCTGAAGCTGAGAGCTCGTGGTGGTGCGCCCGGGCCGCGTGCCGATGGTTTCGTAGACGAGCTGCTCTAGGTCGGGCAACAGCGGGCCGGTGTCGTCGCGCACGACGACCTCGGACACGAGGACGCGCGGCTCGCTGTCGGCCTGGGCAATTTCGGAAGTTTCGGCAAATCCGGCGGGGGCGTCGGACGGAGCCGCACCGGCAGGCGCGCCGATCGCCAGATCGGCAGCGGCCAGATCGGTATCGGCGATGCCGATCGATTCGCTTGGCTCGCCGAACTCGATCGCGGCGTCAGCCTCCGCTGCCGCGAGTACTGGCTCGTCTCCGGTTTCGCTGGGAAGGGTCACCTCGACGCGATCGTCGGAACTATAGGCGCGGGGTTCGTAAGCGTCGAGCGCGGCAGCGAGGCGCTCCGCAGCGCGTTCGCTCGCATCTTCCGCCGTGGGGGCGCGGAACGAGAGCGACTCGACATCCGCCGCGCCGGACAGGTCGAGCTGGGTGTCGGCGAGGCGCTGGGCGTCGGGGCTGACGAAGTTGCCGCCTACAGCGATCGCACCCGGCACCTCGACAGTCGGGAAGTCGAGCAGAGACGCGGGAGTCTGGCCGACGCTCAGCGTCGTCACCGGCAGTTCGCTCGACGGGTCGGCCTCGAGCGCTTCGAGGGTCTGGCCGATCGCCGAAGGGGCGATCGCGAATCCCGACGAAGCTGCCACGAGCGCAACCCAAAGGCGCGACCATTGCACCTTGCTCACTGTTTTTCCTCCTAGCTTCTCGCCCGCAATCGGGGCGTGCAATGTCAAATTGGCCCGCCGACCTCGGAAGCCCGCAAACCGCCCGATTGCTAGAGACATCTAAGAGACCTCTAGATGAAATCGAGTAGCCGCGTCCCACCAGTGACGGCAATGCTAGGGGGATTGTATCGGATGATGGCAACTCCAGCCCCGATCGGCCCAGTCTCGGGCAAACCCCGCTGGGAACGGGCCTTTAGCGCCGCGCGAATCGGGCGCGCTTCAGACTTGCTTATCTGTGTCATGAAAACTTAATTTGCTTTGTCTGCAACAGCGGGGCGTGTAAGTATTGGTTTTTTACGATACTAAGAGATAATGAATTGCTAATAGGCAATGCCAAAAACGGTCGATTCTCACCCGCCACTGGCCCGACAGCACTCGCGGTGAGTCGGCCCATCTGCCCGGAGGGCAACGTTTCGAGCGGCTCGATCTATAACGCGCAGCCCCGCCGAAGCTCGTGAATTTCACGTGAATCTCGCGCGCATCTCACCCACTCCTGCGTCTTCAGGTCGGTAAACACTATGATTCAGACTCTAAGCCAGAACATCTGGCTGATTCCTTGCTACGCGCTGCTCGGCGCGCTGCTGGCACTGCCCTGGTCGCCCGGAATCACGCGCCAAACCGGGCCGCGTCCGGCAGGCTACGTCAACGTGCTGATGACGGCAGTCACGCTCGTTCACAGCCTGCTGGCCCTGCTCGAAATCTGGGGGCAGCCCGCCCGCAATGCTTCGTTTCTGTGGCTCGATACTCCGGGTCTGCAAATCTCCCTCGACTTGGAAGTTTCGACGATCGCCCTAGGGGCCTGCGTCACGATTGCGGCGCTAAACCTGCTGGCTCAGATCTACGCGATCGCCTATCTGGAAATGGACTGGGGCTGGGCGCGCTTCTTCTCGCTGATGGGGCTGTTCGAGGCCGGGATGTGTTTCCTGGCGCTGTGTAACTCCCTGTTCTTCAGCTACGTCATCCTCGAAATCCTCACCTTGGGGACGTACCTAATCGTCGGCTTTTGGTTCAACCAGTCGCTGGTGGTCACGGGCGCGCGCGACGCCTTTCTAACCAAGCGCGTCGGCGATCTGATTCTGCTGATGGGCGTAGTGGCGCTGTTGCCGATCGCCGGAACCTGGAACTTTACCGACCTGGCGCTCTGGGCCTCGACAGTCGAACTCGACCCCACTACGGCTACCCTGCTGGCGGCGGCACTGCTGGCGGGCCCGATCGCCAAATGCGCCCAATTTCCGCTGCACCTCTGGCTCGACGAAGCAATGGAGGGGCCCTATCCCGCGACGATCCTGCGCAACACTCTCGTCGTCTCTACAGGAGCCTGGTTGCTGGTCGAGATCGCGCCGGTGATTGCCCTCTCGCCGCTGGTGCTGAAGGCCACGATCGTCACCGGAGCCGCCACCGCGATCGGCGCGAGTACGATCTCGATCGCCCAGGTGGACGTCAAGCGCGTGCTGTCCTATCTGGCCAGCGCCTATCTGGGTCTGGTCTTCGTGGCCGTCGGTGTCGGCGCGACCCAAACGGCGCTCGTGATGCTGCTCGTCTTCGTGATGTCGATGGCGCTGCTGGTGATGGCCACCGGCGGCATCGTCCTCAATAACATCAGCCAAGACCTAACCCAGCTCGGTGGCCTTTGGGCTCGCCGCCCGATTTCCGGGATGTGCGTCGCGATCGGCGCGCTGTCGCTGGTAGCACTTCCGCCACTGGGGGGCTTCTGGGTCATGGTGGAGCTGGCCGATCGCCTCTGGCAAACTCAGCCGGTCTTGCTCGGCGTCGTGCTGGTTACGAACGCCGCGATCGGCCTCAGTGTCATGCGGATGTTCGGCTTGATGTTCGGCGGCACGGTTTCCGAGTGGACGCGCCGATCGGCCGAAGGTCTCTGGCTGCTGGTGTTGCCGACGACGATCCTGGCGGGGCTGACGCTTCACCTTCCGATGTTTCTGGGCGCGTGGGGTCTGCTGCCCGACCTGTCGGCGCTCTCGTCCGGCGTGACAGCGGTGGTCTTTTGGTCGAGCGCGATCGGGCTCGGCGTTGGTGGGCTGCTCTACCTGAGTCCGACGGCATCGCAGCCGGTGGAAATCTTGCCGACCCCGGTTCGCAACTTCTTCGCTAAGGACTTCTACACGCCGCAGATCTACCGGTCGTCCGTGGTGCTGTTGGTCGATCGCTTCTCGAAATTTGTCGATTGGCTCGATCGCTATATCGTCGATGGCGCGGTAACGCTGGTGGGCGTGGCGACAGTGTTCGGCGGCGAGAGCCTCAAATACAACACCTCCGGTCGCTCTCAGTTTTACGTCTTTTCGATTGTCGCCAGTATCGCCGTCTTGATGCTGGCGATCGCCTTGCCCCTCCTGAGACTGGCGGGCTAGCGAGAAAACCTCTCGCCGCTCCGCGATTTTCTAGACCTTCAGATCGTCCATTATGCTAAGCCTTCTCCTCGCCATTCCCGTCCTCGGCGCGATCGCCGTCAGCCTCCTGCCCAGGCGCGATCTCGCCAAGCCGATCGCCCTTACCAGCGCCGCGATCGGCTTCGTTTTCTCGCTATTTCTCCTGACCCAGTTCGACCTAACTCAGGCGGGCGTGCAGTTCGCCGAGTCCGTGGCTTGGGTCGAGCCGATCGGCCTCAACTACAGCCTCGGTGTCGATGGCCTCTCCTTGCCGCTGGTGGCGCTCAATACGCTGCTAACCCTGGTGGCGATCTACAGCAGCCGCGACGACCTCGATCGGCCGCAGCTCTACTACGCCCTGCTGCTGTTCGCCAGCGCCGGGGTCGGCGGTGCGTTCCTGGCGCAAAACCTGCTGCTGTTCGTGATTTTCTTCGAGGTGGAGCTGGTTCCCATCTATCTGCTGATCGCCATCTGGGGCGGCAGTCGTCGGGGCTACGCCGCCACCAAGTTTCTGCTCTACACAGCGCTGTCCGGGATCTTAATCCTCGCATCGTTCCTCGGCGTAGCGTGGCTGAGCGGTGACTTCACCAGCTTCGACTACGACGCCATCTCCGCCGACGGCCTGTCTCAGAAAACTCAGCTCTGGCTGCTGACGACGCTGGTCATCGGTCTCGGTATCAAGATTCCCCTCGTGCCGCTGCACACCTGGTCGCCCGACGCCTACGTCGAGTCCTCGCCACCGGTCGCGATCCTGCTCGGCGGCGTCCTCGCAAAAATGGGTAGCTACGGCCTGCTGCGCTTTGGCCTCGATCTGTTTCCCGACACCTGGCATCTCGTCGCGCCCGGACTGGCCATTATCGGCGCGTTTAGCGTGATGTATGGCTCCCTGGCCGCGATCGCCCAGAAAGACATCAAGCGCATGGTGGCCTATAGCTCGATCGGGCATATGGGCTATATCCTCGTGGCGATCGCCGCCGGAACCGAACTGAGCATCCTCGGCGGCGTCGCCCAGATGGTTGCCCACGGCCTGATTTTGGCACTGCTGTTCAACCTCGTCGGCCTCGTCGAAACCAAAGCCGGAACCCGCGACCTCGACGCCCTCAACGGTCTGCTCAACCCCGTGCGCGGCCTACCCCTGGTCAGCAGCCTGCTGATCGCTGCCGGGATGGCCAGCGCCGGAATCCCCGGCATGGTCGGTTTCGCCGCCGAGTTCATCGTCTTCCAGGGCAGCTTCCCGGTGTTCCCGATTCCGACACTGCTCTGCATTCTGTCCTCGGGGCTGACGGCGGTGTACTTCGTGATTCTGCTGAACCGCACCTGCTTCGGCAAACTGAACAACAAGCTCGCCTACTACGATCGCGTCACCTGGCCGGAGCGCGTCCCGGCGCTCGTCCTCACCGCGATCGTGTTGATCTTGGGCGTGCAGCCGAACTGGCTCGTGGACTGGATGGAGCCCACCAGCGCCCAGCTCGCCGCCAGCCTGCCGAGCGCACCCGTCGCGATCGCACCCGCCACCGAAGCCCCCGAGCTGGCAACCCTGCGCAGCCCGCAGCTCTAGATTGCAGCTCTAGGTTGCAGCTCTAGACTTGAAGAGAAAGCTCGCACGCTTAAGAAATCACTAAAGAAAGCCCTGAAAACCGTGGTTCAAGCCGTTAATCGCCCCGCCATCCCCGAATCTCAACACCCCTACGCCGACATCATCCACCGTCTCGAAGCGGGCGGCTCGATGCTGCCGGACACGCCGGAAAACCTGATGCAAATCATCGGCATCTACAAGGCGTACGCCGTGCCGATGGACTTCTACTGGCGCGACCTGCTCTACATCGCCGAGAAAGTCTTCCTCAATCCCGTCCCGGCGTTTAAGTATTTCATCTCGAAGGAATACCTCGATCGCCCCAACAGCTACGCCGGAGACAGCGCCGATCTGCGAATCTGGCGCGGCGAAGCGGACGCCCACCCGGAACTGCGCGAGTTCATGGCGCGCGGCGAAACCGGCAAACTGCCGAAGCTGGCGCACCACCTCTGGCACGATCGCGTCAATATGGAATTCGCCGAAGCCTGCATGCGGGCGATGCTCTGGCATCAGGGTATGGGCGGTCGCTTCTACGACTACCTCGAAAGCGACGAGTACGTCGCCAACGCCGATCGGGCGATTAAAGCCTACTTCAAAGGCAACCCGGCCATGCTCGGGCTCTACAAACTCTTCCCGACGATGTTCCTGGAGAAAGTCCGCGAGCTGTCCTACTACGCCAACCTCGGCCTGTTTTGGGAAGTGATGGCTCCGGTGTTCTTCGAGATGTCCGACCTCTACGACGAGGGCAAGATGACCACCGTCCCCGAGGCGATGGACTTCCTCGTCAACGGCATTTTCGCCGTCGCCGGTCGCCCGATTTACCACCACCTCTACATCGGCGACGAGTGCATCGAAATCATCCCCAAATCGGCGGGCTTCACCTGGCTTTACGAAGCGGCGCTGCCCTACGTCGAGGCCGTGTTCTACCGCACCGCGCCGTTCCGGGGCACGAAATCCTACAACGCCCAGGCCGGTCAGGTTCCCGAGCAGCAAAAAGACTTCCACTACGGCATCCTCTACGCCGACGTCTTCCCGGTCGGTACGGCGGGCATCCCGCCCACACTGCTGATGCAGGACATGCTGCACTTCCTGCCGGACTACCTGCGCGAGTACTACGACGAGCACTGCCGAGGCGACGACGACATCTTGATCCAGCTCGGGATTACGTTCCAGCGATCGATGTACAACGTCACGTCAGCGGTGATCCAAGCGCTGCGGGGCGCGCTGCTCTACCCGCTCGACGACCCCAACCCGCGCCACCGCCAAGCCAACCGCCAGTTCTTCGAGTCGCAGATGGATCGCTTCCTGCGTCCGGAAGCCCGCCTCAGGGACATCCAGCGCCGCGACTACCGCTAGCTGCCGGTATTTCGGCCTTTCGGGGCGCACAGCGGTGCACCCCTACGAATGGTGTTTGAATTGTTTAGATTGCGTTTTCCATGCCTACCATTGTCGATATCGCCGTTAGTAACGAGGGCTTCTCTACACTCGTCGCCGCCGTCCAGGCCGCAGGCTTAGTCGAAGCGCTGCAAAGTCCCGGCCCCTTCACGGTCTTCGCGCCCAACGACGACGCCTTCGCGAAGCTGCCCCCGGGCACGGTGCAGACCCTCGTGCAAAACCCGCCGCAGCTCGGGCGCATCCTCAAGTTTCACGTGGTGTCCGGCAAGTACACCAAGGACGAGCTGATCCGCTTGGGGTCGGTGGAGTCGCTGGAGGGCGCGCCGATTCCGATCGACGGAACCGAGGGCTTTGAGGTGAAAAACGCCACGGTACTCGCCGCCGATATCGAAGCCGACAACGGCATCGTCCACGTGCTCGATAACGTGATTTTGATGGGTTGAGGCGGCGAGAAAGCGACGGCGATCGGCGGGGTCGAGCGACTGGCTTACCGATCGAATCTCAGCGTCGGGCGAGTATCGTGGAGGCGACCCCGCTTTTGGCGACCCCTCATGGATTTAAACGCGACCACTGCGCTCGTGATGAGCCGTGCCGATGCCAAGGTATTCGGGACGGGGTTCGCTGTCTGGGCGGATGAATCGCGATCGTATTTTGTCACCTGCTCCCACGTGGTGCGCGACATTCGAGCCGTGGCGGCGGAGTCGGCGATCTGGGTCGATGGTGTTGCGGCGGAGGTCGTGGCGGACGGTGCGGATAAACAGGTCGATTTGGCGGTGTTGAGCGTGCCGCTCCTGGATGTGCCAAGGCCGGGTGTGCCGCTGCTGCCGCTGTCGCTCGTCGCGACGGAAGGGATGGCGATCGAGCTGTACGGCCACTACATCGCTGAAAAGAATAACCCGCCGATGATGGAGCCGCAGCGCGGGCGACTGCATCGAGCGACGGTATTTAGCGCCAATGCCGGAGCCCTGAAGGTGCGGAGCTTTCGGCTCGCAATGGATTCGGGCGATCGCGTGCATCCGGGATACAGCGGCGGGCCGGTGCTGCACGACGGTCGGGCGATCGGGGTGACGGCGGTGCAGCAGGGACAAAACGGCAGCAGGGCGATCGCGATCGGGCTGGCGGCGCTGGCGGAGATTTGGCTGGGGATGCCGTCGCGGCTGCTGTCGGACGCGGTGGAGTTGCAGCCCACGTCGGCTCCGACGACGATGGAACCGAGTGTCGTGACGGAGGATATGGCAATGGCGTGGGACAAGGATCGAAAAAAGGCGTTTCGTCTGGCGTTGCAGGAGCGCTATCGCAACTATGACGGGCTCAAGATCTTCGTTAGCGAGCTGGGCGAAAATCTGCCGAATATCGTCGGCGATCGCACGATGGTGACGGCTTGCTTCGAGGTGGTGGAGTGGGCGCAGGCGCGCGGGTGTTTGTCGGAGCTGTTCGAGGCGTTTGCGTCGGAGAATCCGAACCATCCGCTGGTGGGCGGCGCGGCGGCAGCCTCGGCGAAACCGGCGAAACCGGCGACGTCGGGGACGTTGGCGGCGTTGCAGCGCGAAGCGCGCGAGCAGGAGCTGGACATGCTGAAGCGGCAGTACAAGGCGGTGAGCGGTCGGCTGTTGATGGAGACGAATCCGATGGTGATTCCGCAGTTGGAGCAGCAGCGGGACGAGATCGCGGCGAAGATTGCGGAGATCGATGGCGGGTTGTAGTCGCGATCGCGGCGGTTGGCTACGATTGGGGCAGTTTTGCAAACGTCAGCCGATCGCGCTCGGCGCTCGGGTTTTATGGGTCTTGCGGATTCGCTGAAAGAAAAGCAGTTGCGGCAGCGGTTGGCGCTGTTGGTACAGCAATACGAGGCAGTTAGCCAGCAGCTTTTGACGGAGCAAAACCCGGTGATGCGTCCGCTGTTGGAGACGCAGCAGGAGCAGATCGGGTCGCAGATTGATGAGGTCGAGGCGCAGATCGCGGCGTCGAGTCCGGCGGAAGCGTCGCGGCGTCAGTCAGGCTGGATGGCGAGTGCGCTTCCGCCGGTCGGAGTTTGGCGGGGGCGCGAGGCGCTGTTGGCGGAGCTATTGGCGGACTGCGGGGACGATCGCCGCAACGCGATCGTGCTGCTGGGGCAGGGCGGTATGGGGAAAAGTTCGCTGGCGGCGAAGCTGGTGGAGGCGTTGGGGGTCGATCCGCGATCGGGCGCGATCGGCGAGGGCTGCGAGTTTGCGGCGGCGATCGCGTTCAGGGCGTATGAGGGGTCGAGTTTTGATGAGGTGTCGGGGCTGCTGTTGGCGGGGCTGGGGATCGAGGAGGAGCCGCAGGGGGCGCGGGAGGTTGTGGCGGCGATCGTGCGCGGTTTGGCGGAGCGGCGGGTGTTGGTGGTGCTGGATAACCTGGAGTCGGTGCTGCGTCCGCCGAGGGGCGCGAATTCGGGGCGGGCGGTGTCGGCGGAGTGGAGCGATCTGATTCAGGCGCTGGCGACGGGAAACCATCGATCGCTGGCGATCGTGACGAGCCGGGAGGAACCGGCGGACTTTACGGATCGGCGGATTGCGGGTGCGAGGCCGAATCGGCGGATGGTGCGGGTGCGGCGGGTGGAGCAGGTGGATGAGGCGAGCGCGATCGAGATTCTGCGCGAGCAGGGGATGCGGGATTCGCCGGAGGATTTGGCCTGGATTGCGGGGCGGGTGGACGGGCATCCGATTTATCTGGAGCTGTTGGCGGCGAATTATGGCGATATGCCAGGTTTTTTACGCAAGCATCCGCAGGAGCTGGCGGGTGGGGTGGATGAGATGTTGCGGCGGCAGTTGGTGCGGCAGAGCGAGGCAGCGCGGGATTTGGCGCGGCGGATGTGTCTGTTGCGGGTTCCGATCGATGTGCGGGGTTTGACGTTCTTGCGTTTGTATCGAGATGACGACGAGCGGTTTGAAAGTGAGGAAGTTCGGACGCTGCGAGAGTTGAAAAAACTACTGGCCCAACTCTCAGACAGTGACGAGTCAGTTCAGGAGGAAGAAGAAACACGAGCGCAAGAAGGTTTCACGTTGGAAGAACTTGCGGAAACGTCGGGTATTTTGAACGCACTGGTCTGTGGATCGTTGGTGCGGCGGCAGTATGACGAGTCGCAGTGTGCCGATGAGTTTTCGATGCACCGGGTGATTGTGGAGTTTTTGGAGCGGGAGTTGGGGGAGGTGCGATCGGGGATTTTGGAGAGTGTATATCGGTTCTATCGATCGGGGCAGACGGTGGAGAAGCCGCAGGAGTTGGCGGATCTTCAACCGCTGTTGGAGGCGCAGTTTTTTGCGTTTCAGTTGGGGAATTATCGTGAGGCGATGATGCTGATTGGTGAGCTGGAAAAGTATCTCGATCCCTGGGGATATTGGACGCTAAAGAAAGAGCTATGCGAGCAGGTGTTGCCCCATCTCGATCGGGCGAGTCAGCCGTATATTTTGCAGCGTATCGGCCTCATCTATCGGGGTTGGGGCGATTGGGAGCGAGCCGAAACCTACTACCGACAGGCGCTCGAACTTGCAACAGCAGAAAGCGATCGCGCCATCATTGCTGGCCTTCAGGGTAATTTAGGAGATATCGAGCGAAATCGAGGGAACTGGGAGGCAGCCGAGCGCCTCTATCGCCAATCGT
>ERZ1740068.176-NODE-176-length-39209-cov-7.221816_pt1 | contig 39209 bp, 41 predicted proteins | sample MGYA00581735_ERZ1740068 | MGnify/ENA primary metagenome ERZ1740068 (study PRJEB43018, sample SAMN04849740) | marine metagenome | isolation source: floating plastic debris | place: Pacific Ocean | collected 2008-08-30 | study: EMG produced TPA metagenomics assembly...
CCCCCCCCCCGCCCCCCCCCCCGCCCGCCCCCCGCCTGCCCCCCCCCGCCCCCGCCCCCCCCCCCCGTCTCGGCAGTCGCAACAGCTTTGGATCTTTGGGCAGCCGCCCTGGGTTTTCTTTTGAGGGCGTGGGCACCGGTGGCAATTTCCGCTTTTCTGAGTATTTTTCCGGTGACATGGCGCTTTTTGGCGGGTTTAGCTATGACGCCACAGACAAGATCAGCTTTAGCGCGGAGTACTCCTCCGACGCCTATGAGTTTGAGAACCAGCAAGGTGTCTTTGACGCCGACTCGCCCTTCAACTTTGCCGCGACATACAAGGCCAATGACAATCTGATCTTTCGGCTTTTCTCGGTTTACGGCCAAGAGGTGGGGCTGACGGTCAATGTCACGCTCAACCCGCGCCAACCCGCGACAGAAACGCAAGGGCCCGCACCGCTGCCGGTTGCAGTGCGTGATCCGGCCCGGATCAATGATCTTGGGTGGTCGACAAACCCTATTGAGCAGATCGCGCTGAGCAGCCAGCTGGAGAAGTTCATTGAGCAAGAAGGGCTGACGTATGTCGGCGCGGATATCACCGACAGAACAGCCCATGTGCGCATAGAAAACGGCATATTCCAGTCCGAGGCGCAGGCCCTTGGCCGCACAATGCGGATCATGAGCCGCATGCTGCCGCCGTCGGTTGAGACATTCCATGTCACGGTCGAAAGCAACGGCCTGCCCTTGATGACCACCACGATGTCGCGCACCGATCTGGAACGGCTTGAATACGAAAAAGAAGACCTCGCGCTGCAGGCGGCGAGCTTTTCTGACAGCATCCGGTTTGGCGATGTGCCCGAACCCAAAGCCGATGTGTATCCGAATTTCACCTGGAGCATTTCGCCCACGCTGCGCTTTTCGGCCTTTGACCCCGAAAACCCGTTTCGGGCGGATCTGCGCATCAAGGCGCGAGGCAATTATGATTTCGGCCAAGGGTGGTTGTTGAACGGCGCCGTTTCAGTGCGCGTGCTGGGCAACCTGGGCGAGATTGACCGCCCGGTAAACTCGCAACTGCCATTTGTGCGCACGACTATCGCGGCCTACAACTACCGCTTTGGCCCGACCATCGATCAGTTGACCCTGACAAAACTGGCGCGCATTGCGCCCGATGTTTATGGCCGGGCGAGCATCGGATATTTTGAGCTGATGTATGCCGGTGTGTCGGGTGAGGTGCTGTGGAAGCCGGTGGACAGCCGCTTGGCCCTGGGTGTTGAGCTCAACTATGTCCAGCTGCGCGAACAGGATCAGAGATTTGGATTTGCCAGCCACACCACCCCGGGCGGCACGATCCCCCATGTGAATGGCCATGTGTCCGCCTATTACGAGCTCAACAACGGCTATCAGGCCAATGTGCATGCCGGGCGCTATCTGGCTGGCGACTGGGGCGCGACATTTGAATTCTCCCGCGAGTTCAACAATGGCTGGCAGATCGGCGCGTTTGCCACATTCACCGATGTCTCGGCCGAGCAGTTCGGGGAAGGCTCTTTTGACAAGGGCCTGTTCTTCCGAATTCCATTTTCCTGGATCATCGGCACGGAAACAAAGCGCGGATATTCCAACATCATCCGACCGGTTCAGCGGGATGGCGGGCAACGCGTTATCGTGCCCAACCGGCTCTATGACATCGTGAGCGAGCCGCATCGCGCCAATGTGGCATCAAGCTGGGGGAAATTCTGGAATTGACCCTCAAACACTCTCTCAGCCTCTTTGCACTGCTCGGGCTCATGGTCCTGGCCTCATGCACAAATGACGACACGCGGTTGGATCCCAAACAGCTGACGACCATTGTGAGCGAGAGCATCAGCCAGCGCAATGCACCGCCGCGCGACAAGGATGCGATCATCGAGGCGGCGAGCCGCGAAGCTTTGTCACTGACCTCGCCCGAGGATCCGTTGGCCAGCATACAATTTGACAGCGTCGGCATCGCCGCCGTGCTGCGGGAGATTGAAAAGAACGGTCAGCACACGGTCTGGGCCGCCCGGGGCTCCAGCGATCGCAAATCCATTGTGACGAAGAACGGGATGATCGCGGCGACACGGGGCCTGCGCAAGGATCTTATGTCGTCTGAGGCCGATGCCGTGCTCGATCTGGTGCGCAACCGCAAAGAAGGCAATGTGCCCTATACCCTGCGCTATCTCGACGGGGATTTTGTCATCATTGAAGCGAAATACACCTGCACGGTCGAGCGGGGCTATGACAAGACGGTGGCCCTTGCAACGGGTCCCGCGCCCGCGCTGCAGATGTTTTCAAGCTGCGTGTCCGCCAACCGCCAATTCGTCGATCTGTTCCTGGTGGATCGCTCGGGCAGGATACTTGAGATGCGCCAATGGGTTGGGCCGGTTCTCGGATTTGCCTACATGTCCCAACTCAGATAGGCGGCCGCGGTTAAACCCCAGGGGCAAAGCGGGCGCAAAAGCAGCAGACAGTCATAAAAAAACGGGCTCAGATGAGCCCGTTTGTTTTTCAAACGACGAGGAACTTGTTAGTTCGTTGTCGTTGTTGTGCCGATGACGTTACCGTCGTCGTCAAGAACCAGCGCCAGACCGAAGACCGCACCAGCAGCAATCGCAAGGATGGCTTCATCGCTGAGGCTTGTCAGGTTCGCGCCCTGTGTTGACACAAATGGGTCTGCTGATTGCGAAGCCGCAGCTTGTGTGTCTGCTGTTTGTGCAACTGCAGGTGCAGCAATAACCGTCGCCATAGCAGCGGCTGCCACGAATTTCATATGCTCTGTCATTTTAATCTCCAAACCGGTTTAGAGATCGCTCGGACCTCAAACCCGAACGATAATCTGATCGTTTTGATAATTCAATAAGTCTGTCCTGGGAAGCGCCATATGAGCAAAGCATGGCCATCTGGCAAAATTACAACGCAGATTTTACAAAAGTGACGGGTTTGGCATACATTTTGAACATACCCGCGAGCAAAACGTTCTGCGAGAACAGCGATGCAACGAGTATCGCTTAACGCGAGCCGCGCCATTCGTTCGGCGCGCCATTCGCCTTTGGCGGATGTCTCAGGTTCAAGGCGAAAAGCTTTAGGCCGGTTCGCGCAGTGCGACGATCTCATAGGAGAACACCTCCTGGCCGGTGCTCATCACAAAGATGGCCTCACCATTTTCGCTGCGCGCCTCAACGATTCGAGCCTCAACCAGAGCGGCTTTGGTGTCGATCACCTCGCCGTCAAGCTGGCTTTCCACCTCGACACTATACGTGCCGATCGGCAGCTGTTGGCCGTCTTTGGTCTTCCCGTCCCATTCCGTTTCGGCGCGATCGGTGGAAATCTCAAATCGGTCCACCTCTTTGCCGGTCTCATCGCGGACGACAAAATAGGCTTTATCCGCGATGGCGGACCCTTCTGTGACGATGGGCACCGGATCCCCGTAATAGTTCACCGGCATCGCCGCATAGGCGTTCATGCCGACCCAGGAAAACAGCTGCGACGACCCCATAGCGCTCATTTGCGCGCCGAGCACGGTGAGCAAGTCATTGGTCAGCACTTGCTGTTCGACGCTCGAGAAGGTGGCAAGCTGTGTCGCGAATTCGGTCGAATCCACGGGGTTGAGCGGATCCTGATTTTCGATTTGCGCGGTCAGCATGCGCAAAAACGTCTCAAAATCCGAAGCGATCGCCGGGCTGGCCGTCTCGCTGGCAGGGGCCACAGAACTGATGCCTGTTTGGCGTGATGCGTCACTGATTTCCATGGTGTTTCCTTTTCAGATCCGGATATCGACAGACCCGTCAATCAAGATCGGGGCGGGAGCGGGCGGTGCGTTTGGGTCAGCGGGGACGCTAAGACCCTTTGGGTTGCCGCCCGTATGCTGGATCACGGCTGCGGGGGATCCGGGGCCGTCGTGCTGGCTGTCATGCTGGCCGTCAGATCCTTCGAATGAAAATGATGTGCCATCATATCCAAGCTCACGAAAATCCGCGGCGAGGCTGTCCGCATGGCGGCGCAGCAGATCGAGCGTTTCCTGTCGATCGGCCTGAATGTTGACGATCATGCCCGTCTCAGCGGTGGTGAGGCTGATGCGCACATTGCCCAGTTCGGCCGGACTGAGCGATATGTCAAAGGTGCCGCTTGTCTTGTTCTGGATCGCAATGGCGATCTGGCGCACGATCTGCTGAGGCTGGCCTTGCGCCATGGGTGCGCCCGGCATCTGCGATGTAAAGACCGCCGGGTTTGCCGTACGGCCCTCTCGGGCTGACGTCTCTAATACGGGATCTGATGACATCACATCCGTTGCAAACGGCTCAGACGGGAACGTGTCAAACTGCAAAGAAGACGCAGACACCGCCGCCGCGGGGTTCGACCACACAGCACCGGGCCGTGGCGCATGGATGTCCAGGCCGCCATAGGATGCCGAGCCCGGGTGCGTCGCAGGTTTGATGGCCTCAAGCCTGCGGGTGTCATCCACATCCTTCATCAGAGCGGACAAACTCTGTGCGCTTTGATCTGCTGGGATTGGCTGAGCCGCTTGGGTCAGAGGATCACCAGCGGCCTTCTGTGTGGCGAGGGCTGACGCGACGGATCCAGGCGCAACAGGCTCTGACTGCGGGGGGGGTGGCGGGGGAGCGGCTTGAGCTTGCGCCAGAGCGGCGCCGTCACCTGGACCCTTGAAGGCAGTCTGCGCCGACGGTGAAGACGCGCTCCACGCCTGTGGGTCTGCGACACCGATCAAAGGCCGATCGGCCGTGCCGTTCATCTGCGGGGTCCATCGTGTTATCTGTTGCAGATCGGGGGCATATTTCTGAAACTGCGAGAGCATATCCTGCAAGCCCAGAACGGCCTTATGAGCATCACTTCCCGAAGGCAGCGCCGCCGCTACGGATTTCAAATTTTCCATGATGTCCGCCGCATCGGCAGCATATGGCCCATTGATATGGGTTTCCGGAATCGGAACGTGACCGACGCTTTGTGACCAAGGCGTCAGCTTCGATCTGATCTCATCACTGAGCTGAGATCCTGCAGGAAAGAAATCACCAATGTCGATCTCACCCGACGCAAGGTCACCGAAAAAGGCTTGGAGATCAAAAACGTCGTCTTCAGGGCTTGGAATGCGGCCGATGTCAGCGCCAGCGCGCCCGGCATCATCCTCGGGCGAACGTGCCCCGTTGCGATGAAACGGGTTGGTCTGTGCCGCGTCGAACACGTCATGAAACCCTGACGCCGACGACGTCTTATCCGACTGGTTTTTCGGGGCGGCTTTCGTATCCGTCGAGGCCAGCGTGGCCGGATCCTGCAAAGGACCCGGAAAGACGGATCCTAACTCAAAACCATTTTGCATATGCGATCTCCCAGGAGTTCTTCCAGATCACCGGGACTTTGGCGCAAAGAAATTACCGGATCTTTACCAGTTTGGCGTCTTATCCGGCCGAAATACTTAGAATTGAAGAGAGTATCGGATCATGATTCCTTTTGAGTTGCCCGGTGACGGACCGCGGTCAAATAGTCAACGCGCCCAGATAGATAGTGCTCAGTCAGACAGCGCCCGGAACGCCCGCGAGACCGCGATCAGACTTGAGGCCACATTCCTTTCGGAGATGTTGAAATCAGCGGGCTTTGGCACGCAGAGCAGCACATTTTCATCAACCAAGAACGAAGATCACTTCGCATCCTTCCAACGTGACGCCATTGCCGAACACATGGTGCGCGCCGGCGGGATCGGTTTGGCAGAACATTTCTTCAACGCCATGATGGAGGCAAAAAGCCATGAATGATGCAGAGCAGAAAACCCTGGAAGACATTCTTTCAGGCCTCGATTCCTGTCTTGAACGGGAAAGCGCGGCGCTTTTGGGCGGGGATATCCATATGATCTCGGAGTTGATGGAAGAAAAATCCGCGCTGATTACGGATCTGAATGCGCTTGGCTCCTCAGAGGCCGGCAGCCTGGACACGCTCAAGCAGAAAGCGCAACGCAATCAGGTTTTGCTGACCGGCGCTCTTGAGGGTATTCGCCGCGTGTCGGACCGTTTGTCAGATATACAGAGCCTCAGACATTCGTTTGACACCTATGACAGCGATGGCAACCGCCAGACCATCGAAGGTGAGGCTGTGCGCCATGTCGAAAAACGCGCGTGATGCGGTTCAAATTGTCCGCATCTCGATCGATATTCGAGCAAGACAAGCCTTGAGATCGGCCGCCAAAAAAGGGTTATATATATAAAGACGGCTTCAGACAGCCGTTTCAGACAGCCATGGATCGCCGGCCGAGATTTGACTCAAATCCGGCATATCTCGCTGTCTGAACTTAGCATTACATTAGCATCTTGAAGGGCACATTTCCCGCAGCACTCGAGCACGGGTGGCACGGTTGGATCTATCCTCTGCCGTACTCGTCAGAACGACAGCCTAGATATCGTCTCCGCGTGGGGACGGCTGTGAAATCGGCGCAAAAGCGCCAAAACTAAAGGGAAATGCGATGTCCAGCATTCTGACAAACAACAGCGCAATGGTCGCGCTGCAAACTCTGAAATCGGTGAACATGAACCTGGCCGAAACTCAGGAAATGATTTCGACCGGTAAGAAGGTGTCAAACGCCAAAGACAACTCTGCGATCTTCGCGATCACCAAGACGATGGAATCCGACGTTCAGGGCTTCAAAGCTATTTCAGAAAGCCTCGGTCTGGGTCAGTCAACTGTCGCGGTTGCGCGTCAGGCGTCTGAAACGATCACCGACCTTCTCGTGGAAATGAAGGGCCGGATCGTTGCTGCTCAGGAAGAAAACGTCGACCGTACGGCCATTCAGTCCGACATTGACGCGCTGGAAGCGCAGATCAGCTCGGTTGTTGGCGCGGCTCAGTTCAACGGCCTCAACCTGATCGACGGCTCCAGCGCTGACGCGATGACGGTTCTGTCCTCGCTGGATCGCGACTCAAGCGGTAACGTGACCAGCGCCTTGATCTCCGTTGATCGTCAGAACCTGTCGGTGACCACACCGGTCAGCGCGCAAGGCTTTGGTACGACAGATGCGACGGCCGCTGTGGCCAGCGCGATCTTCCAGGGCACGGGCGCGACCACTGTGGAAGACGACACTCTGTATGACGGCACGAACGCCACAGAGACCATTGCAGATACCGCTGGTGCGACCTTTACCGTCGGTCAGATTTCTGCCGGTGACAGTATCCAACTGGTCCTGGGCAATGTGACCGTGAACGTCGCTGGCGGCGGCTCAGCGCAGGCGGATCGGACCTTTGAATACGTGGCCAGCGCCACGGACGGTGTCGAAGACGTGGCCCGCGCCCTGACCAACCAGATCAACGCGTTCTTTGGCGCTGCGACTGAATCTGCCAATGCCTACACGGTGACGCAAGGAACAGGTGCAAACTCCAACCAGTTCACTATCACCAACGGCGATGGCACGGTTACCAATGAGGTCTTGGATATCTACGCACGGGTACAGACCGGCGGTACAGCAGGCTCCTCTGCCTCCACGGGTGGCCTCGGCGCGCTTCAGAACATTGATGTGACCACCGATTCGGGTGCCACGAGCGCTCTGACAGCGATCGATGGGCTGATTGATCAGGCGATTGGCGCTGCCTCGTCCTTCGGGTCTGACCAAGGCCGGATTGAAACCCAGTCGCAGTTCATCTCCAACCTGACCGACAGCCTTGTCTCGGGTATCGGCACGTTGGTGGATGCTGATCTGGAAGAAGCCTCAGCGCGTCTTCAGGCGCTGCAGGTTCAGCAGCAGCTGGCGATCCAGTCTCTCTCAATTGCCAACCAGGCACCACAGTCGATCCTGTCCCTCTTCAGATAAGTCGAGCAGTATAAGCACTAAACCGGGGCGCACCGAATTGCGCCCCGGATCTTTCTCATCCCATTCCCATTCTGAAAGGACCCAACGTGAACGCCACGCAACTCGCGCAAACCGCGTATGGCTCCGGCACGCGATCCGTCCGAACACCTCGTGGTGTCGAATACGAAGCCTTCGCCCGCGTCACCAGCCGGCTCAAGGCCATCGCCTCAGACATGGCGCAAGCCAAGCGCCAACAGATCAAATCCAAAACCAAGCGTGTCATCCCGGGTCAATTCAGCGACCTCGCCACGGCTTTGAACGAGAACCGCACATTGTGGACATTGCTAGCCACGGACGTGGCAGACGATGGCAACCAATTGCCCGACGACCTGCGCGCCCGCATTCTCTATCTGGCCGAATTTACCCGCCAGCACTCGGCCAAAGTCTTGAAATCGCAGGCCTCCGTTGTGCCGCTTCTTGAGATCAATATCGCCATCATGCGCGGCCTCAGCGCGCAAGGTGGTCCCGAAACACCAAGTTCAAAGGTACGCGTATCATGAGCGGACTTATCCTAAAACTCGGGCCCAAAGAGCGGATCCTGATCAATCAGGCGGTTGTCGAAAATGGCGACCGGCGCGCGCGTTTGACGATCCTGTCGCCCAATGCCAACATCTTGCGCCTACGCGATGCGATCAATCCAGAAACCGCCAACACGCCGGTGCGCCGCGCCTGTTATGCCACCCAATTGGTCCTGACCGGCGATCACAATCCCGACGAGGCGAAATTTCAACTGCTGCGCAGGATTGAGGAATTGAGCCAGGTGTTCACAGATCCCGACAGCCGCGCCAATCTCTCACGCGCCTCAGAGGCCCTTTTGAGCGACAATTTCTATCAATCCCTCAAGGCTCTGAGGACACTCCTGCCACGAGAGGACCGCCTCTTTGCCCATGGGTCAGGGTGATGTTTCAGCCTGTTCTTCCACTTTCGGGGCTGCCCGGCTGGGTGCTGTTGAACCGGACCTTGGAGAGCCAGCCCGAGGCCTTCAATGCCTCGCCTCAGATCGTGCGGGACACAGATTACTTCGTTGAAAACATTGGAAATGTACGCACGGCTGCAGAGCTCGTGTCGGACCGGCGTTTGCTGACAGTGGCCCTGGGGGCCTTCGGGCTGGATGATGACATCAACAACCGCGCCTTGATCCAGAAGGTTTTGGAAGACGGCACTGCTGATCCCGCGTCGTTGGCCAATCGTTTGGCCGATGAACGCTATGCGCAATTGTCAGAGGCCTTTGGATTTGGCAACACGCTTTTCGGCGCGAACACAGGCGATTTTGGCTTTGGCGACCGCATTGCAGATCAGTTTCAGATCCGGAGTTTTGAATCTGCCGTCGGAGAGCAGGATCCCTCATTGCGGCTGGCGCTCAACGCGACACGGGAATTAGCGAGCATGGCCGAAGAAGATACCGCAAGTGACACACTGTGGTTTCGTGTCATGGGAACACCGCCCCTGCGCGAGGTGATGGAACGCGCCCTGAACCTGCCCACAAGCTTTGGCCAATTGGACATTGAACGGCAGTTGGATGAGTTCAAGTCGCGTGCTGAGCGGGTTTTGAACGTGGAAAGCTTCAGTGACTTCGCCGATGCGGAGATCCGAGAAGAATTGGTGCGAGGCTATCTTTTGAGAGAGCAGGTGAGCGGCATATCCGGCGTTTCGTCCGGCTCGATCGCCCTCACCCTCTTGCAAAACTAAGGCAAACATATCCCACAAGGCGCCCCATTTTCTTCGTAAGAAAATGCAGAATTTTAAAAATTCTGCGCGCCCTGAGGGAGCAGGATTGCTTTGATGATAACGCCGCACGTGGGTCCAAGGCTGTCCAGCACTGAAGACATTTTAAAAGTCGTGAGGCTTTGACAGAAACGCGGCCACGCGTGCGCGCACAGATCTCTACCCACCGGGCCCGCGAACAGACGAGGCTTCAAGACAGGATTTTACCGCCTGCAACAGCTCCGTCTTCAAGACGGGTTTCATCAATCTGACGTCGCTGGCCGTAAGCCCATTGCCGTGGACGGTTGCCTCGCTGGCATACCCGGACATGAAGATGACCGGCAGGTTCTCCTGAATGTCCCGGCAGGCTTTGGCCAAAGCAGGTCCGTTTAGATTTCCCGGCATCACAATGTCTGTGATCAGAAGATCATAGCTCCCAGCCGCCGAAAACTGGCGCAAAGCGTCATCGCCGCTGGCGGCTGCGTGAATTGTGTACCCCGCGCTTTCGAGCACCCGTACCACAACGCCCAGCACCTCGACCTGATCCTCCGCGACCAAAATGCGCGCGCTGCCCGTCGCGGCGGTTTCCATCTGAAACGCAGGGGCCTGATCGGGACGCACGTCCGCATCGGTCGCTGGAAAGAACATTTTCACGGACGTCCCGACACCAACCTCAGAATAGATTTTCACAAATCCACCGCTTTGGCGAGCAAACCCCTCGACCATGGATAGGCCCAGACCGCTTCCCGAGGCCGTGTCTTTGCCCGAAACGAACGGGTCCATCACATTTGGAAGCAGATCAGGCGGGATGCCCTTGCCGGTGTCACTGATTGCGATCAGCACATAGCGGCCCGGCTCTACGGTTTCTTCCAGTTCGAGCACATAGGCTGCATCAATGCGCACGTTCGAGGTTTCGATGGTCAGCTTGCCGCCGCTCGGCATCGCGTCGCGGGCATTGATGATGACATTCACCAGCGCGCTTTGAAAACTTGCCACATCAAGGTTCAGCGTCCAAAGACGATGCTGAAGGCTCAACTCCAACTCAATGATCGCAGGCAGGGTCCGGCCAATCCATTTTTCCGTCTCACGCACGATCACATTCAAATCCGCAGGGCGTGGCTCAAGAGGGGATTGACGCGCAAAAGCCAGCATGTTTTTGGTCAGCTCTGCACCGCGACGGGTCGCGGAAATTGCCGATGTCAGAATGTCCAGACGCTCGTGTCTTTGGAGCCGTGCAGTCCCCTCATCGTCCAAGAGAAATTCCAGATTGGCTTGAATGATCGCGAGCAGGTTGTTGAAATCATGCGCAACACCGCCCGTGCGTTTTCCAATGACATCAAGCTTTTGCGCATGCGTGGCGATCGAACGGGTCTTGCTTAACTCGGCGTCTTTCTCGATCAGCGGCGTCAAATCGAAGTTCATCCCGACCACGCGAAGCGGGTCCCCAAGTCCGGTTCTTTCAATGATCGCGTTGGCCTTGAGCGTGCGGACTTTCCCATCCGCATGAACGACCCTGTATTCGGTGTCAAAAGGTTTGTCACTCTGCAAAGCCACGTCAAATTCGGCCTTGACCCTTTCAAGGTCATCCGGGTGAACGGAGTTCTCCCAGTCCTCAAAGCGGCCTTCACTGCCGTCAATTCTAATTCCATGCAGCCTCTTATTGCTGTCATCCCAAATGACATCGCCGGTGTTTGGATCAAATGTCCAGATGCCGATGCCACCCGCTTTCTTGGCCAGATCGATCCGGGCAAACGCCTGATGTAGTTCTCTGCTTTGCGCCGTGTAGTCGATACTGACCCGCGCCAAGCCAGCCGTGAGAAACACAGAGATTACGTTGGCAAGCGCAATCCAGGGATAATCTTGAACGATCCACGTTTGCGCCCGGGCCTGAGGTTGGATCAGGAAATACATCAAGGCGGCCGCGCCGAGGCTCAGAGCGGCGGCGATCGTGGTTCGCGCGAGGCCAAGCTGCGATCCGAACTGGCCAACGAACCACCGGCGCCACAGGATCGACCCTGCGAGCGCATACAGGAAAAAGGCAACCAGGGCCGTGGAGGCAAATTGACCCCCGACGATATACCGGGCCGCTGCGCCTCCGATCGCGGCGAGCACGCCGGCAATTGGCCCGCCAAGCATGCCTGCAATCAAAACAGGGCCGGCGCGCGCATCCACGGTCGCTCCGCCTTCAAGTCTAATGGGCGTTGCCGTAACAAGGAAAGCCACGACGAAAAATATCATGCCAATTTTGATCGACTCACTGACACAGGTCTCGCTCTGTTGGTTTCGAAACACCCAAACCATACTGGGGAACAAAACGCTGAGCAGAGCCGCGTTTTTAAGAAGTTCAATTGGCGTTGGGCCCCAAGAAATCGCTTGCGTCAGCCACGGTTAAATGACCGGGGACCGCCCGTGGCAAGCAGCGGCACCGACATGCGCAGAGAATGGTGGGTAAATTGTGTTTTATCCACCGAATGCACGTTTTGCGTGCAACCAGGTGTTGCCTAACGGCCCGTCTCAGATTGTTGTCCACAAATCAGACAGCCAAACTGCTGCCAAAGACCGCCAGAGATCCAAAACCGGGCCAGCGATGGCGCGCAGTCAGGCCAGAAATGCGCCCAGTAACAGGTAGATGATCAAGGTCCCGCCCAAGGCAAAGCCCATGGGAAACTTGCGCCCACGATCCCAGCTGTCCCAATCCGGCGCCATCTGGCGCAAAGGGGTGTTCTTGGCAATCCTGTGCGTGGCAAAGCAGGCCAGTAGATTGGCGGCAAAGATAAACGCCAAAAGGCCCGCATCGCTTGGATCGATAAAGGGCGCGGCGGCGGCGATGAACTTACTGTCGCCCGCACCCATCAGCCCAAGCATGTTGGCAAAAAACATCAGCACCAGCACGACCACCATGGTCACAAAGCGCCACGGGTAATCGGACCACGGCAAGGCCACGAGCCCGACAATTACAAACACCGCCAAAAGAGCAAGAACCGCCACGTTCGGGATGCGCATGGCTTTGAGATCACTCCACATCACCCAGAGGCAAATGGGCAGGACAAATGGCAAAAACCAAAGTGCCGTGCTGGGGAGGATCGCAAAATTCATGCTTGGTCAGTTCGCCACGTTGCTCTCAAGCGCCTCCAAGCTGCGCACGGCGGCCTCAAAGTGCTGAGGATGGGTGTCAATGGCATCCCGCAAAAGGCCTTGGCCAATTGAGGTATCGCCCTGTTTGATCGCAGACAGCGCCATCGTGTAGAGAAGCTGCGCCCGTTCGGATTGCGTGGTTGGCAAAACAGGCAGGGTGTAGTTCTTCTGTGCACCGCGCGCCAGGATCAGGTTGTTTTTCGCCGTGAAGACCGAGCTGTCCTGCCGGATCGCATCGGAAAACAGCCGTTCGGCGCCCGCAAAATCACCGCGGGTTAGCTTGGAATAGCCCCAGTTGTTCATCACACCTGCGGGCCGTGTGGTCAGGCCAACGGCGGTTTCATAAAAGCTGTCTGCCTTGTCCCATTCGCGATTGCTGTCGGCAACCATGGCCTCAAGGCGGTAGCGCTTAAAGCTTTCCAAGGTCGGCGGAATGCTGTCGAGCACCTGATCGGCCTGATCCCATTCGTTGTTGCGAATAAGCGCATCGGCCAGCTCAACACGATCCTGAGAGGTCGTATCGTCATGGGAGGTGACCTTTTTCCACGCCGCCACCGCCTCGGTGTTGCGCTTGGCCCGAACCAGGGACACGGCCAATCCACGCTGCAGGTCGATCCGCTCAGGATGTTGGCCAAGGGTGCGCTGGAAATACGTGACGGCCTCATTGGGATCGGCCGCAGTGAGCATCACCTCATTGAGGTTCGTTTCATCCACCACATTCACATCGGCAAACGCGCGGTCCACGTCAGCGGTTTCTTTTGAATCGCACGCTGCCAAGCCAATCAGGCCTGCCGTGCACAGACTAAATGAGAATATACGGCGCATTTTGCGTCCTTTTACTGCCTCTGCCTAATTTCTTAGGCGCCTCATTATGGTATCTGGCGGATCAGGTAGTCGCTGCTACCACGCCGTACCAATTTATAGTTTTGATCATTATCCTCGTTATACTCGGGATTTTCCAGTTTTTCGAGGGCAAACCTCAAATTGTCGCGAATTGAGTCACTTGCGCCATCATCGAGCGCATAAGCCCTTTGAAAACTCTGCGACGCCTCAGAAGTTTCGCCCAGCTCCATCAGGACAACGCCCAGATTGTTCCAGATTTCGGGCGAGCGTTCATCTTGATCCAGCGCCTGACGCAACAGGCGTTCTGCCGTCTGCAAACGTCCAAGCCCCAAACTGGCGCTGCCGATGCCAAGGAGAATATCCGAGGTCAGCCCATGGGTCACAGCCGCGCGTTCAAACGCGTCGATTGCCAATTCATACTCGCCTGCATGCATCAAGCGGTGACCGACCAGAGTGGCGTCCACCGCTTGTTCATTTCTTGCCACACCTGGCGCATAGGGGCTGTCGGGATCAAACGCTCCGCGATCGCCGCATGCCGCAAGTGTTACACATGTCCCGAGAACTGCCGCCCCGTAGAAACGTGCCCGTATCATGTTCCAGCCTCACTGGCCGGCCATCGTGAACAATTCCATAATTCCCAGAATTGACGGGCCAACCAAAATTATCAGTAGTGGGGGCACCGTAAGCATCATCGTCGCCAATGTCATCTTTGTTGGCAGCTTGTTTGCTTTTTCTTCGGCACGCATGACCCGTTTGTCACGCATTTCCCCGGCATAGACGCGCAACGCGTCGCCGATGGAGGTACCGAAGGTCTGCGACTGGATCAAAACGGTCACAAAGGATGAGATATCTTGCACACCGCATCGCTCGCCCATATCGCCCAGAACGTTGGATTTGTCCTTACCCGCTTTCATCTGCTGGGAGACGATCTCAAATTCTTCGGCCAGCGCCGGGTAAGAGGCTTTGATCTCTGAGGCAACGCGCACGATGGATTGGTCAAGCGATTGTCCGGCCTCAACGCATGTCAGCATCATGTCGAGGCTGTCTGGAAAGCCCTCTTCAATCTCTTGCTGGCGCTGCTGCAGGCGTTTTGTGACCCAATATTTGGGGATCATGTATCCCGCTCCGCCAGGACCCAGGATATAGAGCAGGGTGTCCATGGTCGTGCTTTCTTCGCTTGAGACGAATACGACAAAGTAGAACACACCACAGAGCAAGAACCCGATGCCCAACGCGAACTGGGCAAAGTGGAAATAGCGCACCGCGTCGCGGTCACGATAGCCCGCCTGCATCAGCGTCAACCGTATCTGGCTGAGCTGCTTTTCGTCCTGCGGCTCCAGGAAGGTGGAGTATTTATCCAGCTTTTCGTTGCGGGATTTCGCGCGCAGGCGATCTTTGGATTTGCCCGCGTTGATCTGCCCGTTATTGCTCGCCTTTTTCAGCTTTTCCAGCGGATCCTGGGCTTGCTTGATCATGATAGGGATCGTGACCAGCACCAAAACGATGCCAAGCGTACCCATCGCGATCAACGGGCCGAACGGACCGAGGCTGTCGGTCAGAATACCGGTGATACTCTCAAAAATGCCCATGACTGCTCTCACTTACACACGGATATCGACGAGCTGGCGCATCACGAAGATGTTCGCCACCAGGAACCCGCCCACGGCAATACAGGCCGGGATAAAGAACGGGTGTAGCATCGCCTCATCATAGTAATCGGGCTTCACCATCTGAATGGCGACCAGCGCCAAAAGTGGGAAGGCCGACAGGAAGTTGCCCGACCATTTTGCCTCCGCCGTGATTGCTTTCACGCGACGGAAAAGGCGGAAGCGCGCACGGATGACCTTGGCCAGACCGTCTAGGATCTCAGCGAGGTTACCCCCTGATTGCTGCTGGATGGTCACGGCCACGGCCAAGAAGCGCAAATCCTGCATGTCCAGACGCTCGGCCATATCCTTGAGCGCCTCACCCACATCCCGGCCATAGGCACTTTCATCGGCGATGACGCCAAATTCCGTTGCCAGCGGATCGCCCACTTCGTTGGCCACGATGTTAACCGCAGACGAAAACGGATGACCCACGCGCAAGCTGCGCACCATCAATTCGATGGCATCTGGCAGCTGCTCTTCCATCATCTTCATGCGCGACGACGCCTTGGAGCTGATCCAGACGAAAACACCGCCCACGCCGATCACAACAGAAATCGCACCGCGCACGATCGCTTCGGTGCCGGTGGTGAAGGTCAGACCAGCAAACGCAAAGATCGACACACCGATCATCAGCAGGATCAGCTGTTTCGGCGAAAACGCGATCGCCGCTTTCTGCGCCTTGGCGGACAGGATCGAGTAAATAGGAATGTTTCGCGCCTTGAGGTGCTGCGTCATCTCTTTGCGCAGCTTCTCCAGCGCTTCTTCCCGATTTCCGCCCGTCTTATCGAGCATTTCAAGCCGGCGATTGACCCGGCTGTTGAGCTTGATCGACTTGCCAAAGACCGTCAGGTAAATGCCTTCGACCAGCAGCAGGACGGCGACAAAGATAATACCATAGATAATCAGTTCGATACTCATAATGCGTCTCCCTTAGCCCGCAACCGGGTCGTAGATGCTCGGCGGCAGGTCATAGCCCCACAGACGGAACCGCTCAGTGTAGTTGGACCGCACACCGGTGCCGGTGAAATGGCCGATGATCTTGTTGTCTGGCGTGAGGCCGGTGCGCTGAAAGCGGAAGATCTCCTGCATTGAGATCACATCGCCTTCCATGCCGGTCAGCTCGGTGATCGACACCATGCGGCGGGAACCATCCTGCAAACGGCTGGCCTGCACCAAAAGGTTCACAGCCGAGGCAATCTGAGAGCGCACCGCCTTAAGCGGCATCTCGATACCGGCCATGGCCACCATGTTTTCCAGACGGCTGATCCCGTCGCGCGCGTTGTTGGCGTGGATCGTGGTCATGGATCCGTCGTGGCCCGTGTTCATGGCCTGGAGCATGTCGATAACTTCCTCGCCACGCGTCTCGCCCACGATGATGCGGTCCGGGCGCATCCGCAGGGCGTTTTTCAGACAGTCGCGCGGGGAAACCTCACCTTTGCCTTCCACGTTCGGCGGGCGGCTTTCCATCCGGCCCACATGGGTCTGTTGCAGCTGAAGTTCCGCCGTATCCTCGATCGTCAGGATCCGCTCTGCATCGTCGATGAAAGAGCTCAGCGCGTTGAGCGTCGTGGTCTTACCCGAACCGGTACCGCCCGAGACGATCACATTGAGACGCGTCGCCACCGCAGCCTGCAAATAGGCAGCCATCTCTTCAGAAAAGGCGCCGAAGCTCACCAGATCGTCGATCTTGAGCTTGTCCTTTTTAAACTTACGAATGGAGACGAGCGAGCCATCGACCGCAATTGGCGGCACCATTGCGTTGAAACGCGAACCATCGGCCAAACGGGCGTCCACGTAAGGGTTGGATTCGTCCACACGACGACCCACCGCGCTCACGATCTTGTCGATGATCCGCAGGAGGTGCTTTTCGTCTTTAAAGGTCACGTCCGACAGCATCAGCTTACCGGCGCGTTCCACAAAAATCTGTTGCGGGCCGTTGACCAGAATATCGTTGACCGTGTCATCTTGCAGAAGCGTTTCAAGCGGGCCGAGGCCGCGCACTTCGTCGTAAAGTTCCTGCGTCAGGCTGGCGCGGTCTTCGCGGTTGAGAACGATGCTCTTTTCCTGCAGCACTTCGGCGGAAATGGAGCTGATCTCGGCGCGCAGATCATTTTCTGTCGCGCTGTCCAGAGCGGCGAGGTTGAGGTTGTCCAAAAGCGAGCGGTGTAGATCCAATTTGATCTCCGCCAGACGCTCTTTGCGCTTGCGCTCTTTTTCCACGACGGGCGCATCGGCCACAGCCGCCTTTGGAAGAGGCTTGCGCAAAGACGCTTTCGGCGACTCTGGCGCCGCCTTCGTCGCGTCCAACTCTGGAATATCGATCTTTTTGACCGGCTTTGTGACGTTCTTATACCTGGAAAACATCCCTTAAATCCCCCTTTGATCAGGCTGCTTCGGCTTCGGGCTTGCCCAACTCATGTAGCGATGTGGCAAGTTTCATGATTTCCTTGCGCAACGGGTTTTTGGCCGCGCCAGAGGCCAGCGGCGTGCCGTGATCTGCGGTTTGTGTCACAACCTTGCCGCCATCGGGCAGCTGCACTTCGATGCTGATCTCAAGACTTTCGGCCATGCGCTTGACGCGGCTCTTGCCGTTGAGGTCAGTGAATTTCGGCGCGCGATTGAGGCAAAAGCGCAGCTTCTCTACGGGCAGATCCTCGGACCGCAACGCGCGCTTGAGACGCAACGCGTTCTGAGCCGAGCGCATGTCAAGCTCTAGCGTGGTGAGATAAATCTGTGCCGTGTTCAGAACGGTCTCGGTCCAATGCACCAGCGTGCTGGGCATATCGACGATCACATAGTCGAATTTAAGCCGTGCGATTTCCAGCACGCGCTGCACGTCTTCGGGCGACACCATGTCAAGCGGGAGCATGTCCATCGGCGCTGTGAGGACCCACATTTTTTCCTCGAAGCTCACGAGCGACTGTTTAAAGATATCATCATCCATTGCTTCTGTATCAGACCACATTTCAAACACGGCATCCCGGCGCGGCAGATCCAGATAGGTCGCTGTCGATCCGGTTTGCAGGCTGAAATCCAACAGGCACACGCGCGGCCCGTCTTCTTTTTCAATGGTGGCCAGTTCCCAGGCCAAGTTCACAGCCAAGGTGGTCGCACCGGTGCCGCCAGCCAGACCCTGGACCGCGATCAAAACCCCGTCGCCGGGCGTGTTACCAGAGACGAAAGGTGTTGCCTCGGTCGTGACCTGCTTGGTGCGTTGACGGATCCGCTCCATCGCCGCTTCAAGCTCTCCTTCGGGCAACGGATAGGGCACAAACTCGTCTGCCCCCTGGCGCAAAAGCTGATGCAGAACGGCGGGGCTGACATCCTCCGCGATCAGGATCACGCGGATCCCTTTGATATTGGCCAGCTTGATAATCTCAACCAGAAGCGGCAGTTCATCTTCGTCAGTGTCGTCGATGGCCAGCGCGGCAAACTCAATGCCATCGGCCTCTTCCTGCCCAAAGAAAACAAGTGCTTCATTCAAGTTCAGGTCGCCCCAGTTTTCACCCAGGGCGGTTTCCATGTCTTCAATGAGCAAATCAAAGTTTTGAACGTCGCGGCACACCGTACAGGCGACAATCTGGCCCTGTTCCGGTTGGCTGTTTTCACTACTCGTCATCTCTCGTCTTTCCTAATCTAGAGGACACCTGTGGCGTTCTTTTTGCACCATCGGATTGCCCTTTCCCGAACCGCTGAAACGGGAAACACACTGCTATCGAGGGATATTTGGAGGATAATCTGGGCGATATTTGGGCCAAAAAACCGTAATTGTGCGGTTTTGCTCAACAAAAAAACCCGCCGTTTGGCGGGCTTTTCAAGGGCCCGGCTGGGGCCAAAAGGGGTGCTTTATTCCCCGGTGCCTGTGCCGATTGCCAGGTCAGTCAGAGTGCTGGTGGGCACGGCGCTTGCGATGTATTCGCGATAGATCACCTCGGCGTATTTGCCGTCAATGATGACCGGATGGGATCTTACAAATCCACTGACCTCGGTCACGGTGCGGCGATTCTTACGCTCGCGCTCTTCGGTGACGATGACCGGTTGTGTCTCTCCAAACGACACCACCGCTTCCAACCGAGAGCGGCTGATCCCACGCGACACAAGATAGCGCACAGCGGCATTGGCGCGTCGCTGACCTAGGCCGCGGTTGTAGCCCTGTGAGCCGACGGCGTCAGTATGACCGAAGACGCGGAACCGCACTTCGGGAAACTGCCGGATGAAATGTGCTTGTTGATCCAGGATCGCCCGAGCTTCACCGTCCAGCACGGCCGAGTTGAACGCAAAGTTTATCGTCGTCGGGACCTGCCTTTGGAACCGTTTTCCAAGATTGGCGGCAAAGCTTCTCTCGCCCGAAAGAATCTGTGAGTTGTTCATCGTCGCATTGCCGAAATCATCGCTTTGGACCACAGATCCCGCTTCACTGTAAGATCTGTACACCTCAACCGTGTTCGAACAGCCCGCTAGGGCAAGAATTGCGACGGATCCGAGAAGTTGCGTTTTCATGATCTGATCTCCGCCTATTCCATAATGTAGCCGTAAGAGCCGGTGAAATCCTGCCGCGCCACTTGGCCTTCCGGACCGTCGTCTTCCGACACGTCAATGGCGACACGACCGTTGAGGAAAAGCTCACGTTCGCTCGGGATCCGCACACGGTCTGTGGGCAGGGCCAGAGCTTCGCCGGTCGTGGGTGACACCAAATGCGCCGACACGATGATCACAAGCTCTGTCTGGGAGCGTTGGAAATCTGCACTGCGGAACAGAGTGCCCAACACCGGCACGTCGCCCAACCACGGCACCTGACCGTTATTGTCGATGAAATCGTCCTCCAAGAGCCCGGCAATCGCAAAGCTTTGCCCATCACGGAGTGCAACGGTGGTCGACGTATCCCGACGCCGGAATGCGTTGATCGACAGACCGTTGGCTTCGATGGCATTGGCACTGTCAAGCGATGACACCGCAGCCGCCAGTTCAAGGTTGATGACCCCGTCTTCTACCACGCGCGGCACAAAGTTCAGTTCCACACCGAACGGTTTGAATTCGATCGTAATCAAACCGTCTTCCTGCGCAACCGGGATCGGGAATTCACCGCCCGCCAGGAATGTCGCTTCCTGACCCGAAAGAGCCGTCAGGTTGGGCTCAGAGAGCGACCGCACGATGCCTTTGCTCTCAAGCGCCTCGAGCAAAATGCCCACCTGGGTTGATCCAATGCCAAATCCGAAAGAGATCGCGCCCTCGATGTCTGGCTGTGTGACGATATTGGGCGAAAAGATTGAGTTGTCTCCGTCAAGAAACGTACCCGTCTCGCCAGATACACCGAAATCGCTGCCTTGGTCGAACACCCCGAGCGATGTGCTCAGCTGTTTGGCCACGGTGCGCTGCATCTCGGCAAAGCGCACTTTCAACATCACCTGCTGTTTGCCCGACACGCTCAAGAGGTTTGAGACACGATCCGGAGCATAACGCTGCGCCAATTCCAGCGCGCGGTCCAGCTTTGTCGTCGACGACACTGTGCCCGACAGCACGATACCGTCATTGGCGGTGCGCACCTCTATTTTTTCATTCGGAAGGATCTGGCGCAGACGCTCTTTAAACTCGACAGTATCAGCACTGACCCGCACATCCACATTGGTGATCAGTCGCCCTGAGGCGTCAAGGATCGTCAATGTCGTGCGGCCCGGCGATTTGCCCAGCACATAGATCGTGCGATCCGACAGGGTCGAAAGATCCGCGATTGCCGGGTTGGCAATGCTGAGTTCAGCAAATGGCACGTCGCTTTCGACCACCACCGCCTGGTTCATAACAACATTCAGGCTGCGAGACATACCCTCTCGCACAACCTCTAAATTCTGCGCCTCAACCATCTGTGCCATCGGCCCAAACAGCATGAGAACCGTGGCCATTACGGCCTTCCAAGCTCTTAAAATTGTCATGTGACCTGCCTCTCCGATCACGCCTCTGATGCCGGGTCTTACTGCCCGAATTTCCTTAAGCGTGAACCAAAAGGAAAAATTTTGCAAGTTTTTAAGACGTTAGGTTCGGCTTTTGTCGTAGGGTGCGTTAAGCGCGACCAGAATCTCCGCTTTCTCAGAACCGCATTCAAGTTATTGAGGTCGCGCCGGGTCAAGCCACAAGATTTCGATTTTTTTCACCCGTCTGTCGTCTCAGGGCACTATGCAAAAGAGCAACACTATATCACGTCCAATCCGGAAATCGTCCGCTTTGCTCATCGCTATCTTCTTTTGCACTTCCGACTGCACTTCCTTGTGCATCCCTCTGAGCATCACGGCTTCCAAGGCACATGCCGAGCCTCTTTGGGTCCCGCATGACGGTCTCGACAGGCTGGTCTGGGTGCATGACGCTCGGGTGACCGACGCGCCCGCCCCGTTGATCCTCGCCATTCACGGCTATCGCACCCCTGAGGACGCTACCGCCTTGCGCGACGCCCCTGAACGGCTGACATGGTCCCGGCTCGAGACCCTCACAGAGCGGGACGGCGCCATCACCCTCTATCCAGCCGCCTATCAGGGGCAGTGGGCACTGTTTGACGGCTTGGCAAACACCTCCGCCCCCGATGGCACCGCCATAAATGACGAAAGCTTCCTTCTCCGCCTGATCGCGCGTTTTGTCGACAACGGCACAGCCGATCCCAATCGCATCTACATCACCGGCATTTCCGACGGTGCGATTATGACCTACCGCATGATCTGTCTCAGGGACACGCTCTTTGCCGCCGCCGCGCCCTTGATCGGCTCGGCCTATGGCGACCACCTAAACGATTGCGCCCCCGAAAAACCCCCTGCCCTGATGCATGTGCATGGCACGGACGACGCCGTTCTGCCCTATGAGGGCTGGATCTTTGCCACGGGCCGCGAAGTGTCTGTGCCGGAAGTGATGGAACATTGGCGCCGCCTGCATGGCTGCACCGGGCAAGACGGCCAAATGCTAGAAAACATTGACCCGGCCGATGGCAGCACCGTGGGCGAAATGACCTGGACCGGTTGCACCCGAGACGGCGCGGTGAAGCGCTACAAGGTGATCGGCGGCGGCCACGATGTGCCTGCGACAGATGCGATACAGCCCACAGACGACGGTCGACTGATCAATCGTGACCTCGATACGCTCGGCGTGATGTGGGCGGTTTTTCAGACCAACCCGCGCCCCAAATGACGCAGGGCGCATGACGATCAGGACAGGCGGCTAAGCCTTCTCGTCCTCATCCTCGTCAGAGCTGTCGGGCAGATTAAAGAAGCTGTCCGCATCCTTCGTCTCCAGATCGTCCTTTTCTTCCTCGAGCTCTTCCCCGCCCAGGCTGAACGTCTCCAGCCCTTCAATGGCCGTGGGCATCTTGGGCTCCGGCTCCATGGTCAGGCTTTGTTCCGTGCTCAAAAGCTTGCGACGCTCATCATCGCTCATCGCCTCGCCTTCCTTGGCCTTCTTGGCGGCGGCTTTCTGAACGGCGGCGTCCAGCTCTGACTGTTTGCAGAGGCCCAGCGCCACCGGATCAATGGGCTGCATGTTGGAGATGTTCCAATGGGTCCGCTCGCGGATCGTTGTGATTGTGGGCTTGGTCGTCCCCACGAGTTTTGAGATCTGGCTGTCTGCCAATTCCGGGTGGAACTTCACCAGCCACAGGATGGCATTGGGCCGATCCTGCCGCTTGCTGAGCGGCGTATAGCGCGGACCACGGCGCTTTTCCTCGCCCTGCGCGGCCGGATTATACTTCAGCTTCAGCTTGTGAAGCGGATTTTTCTCCGCGGTTTCTATTTCTTCCTGGGTCAGCTGATTGTTGGCGATGGGATCGAAGCCTTTGACGCCTGTCGCTACATCGCCATCTGCAATGCCCTGCACTTCCAACTCGTGCAGACTGACGAAATCTGCGATCTGCTTAAAGCTGATGGTGGTGTTGTCCACCAGCCAGACAGCGGTGGCTTTGGCCATGAGCGGTTTTGACATTTGCAGATCTCCTTCAGTCACATCGTCCGAACGCAGTTCCCCTGTCGCCTGAAATGGCGTGCCCGGGATGGGCGGGTTTCCGTTGTCGGGGAACTTGGCCGGTATATAGTCCGGCACAGGATAAAAAGAAAGGGCCAATGATGCGGTGGATATGGGCGGCAGCTCTGGCAGTTTTCGCCTCTGGCGCCATGTCAGACCGAGGGCTGGCGGATGGTGAAAAGGCCGGTGAGTTTGACTACTACGTGCTGGCGCTGAGCTGGTCGCCGACATGGTGCGCGCTCGAAGGTGAGGCGCGGGGCGCAGAACAGTGTTCGCGCGAGGCCGATTTCGGCTGGATCCTGCACGGTCTCTGGCCGCAATACCATCGGGGCTGGCCCGCCCATTGCCCGTCAATCAAACGCCCACCCTCGCGGACCATGACATCGGACATGGCCGACATCATGGGCTCCTCGGGCCTTGCCTGGCATCAGTGGAAGAAACACGGCACCTGCACCGGGCTTTCGGCGGAAGACTACTACGCCCTGTCTCGAGACGCCTATGCGCGCGTCACCCGACCAGAGGTCTTCCGTATACTGGGCAAGCCCGTGACACTGCCCGCGCGCGTCATCGAAGAGGCGTTCCTCAAAGCCAATCCGGGTTGGGAGGCGGATATGCTTACCATCACCTGCCGCCAGGGGCGCATCCAGGAGGCACGGCTCTGCCTGTCAAAGAGCCTTGATCCGGTGCCCTGCGGCCGCGACGTGATCCGCGATTGCACCTTGTCTGACGCGCTCTTTGATCCGATCAAGTAACGCCGTCAAAAGATCAGCGCAAACACCACAACCGGCCAAAGCAGCACGTGCAATACGTAATCAAACCAATTGCTGCTGCCCCATTTCATGACCCAGAAAAACTGCCCCAAGACCACGACCGCCGCCAAAAACCAATTGGCCGAGAGAGCCGCATAAAGGCAGATCACCACCACCATGATGCCCACCGGCACCGGCGCGTATCCCAGGCGATAGAGATCTTCGCGCAGGATACCGAAGGCAGAGAGCAAGAACACCGTATAGCCCACCCAGAATACGCCCAGCTCAAGCTGGGAGAACCCAACCACATCAAGTCCAAGCCGGCCTGCCATCGCCCCGAGCGCCAGCGAGGGCAACATCACCCCAAAGGGCGCGAGCAACGCGACCGCGCCACCCACCAAAACCCGGCGCGTCAGCGCCATCGCCGCCGCGCCAGCGGCGGCCCCCAAAAGCCCAGCTGCGAGCGGAGCGAGCACGGCCCCCAGCACCCCTTGCACGCACCACGCCACCAAAACAGCGAGCGCAAACGAGCTGCCAAGCCGCGTCATGCCTCCACCCACGCCTGATTGAACACATGCACGACCACGCCCTGCTTGTTGCCCTTAGAGTAACTCAGCACAATCTCACCAGAGCTCAGTCGTCGCAGCATGGGATAGCGCAGCGCACCCTCCCCTCGAAACCGCGTCAGCTCGCGCCAGCTCTGCGTTTCATCCTCGCTCAGGACCAGGCGCAGATCATTCGGCGCATCTTCGAGATCATTCATCGCCAAAAGGATGCGCCCCTCCCCCAGCACAAGCGCCGCAACTGGCGAGCTTGGGTTGAACACCTCCAACGCCTCCACGCGGGACCAGCTTTGCCCCCCATCCTCGGTCCGGCTCAGCAGAAGTTTCATATCGAGGTTGAAATCGCGCAGAAACGCGACGGCACGGGTCTCGGATAAGGGCACAATCATCGGCTGGATCGGTTTGCCCATCCCAGACATCCGCCGCGTGTCCCGCACGCGGCCTTGCGCGTCAAACCGCGCCAGCACACCGTAGGTCGATCCCATCTCGAAATAGGCAGGCAAGCCCATGCTGCCATCCGCATAGGCCACCATCGGCGATTTCACGAGGTTCGACCGCCCCAGAAACGGGGAGAGATTTAATTTGCGCGCCGCGCCGCCTTGCTCCGGGACATCCACGATTGACGCCATGGCCCAGCCACCGATGGAGGCCACCGTGGCCCAAAGCCCGCCCGCCTTAGCTTCATTTTCAATCGTGTTGCCCAAAGTCACGACGATCTGCGGCGGATCCATGGCCGCGTTCAGCTCTGCCCGGGTGAGACGCGGGCCGGTTCGCGCGTTATCCCAGGCCCCTTCGGTCCGCTCAAACCGTGCGGCATAGATATCCACATCAGATTGTGCTTCTGCCGACCCTTCAAACCACAGGATCTCAAAGGCGTCCTGTTCCACCACGATGCCCGGCGAATGCGCCTGTCCGGCCTCGGGCGTGTAATCCAGCACAGTGTCAAACCGCGGATCGCCTTCCGCCTCGACCGGTTCCGGCAGAGCAAACCGCCAACTCAGCGGCGTATCTCGGCGCCATGCCAAGACCGATAGGCACAGGCTGACACCCGCCAGGATCAGACATAAGACAACCGCGATGTCCAAGAGATCAGCCCACTTTCAGGACGATTTTGCCGATATGCCCGCCCGCTTCCATATGCGCATGGGCGCTTGCGGCCTCGGCCAGAGGGTACTCGCTGTCCATCACCGGCGCGATCCTGCCCGCGTTCAGCAACGGCCAGACCTGGGTTCGCAGGGCTTGCGCAATCTCCGCCTTGGCCAAATCACTCTGCGGGCGCAGGGTTGAGCCCGTCAGCGTCAGCCGCTTCACCATCACCTGGGCAAAATTCAGCTCCACCTTCGGCCCGCTCAGAAACGCGATGTTCACCAGCCGCCCTTCTGTCGCCAGCGCTCTGACATTGCGCGGCAGGTACTCCCCGCCCACCATGTCGAGGATCAGATCCGCCCCACCCTCAGGCTTCATCACCGACACAAAATCTTCTTCGCGATAGTTTATCGCCACCTCCGCTCCAAGATCGCGGCACACCTGACATTTTGCGTCGCTTCCGGCCGTGGTGAACACCCGCGCACCAAAGACTGACGCCAACTGGATCGCCGTCGTCCCGATGCCTGATGACCCGCCATGGACTAAAAACCGCTCCCCGGCCTTGAGCCCGCCACGCATGAAGACGTTGGTCCACACTGTAAAGAATGTCTCGGGCAAACAGGCGGCCTCACGCAGCGCCATGCCGTTTGGAATCGGCAAGCAATGCGCCGCAGGCGTCGCAACATACTCCGCATAGCCGCCCCCCGGCAGCAGCGCGCAAACCTGATCGCCGACCTGCACGCTCTCCACGCCCGGCCCCAGCGCGGCGACCTCTCCTGCGGCCTCAAGCCCGGGTAGGTCAGAGGCGCCGGGCGGCGGGTCATAGCTGCCCGCGCGCTGCAATGCATCGGGCCGGTTCACGCCCGCATAGGCCACGCGGATCACAACCTCTCCTAAGCGAGGCTCCGGAATCGGTCGGCGCGTGGTCTGCAAGACCTCTGGCCCGCCGGGTGTTGTGATTTCCACGGCGGTCATGGTCTTCGTCATGTCTTTGTCCTTCAATCTGGGCCCTTCAATCTGGGTCCATCAAACTGGCCCAGACCATCGCCCGGGCATATCATTGGGCCGCGCGCCCTGCGGCACAAGCCGATCCAGGATCGCGTTCATCGCCGCTTCTTGACCTTTCATTAGCCCGCCGAGCACCCGATTGTCACGGGCCTGCGCCTTGAGTTTTTCAATCCGCATCACGTCCTCGATGCGGCGGTCCAGAAACGCCCAGGTATTGAGATGCCCCTCGCTTTCATCGCCCAGCCAATAGAGCACCGTGGCGCCGTAGACGCCCGAGAGCGTGGCGCGCTTGGTGTACCAGTTCACATCGCGCGAGGTGTCTCCCAGCGTGGCCCAGATGAGATCTACCGTGCGCCACAGCGCCTGCGCACCGTCACCGGCATATTGCGGCAGCGCGAAAAGCGTCATACCGCGGCGCACCATTTCCTTATCTTCGATGACCTCAAGGCGCGTGCGCACCGCCAGGGTGACCCGCTCACTGTAGCGTAGGCTGGATTGGTCCGTCTCCTCCAGCCGCGCCGCCATGGCCTTGTCGCCAGAATCATGAAAGGCAAGCGCGAGATCCACCGCGCCGCGCGGAAAGGCGGCCCGCGCCAGCCCGGGCGCTACATCGGCATCCTTCATCGCAGCCTTGAATGTCGTGTCACTCCAGCCGTCAAAGGGTACATGCATCGCGGCCGCATCCAGCATGCGCGCTTTGATGTCGGCGGCCTCATCAGTATTTGTCATCTGGTGTCTCCAATTGTCCCGTCTCACCCTAGACAACATATATTGGCTTTGCTATACGGCCACTTCCTGCAACTCTTACAACTCAAACCTAGAAAGGTGGTGACACCACATGCAGGTCAGTGTTCGCGACAACAATGTCGATCAGGCGCTTCGTGCCCTGAAAAAGAAGCTGCAGCGCGAAGGCGTGTTTCGGGAAATGAAGCTTCGGCAGCATTTCGAAAAACCGTCTGAGAAGCGCGCCCGCGAAAAGGCCGAGGCCATTCGCCGTGCCCGCAAGCTCGCGCGGAAGAAAGCGCAGCGCGAAGGTCTTCTCTAAGATAGACGCGCCGTTCGAGTACCATGGAGACACCCCCGTGGCCCGGCCTTGGGGGTTTTTCTTTTTTAAGCGAGGGCGCCGCGTGGTCAGGGCCGCGGCGCGATCGGGCCCCGTTTCTTTTGGAGCCTAGTTTTGAGCAACGTGTTTTTGGCATCGCATTTGTGCAGGAAGCGCCTTTCGGGACCGGGATGCCATCTCTACGGCTGTGGCAGCATTCGGCTAAGTTGGCATTACATAGTTGGTGCGCGCTTCGATTGCTCTTGATGCCCGCTGCCAGCTGCCATATCTGCGCAGCAAACCAAATGAATTCGTAGGCAGTCATGACCCGACAAATGCAAGTTGATCGCTTTTTGCTGGGGTCCATTGTGCTCGCCCTGATCGTGACGATCGGCGTGCATCTTTACGATGAGTTCTTTTTCACAACCGTCTATGCGGCTGAAGACGGGATTGTCGAGTATGCCACCGCCTTTGGGCTGCTTTTTTGCTGTTTTGCCTTCCTCTCGAACGCGGTCAGCCTCAAAAGGCGATCCCTCATGCTCGGGGCGGCATGCACCGGGTTTTACGGTCTCTTGTTCTTTCTAGGAACTGGGGAAGAGATTTCCTGGGGTCAGCGGATCTTTGGCTGGCAATCGGGCGAGTTCTTTATGGAGAACAACAAACAACTTGAGACCAACCTGCACAATCTGCGGGTGGGTGACACAAATCTGGCAAAGACAGTGTTTGGTAGCGGGCTGACCACCGAGATCCTGCTCTACCTGGATGTGCTGCCACAGCTCTACAAACGCGTAGAGTTTGTCCGCCGCATCGTCAACAAACTCGCGATCCCGGTGCCGGGTATGCGGCACACGGTGCTTGCGCTTTTGGCAAGCGTTGTGATCGCGCTGATGGATCAGGGGCGGAAATGGGAAGTCTATGAACTGGTGTTCAGCTTACTCATGCTGTCGATCGTCTTGATGCCTCAAAACCAAGAGCACACGCGCCAAGCCTGATTTAGGGCGCACGCATTCTTTGAAAGAATGCGGACCGAATTCTTTCAAAGAATTCGGCACCCGGCGGGACGCGTCACACCCATTTGGCCAGGGGGGGAAGGCTCATCAGAACCGCGTCTGCGTCATGCCCTGTGGCCAATCCGAATTTGGTGCCGCGGTCGTAGACCAGATTGTACTCGGCATAGAGGCCGCGATGCACGAGCTGAGCCTCCTTATCCGCGTCAGACCAACCCTGACCCCGGCGCTTTTCCACCAGCGGCACATAGGCCGGCAGGAAGGCGCGGCCGATATCCTGGGTCAGCGCGAAATCAGCCGCCCAATCGCCGCTGTTGCGATCATCCATGAAAATGCCGCCAACCCCGCGCGCCCGATGCCGGTGCGGGATATAGAAATACTCATCCGCCCACTCTTTCAGCTTGGGATAGTGCTCCTCGCCATGGGGATCGAGATGCGCCTTCTGGGTGGCGTGGAAATGCGCGGTGTCCTCATCATATTCGATGCACGGGTTGAGGTCTGAGCCGCCGCCGAACCACCAGGCGCCGGGCGTCCAGAACATGCGGGTGTTCATGTGCACAGCTGGGGCATGGGGGTTTTGCATATGCGCCACAAGACTGATGCCGGAGGCCCAGAACCGCGGATCATCTTCCATGCCCGGCACGCCGCGGGCGGCCATTGCCTTTTGCGCGGCGGGCCCCAACGTGCCGTAGACTTCAGAGACGTTCACGCCCACCTTTTCAAAGACGCGCCCGCCGCGCATCACGCTCATCAGGCCGCCACCTGCATCTGAGCCGTCGTCGCTGGCGCGTTTGGTGGTTTTCACATCGAACCGGCCGGGCGTGGCATCTGACAAGGGCCCGTTGTCGTGGCTGTCTTCGAGCCCCTCGAACGCCGCCACGATCTGATCGCGCAGCTCTCTAAACCAGGCCGCAGCCTGCGCTTTTTCGTTTTGCATGTCACTGACTAAGTCTAAAGTCATCGGCCCGTCTCCTGTAAACTTTAGTTTACAGTATTAATGCGCCGGAGCGGCCACAGGGTCAAGCAAAGTTCGTCCGCCATCCACCGTCATGATCTGCCCGGTCATGAAGCCGGAGCTGTCACAGGCGAGGTATTGCACCGCTTCGGCCAGCTCTGCGGCAGAAGCGATCCGGCCCAAGGGCGTGTGATCTTCGATGTCGCTGCGAAAGTCCGGGGTTTCGCTCAGCGTGTCCTTGAGCGAGGCGCTCATGACCGAGCCAAAGGCCACCGCGTTCACCCGGATGCGGTGCGGCGCCAGCGCCACGGCAAGACTGCGCGTCATCTGGTCGAGAGCCGCCGTGGAGACGGAATACGCCAGCAAATCGGGATGAGAGCGACGCGCCGCGATCGAGGACAGGTTCACGATCGTGCCGGCGAACCCTTCCTGATCCTCACTTGCCTCGGCCTGCTTGATCATGCGCTTTGCCACTAATTGCGATGTGCGCAGCGCCGTCATCAGGTTTTGTTGCAGAAGCAACTCCACCGCATCATCATCCGGGTTCAGCGGGTCAGACGCTCGTAGCTGGCGGGAGCCGTTCACCAATATGTCCACGCGATCAAAAGCGTCAATCGTCGCAGACAGCAAGTTGGCCAATGTGAGTTTCTCGCGCAGGTCGCCTGCAAAGTACCGCGTGCTCGCCCCGTCGTCGTTTTCGCCCAGTTCTTCCTTCAGATGCTCTTCATCAATGTCTGCAAACATCACGTTGGCGCCCTTGTCGGCGAAATGGCGTCCAATGGCCAAGCCAATTCCGTTGGCGCCGCCAGTCACGATGGCTGTCTTTCCGGCAATCGAAAACGACATCTGTTACCTCATTTTTGGGATATCGGCGTTACCCTGCGCTCACGCGTGCGCCCGGTCGTGGGCGCGCCGCCTTGAGCAACTTAAACCGGGTGTCTGCGCCAAATTCTGCTACCTCTGAGAAGCTCTGTTCCAACGACCTTTCATAAGGAAGATGTCGGTTGGCCACCAGAAAAAGCTGGCCCTTGTGGTGAAGAAGGCGGGCCGCCGCCCGAATAAAGCTTTGACCTATAACAGGTTCTGGCGTGCGAGACGTGTGAAACGGAGGGTTCATCACTACGCTATCAAGCGGCGATTCTGCCGCCCAGGTGCTGGCATCCGCCCAGTGAAACCGGGCTCGCGAATCGCTGATATTGGTTTGTGCACAGCTGAGCGCGGCGTGTTCGGCCTCAATCAGATGCAGGGCTTGGACGTCGGATCTTTCCAGAAGGCGGGCCGACAGATAGCCCCATCCCGCACCAAGATCCGCGATATGAGCGCCCAGTTTGGCGGGCAGCGTGTCGGCCAAAAGGCGTGAGGCGGGATCGACGCTATCGGCCGAAAAGATGCCAGGCGCGGTGACAAACCCACCTTCGATCGGCTGATGGTCTTTTGGCCGCCAATCGTCAAAACCAGAGCTGGCGGTAAAGTGGAAAAGCTTGCCATGGGCCTTGGAGAGCGCCGCACTGACATCCGCGCGCTTGCGGCAAGCTTTGTACAGGGCCTCGATCCCGTCGGTTTTGGCCCCGTCAATGAGGATCGGGCCGGTCGTCTTTTCCACCGCCTGGGCGACATAGGCCTGCGCCAGCGCCTTGGCGCGGGGCACACAGATGATACTTGCCGCCACCTCGCGCGTGAGCTCGGTTTCGCAGGTGTATCCCGCCGCATTGAGGCGATCATAATCAGGCTTGAAGCCTGTCACGATAACGCATCGCTCCTTCGGCAAGGAGGAGAGGTCGTATCCGTCGCGCGGGGCAAACACGGCAATGTCGCCAGACACGGGCAAAGACGGCGATCCCGCCTCCAGCGCCAAGGCAAGACGAGACGTCACGCGGGGGCTATTCTTTTTCCATGGTGCATTGCAGCGGGTGCTGATGGCGACGAGAAAAATCCATCACCTGGCTCACCTTGGTTTCTGCAATCTCGTGACTGAACACACCCACCACGGCGAGGCCTTTTTTGTGCACGGTCAGCATAATCTCAAACGCCTGGCTGTGGTTCATGCCGAAGAACCGCTCGAGCACCGCCACGACGAATTCCATCGGCGTGTAATCATCATTCAAAAGGAGCACTTTGTAGAGCGGCGGGCGTTTCGTCTTGGGACGCGTTTCGACAATGACGGAGGTGTCCCCCTCGTCATTCCCATCCGAGGGATCCTGCATGAAGATGTCCAGCTTGGTCATCGATACCCAAGTTCGCTGTTGCACGGTGTGGTCCTTGACGCGACTATATAATCCCTGGGGCGCAGCTGAAAAGAGGGCGTTTCGCGCGGATGGCATCGATGACACAGAATCTTACAACAATTGGCTTTGATGCGGACGATACGCTCTGGGAAAATGAACACTTTTACAAAATGACCCAGGAACGCTTTGCGGATCTGCTCCAAGATTTTGTGGATGGGGGCGATCTTGAGGCGCGTCTGCTCGAGGCAGAACGGCGCAATCTGGGGCAGTACGGCTTTGGCATCAAAGGCTTTGTTTTGTCGATGATCGAGACCGCCATCGAGGTCAGCGAGGAGCGGGTGCCCGCGGCCGTGATTTCACAGCTCATTGCCGCCGGACAGGAGATGCTGCGCCATCCCATTGAGCTGTTGCCCCATGCCGAAGAGGCCGTGAAAGAGATCAGTGAACATCACCGGGTGCTCCTCATCACGAAAGGCGATCTTCTGGATCAGGAGCGCAAGCTGGCGCAATCGGGGTTGGGCGAACTCTTTGACGGGGTCGAGATCGTCAGCGCCAAGACCTCGGGTGTTTATCGCACCCTCTTTGATCGCCATGGCGACGGCGCGGATCGGGCGATGATGGTGGGCAACTCCATGGCCTCGGATGTGCGCCCCGCGTTAGAGGCCGGGGGATGGGGCGTGTTTGTCCCCCATAACCTGACCTGGGCGGTGGAACATGCGGAGCCACCTGACGGCCATGGTCGGTATCACGAAATCAGTGATCTGAGCGCGCTTGGGCAGATCGTCACCGCGATTGGCTAGAGCGGCGGCTCAGGCCGCCCGCCGGAGCAGCACAAACAGGTTCGACACCAATAAAGCGCCGATGACGATAACGCCGCCCACCAGCGCCCAGCGCCCGGGGTCCTCGCCGATCCAGGCCCAGACCAGCAGGGGGGCCAGCACCGATTCGAGCAAGATCAACAAAGACACCTCGGCCGAGCTGATGTAGCGCGGACCCATGGCCAGCAGGCAGGTGGCCACGGCGATGAACATGCCATGGCCCAGGATCAAAACCCATTGCTCCGCGAACACCTCCCATGGCGAGGCAAACGGCATCAGCACGAGGGCCGCCCCGATATAGGCGACAGGGACGGCGGGGATCATGGAGACATCCTTGCCCACGCGGATCGCCGTTATGGCGCCGGCATAGGCGATGCAGACATAGACAGCCCAAAGATCGCCTTTCCAAGACGCGATTTCGTTTTCTGATGACCCATAGGCGATGATGCCGAGGCCCAGGATCACCGCCACCATCGTCAGGATCATGCGCAGGCCGATGCCTTCGCCCAGAAAGATCCAGCTGAAGATCGCGGCGAAGATGGGCATGGAGGCGAAGATCAGCACCACATTGGCCACGGATGTGTTGGTGATGGCGAGCACAAAGGCCGGCGCGGTGGACGCGATGAGGACAATGTAAGCGACGCTTGGCCAGCCTGTGGTGAGCGCGGGGCGAAACCCTTTGGTGCCCTGCAAGGCCAAGAGGCCGAGAAGGATCAACAGGCCCGACGACATGCCGCGCCAGAAGGCTGTGACCAGCGGCTCGGCTTCAATCAGGCGAACATACAAGGAATCCGGCACCACAAAGAGCACGCCGATCGTGGTGATGAAGAGGCCTTTGGCGTGGGTGTTCATGGGCGGAGCGTTCGGGGTTTTTGGGCGCGATGTAAAGGGGCAAGTGGCCGCTCGCCTCTCCCTTTCGGGCGAGTCTCGCTGCGGCTACAGACGCCGTTCGTGCACTTCGATCACATTGCCCTCCGGGTCGTAGAAATAGACCTGGTGCCACCCTGCGACGGCGCTGTCGCCCCAGTTGGAAAAGGGGATGTCTTGGGTGTCGAGATGGACCTTGAAGGCCTCGATATCGCTGACGCGATAGGCCACATGGCCTTCGAGCACCGGGTTGACCAACTGACCTGTGCGGAACCCGGCGGCCACGTCCTTGCGCGCGATGTGTAGGTGAATGTCGCCATCGGTCAGAAAGGTTACATCGCCGGCATAGACCTCTTCATCCATGCGCAGGGCCGGCACGTCTTCTTCGGTGCGCTTAAGGCCCAGGACATCGCGATAGAACGCGTCCATCTCTTCGACCTTGTCGGTGGAGAGATTGATGTGATGCAGTTTGGGTTTCATGGCGCTTCCACCTCATGCACTTCGATGACATTGCCGTCGGGATCATAGAAAAAGATCTGGTGCCAGCCCGCCACCGCGCGGTTGCCCCAATCCGAATAGGGCACGCCCTTGGCGTCGAGATGCGCCTTGAAGCTCGCCAGATCATCGGTGCGAAAGGCGATGTGCCCGCGCGCCACGGGGTTCACGATCTGGCCTGTCGCGATCCCGGCCATCACGTCCTTTTGCGCCAGATGCGTCTGTATGCGCCCGTCGGTGACAAACGCCACATCGCCCGCATAGCCCTGTTCCTTCTCCAGAACAGGCAGGCCTTGGGTCTCCGGTTCTTGGTGCATCACACCCTGGTAGAACTTGTCCATCTCGCCCACGTGGTCCGTGGCCAGATTGATATGGTGCAAGGTCAATTTCACGGGACACCTCCTGCTGTCTCTGGACCGGCAGTGAACATCAGGCTTAACTGGCTGCCAAGTCAAGAGAGTGAAGGATGGCCATGCCAGCGCCCGTCAACCAATTCAAAGCCGATCTCGCCGCGGGCAAGCAGATGTATGGCTGTTGGGCCGGGTTTGCCGATCCATATGCCACAGAGGTGACGGGCACAGCCGGGTTTGACTGGCTTGTGATCGATGGCGAGCATGCGCCCAATGATCTGCGCTCGATCACCGCGCAGTTGCAGGTGTTGCAATCCAGCGCGTCACATCCGATCGTGCGTCTGCCAATGGGAGAGGACTGGCTGATCAAACAGGTGCTCGACGTGGGCGCGCAAAGCCTTCTCATTCCGATGGTGGAAAGCGCCGCGCAGGCCGAAGGATTGGTACGCGCCACGCGCTACCCGCCTGAGGGCATTCGCGGATCCGGGGCCGCCCTGGGTCGGGCCTCGATGTTTTCGGATCTGCCCGATTACACCGTCACCGCCAATGCGCAGATCTGTTTGCTGGTGCAGGTGGAGACAGTGGCGGGCATGGATGCGCTGGATGACATCCTCGCGGTGGAGGGCGTGGATGGCGTTTTTATCGGCCCCTCCGATCTGGGCGCGGATATGGGCTATCCGGGCAAAAGCCGGGCCGAGCCGGTGCAGGCCGCGATCCAGGATGCGCTCAGCCGGATCAACGCCTCAAGCAAGGCCGCAGGATGTCTGGCCACGGATGAAGACACCGCGCGTCGATACCGGGACTGGGGGGCGCAGTTTCTGGCCGTGGGGATTGACGTTCTGCTTCTGGCCGGTGCGGCGCGGACATTGGCGGCAGGTTGGCATGAGCGCTGAACGCTATCTCCTTGTCGATCTGGGCGGCACCAATACCCGTGTCGCCTCGGGTGATGCCCATGGCGTTGTAGCAGAGACGACGCGCAGCTTCCGCAATCGCAATTTCGGTGGGTTGGGCGAGGTGCTTAACGCTTACCTCAAGGATCAACCAGGAGGTGTGCACGGTCTTTGTGCCGGGGTGGCCGGACCTGTTCAGAATGGCACCGCGCAGCTTACAAATTACGACTGGTGGATCGACGCGGCCGACCTGCGCAAGGTGACTGGCGCGCAGCACGTGCATCTGATCAATGACCTGCAAGCGCAGGGCTACGCGCTGGGTGATGTGCCGCAGACATCCATCCGTCAGGTGAAAACCGGCGACCTCAGGGCAGGTACGCGGCTCGTCCTGAACCTCGGCACCGGCTGCAACGGAGCGGTCGTCCATGAGATCGGGGATCGCCTTTTTGTCCCGGCCGCCGAGGCCGGGCACAGCACCCTGCCCCATTCAGACGGCGATCTGCGCGCGCTCTTTGACCATCTTCGCGAGAGCCACGCCCATTTGCCGATCGAAGCCGTGCTGTCTGGCCCAGGACTGGCGCGCGTGCATGCATGGGTCACCGGGGCCGCGGGGGTCTCGCTCTCACCCGAGGCCGTGATCGCAGAGATTGCAACGGGCGGCGCGGCGGCGCAGACCACCCTGTCGCTCTTTCTGCGCACACTCGGCGCGGTAGCTGGGAACTTTGCGCTGCACCATCTGCCCATGGGCGGCCTCTATCTCTCCGGCGGGCTGGCCGAAGGGATGGTGCCTTACTTCAATGACCCGCGCTTTCACGAGCCATTCGTGGCCCGCGGCCCCTACACCGACATCGTGCGCGCCATCCCCGTCTTTGTCATCGCCGAGGACGGGTTTGCCCTGCGGGGCTGCCACCGATATCTGATGCAAACTGCGTGAAATCCCCGGCGCGTGCAGCTCTGCGCTCTTATCCGATCTGACAGGCTCTGTCATAATGCCGTGAAACACCAATAAATGAGCAGCGCAAACATGGCAGATGACCTATTGAGCACAGCGGCGTCCAGCGATTACGACGCCTCCTCCATCGAAGCCCTGGAAGCGATGGAGGCCGTCCGCAAACGCCCCGGCATGTACATCGGCGGCACTGATGATCGCGCGCTGCATCACATGGTCGCCGAAGTTCTCGACAACTCGATGGATGAGGCCGTGGCCGGGTTCGCCAGCCGCAATGAGGTGGAGCTGCACGCTGATTATTCCGTGACCGTGAAGGACAATGGCCGCGGCATCCCCGTGGATCCGCACCCAAAATTTCCGGGCAAATCCGCGCTTGAGGTGATTTTCACCGAACTCCATGCCGGGGGAAAGTTCTCCGGTAAGGCCTATCAGACCTCCGGTGGTCTGCACGGCGTCGGTGCAACAGTTGTCAACGCGCTCTCAGACACGCTGATCGTCCAGGTCGCCCGCAACAAAGAGCTCTATGAACAACGCTTTTCCCGCGGCGTACCGCTGGGCAAGCTGGAAAAGGTCGGTCAGGCCCCCAACCGGCGCGGCACCACTGTGACCTTCCACGCCGATGAAGAGATATTTGGCCATCATCGCTTCAAGCCCGCGCGGCTTTTCAAATCCATCCGCTCCAAGGCCTATCTTTTCTCAGGCGTCGAGATCCGCTGGAAATCAGAGATCGAGGATGGCGACACACCGATGGAGGCCACGTTCCACTTCCCCGGTGGCCTCTCGGACTTCCTCGGCGAAACGCTGGGCGGTGCCTCCACCTACGCTGATGCACCATTTGCAGGCACGGTAGATTTTCAAGAACGGTTCAAAACGCCCGGCAAAGTCGAATGGGCGATCAACTGGACCCCCTCCCGCGACGGGTTCATCCAGAGCTACTGCAACACCGTACCCACGCCCGAGGGCGGCACCCATGTGGCGGGCTTTTGGGCGGCGATCCTGAAGGGCATCAAAGCCTATGGCGAGCTCGCCAACAACCGCAAGGCCGGGCAAATCACCCGCGAGGACCTGCTGACCGGTGGCTGCGCCCTCGTCTCCTGCTTCATCCGCGAGCCGGAATTTGTCGGCCAGACCAAAGACCGCCTGGCCACGACCGAGGCTCAGCGCCTTGTTGAAAACGCCGTACGCGATCACTTTGATAACTGGCTGGCGTCTGATACGAAATCCGCCGGCGCCATCCTCGATTTCCTGATCCTGCGCGCCGAAGAACGGCTGCGCAGGCGCCAGGAAAAAGAAACACAACGCAAATCCGCCACTAAGAAACTGCGTCTTCCCGGCAAGTTGGTGGACTGCTCTTCGTCAACACGCGAGGGCACGGAATTATTCATTGTCGAGGGCGACAGCGCGGGCGGCTCCGCCAAAATGGCGCGCGATCGCAAGACCCAGGCGCTGCTGCCCCTGCGCGGCAAGATCCTCAACGTGCTAGGCGCATCCTCCTCCAAGCTCGGCACCAACGCCGAGATCTCCGACCTGACACAGGCGCTCGGCGTGGGCCTCGGCTCCCGCTTCCATGTCGACGATCTGCGTTACGAAAAGATTATCATCATGACCGACGCCGATGTCGACGGCGCGCATATCGCGTCGCTCCTGATGACCTTCTTCTTCACCCAGATGCCGCGCATGATCCTGGAGGGCCACCTCTACCTCGCCTGCCCCCCGCTCTACCGCCTCACCCAAGGGCCAAAGCGCGTCTATTGCCTTGACGAGGTGGAACGCGATCAGTGGCTGGAAAAGGGCCTCGGTGGCAAAGGCCGGATCGACGTCTCCCGCTTCAAGGGCCTGGGCGAGATGGACGCCAAGGATCTCAAAGAAACCACCATGGACCCGGGCACCCGCAAACTGATCCGCGTGATCGTGGATGAGCCCGATGAGACCGAAGATCTGGTGCAGCAGCTGATGGGCAAAAAGCCGGAGCTGCGGTTCCAGTACATCCAGGAAAACGCGAAGTTCGTCGAGGAGTTGGATGTCTAAAAGTGCGTTAGCTCTCAGTGATATCTGAGCGAATTCTAGATTTACCTTCACTTCTCAGTGTACTTACACAGAAACAGACTGGCACTAATGGATTATGATAAGTTGGATAAGACTTAAGTGGGACACTCTGAGCTACAACTTTTCTTGGGACCAATTCACTTGGTACCTAAACGGAAACGTCGCTAAGGCAGCTCGCTTCGTTCCGATTGTCGGCTATCTCGTGATTTTCAACGACTATGTAACCGACCAAATCACTTTTCAAAATCTGACGAATGAAGTGCAATCAACGCTTTTCTTGGATCCTGATGTTCGACTGCGCTTAATTTTCTTCGGGTTCTTGTTTTTGGCAGCTGCGAACGCGCTTTATTTTTTGATGCGGCCTTACACCATTAAAATCGGTGAGAGCTCAGAGGAGTTCTCCGAGTACTATCTCAATCAAGTTCCCTCGCATGTATTTCTGCGACTCCATCAAGAAATTCGACAAGAAGAACACTGGACACCAGACGGCAAATACTTTGACGATGATTGGAACCTATTCTGGCGCGAAGCCCAATGGCCATTCAGCGGGCAAAATCAATTAGAAAAACATTCAAAATTGAGCGATCTCAATGGTTATGACCGGGTCGATTATGAGCAAGCGAAGAACAGACATAAGAGCGTACTGCTTTCAATCCTTAGGGAAACTTACTTTCGGGAGTCTAGGAAGCGTCGCCCCCAGCTCGTACTCGTTATTGCACTTGCGACGTTTGGATACGCAATGTTGCTCGTCCCAAGCATCGATTTAACAGGGCGAGTCATTCAGCTCACCATACTTGGATAAATCCCAGTCCAACACGCTAAACTGGGTTTCAATTTGGCGCCATCGCCAGGCCGCGGAGTGGCGACCCGACCTCCGAGCGACGCGGTTTATCCCCCCACACCCGGACGACTGACCCACGGCAGCCCCCAGCCCAACAATCGCCAGTCCGGGGGGCGGCCTGGCGATGGCGCGGCGGGCGACGCCCTGGATTCCGCGCCGGGC
>ERZ1740068.177-NODE-177-length-38963-cov-7.713221_pt1 | contig 38963 bp, 27 predicted proteins | sample MGYA00581735_ERZ1740068 | MGnify/ENA primary metagenome ERZ1740068 (study PRJEB43018, sample SAMN04849740) | marine metagenome | isolation source: floating plastic debris | place: Pacific Ocean | collected 2008-08-30 | study: EMG produced TPA metagenomics assembly...
GCTTGGTGCGTTTTTGCTTGTAATTGCTGTGCCGTATCCAGTTGATTTTGAAGGGCCAATACCTGTTGTTGCACGGCTGCATTTTCAGTTTGTGATTGCTGCCATTGGATGTTAAAACTGGCCAGCTTGCCTTCTAACTCACCGATGTGTTGCCGGTGATTGGCCTCTTGCTCCTGCAATGTGGCCACCTGTTGTCGTTCAGCTTGCAACGCCTCTCTTTGTTGCTGTTCTTTTGCTTTGGAAGTTTCCAGGCTGGCCAATAAAAGTTGTTGCTGGGTTTGGTGCAATTGCTCGGCCGCCAAAAGTGTGTTTACCCGATTTTCCAGCTCCTTTTGCGCTTGCTGTTGCGATTGTTGCAATGCCTGTAGTGCTAGCAGTGAGTCAGTAAGCAAGGCTTGTTCTTGTTGTAACGCTTTCACCGAGGAGTTACCTGCTACCACCTCGTGCTTAAGCGCATCCAACTCACGCTCAGCGTCCAAGGCTGCTTGTTGATACACTCCAATTTTTTGTTCTGCCTTCTCACGATTTTCGTGTTCTAAGGCAAAGTTTTGGCGCAAGTCGTTCAGTTGTTGGTCACTGTTGGCTTGTTGCTGCTGCAGTCCGGTTACCTGTTGTTGGAGGTCCTGCACCAACAGTTGTCGCTCGCGTACCTCGGTTTCTTTTGCTCTCACGAGGTCTTGCAATTCCTTCATTTGTGCATCCAGTTCCACATTTCCGGCATTGGAAGATTGCAGCGACTCGTGAAGTTGGGCAATGCGTTCTTGGTAGGCGACTGCAGTTCGGGCATTCACTTGCAATTCGGCGGCCAGATCATTGCGCTCCCTTTCGGTAGTTTGTAGTTGGTTTTGCAGCAATTGAATGCGTTGGTCCGCACGAATGATTTGCTGTGCCAAATCATTGTTTTTTGCCTCAACCTTGCCAACGCGTTCCTCCAACAACGCCTTGCGGTCGATTTGTTCTTCCAGTTGATGTTGGGTGGCGGCCAGGCTATTTTGCAACTGCATTTTTTCGCGGTCGAGTGCAGCGGCTTGTTTCTGGCTTTCTGCTAAAGATCTTTGAGTATTGAGGTGCTGTGCTTCCAGCGCCTCGTGCTCCCGTTTCCAAGATTGAACCGCAAGCCTTAATTGTCCGGCATCCTGCTCCGCAGCATCCAGCGCAAGCGCCAGTTTTGCCTCGCTTTGCTGCAATTGTTGCCGCTCTTGTTGCACGCCTTTCAAATCCAGTTGCGTGCTCAGCAGTTGGCTTTCTGTCGCTTGAAGTTGATCTTGCAATCGACTCCCCGCATCCTCGGCCGCCATCATGCGCACTTTGGTTTGCTTCAAATTACTGTCCAGCAACAAGGTTTTTTCTCGGTAATGCTCCAAGTCTGCCTGTATGCGCGCCAGTTGCTGTGCCGTTTTTTGTGCCCCATCTATGGCCACTTTCCGTTCAGATTGGAGGCCTTGCAAGGCCGATTGGACCTGGGCCAATTGTTGGTTCAACTGTTCTTCCTGGGTCCGTATGGTGTTGTATTCCGCTTTCAGTGACCACAATTGGTCTTGAGTTTTGCGAAGCTGGATTTCCAAGTCACTTTCCCGTTGGCGGGCATGGGCCAATTGGTCTTGTGCATTGACCTGATCCACTTGTTGGGAACGCAGGTGCTGCTTCGACTGGGCCAGTTCTTGTGAAAGGCGGTTTTTTTCCCGGTACCAGTGCAGCAAACTGTCTCGGCTGGTTTGCAATTGCTGCTCCAGCTTTTCCACCTGTAGTGCTTGCTGCGCGAGGTCTTTACGGTATTGCTCAGCCTGCGGTTGAAGGGATTGAAGTTTTTCGGAAAGCCCACGTTGTTGCGATTTCCATTCGGTCTCTTGGGTCTGCCAGGAAAGCAAAAGCGAATCCATTTGGCCTTTTCGGGAAACGGCTTCTTGCTGCGCAATATTCCTTTCAGCTTCCAGCGAGTTTACTTTTGCTTGCGCTAAAATGCGCTGCGCTTGCAGGTCGGACACTGAATCCTGAAGGGTCCATACCTGTGCATCCGACTTTTCAAGTGCTGCACTGGCAATGGACATTAGATTTCGCAGCAACACCACACTGTCTTGCAAATGGATGGCCTGGGTGTGCGCTTTTTCAATTTGCTGCGCCAAACGTTGTTGAAGCTGGGCTGCTTCTGCTTGTAAGCCAAACTGTTCCTCCAATTGCTCCGCCAGGGTTTGGGTAGAATCGCGCAGACTTTGCTTCTCCGATTCAAGCTGTGCGAGACGTGCTGCTAAACCTTCTTCGCGTTGGGTTTGTCGCTCAAGTTGGGCTTTCAAAGCCACGAGTTTTCGGACTTCCAATTCCCGCTCGGCTATCAAAACCTTGTGTTTCAATTGCAAAGCCTCGTGTTGTTTCAACCAGCTACTGTCGGGGTCGGCGGATTTCAATTGCGCTTGCAAGGCATTGATCTGTTCCGATTGGCGGTAGACCTGTTGGTCGAGGGTTTGTATGGCTTGACGATGATTTTCCAATAAAGCCAACAATCCCGGGTCAGGAGAAGCCTCCTTTTGCGTGTATGCCAACGCTTGAACATCACTCAGCCGGTCTACGTCCTTAGGTTCCACTTGAACTGTGGTCGAAATGTCCGAATCCACAAACATGGGATTCAATTCAGGGGCGGTTTGTGTGCTGTCGAAATAGGCACGGAGGTTCAAAGCCGTTTCCCATTGGCGGTCGGGACCAGAAAATTGCACGACGACCCAAGTAGAAAAAGCACCATGAGGTGCTTGGGGTGGAAGCAAAACCTTAACGAAACCAAATTCACCGGGTGCGATGTTGGAGCGGGTGTGTACCCATTCCAGTTGTTGCGCTCCACTTTGAACCTGAGTCACCTGAATGTTGGTTTGCCCGGTGTTCTTGAAGAGAAAATCGTATTGAGCTATGGAGGAGCCTTGGCGCAGGGTGTCGAAATCGTGCTGAAGCCAGGCAAAATGCACGTCGGAAACCTGCCCGAAAAGGGGACTTATCAACAAACACCAGCCCAATAGTACGAGCCACAGGGCTCGAAAGCTACTTTGAGGAAGAATGGATGCAAATCCGATCATGTCGCTATAGGCCAGCGAATACAGCAATACATCCCTTTCAAGGGCCTTGAAGGTGGATTTGTACTACAGAAGCGCTAAACTCAAAATAGCGAGAAGGACCACGGAAACACAAGCCTGTACCAGTGGTGAAAGAGAGGGTTATCAACAACCCGGAAATTGTTTTGAACAGGCCGAGTTAGCAAGCTTTTTAGGGGTGCATCAGGGGCTAACGTTGCGCATCATTTCGGCACAAACGATGGCGCCATAGGTACCCAGTGCATAGCCCAATACTGCCAGCAATACGCCCACCGGAGCCAATACCGGGCTAAAGGCAGAAGCCACCACCGGAGCCGATGCTGCGCCACCTACGTTGGCTTGGCTACCTACCGCAACGAAGAAGAAAGGAGCTCGAATGAGGAAAGCCACTAAAATCAGCAAGGTCACGTGCACGGCCATCCAAATCAATCCAATGAGCAACAACCACTTGATGGTTTCCCAATTTTCAATGAGGGCGGCAAGGTCCATTTTCATCCCAATGGTAGCCACCAGAATGTAGATAAAAACACTGCCAATTTTGCTTGCTCCGGAGCCTTCGAGGTTTCTTGCGGAGGTAAAAGAAAGCAATACACCTACGGTAGTGGCAATCACAATCAGCCAGAAAAAACCGCTTTGCAGCGAAGCAAAGTTGCCATTAGGATCGATGTTGCTCTCCATAATAGGAGTGATGAGGTCGCTGCCAAAATGCGCCAGACCAGTGGCACCAAAACCTACCGCCAGGATTAAAAACAGGCTGGTAGTAGTGGGAATTCGGGCCGAAGACAAACTGAAGTTTTCCATTTTCGTCCGCAGAGAGTCGATGGCCGAAGTATTGGATTTGAGCAATTTATCGAGTTTTCCGGTTGCTCCTGCACCAATGAGCAGGAACATCATCCAGAAGTTGGCCACAAAAATATCAACCAACAACATTGCCGAGAAAAGGTCATCATCTACCGAATACACCTCTTTCATCGCAGCCTGATTGGCTCCACCACCGATCCAACTACCGGCCACAGTGGCTAAACCGCGCCACAATTCCATCCCTTCTCCCGAGGCCTGAAAAACTTCGGGCGCGATGCCGGATACAATCCAAATGGCAGCCGGACCGCCGACTACAATCCCAATGGTGGCCGTCAAAAACATCACCAAGGCTCTGGGTCCCAAATTGATTACTCCTTTGAGGTCGATGCTCACGCAGAGCAACACCAAACTGGCGGGCAACAAATAGCGCGAAGCCACAAAATAGAGTTTCGATCCTTCGGAAGGAATGATGCCCAGCGAACTCAACAGTGCAGGCAAAAAGTAGCACAACAGCAGCGAGGGGACGAATTTGTAAAACTTTTGAAAGAAAGGCGCCTTGGAGCTGGAAGTGGCAAATACCAGGGCCAAAACGAGTATCAGTACCCCCAATACGGAGGCATCATTGGTCAATAAAGGGGCGGCAACTTGTTCAGCTTCTTCCATGTTCGTCGATTTCGGGCCAAAATAGGAAAAAAATCCTCCTGGTGAGTTGCAACAAAGCCCAGCCGCTGAGGAGCGGTTGGGCTTTGGAAAGGTTGGGGTTAAGGGAGTGTAGGCGGGTGTGCGGGCAGGTATTTAGAGCAGGTAGCCGAGCGGAAAAATGGTATCTCCGTCAAAAACTTCCACGAGTGCTAAAAGAGGAAAGTCGGCCACGATGGTGAAGAAGAGCGAACAGCCAATCATGAAAAAAACGGCTCCTGCGTAGACCATGGGTTGCGAAAAGACGGGTGTTTTGCGCAATTCAATCACCGCCCATCCGGGCAAACGAGCCGTGGAAGCCTCCGGGTTCATGTAAGCGTTGCGTTGGTGCTGCTTGAGCTGTCGGATGGCATGCGTTTGAAAAATCAGGAAGATACCCGGTGCCAAAAGTGGAAAACCGAATTGAGGCAACAGGCCAATGCCAAGCAAGGAAATGGGCGAAAAAAATTGAATAACCAGCACCAAATTGATGAACAGGCCCACCACAGTACCGATACTGACTAACCAGATTACTTCTGGTGCCAACTGTTGGAGGTACAAGCGAACCGCCCAGTAACAGCTGATGTAGAAGATGAATAAGACCATCAAAAGTGCAAACAACCGAACATCGAAGGGTTTGAAATCTGATTTGAAAATGAAGACATAAATGCAACCCACTACGGGTGTTATACCGCACCAGAAAACCTCTGTCCAATTGACATCGGGTGTCTTCCCAGCTCTGAGGGTGGCACCACTATTGGATAAGTGAACGGCAGTAAACCAAGCGATGAAACTGAGGACTAGCCAACAGAAAATGCTAAATGCGACCATGGTTGGTAGATTGAAGTTGGGTTAAGAAAGTTTCGCTCCAGTCGTAGTGTCCAATCACACCAAGGTGGTCTGATCCGGTTCCTGAGATGGTGTTGAAGGCGCGGCAACGCAACTCCTCGGAGTGGAAAATGTAATCGAGCGGAATAGCCAGGGGAGCACACCAGGAAGGGTAGGTAGAGGCCAGGTTTTTTCGGCTGTCCATCAATTCAGTTTGTTGACCGTAATCCAGAATGGCCGGGTCCCAGGGCACAATATTGTAATCGCCAAAGGTGATGGTGGGCCCAGAAAGTAGTCGTACCCGCTGGGCCAGCAGTTGCAAATGGTCGTTGCGCAGTCGGAAATTGGAAGGTGAAGTAGGCGCTTTGGTATGGGAAGCAATGAATGCAATCGATCGATCGGGAAGCTGAATGCTGCCCTGTAAATTCACCATTTCTTTCCAGTAAAACTCCTCCACCTGCTTCAAGGGATACTTAGAAAAAACGGCCAATCCATAGCAATTTTGGTCGCGGGCCACCGAAACGTAATAAGGAAACTGGTCTTTTAACCCTTTCACCAGCGCACGTTCCCAATCGGAATCAATTTCCTGGAAAGACAACACGTCGGCGTTGGTGTCTCTTGCCGCAGCTACGGTAAGTTCTCTTTTGAGGTTGTATTTCAAAACGTTGAAATGCGCCACACTCAAGGCTTCGGTGCCTTCGGTAGGAGGAGATGAAAAATGAAGCAATGGCGGGAGGCTTGCTTGCAGCAATACAATACAAACCAGCGCAACCAAGACCAATGACAGTTGTTGGCGCCAAAGCCAATAGGCAGCCAAACCCGCAATTACAAAGAGGAATTGAACTGCAAAGGAGCGGAAAAGCATGGTGAGAAACCCACCGGGAAAAGCCATGAGGTAGAGGGTGATTCCCAAAAGTAAGAGGGCAGAAAGCCAGGGGAGGAGGGAGCGAAGGTTTTTCATAGTTAGGAGTTATGGTCGGGCAGAAATGGCAGGTTGAACACCAGTTGGATAAGCATCCTCCAGTATTTCCTCAGCGATTGTCCGGTTACTATGAGCATTGACCGACCAAGAGGGCCATCCGGTTAAAAACAAATCGTTGTCAAGGGTATGGGCAAGGTTGGTGACATAAGTAGAAGAAACATACAAGGGATCATGGATAGCGTTGTGGCGTTGGGCATGGGCTGCGATTTGCGCCAAATTTCCCGGGCCAATTTGGCGCAGATACCGCCAGTCGGGCATTTCTTGTTTCACTTCAGCAGCATGCAGGTTGTAGCGCGTCACAAGGTTGGTCCAGTCCACTACCGAGGCCAACAGCAGACACACCAGTGCGGCTTCGCTAAACCGACGAATCAAAAACCAGGTAGACTTGCGCTCCACCACTTTCCAAAACATCAAAGCGAATCCAATGATGGCTAGCAATAGCCACACCATCACACCGATGCGCTTGTAGGTAAGTCCCAAAGCTTCGATGTATTGGAAATTGCGGGCCATGGTAAATCCAATCAACAATAGGTTTTGAAACATCCACACGTAGGCCAGGCCCTTAAGCCACAGGTTTTGCCGAAAGAAATTGAGCTCGCCTTTGAAGAAAAAGAGTAGGATGAGAATGACCAGAACAATGCTCATCATGAGGGTGCCTACCCCTTCGTGCACCAACTCCATGTAAGAAACACCTCCCGGCAAGGCGCGGTCGCCCAGCCAAAAAATGGCATCGGTGAGGTTGACCAGTAACAACAAAAAGTTGAGCAGCACCAGCAAAAACACCCCGAACCACATTTCCTGGTGCAGTTGGAAAAATGAAAAAGAAGCTTTCCCAGAAAACAAGCGAGGGTTGAGGCGGTTGTTGGCCAGACGGTCGATGCGCACCAAGCGGCCCTTGAGACGAGGAAACCAAAGCCCCGAAATCAAAGTGAAAATCAGCAAGGTGAAAAAGGTGTGTCCCCAAGACCAGAAATTGAACTCGAAATGCTCAATAAGGGTAGCGAAAGCAGGGTTGGAAGAACGATAGAGTGCTAAGAAAAGCAACCCGATGACGGTGGGAGCCAGTAGAAAGACCAGAATACCGGTGGTGCTCAACCCAATTTTGGCAGCAGGTGAAGCCAGCTGTTTTTTCTGGAGTGCATTGAATTGGGCAAATAGCGTGAAAGGCGCTAATACTGCCGAAACAAGTCCAGTTAAAAAACTCCACAATACCGATAGCCGGGGAGCGATGGTAAGGGTACCCAGCAAAAGAAGCCCCACCAGCAGTCCGATGAAAGCCAGGTTAGAACCGTGCCATACACCACCAATACCCGATGCGATCACCAAGCCAATGGAAAGCCACCAGCGCACCCGATGGCCGGTTTCCTGGTTTTTCCAAGCCATGAGCATTGCGAACAATACGCCAGATACCAAGAGGTTGATGCCAAAAACTTCTCCATAAAACAAAGTGGTGCCTAAAAAAGATAGACCTAAGAGGAGCAGAAGTTGATTTTTCATTGAAAGTATATGTTTAATCAGAGTACTTTGTAATTCAAAGTTAACAACAAATCAAAAAACGCCAAGCTTTAAAGCCTATTGTGTGCACCGAAAAAAATGTGAAATAACCGGAGAAGTCGCCTCAAAAGTGTCCCTAAGGGTGCAGGAACAGTGAAATGGGAGAGATAAAAAAATTACGGAGTAGGCGCTTCTTCTCCCTGGTAATGCTCGTAGAGCTCTTTGGCCAGGTTGCTCATAATCTCAACCAGGGAATCGGGCGCCAAAACCCGCACTTTATTGCCGTATTGAATCAACCAGCGGCCCAACGTTTCCAGGTAGGGATGCGAAAAGCGCAGTTCAGCTTCGTCCCCCAAATTTTTTTCCGACACAAACCCCATGTAGTATTTCGCCTCCTGGTAAAAGGGGCGTATCGAATGGTGAAACCGCACCACAGCCGTTTCCAAATCCACTTCATAGGATTCGCGTTGCAGGTATTCTTCCAAGGTAATACGTGCTTTTGGATCGTAAGCCTCAGCAAGCAAGTCCAAATGTTCAATCCTACTCACCCGAAAATCGCGGTAATCGTCACGCAATTGGCAATAGCCGATCAGGTGCCAGTGGCCGATGTAGTGCAGCAACCCCAGCGGCTCGATGTTCCGGTCGGTCGCTACGCCACGCCGGTTGCCGTTGTAGCGCAGTTGCAAACACCGTTTTTCAGCCAAGGCTCGTTGAATTTCAGGCAAGAACCGTCCCGTCATGTTGCTCTGGTTGGGGCTTTGCTTCACCTGAATGGCAGGAATAAGGCTTTCCAAATGATCCCGATCCGGCTCAGGCAGCACCGAGCGAATTTTGTGCAAAGCCGATTCGCTGTGTTCTTGCACGCCAGCATCGGTATAGCGTTGCGCCAACACATGGCTCATCATCAGGGCGCTGGCCTCCTCACGCGTGAGGTGTACCGGTGGCAATTGATACCCTTCAACAAGGTAGTAACCCAAACCCACCTCCGCTCCAATGGGCACCCCAGCCTCTTCCAAGGAACGAATGTCGCGGTAAACCGTTCGAATGCTCACCTCAAACCGTTCGGCCAAGGCTTGCGCAGTCACTACTTTCTGGCTTTGCAGTCGGATTAGAATTGCTTGAAGACGGTCGAGACGGTTCAATATTCAAAGAATTTGAATCCCTAAAAATAAAGGGAATCCAAGAATTTAGTGCGCCTTAAGTGAAAGAAGATAGGCTGGTGGGAAATTATTTAGACCAGTGCGCCCGACAACTTACCCGTGTTTCGATTTACCGCAAGCGACCACCGTTGGCAAAATACTTTTTATAGTAAGGGTTGTTCAGGTCACTGATCACCACCCCGCGGCTGGAACTGGCGTGTACAAATTTGCCGTTTTGGAGGTAGACCCCCATGTGGGAATTCTTTTTGCCAGAGATGTGAAAGAAAACCAAATCCCCTTCCCGCAAGTTCGATTTGCCCACCGATTTGCAGGTAGAAGCAATGTCGCGGGTGGTACGCTTCAATTGTTTGTGATACACCTCTTTGTACAACAAATTGGAAAAACCGGAGCAATCTACCCCTGAGCGCGACATGCCGCCATATCTGTATTTCACGCCCATCCATTGGTCTACAAAGGTGTAAAGCTTCACATTGCTGATGGCATTTGTCGTCACACCAAGCTGTCCGGCATACTTTTTCTTCAGCGCTGTGGAAGCACTTCCGGTACTTTTTTTCGAGGCAGGAGCCTTTCGGGCTGGTTTTCGGTGTGCCGTTTGGGTTTTAGATGCCGGACGCTTAGAAGCCGTTTTTTTGGAAGGACCACAAGCAGCTACACCCAGTAAAAAGATGAGGACAAGCGCCTTGGCCAGAGATGAAAACCAATGGCTTCGTTTGGTTGAAAAAGTGTTCATAACAAGGTAAATCTCTCCTAACCTGCAAATTAACTGCTGGATAAGCCAGGATTTGCCGAGCGAGAATGGAGTTTTTAAAAGAAGAATGTTGAAAACGTTGACGCCTTTTCAGGCTTTCGTGGATAATTTTCTGCCTGAAAAGCCGAATACGGGATGGATTGCTATTTTTGGCAATTCCGAAAGGTGACCTTTGTGCCCCATCGGGAATTCTACTATGACCACTGCCCCCAATACCGATGAAGCCTGGCTGGCCGAGTTGCGTGAAGGTTCAGATGAAGCCTTTGCTCAGTTGTATCGTGCTTATTTTGGGATGATTCACCATTTGGTGATCAACAACAGTGGGAGTGAGGCAGATGCACAAGATATTTTTCAGGATGCGGTGGTCGTACTCTACGAGAAAGCCCGTGATCCGGAATTTGTACTCAGTGCAGCGCTCAAAACGTATTTGTATTCTATCTGTCGGAACTTGTGGTTGAAACGCTTGCGCAACCGGCAGAAAAAAGAGAAAGTGAAATGGATCGATTATGAACCCCGGATGGAGGTGGACGTAGAACCCGAACCGGACATGACCGAACGGCAGCAATCCATTTTGAACACCTGTCTTGAAAAGTTGGGAGACCCTTGTAAAACACTCCTGGTGGAATTTTATTACCACAAAACCCGGATGGAAGAAATCGCCCGGAAACTGAATTATGCCAACGCAGCAACTGCTAAGAATCAAAAATACAAGTGCCTTCAACGCCTCCGTAAAATGGCTTTGATTGCCTAAGACCAACATGGAACTCAACGAACAAGAACTCGATCTGATTGAACGCTACCTCGACGGCCAGCTGGCTGCCGCGGAGCTGCAGCAAATGCAGCAGCGTTTAGAGAGCGATGTCGCTTTTGCGGAAGCCGTTGAGGTACAGAAAGACCTTCGCGTTGCCCTTCATCAGGCAGGACGCAACGCCATGAAAGCCCACATTGGAGCCATCGGTGCTACCGTGATTGCCGAAGGAGCAGCGGGCGTCAATCAATACAAACCTTCAGGAAGAGACTCCGGAGCGCCCGGAACCAGCACCTTCCTCACCATTGGTGTAGTAGTGGTGGCCCTTGCAGGAGCCCTGGTGTGGCAAACCCTTAACCAACCCGAAGCAGCGATACCAGCACCACCTCCGCTAATAGAAGACACCCTGCCGAAAACAGAAACGCCTCCCGTTCCCGAACCGAAAAAAATAACGGTACCCAAAGAACCCAAGGTGCAACATACCGTCACCCGCAAAGAAACCATCCTAACCCGTTTTCAGGTCATTAAAGGTGAAACCATCAAAGTTGACGAAGGACGTTCCTACTTAGATACACTTCCCACCGAAACCAAAGTGATCCGAAGAGATACGGTGATAAAAGTAGAACCCGAAGACGCACAGCTGGACCAGCAAGAAAAAGAGCAAGGCTCAAATACGAAAGCGGCTGTAAATCAGTTCAAAGACGGCGGGCAAAAGCGGATAGAATAGCGCGAGAGCGGCTTTAAATCAGTGCGAATGCGGAGCACGAAAGGAGTGCGAATGCGGAGTGCGAGAGCGAAGGGCTGCTAAAATCAGCGCGAGTACGGAGTGCGAGACCGGAGAGCTGCTTAAATCAGCGCGAGTACGGAGTGCGAGACTGGAGGGCTGCGCTGCTAAAAGTTATTATGCAAAACCTCGTCTCTCGTTCTTGCTCTGTCCCTTTCCTCGTTCTCGTCTCTCGTTCTCCGTTCTGTCATTTCTCGCCTCTCGTCCTCGCTCTGTCACTCTCGCCTCTCCGTTCTCGTCTCTCTATTCTTCTCCTAACCACGCCTCATACAAAGCCTGTTGCTGTTTGGTCGGTTTTTCCACTTTTCCGATAGAGTAGGTCATGCGGTTGTTGGGAATCAGGTTCATTTCCAGAGTCGTCAACATGCCATCACGCGAAACCAACAAGGAAATTTGATCTCCTGCTTTCATGTCCGAAAGAATCTTCTTCAACTGCCGGGTAGAATTGATCCGAAAGCCATTGACTGCCAGCAGCTCATCCTCCACATTGAGTCCCCCGGAATAGGCGGCAGAGCCACGGTTCACCCGCGTCACCTCCATGTTGTCGTTAAAAGAGGCGCCCAAAGAAGGTCCTTCGTCGGGATAGGTTTGTGTTTCCAGTTTCAAGCCCACATAGCGCAGGTAGCGGTCGTAGTTAGGCGTTTGCGTACCGTTCACATAATCGTTGAAAAATGCATCCATCTCCATACCGGCCACTTCTTCTACTACATCTTGAAATTCCTGGTCGGTAAAGCCCCGTCCTTGTTGCTTGTAGAACCGGTTGTAGAGAATTTGCATCACATTGTCGAGGTCCTTTTTACCCTCGGTAGCGTTCAAAATTTCGAGGTTGAGTAGTGCCGCTAACACCGCCCCTTTAGAATAGTAAGAAACCGTCGTATTGAAACTATTTTCATTGGGCCGGTAGAATTTGATCCATGCATCGAAGCTGGCATCAGCCACCGGCTGCACAGCGTTGCCCGGACGGTTTTCTACCACATTGATACTGCCACCCAAACGCTTCAGGTAAGCCTCTTGGGTGAGAAAACCCATGTCCACCAACAAGTATTCGTCGTAATAGCTGGTGAACCCTTCCATGACCCAAAGCAGGCGGGTATAGTTCTCCTCGTCGTAGTTGAAAGGACCGAGTGCCGCCGGACGAATCCGCTTCACATTCCACAGGTGAAAATATTCGTGGGCCGCCAGGCTGAGAAAGTTGACATAAGAATTGCGCGGCTGGTAAGTCCAGCGATTCACCAACAACGTGGTACTGTTGAGGTGCTCCAAACCTCCCCCACGGGTGGCGGTATTGTGGATGATGAACAGGTAGCTTTGGTTCGGGTTTTCGCCAAACACATCGGTACAGGATTCCACCACGGTTGCCAGGTCTTTCTTAAGCGCTTCCTCGTCGTGGTTTCCCGGACCATAAATAGCCACCCGGTGTTCTACCCCTGCCGCTTGAAAGCTGATCACATCGTGGTTACCCATCTCGATGGGCGCATCGGCAAACACATCGTAGTTGGGAGCTGTATAAATCCATCGACCGTTGGAAGAAGACTTTAAAGTAAGTCCGGTGCTCACCCGGCTCCACTGCTTGTAAGGAATAACGGTGAGTTCAACCGGTTCATTTACCGCCCCATCCAAATAGAAAAAGACGCTTGTGCCATTGATGTAACCGTGCGTGGCATCCAGGTAACTGGTGCGGACCGAAAGTTCGTAGGCGTACACCATGTAATTGACAATCACCCGGTCTGCCCCTTCAGATTGCACTTTCCAGGTGTTTTTGTTGGTCTTGTTCACCTCCAAAAGATCGCCGTTGCTATTGATGGCCCGAACACCTTCTACGTGGCGGGCAAATTCGCGCACCAGGTAAGAACCGGGTGTCCAAACGGGCATTTTGAGGTCCATCTCGGCCGCGTTGCTGCCCGAAATTTCCATCCGCACTTCGAAATAGTGGGTGTGTGGTTCCGACATTTTCAATTCGTAAGAAATGTCAACAGCAAATATTGAAATGGAAAACAGCAGGGACAGCCCGGCAAGAATCAAGCGCTTCATGGTCGAGAAATTTTGAGCGATTATACGAAAAAATGAATCGAATCCAGCAGTACAAAAAGGATACCGGAGTGGAGGGCTGACAAAAGAAACCGTACGCTACGGCCGGTAAGCATTAGCCCATTTCCTGGTTGAAATACACCTTGTAGTAATACATGTTTTTCTCCTGGTCGTAGCCCTTTTCCAAAAACTGTCGGGCCGATTCGGCCTGGTCGAAGTCCAGTTTGATCTGGATGTTGGTATCCAGGTTGATGGAGCTTTTCACCTGTTTCTTCAGGGTTTTTACTGCCGGTTGGGCAATCTCGAAATCGTCCCGCAACTCCACCTCGTGGTTGGCTTCGTACGACTTTTTGAAGTGCAACAGTTCCTCAGCAGCTTCGGGTTGTGGCAACACCTCCTTGGCAAACTCCTCCATCTCAAAGTTGTCGTGGTTTTTCAGGTAATCAACCGACTTGCTGAGAAACACCATTTGTTCCGCTTTGTCTTCCTGCAATTCGGGCGACTCCTTCACAAAATCTTGACAAAGGTCCATTACCGCCTTGGTTTGAAAACTCTCGTTTTGATCGATGCGCAGGGTTAGGAAATCGTCGTTCCAGTAATGCGTGTCGTAATTGTTGGCATCCACCACCGCTACCCGGTAGCCATTTTGCGCCTCAGTGTTAAAGATCAATACCCCTTTGTCCAGTTTGCCCACGTTGATGCCCTCCAGCAACGACAGCTGGGTAGGCTGAGCTCCAAACCGCAAAAACGACTCTTTGCGCTCTGCCTTGAAAATGCCCACAGCGTCTACCAACTCTCCTTCCAACACCGCATCGCTCAGTTTGGCGATAAAAAATTCACCCGGTTTGATGTGGGGGTGTTGCGATTGGGCAAACAAATGATTGGCCAGTTTCACCGATTGATCGAACAAGGTATCAGCATCGGCAAAAATGGATTGGCAAGCTGCAAAAATAGGGTTGTCTTCCAGCTTTTCGCCTGCTTCGGGCGTATGCAGTTTGTAGGAAACTTCTGCCTTACCAAAAGGCTTCAAAAAATATTGGATCAAAGCAATTTCCACCTCAGGAGACGGCTCAAAAAGCGCATCCGAAAGTTCAATTTTTCCACCTTGGTTCTGGTTGCCCACAAAGTGAACCGCCAATTCAGTCATTACAGTTTCCGACAGTTGCAGCATCTATTCGTATGGATTAGGATAGGCCGACAAAATTAGCTTTTTCAGTGGTCGGTTCAGAGTCTTATTTTTATTCCACGATCAAAACCTGCCTATGCGCTTGAGAGAGAAAACAATATGGGTCACCGGAGCCTCATCGGGAATCGGAGAAGCGTTGGTGCGCGAATTGGCCACACGGGGCAACCGCCTCATCATTTCGGCCCGCAACCGCGCGAAATTGGAAACGATCGCTCAAGAGTTGGACTTGCCACCAGAAAACGTGTTGGTGCTGCCCTTAGACCTGTCTCAACCCGAGCGGTGCACCGAATGGGTAGACCAAGTTTTGCAGCACATGGGACCAATTGACCTGATGATACACAATGGAGGCATCAGTCAGCGCAGCCGGGCAGTGGAAACCGACTGGAAAGTGGATGAACGGCTGATGGTGGTAGATTACCTCGGTACGGTGGCTTTGACCAAAGCTTTGTTGCCCCACTTTCTTGAGCGCAAAGCCGGTCATTTTGCGGTAGTATCCAGTTTGGTGGGCAAATTCGGAACTCCGTTGCGCTCGGGCTATGCGGCTGCCAAACATGCGTTGCACGGTTTTTTCGATTCATTGAGGGCCGAATTGTGGCAGGAAAACATCCGCGTCACCTTGGTTTGCCCGGGCTTCATTTATACCCAAGTATCGATCAATGCCCTCGGGGCCGATGGCAAGGCCACCGGGGTGATGGACGAGGCACAGGCCAAGGGAATGCCGGCGGCTCAATTTGCCCGCAAAATGATCCATGCCATTGAGGCGGAAAAGCGGGAAGTGAACATTGGCGGAAAAGAGAAATATGCCGTTTTACTGAAACGCTTTTTCCCGGGCATTTTTGCCAAAATGATCCAAACCGCAAAGGTAACGTGATCCGCCCTGAGCATCCCGAAAAATAGTAGCTTAGCGCACTCAACGATTTCTAAAAAACCGACCATGTTAAAATTCCGGATTTCCATCCTGCTTGTCGCCCTTTTGTTGTCGAATGTTCGCTTGGTGCAGGCCAGCGAAGGCATGTGGTTGCCCTTGTTGCTCAAAAGCATGAACGAAGGCGACATGCAGAGCCGCGGATTCAAACTCACCGCGGAAGACATTTACTCCATCAACCGGAACAGTATGAAAGATGCGGTGGTGCATTTTGGCGGAGGCTGCACTGGTGAAATCATTTCCTCGGAAGGCTTGTTGTTGACCAACCACCACTGCGGCTACTCGCAAATACAATCGCATTCATCGTTGGAAAACGATTACCTGAGCAATGGCTTTTGGGCCATGAGCAAAGAAGAAGAATTGCCCAATCCAGGGCTCACCGCCACTTTCATCATTCGCATGGCGGACGTGACCTGGAAGGTGTTGGACGGTGTAACCGAAAGCATGTCGGAGGAAGAGCGCCAGAAGCTCATCAAAGACAACATGGAAAAAATCAAGGCCCAGGAAACAGAAGGAACCCATTATGATGCTTCCATCAAAGCTTTCTACTACGGAAACGAATACTACCTCTTCATTACCGAAACCTTCAAAGATGTGCGCTTAGTAGGGGCACCTCCTTCCTCCATTGGAAAATTTGGTTTCGACACCGACAACTGGGTTTGGCCACGCCACACTGGTGATTTTTCCATCTTTCGCATCTATGCCAACCAAGACAATCAACCGGCAGAATACAGCAAAGACAACGTGCCTTTCACTCCGCGCCACCATTTCCCCATCAACCTCAACGGGGTAGAGGAAGGTGATTTTACCATGGTCTATGGTTTTCCTGGTCGCACCGAAGAATACCTACCTTCTTATGCGGTAGACTATGTATTGAACGTGGGAAATCCTGCCAAAATCGAATCCCGTCGGACCTCTTTGAGCATCATTGATGCCGCCATGCGCAGCGATGCCAAGGTGCGGATTCAGTATGCTGCTAAGCAGAGCCGCATCAGCAATGCTTATAAAAAGTGGATTGGCCAAAGCCGTGGCTTGAAACGCCTCAAGGCCATTGAGATGAAGGAAAAAGTAGAGGCAGAATTCACCGCAAAGGTGAACGAAAAGCCCAAGTACAAAGAAGATTACGGGCAATTGTTGCCCCAATTCAAAGAAAAGTACGAGGCGGTGAAGCCTTATTCGCTGGCACGCGACTACTTCATTGAGATCTTTTATTACGGACCTGAAATTCTACGCTTTGCCTCCGGTTGGAATACCCTGCTGGCAGAAGCCACAAAAGCCGAAGTGGACGAAGCGAAACTGCAGGAAGAAATCGAAAAGCAAAAACGACGGGTAAAAGGCTTCTTCAAAAACTACCACCAGCCCACTGACGAAAAACTCTTTGCGGCCATGATGCCGCTTTACCAGAAAGGGGTACAGGCCAACCTGCAACCCGATGTGTTTACGAACCTGGTGGCCAAGAAGTACGGCAACGATTTTGAAAAGTACGGGGACTTCATCTATGGAAAAACCTTGTTGATGAACGAAGCCAACCTACTTTCCATCCTGGATAAGTTCAGCGGCAAAATTGCCAAGAAGATGAAAGCCGATCCTGCGATTATTCTGACCAATCAAATGCTGGATGCGTATTGGGGGAAAGTACGGCCAACGTATTCGAACTTGAAAAATGACATCGACCGTTTGATGCGCACCTACATGGATGCGCAACGCATTTTGTTGCCCAAACCCAACTATTACCCGGATGCCAACAGCACTTTGCGCCTCACTTATGGTAAGATGGAAGGCTATAATCCGGCGGACGCGGTAACGTATCGTTCCTACACCACCCTTTCGGGTATCGCTCAGAAATACATTCCCGAGAGCTATGAGTTCGATGTGCCCGGAAAGCTGCTCGACCTCTACGAAACCAAAGATTATGGGTTGTATGGTAAAAATGGAGAAATGCGGGTTTGTTTCATTGCCTCCAACCACACCTCCGGTGGAAACTCCGGGAGCCCGGTGATTGATGGCGAAGGCAACCTGATTGGACTCAACTTTGACCGAACTTGGGAAAGCACCATGAGTGATATTGTGTACGATCCTACCATTTGCCGAAACATCGCGGTAGACATTCGCTACGTGTTGTTCATCATCGACAAGTTTGCCGGGGCCTCGCACCTCATTTCTGAGATGGACCTGATCCACGCCGATTTGGCCGCCAAAAAAGAGGCGGAACGTGCCAAAATCAAAGCAGAACTCGACAAAGAACGCGAGGAACGCCTCAAGGGCCAATAAGTGGAACTATCTACACATTAGCATGGGCGCAACAAAGGCTTTCGAATGGTAAAAGCAGCACTCAAAAAAGGCTACCAGTTACTGCCGTTCAAGAAAAACGTTTTCGACGTGTTGAAGGCGGTTTATGTTCCTTCCAAGGACGTGACCAAGCACCTCCACTTCCAAGGTGACTTTAAGGTGAAAGTAAAACCGGGAGCAGCCTTCAAGATGCAGTCGATGGGCTATCAGATCGAAAACGAACTGTATTGGCACGGGCTGTATGATGGATGGGAGCGGTATTCGCAAAAGCTGTGGGCGCAATTGTGCGAAAAGGCTGAAATCATTGTAGATATTGGCGCCAACAATGGCTTGTACTCCTTGGTGGCGCGTACCGTGAATTCAGAATGCACCATTTATGCGGCCGAACCCCTGGAATTTATCCTCAAGAATTTTGAATACAACCTGGGCATCAACCACATGGATGACATCCACGTGTTGCGCCTGGCCTTTTCCGATTACAACGGAGAAGGGGTGGTCTACCTGCCCAAAGATGCCGAATACATCCGTTCGGCAGCGGTCAATACCAATTTGCTCAACCGGGAGGCTGCCCGTATTGATAAGGTCACCATTCAAACCCAAACCCTGGAAAGTTTTATTGAGCAGACAGGCATTGAAAAAATCGACCTCATCAAGGTAGACGTGGAAAGCCACGAGCCGGCGGTGCTGAAAGGCATGGGACCCTACCTGGAACGCTTCAAACCGGCGATCCTGGCCGAGGTGTCTTACGATGGAGTAGGCGAGAAGCTCAACGCGATACTCGACGGTATGGGGTATTTGTATTTCAACATCGACGAAAACAAAGGAGTACGCCTGGAAGAAAAACTCTCTTACAGTGATTCGGACAACTACCTGATATGCACCGAAGAACAGGCGCGCTCCATCCAACTGCTTTAAGCAGTGCGAACATCGCAGCCAGCGGTTTGTTGGTTTTGCCAACCGAATCAGTACACCGTTCGGCACTGATTTTCGCTAATTTCGAACACACATTTTAACATACCACTCAACCACACATGGAATACCGCAGATTAGGACGTTCGGGCTTGCAGGTAAGCACCCTTTCGTTTGGCTCCTGGCTCACTTTTGGCAAACAAATTGGCGATGGCATCGCTGAAGAATGTATGAAAGTGGCCTACGATAACGGCATCAACTTTTTCGACAATGCCGAAGTGTACGCCAAAGGTGAATCGGAACGCGTAATGGGATCCATCCTTAAGATAATGGGCTGGAACCGAGATACCTACGTCCTTTCGAGCAAAGTGTATTGGGGCGGAGATTTGCCCAACCAAATGGGCTTGAGCCGCAAACACGTAGTAGAAGCTTGTCATGCCGCACTCAGGCGGATGCAAGTGGATTACCTCGATCTGTTTTTCTGCCACCGACCCGACAAAAACACACCGGTAGAGGAAACGGTGTGGACGATGCACCAACTCATCATGCAGGGTAAAATTTTGTATTGGGGTACTTCTGAGTGGAGTGCGCAAGAAATTCAGGAAGCTTATTCAGCCGCCCGGCAATACAACCTAATTCCGCCCACCATGGAGCAGCCGCAATACAACATGCTGCACCGCCAACGGGTGGAAGTGGAATATTTCAAACTCTACCGCGAAATGGGCCTTGGCACCACCATTTGGTCGCCATTGGCTTCCGGTGTCCTTACCGGGAAATACAATGACGGATTCCCGGAGTCAACCCGCTTGGGCATGGAAGGAATGGATTGGCTCAAAGACCGTGTTCACGTGGAGGAAAACCTGGAAAAAGTGCGCAAGCTCACCACTTTTGCCAAAGAATTGGGTACGACCATGCCGCTACTTGCTTTGGCATGGTGCCTTAAAAATCCAAATGTGAGCACCGCCATAACCGGAGCCTCCAAAGTAGAGCAGTTGCAGGAAAACCTAACCGCCATCGAATTGGTTGAAAAATTGACGCCCGAGGTGATGGAACAAATTGAGGCTATTCTGGACAACCAGCCACCTATGCCTCAATGGTAATTGAAACGTGCCCGTTTACCGAATTGAAGACGCACTGATTTTTCCCGACCCCAACCTCGCTCGGGAAGACGGCATGCTTGGAGTAGGAGGCGACCTTTCGGTAAAAAGGTTACTGATGGCCTACAAAATGGGCATTTTTCCCTGGTACAGCCAAGGACAGCCCATCTGCTGGTGGAGTCCCGACCCGCGTTTTGTGCTTTACCCTGAACACCTCAAGGTATCTAAAAGCATGCGGCAGTTGTTGCGCAAAGCGCCCTTTCAAGTGAGTTTCGATACGAAATTTGAAAATGTGATGCGGGCTTGCAAAAACATCTACCGACCCGGTGAGATCGGCAGTTGGATTGACGAAGACATGATCAAAGCCTACAAAGAATTGCACCATTTGGGCATGGCTCATTCTATAGAGGTTTGGCAAGAAGGGCGGTTGGTCGGTGGGCTTTACGGCGTGTCTATTGGAGCTGCCTTTTTTGGGGAATCGATGTTTGCCAGGGCGAGCAACGCCTCAAAATATGGTTTCATCGTCTTAGTGCGCTGGCTACAGGATAGAGGCTTTCGCTTGATCGACTGCCAAATGCATACCGACCACTTGGAAAGCTTGGGAGCAACGATGATTCCAAGAATGCAATTTATGGACGAATTGAAAGCTGCCATTGCCGGGAATCAACCTGCTGGCCAGTGGAGCTATTCCTGAGCCATCAACCCGAGTAACGCATGGTCCCACCCACCCTCCCCCCAGCTTTCAAATCGCGGATGCAGGCTCAACTCGGAGCCGAAAGCGCAGCGTTTGAGCAAGCGCTGGAAACCAATGCACCGGTGTCCATTCGGCTCAACCCGAAGAAATCGATGGCACTGGAAGAAACCGAAAACCTTACCATTCCCTGGTGTGCGCAAGGCCGCTATTTGCCTGCACGTCCGGCGTTTGTAGAAGATCCGGCCTTCCATGCCGGTCAATACTATGTGCAGGAAGCCTCCAGCATGTTTTTAGATTGGGCCGTTCGCCAACTGCCCGCACCCCATCGGGTACTCGACCTTTGTGGGGCACCCGGTGGAAAAAGCACCTTGCTGGCCGCTGCAATACCGTCAGAAAGCATATTGGTGGCCAATGAAGTGATCGGGAAACGGGCTGCTATCCTTGCGGAAAACCTGACCAAATGGGGCTACCCCAACACCTTGGTGACGTCCGCTGATCCTGCGGTATGGGCTCGATCAGAGGCACAGTTTGATTGGGTGGTGGTAGATGCCCCCTGCTCGGGCGAAGGGTTGTTTCGCAAAGACCCACAAGCCCGCGAAGAGTGGTCGCCTGAGGCAGTAACACTTTGTGCAGCCCGTCAAAAGCGAATTTTGGCAGAGGCCTTAAAACTAGTCCTTCCCGGTGGACACATGATTTATTCTACCTGCACTTACAATGCCTCCGAAAATCAAGAAAACATCCAATGGGTGTTGGAGCAAGGCGGATGGGAAACGATAGCCCTTTCCGTACCGCCCGAGTGGGGAGTGCAAGAGGTGCCCATCGCCAACGGCTCCGGCTATGCCTTTTGGCCGCATCGGGTAAAAGGAGAAGGCTTTTTTCTGGCAGTGCTGCGCAAAGTAGCAGGCGAGGAGCTACGTTCTGCTCGGTGGAAAAAGAAGGCCATAGGGCCGTGGAAACCGTTTCGTTTGGAGAAACTGAACAGTTGGGCCCAATACCTGGAAAACACAGCAGCCTACTCTTGGTGGTGCGATCAGCAACAGGAAGTGGTGGGCATCCCAGTCGGTCATGAAGCATGGCTGGCCGGGTGGATAAAAAGCATTGCAGTGCAGCAATGGGGCGGCCATATTGGGCGGCTGAGCCCGAAGGAGTTTATTCCCAGCCATGGATTGGCCATGAGCCCGATGTTGGATACTAACTATTCTGCTTTGCCGTTGGATCGAACACAAGCTTTGCGTTATTTGCAGCGAGAAGCCTTGCCAATGCCAGCTGTTTCGGCAAAAGGATGGAAATTAGCACGCTATGAAAACCTTGCTTTGGGCTGGCTAAAAGTAGTGCCAGGGCGAATGAACAATTATTACCCGAAAGCGTTCCGCATTCGGAAACAACTACACCTGTGACCGAGCAAGAGGCCAAAACCGTATTTCGAATTACTGCTGCTACCACCGAGGCATCGTGGGAAGATGCGTATCAGGAACGCGTATTTGAGTGGCGCAATTATCTGTTGCGGCAGGCGGTAGTACCGCCTCTGTTTCAAAAGCGCATTCACAACTTGCTGCGCCTGGAAGAAGCCTCGCATTTGTTGTTGCCCGAACGGCAGCATCAACCCACCAGTGCACAGGTCATGCAACTCAAAGCCCAGGCGGGTATGCCCAAGGAGAATCCTCCGTTGCGCATTTACAAACCGCGCCCCACAGAGTTTGCCACCCAGTTGCCCTTGGAATCGCCCACCGTATTGGGGTTGATCAAAGCTTATGGAAAGCGCCAATCCCTATTGAAATTGGGAATTGCCTCTTCTCAACGGCCTACCGATATCGCTGCTTTTGCGGTGGCTTTGGTGAGCCTGGAGTGGATTTGGATCGAACAACTGGTGCCCCTTTTTGCTGCTTTGGCCCACGAAGTAGCGCCCGATCAGAGTACGATAAAGGCCGGACAGCCCATCGATCCGGCCGAGTGGATAGCCCTTAACCGCAAGTTGGGCCTCATTGAACTTTCTTTAGAACCACAAACCGGTATAGCGTTTCAACCCTTACCGGATCTACCAGCGCAAGAATTAAAGGAATACAAAGACCGCTGGTCGAAGGAATTGTTACGGCTTGAAAAGATTCAAAAACTCAATTGGGGCTAAAACATCTTAGGGTTTTCCTTTGTATGGTATTTATATTGAAACTGAAACTATGAGCCAATTCCACGCACTCACCATCCAATCCTTAGAACGCGAACCTGCCAATACCACGGTAATTCAATTTGAAATTCCCGAGGGGCTCGCCTCTGATTTTCATTTTTTGCCAGGGCAGTACCTGACGTTGAGTGTGGAAGTAAATGGCCAGGAAGAACGCCGTTCGTATAGTCTGTGTAGCAATCCTTATGCGGAGCAAGGGCACCGGGTAGCGGTGAAAGTGGTAGCAGGCGGCAAAGTGTCTACCTACCTCAACCAGCAAGTGCAGGTAGGCGATACCATTGATGTGAAAGTGCCGGAGGGGCGTTTCGTTCCCGAGATTCAACCCAATCGAGCGGTAACCTACGGCTTGTGGGCCGGTGGAAGCGGCATCACCCCCATATTGAGCATTTTAGAAGCAGCCCTCAGTCAAGAAGCACAAAGCAGAGTGGTGTTGGTATATGCCAACAGTACTCCCGAGGAGGTGATTTTCAAAAACCGACTGCAACACTTGCAGCAGCAATACGGTAACCGATTAAAGATCGCTAACATTTATAGCCAAAACGGAGGCAAAGATGCCCTGCACGCCGGCAGAATTGATGTGGCCAAGGCCGAAGAGTTGTTGCGCACTTACATTGGTACAGGCCCTGACCGGGAGCACTACATCTGCGGTCCTGAAGGCATGATGAAAGCTGTAATGAATGCACTACAGAACCAACAAGTGCCTGCTAACCAAGTCAACAGCGAGTATTTCGCAGCTCCCGAAGAGGTGCAAGAACCAGCAGAATCCGCTGAGGAAGATTCATCAGAAGTTTGGGCGGGACTCGCCGAGGGAGAAGGTAGCCATGTAACGGTAGAGTTGGATGGAGACGAGTACACCATCGTCGTGCAGGGAGATCAAAAAATTCTGGATGTAGCCCTTAATGAGGGAATAGACGCACCTTACTCTTGTCGGGGAGGGGTGTGCGCCTCTTGCATTGCCAAATTAGAAGCAGGCGAAGTAGAAATGAAGATGAACTTCGTACTCTCCGACGATGAAGTAGAAGAGGGCTTGATTGTTACCTGCCATGCGCATCCCAAAACTTCGAATGTGCGTTTGTCTTTCGACGACGTGTGATCAAGCCGATTCGTGGTGGTATTTGACTTCGTTTTCCAGTACGTTGTACACCGCCATGTCCAAAAACTCCCCTTTGAAATAGACCCGCTCACGGTATAAAGCATCCCGCTGAAAACCGCAAAGTTGCATGAGGTAGATCGCACCTCGGTTGTCAGGGTTCACCCGGGCCTCGATGGAGTGAAGACCAAAAGTGTCGAAGCCAAATTGCAGGATAGCACTAAAAGCTTCTAAGGCAATGTGCTTGCCCCAATACTTGGGGGAAAGCTCTCCGCCGATTTCGGCGTGCAAGTTCCAATGATCGATGTAATTGAAACCACACGAACCAATAATGTCGCGGTTTTCGCGAAGCATCCCGGCAAAGGCAATGCCTTGCTTATCGGTATACGCCTGTCGGGTACGGGCCACCAGCTCATCCGAATCTTTCACGCTATCCATCACCGGCCGGGCAATGAATTGATTGACCCGATCATTGGTGCGCATGTCAAAAATAAGCCGGGCGTCTTCTGGTTGAATTTCTCGTAGGGTGAGGCGCTTGGTTTTCAGTTCCGGGTAGTGTTCGAAAACCGCCTGGTTGAGACTGCGATGCTCCATGATTGTAGGGGATAAAAAAAGCCTTCATCGAAACGAGGAAGGCTTTCAGGATGGAAATACGATGGGTCAATTACGATTCCACTGCGTTCACATCGGCAGTAATGGTCAACTGCGTAGTAGAAGGCTCGGTGTTGGCCGTAATGGTGACCGTTTTGGTTTGCTTGTCTTTTTGAGTACCAGGCTTGTAAACCACCTCAATTTCTCCGGTTTGTCCGGGAGGAATGGGCTCCTTAGGATACTTAGGAACAGTACAACCACAAGAACCTACAGCACTTTGAATGATCAGCGGGTTACTACCCGAGTTGGTAAACTTGAAAACGTGCTTGTTTTCGGTGTTTTGATCGATAGACCCAAAGTCGTGGCTCATTTGAGCAAAAGTCATGTCGGTAGGAGGACCGGCAGGCTTTGGTGGCTCAGCAGGCTTGTTAAAATCGTTGGTGTTGATGGTTTTGGTCACATCTCCGGGAGCCGTCACATTAGGAGCGGGCGTAGCTGGTGCGGTACTTGCGGTGGAGAGGCTGGGCCGGGCGGGAGTAGAAGAGCTGCTATCACTACCACCGTTCATAAAGAAGGTGTTAACGATCAGCACTACTGCAATAACCCCTAAAAGGCCGACTTTGATCTGTTCGAGATTTTCTTTCATAGTCTTATGGGTTTCGGTGGTTTAGAGTCCGTCAAATTTAAAAAAAATGCCTTTTACTTATAACTCAACTTCATTTTTTCAAAAGTACGGCCTTCAATGATCTCCACCGCCTTGTTAAAAGTAGCGTCAGAATCGTTGTAAATCTGGTAATAAGCCCCGGTTTTCCACAATCCACGTGCAATCAAAGCCTTGATTTGGAGGGCAATTAAATCGCCGGAAATCAGGATGTCGTCATCGTTTTGGGCCACCCCTTCCGCAGCAGCGTAGTCGTAAAAGCGGGCCAACAAAGCGGCATTCACCTCAAATTCATCTTTAAAGTCCGTTACCTGATTGTAAGACGACAGCAACTGATCGCGGTTGTCGTCCAGGTAAGAAATTACAAAATCGTTCAGCAAGCCTTTTCTACGAACCAGGTTGTAGTAATCGGAAATACCTGAAGTGTCGAGCGGCACAAAAATGTCGGGCATGATGCCACCACCACCGTAAACTACCCGCTTTTTGGGCGTGTAAAACTTGAGTGAATCCGGAAATTGAATGCTGTCGCTGCTCCACACTTCGCCAGTTTCAAAGCGCTGGGTAATGGCTTTGTAATATTCCTGGGTGCCATCTTCGTAGGGCCGCTGGATGGAGCGGCCGGTAGGCGTATAGTAGCGTGAGATGGTGAGCCGAATCGCTGAACCGTCGGGCATCGAATACGGTTTTTGCACCAGTCCCTTGCCAAAGGAACGACGACCGATAATAATGCCACGATCCCAATCCTGGATCGCTCCGGCCACGATTTCGCTGGCGGAAGCCGAACCTTCGTCGATCATCACCACCAGTTTTCCCTTTTCAAAATTGCCTTTCGAGGTGGCAAACTTCTCTTTCTTCGGAAAAGAGCGGCCTTCGGTGTACACCACCAACTTTTTATTCGATAAAAACTGATCCGCCAGATCGATGGCGGTGCGCAGGTAGCCCCCGCTGTTGCCCCGCAAATCCAAAATCATGTGTTTCATGCCTTTGGATTGCAGCACCCCGACTGCCAGTTCGATTTCGCCCATGGTAGTGGCCGAAAAGCGGTTGAGCTTGATGTAGCCAATGTCCTTGTTGATCATGTAAGAGGCATCCACGCTAAAAATGGGTATCCGGTCGCGGGTAATGGTATAAGGCACAAGGTCAACTTCTCCCCGGCGTTTCACCCGCAAATGCACTTGGGTGCCTTTGGGGCCGCGCAGGTGTTCGGTCACGTCTTTGCTCGAAAAACCCACACCGGCAACCAGCTTGTCGCCAATGTAAACGATGCGGTCGCCCGGGCGAACGCCCAACTTCTCGGAAGGGCCACCACTGATCGGACTCACCACCACAATGGTGTCTTTCACCATGTTGTATTGAATGCCAATACCGTCAAAATTACCCACCAGGGGCTCATTCATGCGTTTCAGCTCCTCCTTGGAAATGTATACCGAGTGCGGATCGAGGTCTTTGAGTACCCCCATAATGGCCGACTCCACCAATTGATCGGGGTTGACAGTGTCCACATAGTAGCGGGATACATCTTCTAAAAAGGATTCGAATTTTTTGGCCCCGTCGTAGGTGTCGAATTGGGCATGAGCGGTGGTGTTGAGCAACAAACCGAATACCAAAAGACTTAGGGCAGGAGGGATAAATTTCCTAAAGAACATACAATTACAAAAGATTGATAAGCGCCTTCCACCTAAATGTACACAGCATGGGGCAATGGAAGATGGCCTACAGAAATTTTTTTTCACCGACCCTTAGTGTAAATCACTGAAAGGTAAGCTAATGCATAACGCCTGAACAAAGGAAAAGTTACGGCATCCCATCAGCAAAATTGCCTTGGGCGTTTTCCTTCCAAAGCTTATTGAAAGCATTTACAAATCCTCTTTTTTTCAAGTGCCTGAAGTTGATGGTTTTAGGTTTTTGGCACGGCCTTTGGTTACTGTAGAGCAACATCACAATAATCCTAAAAGAAAGGAGAGCAGTAACATGAAAAAAGCGTTAACAACCCTCGCCCTCGGACTCGGAATTCTCATCGGCAGTGCATCGGCTAACTACCGGGGACACGCTGCTTCGATCCTGACCCTGTCTTCTTTTGACAATGCTTTGATAACGATTGAAATGAACAACCGTGTCATCGCCAACCCCAGCCAGGTCGTTCGAATGAATGGCTTACGCCCCGGGAACCACTGGATTCGCGTGGTGAAACACCAACTGAACCCCCACGGCTACGGCACGACCAACTTCATTGCGTACGAAGGATACATTCAAATTCCGGCACGCTCCAGAGTTACCGCCCGCTTAGGAGGCAGAAACAACCTCTTCATCAAACGCGTGGTTCCCCTGCAGGTCAACCGCCCGGTGGTAAATCCAAACCGTGGACGCTATGGTAGAGGTTCTACCGCTCCCCGTCCTCGCTACGGACGCGGCAGCACGGCAACACCAGTTTGTCAACCAGTAGTACAACCCGTACAACAACCGGTTTTTGGAATGCCGCCTCAAGTAATGGAAAACGTGTTGTTTTCCATGCAGAACACCGCTTTCGACAATTCGAGAGTATCCATAGCCCGTCAAGCGATTTCTGCCCACGGCATTAGTTCAGATCAGGTGTTGCAATTGATGCAACAACTCACCTTCGAAAGAAGTCGACTGGAGTTGGCCAAGTTCGCCTACCAGTTCACGGTAGACCCCAACAACTACTTTGTAGTCAACAACGGGTTCACCTTCAACAGTAGCATTCGCGAACTCGACCGCTTCATCTACGGATAAATAATCTTTACTTGCTCCACATCCCGACTGGGGGCCGATTCAACAGAGTCGGTCCCCTTTTTTTAGCGCTTTTTTACAAAGACCAGCGTAGCCCGCACCGGAAGGTGATCGGAATAGCCCCCATAGTAGCGGTTGCCCCCGTAAGTACGGTTGGGTTTCTGTTCCCCGTTATCGGGGTTGGTGTAGAGCATAAACTCTTCTTTCACCGGTTGGGCACAATCCGGGGTACCTATCAAACCGATGGAAGCTTGCAGTAGAGGATAGGACACGACTATTTGATCGAGCATGCCCCAGTTGCCCCGGTAATTGTAACTGCCTTCGCCTCTATCTTGCCCGGCACTCATGAGGTTGAACAAATCTTGCGGGCGGCTTGGAGTGGGGTTGGGGGTAGCCGAAAGCGTTTCGGTCATGCTTTTGTTTTGTGGATAATCGTTGAAATCGCCCATGATGACGATTTTGGCCTTCGGGTTGCGTTTCATAATCTTCTCCACTTCTACCCGAAGGACATAGGCCGCCCGTAGCCGTTTGGGCTCCGATTTTTCTTGTCCGCCGTAGCGGGAGGGCCAGTGGTTCACAAAAAAGTGTACCGTATCTTTTTTATAGGCCAATCCTTTCACATAGAGAATGTCGCGGGTCGTGCGCGAAGTATCTGCCAGGGTGACCGGTATGGCCCGATGGCTCAACACTTTGAGGTGCTTTTTGCGGTAGGCAAAAGCACAATCGATGCCGCGAAAGTCGGGGCTTTCATAGTGAATGATTTTGTATTTCCCTTTGCGGAGCTTGTCGGTTTTCAGCAGGTCGACCACCACTTTGCGGTTTTCTACTTCGCACAAGCCAATGGCTGATGGCAACGTTTCGCCTCCGGCAGTGCTGAGGGCCAGGCTTAGTTTGTTGAGCTTGGTGGTGTAACGGGGAGCGGTCCACTTCTTTTCGCTGGAAGGGGTAAACTCATCGTCGTTTTTTACCGGGTGGTTCAGGGTATCGAAAAGGTTTTCCACGTTGTAGAATACCACGTTGAAAGGTTTGGTCTTTTGAGCCTGAAGGTTGGGGCTCGCAAAAAACAAGAGCAGGGAAACAAGGCAAAGAATACGCATGCCGCAAAAATAATCGTTTCCTAATTGGACCCCGATTTTTTGTTGGGTTGCCTTTCGCAGGCGATTATTTTGGATTTTTCTGCGGGATTTCTTCTATTTAATAGCCTGTAAAGCGCTTCCCGTTCTTGAAACGAACCCTTTCTTACATGAAATTCATTCAAAGATTGGCCCTTGGCTTGGGCTTTTTGTTGTTGGTCTCCGGCTCAACTTTGCCAACGCCCGATTTCAAAGCCGATCAAATGCGTTACTCCCGGGTGCGCAATGCCTACCAGGAAAAAGAAGCAGGCGCCAAAGCCCTGCTGACCGCTCAACAACTCGATTATTCCAATTTCGATCTGTTGTTGCGGGCCTATAAAGCCGAGAAAGAACTGCAAGTATTTGCTAAAAAGAAATCGGAAAAAACCTACCAACTGGTGCAGACCTACGATTTCTGTCTCTTATCCGGCGAATTGGGTCCCAAAAGGCGCCAGGGCGATTATCAGGTACCCGAAGGGTTTTACCACATTGATCGTTTCAATCCGGCCAGTAATTTTCATTTGTCGTTGGGCATCAACTACCCCAATGTTTCCGATCGAATATTGGGCTACAAAGCCTCCCTTGGTGGAGATATTTTCATTCACGGTGCTTGTGTTACGGTGGGATGCATTCCAATTACCAATGCGAAAATCAAGGAACTCTATATTCTGGCGGTTCAAGCAAAAAATGCGGGTCAGAAAAAAATCCCGGTGCTCATCTTTCCCAACAAGATGCGCCCTGCTCAAATGGAAGCGCTGAAAAAGGAAGCACCTCAACTGATGGATTTTTGGGTCAACCTCAAAGCTGGCCACGATTTGTTTGAGTCCAGCAAGCAGCTACCCGCTTTTCGGGTAACCGAAAAAGGCCACTATGTTTTTACGGGCTCGTGAGGCTTAGCGCTCCCGGTCCACCACTTGAAACCGTTTTTTCAAAGTATTCCCCGCCTCATCAATGGCTACCATCAGGTGCCAACCCGGTGCAGGAGCTACTCCCATTTGGTGGTAGAGCCGCGTATCGCCCAGGTATTCGCCATCCAGGTGCCAGAAAACCGAAGCCTTAGGGTTGCGGTGGGCCAATTCAAACACCACACGGCCTACCTCGCCATTCAATTCCAAAGGCACAAACAATTGCGAAGCTTCCCGCGGGTAGATCCACTCCATGACGGCTTCTTCCTCTTGCGGGCCGCAGCCCGGTGCAAAAGACGGCAATCGGCGATAGTTCGGATCGCGCTGTTGATAATACCAGGCCTGCACCGGCGGAAGCACAAACCAATCCGCAGCCACCATCTCACTGGCAGGCACACAGTCACGCGATACGCGGTATCGGCCCTCCAAATCGGTATGGATGCGTTGGTGAAAAGGGCAAGCGGGTGCTTCTTTGGTACTGGCAGCTACCCAAGTCGTATCCCGGTCGGGGCACCAGGGACTTGCCTGGTAGCCACTGCGTTGGCAAACCACCGTTTCCTGCAAATCATCGTAGGGCACCTCAAACCATCGGCTTTCGGGCCGAAGCAGGCGAAAAAGATCGAACATCACCGGAGCAGCTGCGCCCACGCCGGTGAGCCCGGGCCGGCCTTCTCCATCGGCATTGCCTACCCACACGCCCACTACGTGGCGGGGCGTGGTGCCAATTGCCCAGCCATCGCGAAAACCAAAACTGGTTCCGGTTTTCCAGGCCACTTGCCGCGAACCGGCAAAAGCTTGCCAGCCTTCGTCTTGCAGGGGCCGGGCAACCTCTTGCATTGCTTCGTACACCGTGTAAGTAGCGCCAGCGGTTAAAGGAGCGTTGGTAGCGTGGCCTTCTGCGGCTAAAGGTGGAGGAGCATCCGCTAATAAATAGTGTGGAGGGTGCCAATCTTCAGGAGCATACCGGGAATTCAATTCCCGAAAATGATTCAGGCTGCGGCTCATGCTGGCATAAGTGCCGCACAACTCGTAGAGGCGGGCTTCGGCCCCACCCAAAATGAGGGAAAGGCCATAGTGATCGGCCGATCGGTTGAAAGTGGTAAACGGCAATTGCTGTAGCAGGTGGTGAAACTTTTCGGTGCCGAAATCACGCAGTAAGCGCACGGCAGGCACATTGAGCGATCGCGAGAGGGCCAGGTGAGCGGGCACCGCTCCATCGTAGCGCTGGTCAAAGTTTTTCGGAGTGTAACCTGAAATGTGGGTTGGAATATCCGGCACCAGCATGGCCGGCAACAAGTCGCCCTCCTGCATCAGTTGGGCATAGAGTAGGGGCTTTAGGATGCTACCCGTGCTGCGAGGGGCCATCGCGCAATCTACTTGCTGGCCCGTGACTTGCCCCGTTGGAGCCGCTACGTTGCCAATGTAAGCGCGGGTAGCGCCACTTTCTACCTCCAAAATCACAGCCGCCAGGTTGTAAATTTCGTTGGCCCGTAAGCGGGGCAGGTGTCGTTTCACAGCCTCTTGAGCACGGGCCTGCAATTCAATTTCTAAAGTAGTAGTGATGCGTTGGCCGTGGTGGCCATCTTTGGCTGAGCGGTCCAACAGGTGCGGTGCCAGTTGAGGCAGTGGTAAAGGTTTGCCGGGCAGGTCTTCCAGTTGTGAAAGGGCACAAGTAGCCGAATCGATATAATCGTTTTGCCACAACCGATGGAGCAGTAAGTTGCGTTTCAACTTCAAACGCTCTTGGTTCCGGCCCGGAAAAATGAGCGAAGGTGCATTGGGCAACACCGCCAGCGTAGCCGATTCGGCCCAACTCAAGGTATGGGCCGGCCGGCCGTAGTACCGCCAGGCTGCTGCTTCCAGGCCCACCACATTTCCGCCAAAAGGCGCATTGGAGGCGTAGAGTTTTAGAATGTCTGCCTTGCGGTAGCTGCACTCCATGCGCAGTGCCTGCACCATTTCAATGATTTTTTCCCAATAGGTACGGGCTTGTCCCTTGCGTGCCATGCGAATCACTTGCATGCTGATGGTGCTGCCGCCTCGCACCACGCGTCCGTTTTGCAGGTTGCGTTTCAAAGCATTGAACAACGACACCGGATTGATCCCCGGGTGGGAATAGAAATGCCGGTCTTCGAATTGCAGCAAGGCCACTTCAAATTTGTGGGGCACACTATCGGAAGGCGGAAAGCGCCATTGCCCATCGGAAGCAATACGGGCGCCCAAAAGCTCCCCTTGCCGGTCGAGCAAAACAGTGCAAGTCGGTTGGTCGAACAAAGGGTCGGGCAGGAAGTTCCAAAACCAAACGAAGAGCAAGAGCAGACCAAGCAAACGCCAACGCTGCCGGCGAAATCTTGCTTTCCAACGCTTACGTGTTTTCATGCCTTAAGCCACTACTACAGTTTCGGATTCGGGACAATGTTACTTTATAAAGAAAGCTGTAAAACTTCAATGCAACAGGATAACATGGCCCATCTTTACAGGCCATATTTTTTTATGAATTCGGGATTCATCACCATTGCACCACCAAAAATATCGGTGCCAAGTTTCGGGTATACCCATCCGGACCGATGGCTTTCACTTCTGAGATATCTATCCGATCGGGCTTTTGCTCGGCGATAAACTTTTTCATTTCCGTTGTAACCCGGTTGCCTCGTGTACCGTCAGTGTTGCTTGCCCGCATCACGGTAGGTTGGTTGTTTACCCAAGCCGTCATGGTAAATTCGGTGACGGTAAATTTCACGTCAAACTCGAAATACTCCATTTTGGCAATCACGCCTTGAGCGGCCCGTAGCTTAAAACCTTTGATGGTATCGGTATAGCAGCTGGCGGCAAAATAGGGAATTGGATTCGGGATGGGTTTTACCCGAAATTCATATTTCCCCGCTTCAATGGGTGTTCCCTCCTGGAGAACATGGACGAAGATAACCGTTCGGCTGCCCCGGCCCGGTTTCACCAACAAGCGTTTGCCCGTGCCGCTAAAGGTGCAGTTGGAAGCACTGATCTGCAACAGCGAGTCGGGGTAGCCGGGCACGCTGATACTGACCGGATTGTCGATGCCGCGGTATAAAATGTTCATCTGAATCGCCCTGATGAAAGGTTCGGGAGGTTGTACAGGTATTGTTGGTGGGGAAACTTCCAGTGAATCGGTCGTTGCGTCAACCGCAACGGTATCTTGCGCCTTAACTGCAATGGTTAAAGCACAAAAACAGATAACAAGGGCGGTGCGCATCATAGTGAAGCAGGATTAAAAGGAAGAACTTCCACCCATTGCCCAGGTTTTCGTGCATTGATCGTGTTGTCGTACATAGATTCGCTGTAGACCGGTGCGAGGTAAAAGCGTCCCTGGTAGGCGGCATGCAGCAGCACCACGAAGGTGACGCTTTGCCGTGCCGGCACTTTGTAATAGGTATACACCCGGTCGTCTCTAAAATCCTGATAATCTGGCGTGGTGGTGCCTTGTAGCAAAGGATTTTCAAAACCGTCCATGCGCACGTTGCGGATTTCCCATCCCGAGGGAAATACCTGTTCCAGGGCCATTTCTTGATAATCGCCCCGCAAGCCAGGGTTGCTGATGATGACTTCAGCCATAAAATCAGTGCCTTGTTGCAATTGGCGAATGTCTATCGACTTCCCTTGCAGGTCCATGTAGGAAACCACCATCTTCAGGTCGTTTTCCGAGGCCGTGGTTTCGCCCACCGCCGGGATGCCTTCCATCACCAGGCGTACATAAAGCACGCCATCGCCTTCGTTTTCCACCTGCATCTTGCCACCGGTGGCCTGGTCCAAATCCCACTCCGTTTGGCTGATGGGCTGCTCGGTTTCAATCGATTCGTCATCATCGCCAAAGGTGTATTCGTATTCGATCGTCTTGGAGGTGTTTTGGCCGCCAACAAATTTGGCCATCGCCAAAAGATTGTAGGCCGTGGTTTGGGTACTCAACCAGCGCTTGCCACTCAGGGCTTTCGCCACCAGATCGACAGAGGTTTTGGCCCGGGTGCGTTGTTCGAGCAGTACCATGGTTTCCAGAATCATGGCCTGGTCCCTATCGCTTGAACCGTAGGTGGAGCCAGGTGTGGTGTAAGTGCCTGTGGTTTCGCTTAGGTTTTCAATCATTTGATTGGCCACCTTGGGTTGCCCGGCCAGCGCGTAGGCAGCGGCCAATCGCCATTGAGCGATGATGCTCAATTTGGAGCGTTCTTTCAGGCGGTTCATGGCGCCCATTTCGGGTGAACCGCTCAAGGCCAGGGTATACAGCCGGTAAGCTTGGGTCAGTTCGTCCGATTCGGGGTTTCGGTAGCGGGGCGACCATTCCCGGGCAGCTTTTTTCTGGTATTTGCGCCATTTTTTCAACAAACTTGGTGGCACGTTGTAGCCTCGGTTTTTTGCTTCCAACAGAAAATGGCCGGCGTAGTTGCTTCCCCAGGAGTTGGACTCAGAGCTGCCCGGCCAGTAGGCCATGCCGCCATCAGGCGTTTGGAACGTGCGCAGTCGGGCAATCCCGGCGTTCACATTGCTGGTGATCTTTTGCTCCAAGGTGCTGTTCACCTCCATCAAATCGGCCAAAAACAACTGTGGAAATACCGATGAAGTGGTCTGCTCCACACATCCGTGTGGGTATTGCAGCAAGTATTTGAGGCGCTTGCCCAGGTTGATGGGCGGAATGCTGGACACTTCGAGCAGCAGCTTGTTGGTGCCGGCCACTCCCGGAGCCTTGAAGTCGCTGGTCCAGGTTTTGCCCGGTTCCACCAAAGCATCGATGACCTCCACCACCCGCGGGTTGGGGTTGCGCACGTCAATCTCAATTTTATATTGAGCCGTTTCCGAGCCGCTTTTGGCGGTAACCGTCACTTCACCAATGCCCACTGCATTGGCCACCTGAAGGTCGAAATCCACCACCTCGTCTCCGATGTCGGAAAAGGAAATGGATTTGCTGCTGCCACCTTGAGGGCTGAGAAAATTGTTGGTTTCAATTTTCAGGTCCACCTTCTTCACCTTCTTGTCCATGGCAAAAACCGTGACCGGAAGTTTCACTTGTTCACCAGGACCCACTACCCTTGGCAGGGTGGCCAACACCATCAAGGGCTTTTTCACCGGCGTGGCTTTTTCCGTAGCTCCATAGGCAAGGCCGTTACCCGCCACCACCATCGTGCGCACCGAGCCGATGTATTCGGGCATTACAAAAGAGTGAATGCCGGTGCGTCCACCGCCCAGTTCAAAGGGGCCGAGAAATTTCACCATGGGTTTGAAGCGGTTGGCTTTCTTGTTTTTATTGCCGCCCAACCCTTCGTCACCGCCGAGGGCCAGCAGGCCGCTCACTTCGCCGGTGTAGGCGCCCATTACCAGGTCGTACAAGTCCCAGGTTTTCACTCCGAGGGCTTCCCGGGCATAAAAATGAGGCCAGGGGTCGGGAGTCGTAAAGCGGGTGAGGTCCAGCAACCCTTCGTCCACCACCGCAATGGTGTAGGTCATAGGGTAGCCGTTTTTCTCTTCCACTTCAATGCTCACTTCTTCACCAGGGGTGAGTTCGTCCGGCATTTTCAACACAGGTTCGAGGTGTGTTTCCGGATTTTCTACCTGAATGGGAGTGATGCCATAGAGGCGTATCGGCAGGTCGTTTTCGGTCAGGTTGTGCGGCTGCACCAGGGTGATGTTCACAAATACGTTGGGCGCCATAGCCTCCGTCACCTCAAAATTGAACAAGGTGGTTTCTTCTGTGGCTTCCACCCAATAGGAGTCCACCACTTTCGAACCGTTTTCTACCGACACCAGGGCACGCCCCTGGCCACCAGTGGGAATGGAGAGGTGCACTTTTTCACCTACCTCGTAACGCTTTTTGTCGGTGCCAAAGGTGAGCATGGAAGCACCCCCTGGGTTTTCGCGTTTGCCACGTCCGGCCCAGCCGGGCCAATCTACAAAGACTACTTTGGCAGCGCTGTGGCCGCTTCGGGGATCTTCTACCCGCACAAGGTAGCGGCCCCAATCGGGGTACTCCACTTTAAAGGTTGTTTCACCAAAACCGCCAGAGGTAGATACATTTTTGGAGAGCAGGCGAACGGTGCGCGTGCTGCTTCTAAAACCTGCCAGGTCTTCGCCCGATTGCGATTCCCACCACCAGCGCCAGGAGAGTTTGAACACCTCCACCCGCAGGCCGTTACGGCTCACCTTGTTACCGTCGGCATCGAGGGAAATCAATTCTATTTTGTGGTCTTCATCGGTGAGCAACATGCCCCGCGCCTGATCGCCTTTGGGTGTTTTGAGGCCTACATAGCTCGAGTAGGGCTGAAAGGGAATGGAAAAACGATCGATGCTAAAGTCTCCGCTTTCTTCGTAAACCCGGGTTACAAAGTTGGCCTTCAAAGTGCCTGGAGCTTCGTTTCCCGCATCCAGGTCCAGGTAAAGGTTGGCGTTGCCCTCAGCATCCAGCTTGCCTTCAAATACCGTTTGCTCGTCGGCAGAATAGCTACGGGTAGGGTCGTCAAACTGGTAGTCCTGGTATTTGCCAAAGTCGGTTTTACCTTTTACCAAAGTAACATTCACGTCTGCTTTGAGGTTACGGGCAGTGGCTCCGTGCAACCATTTGGCCGCCAGTTTTCCTGAGAGGGCACCGCCAGCACCCGTGAGGCGTTCGGTACCGAAATCAAGGTTGATTTTTAAACGGTTCGGTTTCACCGTCTCGATACGGAGGGGGCGACTGAAGGAAGCGCCACCTACCTGCACCTTTGCTGTCCAGTAACCGGTGGGAGCTTCTACCTCCGTTCGGGTGCGGAAATCGTAGAAACCGTTGAGGCCGTTGGAACGCACCAGGCGTTGTACGGTTTGTCCCGAAGGATTCACCAATTCCAAAGTCACCGGATGCGTTTCGGGCAACACCCCTTCTTTGTCTTCGAGCACAAAAGTGAGGTAAAGCGAATCGCCCGGCCGCCAGACACCCCGTTCGCCGTAGAGGTAACCTTTCAATCCGCGTTGCACCTCCTGGCCACTCACGTCAAATTTGCTCACCGAAAGGGCAGAACCATCATCGAGGCGCAGGTAGCCCCGTTGCTTTTCTTTGCGCGCCACCAACAAGTAGGGTTTGCTCTGTAGGGCTACTACCGCCCGGCCATCGCCATCGGTGGTGGTCGAACCAATTTTCTGTTGTTGGTAGTTGAGCAAGTCAATCTCCACACCAGAAAGGGGAGCGGTGGTCACCAAATCGGTGACGACAATGTTCAATTCGTTGTTTTTTCCGGCCTTGGCAATGATGCCCAGGTCCGAAGCCAACACGTTGCGCGCCTCGCGGGTACGGCTGGTGATCATGTAATACGACGGGGTGCAAGGGTTGTCACGGTCGTCGTAGTTGTAATCCGAGTTGTAGTAGTAATCGTCGTAATAATAGTCCTCGTAATAATCCCAGGAAGAAGTCTCGTCCCACGATTCGCTGTCCCAATCGTCTGCTACTTCGGCGAGTTCGTTTTCTGTTTCATCCGCTTCACCTTCGCAAGGGTAGAGGCTGTGTTTTTGGGCAAAGCTGAGTTCTATCCGGTAAATGGCTCCGGGTTCCGTTTCCATCAATTTGGAAAGATCGATGCTGAACGCGTTCCACTGGCTCAGGTCGGCGGCTTGTTGCGAAAGGGAGATTTCCTCGCGGTGAACGATGCGACCCACGCGTTTCATTTCTCGCTTGCCATCCAGTTGATTCACCTGTAGAAACTGGGCTACATTGTCTTCAAACACTTGAATGACCTTCACTTGCACCCCGCTGAGGTTCACTGCCCGGAAGGGAAAAATGAGGCCGTTGGAACTGGGCAAAATCACCCCGTCACCCACCAATTCAATGGCCGGTTTCAGGTCTTGAAAGGTGACCGAGGCACTGGTGCCTTGTTCGAATTTGTAGCCGAGAATGTTTTCGATGCCCTCGTTGATCTCCACCTTTACCGTACCACTTTGACGCTCCGAAGGGTAGACCCGGATCTCGTTGTCTTCTACCAACAGGCGGGCAGCCTGACCGTTGGCCATGCGCACCAGCCCCCGCAGGTTTTGCCGTTCGGCCAGTGGGTCGGAAAAAACCAGGGCCACGTATTGTTCCGGGTATTGAATCACGCGAGTGGTCATCAGTCGAAAATCGCCCAGGGCTGGAATTTCTACTTTCCTTTCTCCCTTCGTTTCGTCCGCTCCGATCGGATCACCGTTCCAGCTTACTTCCACTTCACTGGCATCTTCACCCCGTTGGATGCTGTCAATCTGAAAGCGGTGTTGGCGTTGGTTTACATCGTGCTCCCACCTTACTTGCAAGTTGCGTCCGTTTTGCCGGGCTTGCAACACTTCATTCACGGTTTTGTCCTCGGCCACATCGGCGGTGTTGATGGTGCCTTGCAACTGGTACCATTCAAGGTTGCGTTTCTCGTAGGTTTTGAGTCCTAAAAGTTCCAGTGCCAGGTTTTGCTGGATGATCTGGAATTGAAATTCGAACGTTTCCAAGGCTTCGGTGACCGTGAACAACTCTTCCAGAAAAAAACGCGCACCGTAGGTTTCGCCAGAGCGTAAACGTTCTTCAGGTCGAAATTCGATGGTGCGTGGGTCTACCCACCAGGCCTCTCCGTCGATGCCCGGGTCAAAATCGAATAAGTCGTCGTCGATCGGTTGGTCCGTTTGCAGCTCACCCGAATACGGCTCTGCCAACCGAATGCGAATAATCGACTCGCCCGATATCACTCCAGAGGTAAACGCCGAAATGTAGGCACTAAAGGCCGGGTTGATTTTGGGAGGCATTTTATCGCCGGAACAAGTTACCAGCAACAAGCCGCACAACACTGCGGCCAATGTTTGTAATCGATGAGTGCGCAACCAGGAAACCATGGAGAGAAGAGGTTTGGGGTAAGTAGGTTTAGGAAGGATAAAGGTAAAACAGCCCTTTCAATATTGAAAGGTGTTGTCTTCCTCCTTTTGAGTTGGAAAAAAAGCTGGTCTTGAAGCGAAGAAATGGGCTAAGAAAGAGCAATTTTTCACCTTACAGGTGACCAGAACGGTTTATCCTTCCTCGTTTTCTTCTTCCATCTTTTTGCGAAGGACTTTTCCTCCGGTAATGAACAAAGAAACCAAGCCCAAAGTAGTGGTACTAAAGATGGCTCCGGCAAGCCATTCGTGATCATGCATGCCCAGATAGATGGCACCTGCCAAACAGCCAAAAACGATGGAGAATCCCATAAATAGACCGGTTCCCTTGAAGATGAGTCTTTTGGAGCTTTGCTTTTCGTGCAATTGCATTTCTCTTTC